>Ga0207092_1118_pt1 | contig 13536 bp, 13 predicted proteins | sample Alteio_BWMinHeat_48_FD_153533 | JGI IMG/M metagenome (GOLD analysis project Ga0207092, IMG submission 153533) | Enriched cells from forest soil in Barre Woods Harvard Forest LTER site, Petersham, Massachusetts, United States -... | ecosystem: Environmental > Terrestrial > Soil > Temperate forest >... | reverse complement strand
CGCCGCATTTCTGGCTACCCGAATTCGAATCCAGTGGCTGATAGCCTTCGCTCTGGTGGCGAGCACCGGCGCACTACTCTTACTCTCCACCATTCATCACATGTCAGACGAATTTTTTTTCGCCTGCGGACTGGTTGGCGTCGCCCTGTACTGTGGCCAATCGAGCCTGTACGCCTACATGATGCATGCGTTTCCCACGCAAGTCCGGGCGTCCGGCGCCGGCTTCGTCACCGGTGTTGGGCGATGCGGAGGTATCGCTTCACCCACCATTTCCGGATTTCTGTTTGCGTTCGGCCTGAGTAATGCCGAAGTGAGCACAATGATGGCAATGGGCTCGCTTTCCGGCGCCGCGATTCTGCTCTCCTATCACATTTTCTGGCGCAAGACTTGATATCGTGGAGCGGGAGTGTCCACACTTCGAAGTTGATTTCTCGTCGACAGGTGCGCGCGTGGCATGCGTGCCCGAGCAGTTACTGCAACGAAGGGTCCTGACCGCTACGACCGCCCTTGGCGACGTTTTGAGCGATCGTATGGTCACAAAACCAGCGCTAAGGCGTTGGATGACCACCATTGGCGAGCGTCGCGCCGTGCAGCGCGGCATGGCCGTGCCGGCAATCTGAGGGAATCGACATGCCGAGCCAAGCTGAGGCACCGACTCTCGATCTTCCTGATCCCCTGGGGGAACGGAATTTAAACAGGTCATCTTCTTTCACATCTCTTTGCATGATCAGTTGCTCCATACCAAGAAAATCGGCTGTCGCCAGGTGCGACGGGGACTCTAAAGCATGCTCCCGTTTTCTTTACGCTCGCAAGCGCTGCATAACCGCTCCGAAGTAGCGGTTATGGAAAATAAATAGCGATATCAGACAAGACATTGAGACTAGTTTCGGGCAAATTCGGATCGTGCGCTAGCGGCCGTCTATCTCTCCTTTGACCCGCTGCCCTGAACGGAGGGCTAAAGTTGATCACATCCAAATTTGGAGCAAACACATGACGAAGGACAGTGCATACGCGGATAAGACCAGCATCGAGCGTCGAGCATTTGTTCGCGGCGCAATTGGGGCTGGCGCTGCTCTCGTGCCGATCTTGGCAACGGCCAGTGAGAAGCCAGGAACGAGTTACTCGAACGCAGGGGGAACCAAACTTCCCGCGGCGACGGAGGAGGTGACTCCGTTCCGCATCAATGTGCCGCGGGGCCAGCTCGACGATCTGAAGCAACGACTCGCCAGAACACGGTGGCCGAACCGGGAGACAGCCACGGACTGGTCGCAAGGAGTACCTTTGTCCAAGGCACAAGCCCTTGTGGAGTACTGGCGCACGCACTACGACTGGCGCAAGGTTGAGAGAGCGCTCAACGCATTCCCGCAATTCCGGACGTCAATTGACGGGCTGGGAATCCACTTCATACATGTCCGATCAAAGCATGAAGGCGCCCTGCCGATAATTCTGACGCATGGCTGGCCAGGCTCGGTCATTGAGTTCCTGGATGTCATCAACCCAATGGTGGATCCAATGGCTCACGGCGGAAAGGCGGAAGATGCCTTCGACGTGGTGATTCCATCACTCCCAGGCTTCGGGTTCTCTGACCAACCTGCTGAGCCGGGCTGGCGACTGCCGCGCATCGCGTCCGCATGGGCCAAGCTGATGGCGCGGTTGGGCTATACAAAGTACGTTGCCCAAGGCGGGGATTGGGGTGCCGGAGTTTCAAGTTGGATGGGCAAGCAGCGTCCGGAGGGACTCGTCGGCATTCATCTGAATTTCCCGATTCTGTTTCCACCGCCGCCTGCTCCTGCCGGAGGGTATTCGGCGGAAGAGCAGGCCGCCCTGGGTCAGTTGGGGAAATTTGCGTCGCAACTTTCCGGATACGCGCTCATTCAAGGAACGCGCCCCCAGACCCTGGGTTATGGCCTTTCCGATTCACCGGTCGGACAGGCGATGTGGATCTACGAGAAATTCCAAGGCTGGTCGGACAACAAAGGCGATCCCGCCGAAGCGATCCCGGTGGATCGAATGCTCGATGACATCACTCTGTACTGGTTGACAAATAGCGCGGCTTCGTCTGCCCGGCTCTACTTCGAAAGCTTCTACAAGGACTTCGCACGAATGGAGCTAGACCTACCCGTCGGAGTGAGCGTCTTCAAAGGGGAGACGTTCACTCCACCGAAGGTCTGGGGCGAACGCACTTACAAGAATCTCTACTACTGGAACGAGGTTGCGAAGGGAGGTCATTTTGCCGCGATGGAGCAACCGGTGCAGTTCGTTCTCGAAATGCGAAACGCCTTGCGGCAGTTCCGCTAGTTCAATGTAAACAGGAATCAGGTCAAGCAAGCAGTACAAGGAACTGCTCTGTTCCGCACACTGACTTGTGGAGGCAGTTCAGGTCCGAGATTTGGTCCATGAGATCGGATTCCCTAGAAATTAGCCGCCATCATATCACTGTGAGCAATGATTCTTTGTGAATTAGGACATATGAAAATGATCGTTGCGATCCTAATATAGTCTCCAGAAGTTCACAACATCATCGATTTCACAACATTTAAAGGAAACAACCATGATCGAAGTTCATGCCTATGCCACACCCAACAGCCTCAAAGTGCCAATCGCGCTGGAGGAAATGGGGCTCGACTACCAGCTCGTTCCCGTCAACTTGCGCCAAGGCGCACAGAAGTCCGATACCTTCAAGGCCATGAATCCCAACGGTAAGGTACCGGTTCTCATCGACCGTTCGGTTGCCAAAGGCGCGGACACCGTCCTGAGCGAGTCTGCCGCAATTCTGGTCTACCTAGCTGAAAAGACCGGGCAACTTCTGCCTAAAGACCCTTCCCAGCGCGGCAAGGTTTTCGAGCAGCTCTTCTTCCACGCATCCGGTGTCAGCCCTGCGTACCTGCAAGCATTCCTAGTCGCGATCCAATCGTCGCCACAACCTGAAGCCAAAGCAAAGGCTCTCGCGGAGGTCGACCGGGTACTCGGCGTGCTCGATCAAGCCCTGAAGTCTCACCAGTATGTCGCGGGCGATACGTACAGCATTGCGGACATCGTCCACTTCGGCTGGATCTGGCGCTCCCAGGCAGTCGGAGCGTCGCTCGATAAGTTCCCATCCGTCACTCGCTGGTATAGCGAGATTCTGGCCCGGCCGGCAGTCTCGACCGCAATCGAAAAAACCATGGCGCTTGCTTAATAAGGCAGTGCACCTGCCTAGTAGGAGAACAAGATGATTTCGCATCGACGCTGGGAATCACTGGACAAGGCCGACCACGGTTGGCTACGTGCCAGATACCACTTTCAGCCCAATCCGGAGGCTAATCCGGCACATGGCCCTCTGGGGCCTCTAATCACCTGGAATGACGACGAGATCGCAGTCAAAGGAGGCTTCCCTCTCCATGGGCACCGTGACTTGGAAATCGTCACTTATGTGCGCCAAGGTGTGCTTGGACACAGGGACACCCTGGGTTCAGAAGGCACGATCCACGCCGGTGACATTCAAGTCATGAGTGCAGGTACAGGCATCCGTCACGCAGAGTTCAACGACGGCGACGTGCCACTGAGGATTTATCAAATCTGGTTGCTGCCTCGCGAAAAAGGTGGCCAGCCTCAGTGGGGTACCAGGACGTTCCCCAAGAGTGATCGGTCGGGCCGCTTCGCTGTACTTGCCAGCGGATATGCCGAGGACAAAGAGGCCCTGCCGATCCGGGCTGATGCACGTGTGCTTGGCGCAACGCTAAAAGCTGGCGAACGGGTGCGACAGCATCTTAACCCAGCCTCCCAGGCATATCTGGTGGTGGCATCGGGTTGCATCGAAGTTGAGGGAGAACCGATGGGCTCGCTGGATGGCGCAGCGATTACGAACGTAGCAACAATCGATGTCGTTGCTCTCGAAGATTCTGAGCTGGTAATGGTGGAAGCCAGCTGAAAGTTATTTTTCTTTACCCACCGAAACTTTTCTATTTAAGGAGATTCACATGGAAAACTATAAGTTTGTTCCTCTGCTGGGCCGTATTTTGATTGGCGTCCCATTTCTGATGAGTGGTCTGAGCAAGTTGGGCGCTCACGACGGGACAGTTGGTTACATTGCGTCCGTCGGCCTGCCGGCGGCATCGCTGGCGTATATCGTCGCAGTGGCAATTGAAGCTGGCGGCGGTGTGTTGCTGATTGCGGGCTACCGTGCCCGCCTGGTATCGCTGGTCATGGCACTGTTCAGTCTGGCAACGGCGATCTTTTTCCACAATAACTTCGGCGACCAGAACCAGATGATTCACTTCCTGAAGAATGTGATGATGGCCGGCGGCCTGCTGCAGATCACTTACTTCGGCGCTGGTGCCTGGAGCTTGGACGCCCGCGCTGCAAACACAGCCGCACGTAAACCAGCCCTGCGCACGAACTGAGCATGGGCTGGCTTAATTTCCTCCGGCCTAGCCGGAAACATCAAAAGGAGTCTGAAATGTCCAAATCTAAAATCCTTGTACTGTACTACTCGTCTTATGGCCACATAGAAGCGATGGCTGATGCGATCGCGGAAGGTGCCCGCTCCACCGGCGCGACGGTCGACATCAAACGGGTTCCCGAAACGGTCCCTGTCGACGTTGCCAAGACTGCCTACTTCAAGCTTGACCAGAAGGCGCCTGTGGCGGTCGTAGACGAATTGGCCAACTACGACGCCATCATTATCGGCACACCGACCCGTTTCGGCCGCATCTCTTCGCAGATGGCTGCGTTCCTCGACCAGGCTGGCGGCCTGTGGATGAGCGGCGCCCTGAATGGCAAGATTGGCGGCGCTTTCACTTCGACTGCAACCCAGCACGGCGGGCAGGAGATGACGCTGTTCTCGATTATCGCGAATCTGCTGCATTTCGGCATGACCATCGTTGGCCTCCCTTATAGCCATCAAGGCCAGATGACGCTGGACGAGATCGTCGGCGGCTCGCCTTATGGCGCCACGACCATCGCCGGCGGCCAGGGCCAGCGGCAGCCCAGTGCGATTGAGCTCGCTGGTGCCCGTCACCAGGGTGAGCTGATCGCCAAAACGGCGAACAAACTGGTCGGTTAATGGAGTAGAAAATGACGAACAGACTCGCATGCAAGGTGGCGCTGGTGACTGGCGGTACAAGCGGGATCGGACTTGCCTCCGCCCAGGCGATGGCTAACGAAGGCGCAAAGGTGTTCATCACTGGCCGCCGTCAAGCTGAACTGGATGGGGCGGTCAAGGCCATTGGCAACGGTGCGGTTGGCATTCGCAGCGACGTGACAAAACTAGCCGACCTCGACAAGCTCTTTGCGCAAATCAGGGAAACAGCTGGCTACCTGGACGTGCTCTACGCAAATGCCGGCGGCGGTTCAATGGTACCGCTGGGCTTGATCAGCGAAGAGCATTTTGATGATACCTTTGATCTCAATGTCAAAGGTGTGCTGTTCACTGTGCAGAAAGCGTTGCCGCTGCTGACACAGGGCGCATCGATCATCCTCACCGGCTCCACTGCAGGCGTAAAGGGCACCTCTGCATTCAGTGTCTACAGCGCTTCGAAGGCAGCGGTGCGCAACTTCGCCCGCAGCTGGGTGCTGGATTTGAAAGCTCGCGACATTCGCATCAACGTCGTGAGTCCTGGTCCGATTCGCACCGCTGGCTTGGCCGAACTGGCTGGTGATAGCAAGGAAGCGCAAGAGGGATTGTTGGACTACCTGGCTTCGCAGGTCCCTATCGGACGCCTTGGTGAGCCCGCTGAAGTTGGCAAGGCAGTCTTGTTCCTTGCTTCCACCGAATCCAGTTTCATTAATGGTGCCGAGCTGTTTGTCGACGGCGGCATTGCGCAGATCTAATTTGTCATCTGAAGGTAAAAGGAGAAATTTCATGAGTAACCGTATCCACGAACTGCTTTATCGCAATCTTCAAGAGGTCTTTGGCGAAGGCGACGACACCCGCCGACGTGCCGCGATCGAAGAACTGTATACCGAGGACTGCGAGGTCTATACACCTCCTGGCGTTTTTGTTGGACATGACGCTCTGGACAAATTCGCGGGTGAGCTCCGTGCGACCCATCCACATTTCGCTTACGCGCCGCATGGAGATCCCCAGGTCCTCCATAATGCAGCTCGATTGCTATGGGGATCTGGCCCGCGAGGCGAGGAGCCTGCCTACACGGGCGAAGACGTGATCATCGTGCGCGACGGCAAGATCGCTGCTCTATATGTGTTCTTGGATTCGATGCCGACCTAAGGAAACTTCCGAGGCTGCTTGGGTAGTCGCTCAATTGCTTTCCAAATTGAGCGGCTAAGGGCTTTGCTCGGTAGGGAAAGTGGAACCGCATTGGAACCTTATTTCGATTCAAGAGGAAGCAGACATGCAAAATGATCCCGCAAACATCCAATCGCCGTCGCGTCGCAGGCTACTCGCTCTCGCCGCTGGCGGTACGCTTAGTGCTGTGATTGACAGCAAAACGGCTTATGCGCAGACAAACTCCATTGTGCTTGCGAGCGCTACAGACGAAATCAAGCCATTTTCAGTGTCGGTGCCGCAAAGTGCAATTGATGATTTGAAACGTAGGTTGGAGTCCACAAGGTGGCCGGATCGAGAGACAGTTGGCGACTGGTCGCAAGGCGTTCCGCTCGATAAGGCCAAGACGCTGATCGCCTATTGGCGAGACAAGTACGATTGGCGCCCATTCGAGTCTCGCATCAATTCTATCCCGCAATACCGCACTAGGATAGATGGCCTAGGAATTCATTTTTTGCATGTACGTTCCCCTCATCAAGATGCGCTGCCGATTATTCTCACGCACGGATGGCCAGGGTCGTTCGTTGAGTTCATGGAGATAATCGGCCCGCTAACCGATCCCACACGGTTCGGTGGGCGCGCAGAAGATGCGTTTCACGTTGTCATACCGTCGCTACCTGGCTTTGCGTTTTCCGATAAACCGACCGGAACGGGTTGGAATGTCAATCGGATAGCCAGCGCTTGGGCAATGCTGATGCAACGACTCGGCTATGAGCGTTGGGTTGCTCAAGGAGGGGATTGGGGGGCTGGCGTAACACATGCCTTGGCGCAGTTGCGTCCGCAGGGATTGATCGCAGCCCATGTGAACTGGCAATTCGTATTTCCCGAAAAACTGCCAGATAAGCCTACACCTGCCGAAAAGAAGGCGATGGACCGCGCGTCATGGTTTGCGAATGAGCAAAGCGGTTACTTCCGTGAGCAAGCGACACGCCCGCAAACGATCGGCTATTCGCTGGCTGATTCTGCAGCAGGGCAAGCATTGTGGATTTACGAAAAATTCCAGGCATGGACCGATAACCATGGCAATCCCGAAGATGCGCTGTCCTTGAACGCGATGCTCGACAACATCAGCCTCTATTGGTTCACCGATACTGCCGCTTCATCAGCTCGCATTTACTGGGAGAATACGCGCGGTGGCTTTGCGACCCCATCTAGGGGGCGCATTGAGTTGCCAATGGCGGCGTCGGTATTTCCACACGAGATATTTACTCCGCCGAAGGCTTGGGCCGAAGCGCTATGGCCAAATCTCTTCTACTGGAACGAGCTCGACAAAGGAGGGCACTTCGCCGCCTTCGAGCAGCCTTCCTTGTTTACAGATGAGCTGCGCAAGGCTTTCCGGTCGAAGCGTGTTTAGCGCATTGCATACTGGATCAATCGTTCTTACCTGGGGAAATTTGCGCGAAATTGCCCCAGGTGAAAGCGATAAGTCAGAGGAAAATCAAAGCCTTGCTGGCATTGATTTGTACGATATTTTTCTGAAAGCAGTATCTGCCTTTTGCAGGTCAGACTTGGTGAAGAACGTCCTGAACTGTTGACCCAGGACGCAAATAGCAATCTGCCTTCCCTGTCAAACCGGCCGGGCAAATTCTGCTTCAGAACGCACCTGCTGGTGCCTGGCTCGATCAATGCACTTCGAAATTTGGTTGTCTCGCCATCGCGTAGGTGCGATGGTTAAACCTTGATTTTAAGCGAGTCAAGGTTTCTTTTTAACGCATAATAATTTCCAAAATGCGCAATGTCTATTTTTAGATTGAACTGATTGACAGTTCACCTATCGCGGCTCAGTCAAACTCTTAAGAAGTATTTTCTCTTTCCCTGGAGGTCCCCATGACAACGGAAGTAACATGGCCTGACAAGCGAGAATTTGCGAATAGATTCGGTGTAAGTGGCGCCGATGCAAGGATTAAAAACATTCGTGAATTGAATACATCTATGCCGGGCATTGTCGCTCGTGTTTATGAGTTTCACCATAATTTCCAGACATTCCAATACGTAGAACCAAGAGTTGATAAGACTACCGCTCATTTCCCCACTGAACTAACTCTTAATCCAACTGATATCGTCAACTTGATTGCCAGGCGATAATTGAAAGATGGCACAGCCTGCATTATCAGTCGATCTGCCGTTTGCGTATTCACATGTACTAGTTAGCTTTCCAGCATTCGAGCTAATTAAAGATGGAAGCGGGAGTGCCGGAAGCAGTGGACGCGTGCTCAGAGGTAGTTTGAGTCAAAGTAACAGGGAATACATGGTCCGCAATGAATATATCTTTTGGCATAGGGAGTATTGAGGGCATATCCACCGCTGCAGAGGTAAAACGCAGCGACCGGTCCTGGGTCAATATTCAATCAACGCGAACACCACAGGCGTTCTAATAATTATCCATAAATAATTTAAATAAAGGTGTAAAAAATGTACGTGGAAAGAACCAAAAACCGGATACAGGGGCTTGACCTTGACAAGACAATTGAGCAGAACGAACTGAAATTAATATCTTTTTTGAGTGACTCAGACCCAGAAGAGGATTACGAAGAGTTCAAGAAAGCTCTGAACAAAAAAATTGAGGAAGATGGCATCGACGACGAATGGATAGAAATACAGTGGGCAAGTTATGCGACTGGTGGCCCAGATAAATATCTAGTTCCGTTTATTCTTTCCACACTCTATACGCTGTTGGCTGAAAAAGCACATTCGAATGAAGACTCAAGTAAAGCTTGGTCACTGATTGCAGAAGCTATGTACTTCCGCGGTCTGTGCCAAGCTCCTCCTGAAGCAACGCTAACAGATGCTGATAAACGGATAGAAAATGCAAGCAAAGGCGGATTGGCCAGAGCAGAAAAGAATAGGCTGGCAAAAGAGGAAGCTGCACGCCTTTTCAAGGAAAAAGCTCCCGCTACCGGGTGGTCTGATATACAGCAAGCGATTGAAGGAATCTTCACAGAGCTAACCGATTTCATCCGACGAAAAAGCATCAAGCTTGCTTCTCATAATTTACGGAATTTGTTAAAAAAGTGGCTATCGGAAGATGAAGCTCTTCACGCCGCGTACGATGCCAATAGCTTTGAAAAAAAATCGAAGTCCAATTGAGTACCCGATATTTCCAAACAACAAGGACACTAGGCAAGTCGTTCAAGTTACTTCATACATTTCTTGAGGAAGACTGCCCCCGCTGAGCTTGTGGAGTCGTTTGAGCTCGAGCAACAATTTCCCCTCAGCCTCGCAAACCGTGGCTATTGGGAATGAGGATTGGATCCTCGCATTGCAAGCGTATCCGCGTGACACGCTTATAGCTCCTTTCATGATCGGCTACCTGCGGGCGGGGTAAGATCCGGCTTTGACCTGACAAGAACCGTCAGGTCAAGTTTGAATTAATGTATTTTAGCGCTATCAAATAGCAGATCCTGGCATTATGCATTAATCGGATGCAGTTCCGGAGTCAAGGGTATGCCTCGCTCTTCGCCCTCCCGCGGCGACGGAATACCACGCTCCAAGTTATTTTCCTTAGGCACCGATTTCGTCCTGGGCCTGCCTCTGCTGCCAGTTCTAGGCTTAGGCATATTTCCTTTCCCAAAGGTTCTGCCATCGTCAGGAGCAATCAGCTTGATATAATAGTCAGGCTTGGTCAGATACAACGCAGCCTTTTCCAGCCCCTCACGCAATGCCATATCGGAATGGTTAATCATGCCGATTCCGCAGAACTTATACCCCTCCTTAAAAGCATTGCAGTTGTAGTAGAGCCCTTTGCCCTTCGTGATCGTTTCATTCCAATGGTCGCCAATCAGTCTAGCGATCGTTACATCCTCACGCACCTTCGAACCATCCAGCATCAATAGGACATGATAATGGAAGGATTTTTCGAGCCCATATTCCAACTTCCAGGCAAACCCAAGCAGGCAGTCATGAGGCAATTTCCTTCTCAGGTAAAGTAACAAGCTTTGCCAGTCCTTTTTGACTGTCCCGTACTCCACTACGCTTGCTGTTGCACGACGCTTGCCGTACTCCTTCAAATAACCGAAATCAATTCGCAATACCAGCAGCCTTGAATGTTGCTCGAACAGGGCATTGATATAATTGCGTAACTCCCTGAAATTCTTGTTGGACAAACGCGTAAACTCGCTCATCGTCTTTTTGAAGGCCGGGTTCTTTGCTTCTTGCCTGATCGCAGCAATAAAATCATTGAGCACACCACACCACTTCACCAATTCGTCATCGGTGAGCACTTCCAGCATCCAAGGCAATTCGTCGAGGTGGCGGGACTCGACATGCCGGAAGAACATGTCTACATACGGATTAAACTGATGAATCGGGTAATGCTCCTTGATGTCAGGAATGCTTATTTTTAGGCAGAGCAGAATGTTCCGTCCAGGAATCGCTTCTCGTATATATTTTTTGTTGACATGGCTGGGCGCCCCCATTGAAAAAAGAACTTCAGTTGACCGGATCACTTGTATTACCAAGTCCTCAATGAGTTTCACCTCTCCAGCGCGATCCCATTCATGCGTTTTCATGCACTGAATTCGATCAGCTTTTTTGACGTAGGCATACGTCCTGGCACTCAGTGCCTTCCCTATTTCCTTCTTAAATTGAATGTCCATTTCATCTGAATTTTCGTGTTAATTGTTAATGAAAGCCGTAACTTTCAAGTGCTCTAACAGTCACTCGCTTATGCCTATTCATGGCAATCAAGTCCTGCCTGTTGAGTGCCGATGGAATGCTTGTTGCTATTTAGAAAACAACTTGTGGCTATCAAGGTATCCGTTCTTTATTAGCTATTGACCAGCTATCGATTGCCTATTAAGTAAGTGCTTGTTAAGTATTAAATTAATCTTTAATAACATAAACACCAGAAATGGCATTTGGCTAAACTGCCGTATTTTCTCTACGAAACGATCAAATATCGGGATTTCTGCGCATTTGATTTATCCCGAGGTTTGTAAAGTTAGCGCGCAAACCTGAGTGACTCTCTTCGAATATGCCGACCGTCCATCAGGAGCGGCCAGCAGCGCACGGATCATCCGCCGTTTCGACTAATTGCGATCCTGCCGAGTAGCCATTCATCGACCTCTGTCTCAATCCATCCAATCGACGAAGCGGATAATTTGATTGGACGCGGAAACTTACTGTCAAATCTCGGCGACTTCGGATTCAGCCGGTCGTATATCGTTGAGCGGCTCTGCTGGATACGCATCTGCAATTGTTTGAGACGCAGGATTTTCAGATTGGGGGTAGGGTTTTCTGGCATTGGACTCTCCTCATAGTTGTCGCGGGATGCGATGGTTGAACTGTAAGGGTATTAGTCGAAAGATACTGGGCTTGTGCTCAGCATAAAAAATTATGCCTAGCAAAATATTTATTAGGGCGTGTTTTTGCCACGCGTCGCCCCTGGGCATGGGTGAAAACTTAGTTCTTGGGGATAGAAACTTAGTTCTTTCAGATGCAGGAACTAAGTTTTAGAGAAGTTTTGACGGTAAAGTGGGAAATTCAGGGCGGCAGATCTTGGCTCGAGTCGCTGGTAACAGGCAAACCCTTGCAATAGATCAGCGACAATGCGGGGTTTCAACTCCTCACAAGCTAACACGGCAGGACGTTTTGAATTCTCGTCAAACGATGATTTCTCGCTGGTCCGGCACATGCTCAAGACAAATCAGGAATTGATGTACGGCCATCATGTATCTAAAGCGAAAAAATTGATATATTCACAAAGCTTATTGCTTGCCTAGATCCTTGGCTTGATGCGCAATTCCGGACTTGGCGCAGGCGCCTTGCTCTGGAAGCCTGTACCTTGCGCCCTCCACTGCACCGAAAGCGAGGAGAATTGGCTCATGTACGCCTGGGCATTCTTAAGTTTGTTTGCTTTCAACGGGTAGGATTTCAGCGCAGAGCCTCCCGGCTGGGCCAAGATGTTTTTCAGTGACTTACTGCTCGATACTGCCGGATCATATCCATCGTTAACTGCATTGATCCAATTGATTGTCACGCTCATGCAAGACCTAAACCTTATCCATTGATGCTCGTTCCAGGCCGTATAAGGACTCGTCCCGAATCTCTGTACCAGCATCTCGCCAGCTTTTTTGCCTCGCTTGGACAGGATATCGATTTTTTCCGGCGGCATCTTGAGATTCAATCCACCCTCATCATCGCGCAGGCTTACGTGGACAACCCGGTCGCGATATCCAGGAAGACTGAGCTGCGTGTTGTCCTGCCAGTTTTGCATTGAGTTGACAACGGCACCCAGGAACTCCCCCATGCCACTGATTCCAGTATGCGTGAACCTGGTCCAACTCACCTGCCAACCCGAATTCGCTTTTGTTGGCATCCATACCGCATCTTCTTCGTTTTGATAGTCGGGATGAAATTGCTTTAGATTGATGGCAAAGGTCGGCCACATTGGGATCGGGGCATCAAAGAATTGGATCGGGAAATTACTGGAGATCCCGCCGTCAGAAAACCAGCAACGTTCTGCGCGACATTCCGCTCCATCCACACCCTGGTTTTCCTTGAGAGTACGGTCCACAGCATGCAGTGGAACGGCCGACAACAGGAACGGAAAGCTCAAGCTCATCCTGGTCGCGACTATTACCGGGAGGTTTTCCGCCTCGGGAAAACCATATAGTTTTAGCTTATCGAGCGTAGTTGGCAAGGGACTTTTAGACTTGTACGCATGGCGCACCATGTGATCGACAACCTCCCGGGGAAACAGCTTCGAAAACTCCTCGACAGAAAAGTAAAAAGTGTGGGCATTAGGCGCCTGGAAAGGGAGGCGGTACGGTCGCCCCAGATTAAGCGCTGTCGATATCATCTCCAGGTTGATTGCCCGTGGATTCTTGCCACTTATCCCCTGATCAATGCCTGGCTCCCGCACTCCGTATAAGTCACCAAAAGTAAGCGGCCCTTCGGACAACGGCTTTCCCGCAAGGTCGTTCAAATAGTGGGTCAGCCAATTCGTCAGCGGACCTTCTGCGCTGGATCCATGAATGCCAGGGACAAATCCACTGCAAATTCCATAGCCGTTCGCCGGAAGTAGCTTAATCAGCCGTATGATTTCCATGCCGACTAGCACGAAAAAAACCATGGCAAGGCAGAGACATCCCATCAACACCGTTAGCCATTTGGCCGTAGCCGGCAGGTCCTCTGGAAAAAACCTGTACACCTGATAGAACAAAGCAATAAGCATGATCAGCCGAGCACCAAAATTCGCGAGCACGGCGCAAATAAGATCCGCAATTTTGAAGAAGATGTTGCCCTTGGATAACACGGGGAAAATGATTTCA
>Ga0207092_1116_pt1 | contig 13583 bp, 10 predicted proteins | sample Alteio_BWMinHeat_48_FD_153533 | JGI IMG/M metagenome (GOLD analysis project Ga0207092, IMG submission 153533) | Enriched cells from forest soil in Barre Woods Harvard Forest LTER site, Petersham, Massachusetts, United States -... | ecosystem: Environmental > Terrestrial > Soil > Temperate forest >... | reverse complement strand
TTTGATGCAAATTTACAGAAATAGTCGAACGTTTCTGCAGGAGTCATTGACTCAACAACATTTCTATTACCTTTTCAATATTTCTATCTACCGATTCCTCGCTTTTTAAAAAGCCTATGTATCGTTTTATTTCCTTTTGGCGGTATGGTGGGAGGATGTCAAAATTCGTTTTAGCCTGTTTATATTTTTTTAATGCTTTCTCCAATTTTGGGTGCATTGGAACAATTCTTTCTGACGCATCAAACTCCAGTTGAAAAGTTGCAGAATCGCCCACATCTAAGTTGGTTGCTTTGCGCATGGGAGTGTTCAAGTATAGCCGCCATTTGCCTTGATATTTTACCAGGGTTTGAATAAATGAATGGTCGTTCATCTTTCCTTTCACCGGAATGGGACCTTTATCTTTTTTAGCCTGCTTAAAAATATATTGCAAAATACTTTCAGGAAGTAGCACATAGGGGTTTACACCTATAATGAATATTTTAGCAGTGAAGGAAGCAGGCATAATTACCACCTGGATTATTATTTAGGAGCATCTACCTGGTCGTATTTCGTTTCCACATCATCGCGGTAGGTGATGGTAAGAAATAACACTCCATCGGGCGTATAGTATTTCCACTTATCTTCTTTTAGTCCCAGGTTATATTTTCCTTCCAGTTCTTTCTTTCCATCTTCATAATACCAGATATGTTCTCCATCAGCACGGTCGTGGTCATACTTACCTGTGAATCGTACTTGCCCATTATCAACATAGTATTCTGTCCAAATACTGTCTTGCATATCGTCATTATACTTCCCTATACTTTTATAATTATCGAGTTGGTAAAACCATTTACCTTCCTTCAAACCATCAGAATATTCTCCTTTAGTAATCACCTTTCCTGAATCGTCATACTCAATAAAATCCCCATCTTCCTGTCCTTTTATAAAACTATTTTGACGCCTTATACTCCCGTTTTCAAAGTACCATAACCAGGTACCTGTTTGTTTACCTTTAGCATACTTACCTATTTCGAACTTTTTACCGTCTCTAAAATAATATTTCCATTCGCCTATCTTTAATCCATGTTCATATTTACCTTCATCTTTCAGTTCACCTGTTTCGTAGTATTCTTTCCAGTCACCTTCCTGCAGGTCGGATGAATCAATAGGACCAGTTGCAACAACTACACCGCTATCATAAATATCTGCTCTTTTGGGTCTTCCACTGTCGTCATAGGTACGTTGTTCTCCAAACGGAACACCATCTTTATAAGGCCCGGTCGTTTTTACCTTTCCATTGTCATAATAAGAAGTCCGAATGTCTAGCTTCGCCAGTTCAGGAGGATTTACCTGTAATACATCATTAATGTATTTTTCCACCGTAAGCAACTCTCCTTTTTCATTATAAGTTTTAAAATATCCATCCCTTTTCCCATTAGTATAGGTACCTTCCCACTTTATCGTCATATCAGGATAAAAAGTCTGCCATAAACCTTCTTTAAGACCATCTATATTAACCTGGTTTATCTTGGTAACTTTCTTTATAAATCCGCCCTTATAAATAATAATACTTGTGATTAAGGAATCTTTATTGAACTGCAGCGATCTTCCCTCAGTAAGTCCATCTTTAAAAAACTTTATCTGGTATAGTTTACCCTCTTTGTAGGTATACGAATTGCCCTGTAAAGTATCACTTACATAATTTTCTTTCGCAATTAGTAGCCCTTTTGAACTGTCTTTTTTTTGAGGAGTATACGTATACTTGAATCCGTTCTTCTTGCCTTCCTTATAGGTATATACTAAATACATCAATCCTTTCTGGGTGTAAAACTTCCATAAGCTATCGAGTTTAAAATCTTTGCGATTACCTTCCGATTTCAGTTTACCATTTTCATAATAATTTTTCCAATAACCGTCCGGTTTACCCTCACGAATAGTACCTTCGCTCGATATACGTCCATTTTGATAATAGAGCTTATTGTACCCATCCTTTAACTGCCCCGAAGTATTGTTTTGAGATTGGGCATTAATCACAACCGGAAAATAAATTGTTACTACCCCAAAAGCTATAATTATCGCAAGCCTCTTTATAACATTCATATATTGTGCTTTGACTACTCGCAGTCGTTTAAGTTTATCTCCACTATCACGGTACTAAAATAAACATCTTTTAAATACCTTTTTCCAACCATTTCAAACATCATAGAAATAAGTATCTTTTTTTAAAGTTTATGTTATTATTATATAGGGGTGTTAATACGGTTGAAAAGAAGTGGTAGATATTCTTGCATAATCCAAATGTGTGCTAAGATAAACAAGATATAAAAAGTAATGAGCGGATAAAATGCTGATTGATAAAACTATCCCATTTAATTAACACAGTGTTCATATTGAGTTAACAAAGTCGTTTGTTCGTAAATATATGCAATTTTTAGGAGGGAAATTGTTAATTCCCGACTCATTAAATGGAATAAGTAAGTGGTAACATCCGGAGAATTTTAACAGTGGGAGGAGATATGAACAATTGGGTGTTGCTTATAAAAGTACTTAACAATTTAGTAACCCTTATAAACATACAAAGTTCATAAAAGATGAATAAGTGGATGCAGGTATGGAATATCTGTGGTAAATTTGCCTCTCATTCACCAATCACCAACATAATTCATCTGCGATGAAGATAGCCATAGGAAGCGACCATGCAGGATTCCAGCTAAAGGAAAAGCTGAAAGCATACTTACAAAATAAAGGGTTTGAACTGAAAGATTTTGGAGCTTTTTCGGAAGAACGCGCCGATTATCCTGACTTTGCACACCCGGTTGCAAATGCTGTTGGAACAGGTGAAATAGAAATGGGCGTACTTATCTGCGGTAGCGGAAATGGCGTTAACATGACAGCAAACAAACACCACAATGTGCGTTCGGCTTTATGCTGGAACGAAGAAATTGCCACACTGGCAAGGCAACATAACGATGCCAATATTATTGCGCTACCGGCACGCTACATAACAGAACAAGAAGCTGAGAAATGTATGGATGCCTTCTTATCTACCCCTTTTGAAGGAGGAAGGCACACCCAACGAGTACAGAAAATAGAAGAATAACGGAAACTATATTAAATGGCGGCGAAAGCAGAACAATTTATTAAGAATGCGGAGAAACGTGTATCCGATCCGGAGCACAAAAGGAAGTTACTGTTCAATATTGGGCAGTACGATAAGAAGGTTGTACAAGGAAAAATGCAATATGCCAATCTTCCGGCCGCAAAAAAGAAAGCGGGAGCCATAAAGACCAAGGTAATTGAGAACCTGGAAAAGTACCTCACCGAATTTGAAACCAATTTCAAAAAGAATGGTGGTAAGGTTATATGGGCCCGCGATGCAGAGGCCGCCATGAAAGAGATTACCGACATTTTAAAGAAGGCCAATGCCAAAATGGTTGTCAAGGCAAAGTCCATGGTGACGGAAGAAGTGGAAGTGAACCATATCCTGGAAAAGCATCATATTGAAAGCCTGGAGACTGATTTGGGAGAGGTAATACAACAGATGGATGGAGAACCTCCATACCATATTGTAACGCCTGCCATGCACAAATCAAAAGAAGATGTGGCTAAGCTGTTCCATGAGAAGAAAGGAACGCCTATTGACTGGACACCACAACAAATTACGGCCTATGTACGCAAAATGCTTCGCGAGAAATATCCTATTGCTGATGCAGGCATTACAGGAGCCAACTTCCTGATTGCAGATATCGGGGGAGTAGCCGTATCGGAAAATGAAGGCAATGCCTTTATGTCTATCGCATTCCCGAAGATACATATAGCTATTGCCGGTATTGAGAAACTGATTCCCACACTTAATGATGTAGACCTTTTCTGGCCCCTGCTTGCTACGCACGGCACAGGTCAACGGGTTACTGTATATAATAACATCCTCACGGGCCCACGCCAACAAGGCGAAGTGGACGGTCCCGAAGAAATGTATGTTGTGTTATTGGATAATGGCCGCACGGATTTATTAGCCCGCAAAGAACAACGTCGGGCACTCAATTGCATACGTTGCGGCGCTTGCCTGAATGCCTGCCCCATATACCGCAACATTGGCGGACATGCCTATGGAACCACTTACAGTGGCCCTATTGGTTCGGTTATTACGCCCAGTATGCAGGGCATGAAAGACTTTAAGCACCTCAGTTATGCATCCTCGCTTTGCGGACGCTGTACCGAGGTTTGCCCCGTAGAAATAGATGTACATAAATTACTCCTGCTTAACCGTAAAGACTCGGTGGAAGAAAAGTTTGCTTCCCGCAGCGAAGATACTATATGGCGATTCTGGAGAAAGGCCATGCTAAAGCGCAGCCGTATGGAGAGGGGAGGAGCTTTCTTTAAGAATTTAATGCTTAAACGCTTCTTTAAAAGCGCCTGGGGCGACCGCAGGGTATTGCCTACTGTTGCTCCTAAATCTTTCAACGAAATGTGGAAAGATAGGAAGAAAGGAAAGATTTAAACTTGCTGTGTGATATGAGATTGTCACCCTGAACTTGTTTCAGGGTCTCAATAATTGCACGTATTTGTGAGATGCTGAAACAAGTTTTCATGTCGCAGTTTGTCACACTTTTTCTCATTTATTTATATCGAATATAAATTTATTTTCTTAGGAACAAGCTAAAAACCTGCAAGGTACGGGCATGTCACACTTTTGATGGATAAAATTGGAAATTAGCCATGAATTTTGTGTGTGGCAAATGCATGGCACAATCAGTCATTGAGAAGTCAATGACTGATTTATAACCCGCTATTTGCAGGTATATTTTTGCGTTAAACTTAATCGAATAACATGAATACAAACCCGGACGAAGCAGTAACAGCCATCCATAAAAAAGAGATGGTTAACGCCTTGGAAGCTTATATGGGCAATGTTACAGCTGCCGCACAAAAAGTAGGAATAACACCGCGCACACATTACCGCTGGCTCAAAGAAGACCCGGAATATGCCGACGCAACAGAAAATATGAAGGACATTAGCTACCGGAGAGTAAAAGACAGCCTGATAGAAAAAGCCCTTAAAAAGATAGACGAGGGCGATACACCGATGCTAATGAAAATGCTGAGTATCTATTTAAAAAAGCTACCCGAGGAAATGGAAAGAGCCGCGCGCATAAACAATGTTCCCTTAGTAAGAGCCCGGATTAAATACATAGATACCCGCGAAGAAGCAGAAGAAATTATGAGGAGAAGGGGTCCGATTTAAGCTACATCTTTGATGCAACATTCATTATTTAAGACCTGAACTATCGGCTATTATTTTCTTTACAAAATCTGGCAGCTCAATTTTATCTTGTTCAGCAATAATTTTTATCGCATCATAATATTTCACCTCCTCACTGCTCCATTGAATGTCCAATCGTCTTATTTCTTTTGTTGCGATGTGGTTATAATTTTCCGGATTTCCCCAATAACAATGCATACAAATTTCTGGGTTTTTTACTCCTTTCCAATTATCACAATGCTCGCAACTCCATGATTTTGCTCTGTTACAAGAACCGCACAAAAGCATAAAATGCTCGATTTTCCTATCGTTATCTAAATCACCATTAACTTGATATGGGACCCTATGATCTACTTGCAAATATCTTTCTTCAAATAGACCGTTACAAATAAAGCAATGACCTTTACAGATTTTATATAGTTGTTTTTTTAATTCTTTTGGAAAAATGATCCTACCCTCTATCCTATTTTTCTGTAAATCAGCTATATCTCCAAAACGATAAGCAGCGATAGATTTGTTATTATTGGATTTTACTTTAAAGGTTTCAAGTGGAATACCCGCCTCACGTACATCTCTTGCTGCTCTTGGAGGATGATTATATCCATAGGTTGTTTCCAAATCTTCAGTTGTAATAAAACCATATTTTAAAATGTGGTCAATGACAACTTTTGCTCTTTTATTAGTGATAGAGTTTACGTATTCTAAAAACTCCTTTGGATATTCAATATTTTCTTTATTCATTGATTGCAAATAATGTCGTTTCATAGATTTGCTTACAAACAAGTTTCTGAGCATTAATTTTCGTAATCAATGTTGGCGACAAAAAAACAGATTCAAATGTTATTTCTTTTCTATTTAAAAGAGTTGCTTGACTTGATCGACCTGCATTTATTTCAATTTTTGTCAATTTAAGTTCTTTGGGAAGAGGAATTCCAAAAGTTTTATTCCCTGTCCTTCCATCATAACTTAAAATATAAGGAACCTTCCTTTCATTAAGCTCAAAAAGTGAAAGAACAAAATTATTAAACTCAATATTTCCAGAGTAATTAAACCCACCATTTAGACCTGTTCCCTGGTATGGAGGATCCATATATACAAGATCGTTTGGATTAGCCATCTCTAAAATCCTAGAATAGTCTTTAGAAAAGAAATCAATTTTCCCATTTAAGAGTTTTGAAGTTCTTAGTATATTGTCCCTCATCATTACTGGATTACGGCCAAGACGTCTTTTATCGGGACTTTGATTGAAATTACCTTGTGAATTATAACGGACTGCTGCTTTTACACATTTTGCTAATAGAAAAAGTAGGTATTCAGGCTTTTGTGTAGTATTGAATTTTTGACGTACTTCATAATAATATTCTTCCTCATTCCCATGTTGCCCATGCCAGATGTCATGGTAAGCCTTAACGATAGTTTTGGGTTCATTTATAATATTTTCCCAAAGTTTTATTAATGGTGAATTTATATCATTTATTAGAAATCGATTTGCCTTAAAATAATATGCTGATGCAATAGAAATAGCCGCAGAACCTGCAAAAGGTTCAATTAGTCTTTCAAATTTATCCGGGAAGAAGCGTATGATTTGATCTGCTAAATTTCGCTTACTTCCTTGATATGGAATTGGATGTGGTAACTTCATTCGCAAAAACTATTGAATTCAAATATAGCGTAAATTTTATTTAGTTTTTTAGTGTTGTTCCCCGAATAAGCCGTCTTGTGTCGTTATCCACTATAGGGAAGCAAAAAAGCCACCACCCCGAAAGGTAGTGGCTTATACTCCACCAACACAAACTTCTTTACCTACAAACCTCAATGTGTAACAATAAACGGCGCTGTTTTGCTATACCCGGTGGTATAAACGCGTAGCATATAAGTACCCGAAGGGATTTTTGAAATATCAACCGGGATAATGGCCCCCTGGTTTAAGTTGATATTTTTTTGGCTTAGTATTTCTCTTCCCATTAAATCATAAACGGATAATTGGTAAGTAGCATCCGGTATGTTTTCCGGTTGAACAAACAATTCATTGCTAGCCGGAACAGGGTATATTTTCAATTTATCTCCGTTATCTTCAATGATGGCAATACCAAGCACCTTATGGCCTATATGGAAGCTATCGCATATGGTACAACCATGGGCATCGGTAACACACACATGGTATTCGCCATTGCATAGGCTATCGGCAGCTTCTGCATAAGAGAAAAGCGTATCGGAATAGGCATGTACGCGAGGCGACCAGGTAAAAGTATATGGCTTTGCGCCGCCACTTACATAGACTAGTGTAATGCCATCGCACAAAATGCTATCGGGAACAACCGTATCGCGCACCACAAGAGTCATGGGCTTAGGCTCGGTGATGGTTACGGAATCTTTTCCGCTGCACCCATTGTTGTCAGTAACTGTAACCGTATAGGTTCCGGCAGATAAGCCGGTAGCCGTTTGATTGGTTCCTCCCGAGGGCTTCCAGCTATAGGTATAGGGGGAAACTCCTCCCGATGCACTGGCTGTTGCTTTACCATCATTTTTTCCATAGCAACTGTCATTGGTTGCCGAAATGCTTACAGTCAATCCGGCGAGTATAGTGACGCTGTCTTTTACGCTGCATCCGTTAGCATCGGTGATAGTTAGAACATATTTTCCGGCAGAAAGCCCTGTCATACGATTCGACGTTACTCCATTAGACCACAAATAAGTATATGGAGATGTTCCACCTGTTACATAGGCCGTAGCATATCCGGTATTGTTGTTGCAACCCGTATTGCTATGGTATATTACGGCTACAGGTCCCTTCGAAGTAATGGTTACACTGGTTGAACTGGAGCAGCCATTATGGTCGGTGATGGTTATAGTATACGTTCCCGCAGATAGGCCGGTTGCTATGTAGCTCGTGCCTCCTGAAGGCGACCACTTATAGGTGTAAGGACTTGTACCGCCCTGGATTTTTGTTATTTCGGCGCTGCCGTTATTACTGTTACAACTGGCGGACGTTACTCGTAAGGAATCTACTCGTATAGGGTATGGCTGGGTAATGGTTATAGAATCTTTCCCGGTGCAGCCGCTACTGTCAGTAACCATAACTGTATACGTTCCGGCAGATAAGCCGGTAGCTGTTTGATTGGTTCCTCCCGAGGGCTTCCAACTATACGTATAAGGGGAAGTTCCTCCCGAAGCACTGGCAGTCGCTTTACCATCATCTTTTCCATAACAACTTACACTGGTTGCGGAAATGCTTACAGTAAGTGCACCGATAATAGTAACACTGTCTTTTATACTGCATCCATTGGCATCAGTGATAGTTACCACATATTTTCCTGCCGACAGACCTGTCATATGGTTTGATGTTACGCCATTAGACCACAAATAAGTATATGGAGATGTCCCGCCAGTTACATAGGCCGAGGCATACCCGGTTTTGCTGTTGCAACCCGTATTGCTATGGTAGATTACGGCTACAGGTCCCTTCGAAGTAATGGTTACACTGGTTGAACTGGAGCAGCCATTATGGTCGGTAATGGTAACCGTATACGTTCCCGCAGATAGGCCCGTTGCTATGTAGCTGGTGCCTCCTGAAGGCGACCACTTATAGGTGTAAGGACTTGTACCGCCCTGAATTTTTGTTATTTCGGCGCTACCATTATTACTGTTACAACTAGCAGATGTTACTCGTAAGGAATCTACTCGTATAGGGTATGGCTGGGTAATGGTGATGGAATCTTTCCCGGTGCAGCCGCTACTGTCAGTAACCATAACAGTATATGTACCGGCAGATAAGCCGGTAGCTGTTTGATTGGTTCCTCCGGAAGGTTTCCAGCTATACTTATAGGGGGAAATTCCTCCTGATGCACTGGCAGTCGCTTTGCCATCATTTTTTCCATAACAACTTACACCGGTTGCGGAAATGCTTACGGTAAGCGCACTGAGAATATTGACACTGTCCTTTACGCTGCATCCGTGGGCATCGGTAATGGTTACCACATATTTTCCTGCTGAAAGACCAGTCATGTGGTTTGACGTTACTCCATTAGACCACAAATAAGTATATGGAGATGTTCCACCTGTAACGGAGGCGGAAGCATACCCGGTATTGTTGTTGCAACCTGTATTATTATGGTATATGGTGGCTACAAGTCCCTTCGAAGGGATAACTACGCTGGTTGTAGAGGAACAGCCATTGTGGTCGGTAATGGTTACCGTATAGGTTCCGGCAGATAGGCCGGTTGCCCGGTAGCTGGTGCCACCTGAAGGTGACCATGAGTAGGTATAGGGACCCGTACCCCCTATGATGTTTGATACCATGGCGCTGCCATTATTACTATTGCAAGTAGCGGGTGTAATTTGTACGGAATCTGCTCGAATCGGGTATGGCTGGGTAATGGTGATGGAATCTTTCCCGGTGCAGCCGCTACTGTCAGTAACCATAACTGTATACGTTCCGGCAGATAAGCCGGTAGCCGTTTGATTGGTTCCTCCCGAAGGCTTCCAACTATAGGTATAGGGTGAAACTCCTCCTGATGCACTGGCTGTTGCTTTGCCATCGTCTTTTCCATAGCAACTGACACCGGTTGCTGAAATACTTACGTTTAATGCACGGAGAACGTTAATACTATCTTTTACACTGCATCCACTCGCATCTGTAATAGTTACAACGTATTTTCCTGCCGAGAGGCCTGTAACATGGTTTGTTGTTGCTCCATCAGACCACAAATAAGTGTATGGAGATGTTCCTCCTGTTGCAGAGGCTGAAACATATCCGTTATTGCTGTTGCATCCCGCATTGGCACAGTATATTACAGGGGTAATTTTAGCTCCTCCTATGGTAAAGGATTGTATGGCGCTGTCTCCTTTGGCATCTTTCAACTTCAAATAATATCTACCGGGGCATAAATTCGAGTCGAACCGTAAGGTAGTTGCCCCATTGCTCCATCTATAGGTGTAAGGAGACGTTCCGCCGGACACCAAAGAATAAGCTTTTCCATTACAAACTTTACAGTTGGTAGAGTTTGAAATATACATGGAATCTATTCTTAGCTGCGCCTCGGTTTTGATAAAACCCATCGAAACCATAAGCAGTAAAAAGACAATTTTTGTTTTCATGATATATAGAATTTAGAAAGTGTACATTTTTTATGAATTATTGTAACAGATATGATTAAATGTGTAAATAGAATTATTTTTGTATTACCATAAATTTCTTTGTCTCCATGACACTTCCCGAGTGGAATTGCATGTAATAAATGCCCGCGCGTAAGCCGGTAGCATAAAATACTTCCGAATGGCTGCCTTCCGGTTCGCCTATTTGTTTTTCAGAAACTATTCTTCCCAACACATCATACACCGTAAAGGTTGCTAAGCCGCCTTGCGGAAGGGTAAAACCAACCGTGTACGATTGTTGCACGATAGTAGGATAAAGGGTTACAAGCGAAGTAGGATGCAATATATTTTGTACTCCTAAGGTGCTGCCGATATTATTAAACTCTGCTGCTACATGTCCTTGTGTGCCCCAAACTGCCACGCGAAATAGCTTGACATCGGTAACGCCCGGAGCCATGTCCATAGGCGGGTTGGTGCGCACAGCGCGCAGTTGCGAAAGTTCTTCCAATATGGAAGTAGAATCGGGCAACACGTTATGCACTTTGCTAACTACCACATCCAACGGCATACCATTAATGCCTGTGTTACCAATGAAATCAGTATTGGCAGCAGGAGCAGTTAAATCTTGCCAGGTTGAATCGGTTGTGGAGCCTATTTTATTGCTCGTGCCCCAATCGTTATAGCCGCTGAAAACATTACAATTGGTGCCATTGCCAAGCAAGGGCATATAGGCTTGAGGCTGATTATTAATATGATTCAATAATAGAGTAAGTGTTCCGCTGAAATTATTAGTGTTTAGCATGGGAAATTTTGATGAAAGCAGATTCCATGACATGCAGGCAATAGATAATTTTCCCGAAGTATTGGTAAGGTTTACCAAGCCGCTGGTACGTGCCCAATCACCTTCATTCCACATACCTTCGGCATCCATTCTTCCTCCGTTGGTAACACTAAATAGGTTTTGGCAATCGCCCGTAGCGCCTGCCAGCAGCGATATTTGCCCATTCGTATTTCCTCCCGAAGATAATACAGGCCCCCCGGTAGCTTGCACCATAGCTGTATTACCGTAACCAGGATAAAAACACATCATAGTTACATCACTGTTTTCTACTTGGTTTATCCACAACCCTATGCTGCAAGGCTGGGTCCATTGGGGGCCTCCCGCATTAAACTGGTCTCCGAAAATACGTCCGCCGGGTTGGTCGGCATCTTCTACAACCAATCCTTCAGGCCCTGCATTTGAATAAGGAGTAGTAAGCAATAAATCTTTTATGGTAACCCGGCTTGGGCCTTTGCAGAGCATTAAAGGACCCGCCGTTTTTCCCGACCATGCTATGCTGGTAGTGGCATTGGTGCCGGTTCCCAACCCATCTCCAATTATTTGCATATCGCTATTGGCAGGTACTACGAGGGTAGTATCTGCATTAAAAAATCCAAAAGGAATATGAACAACAGGCTTGCTACCCAATGGCATCATAGCGGCAGAATCTATTTTCGATTGGATTTCCCTAGCATCATTTCCTGTCTTTTTCGCTACATCAAATATTTTCCGGTTCGGGTTTTGTGGAGTGCCCGGCAGCTTAATAGTATCAGGCACAGGAATAGCCGTAGTATCAAGCACCGAATTATCGAGCGGGTAAAATTGCCCCCATGCTTCATCGGCTGCTGAAACGAAACCTGCAGGATTTTTTGTCAGATCCGTATTGGTGCCATCTAACAATGTCCATTCACTTACCTGGAACCATTGTTGATAGGTATTAACACCTCCATTTTCAAAGCTTGGATTAAGCGCCAGGTTGGCATGAGATAAGTTTTCGATAAAAGAAAAATTATCGTACCAAACGGTTCCCGCGCTGGTTGGCAAGTAATCATCTTCCAGGAATAATTGCGCGCTTGCCGCATTGGCAGGAGCAGTAAGCGTTTTAGAATAATTCGTCCAGCTATTGGTTCCGGTTATTACGCCTACCGTATCAGAACGAATATATCCCAATGGGATAGCGCCGGGCCCCGGAGGATTAGATGAGGCGTACCACAAAACTAATATATAGGCATGGGTAGTAATCGCATTGCTTTTCATCCATCCTGAAACAGCATACGAACTATCGGCATGAATTTTTATATCCTGGTAAACATACCGTGGAAACATGGCCAATACCATTTGCTCGCAATACGTTCCGCTTTCAGCGCCGGTATTGACAATGGAACGCCCACCTGCGGTAGTTGCCAGCCAAGGCCATTCGTTGGATAATGCCTGCACTTCATACATGCTGTAATTACCGGGCGTTTTTATATTGTATGATATTGGATTGCCGCCCCCGGTAAAGGTTTGTCCGGTTTCAATATCAAGCGTATCCCATTTATATCCCCAGTTATTAGACGCTAGCAATTGGAAGTTGAGCGGGGAGGAGCCTCCGCTGCTGACAGGCGCTGAAACAGTATATTTTACAGCCTTTCCTGAGGTACCATGGGGTAAGTTCCATTTTACGCCAAAGGGTTGAATTTGGGTGGCGAAGCTGGTATTCGGGTTACCATCAATGGCTTTTTCAACTTGTTTGCCAATGTTAAAATTGCTGCCGAAACCGTGGTCCCAGGTATCATACTGCGGCTGCACAGGCCAGTCCGTCCATTTAGAGTTAATTTTTGATTCAGTATTTCCTATAAACATATTATCGGTGTTAGTTCTCACAGGCGCTAACGAATCTTTTGTGGCACGGATAATATTGTCGAGCATAACGGTGCTGCTTCCGGCATTGGTGTAAAATGAATCTACATTACTGTAAATCTTGTTCCCTCTCTGGTAGTTTTCATATCCATTATAAAAGCATTTCGAATTAATGGATATGTTATTTACCACCGCATTTTTATAGGGAGAAGAATTGATATCGCATATAGTAGAGCGCACAAAAACATTATCATATATCTGGCAATACCCTATGCATTGCTGAACGGCATAACCGCAATCTTGAAAATAGCACCACCATACCCATTGGTCGAGGCTGTTCCAGTTGCAACTGGCTATGCCGCTTTCGCAGCCAATGAATTTGCAGCGCACAATGGCGTTCTCTGCCTGCCCCTGGTTAGGTGCGCTGAAATCGAGCCCGATGGCATTTTTAAAATCTTTAAATACTAAATCGCTGAACTCACAGTGAGTAGAAAATGAACCTGTTTTAAAAATGCCCCTGTATGCATTATTGTTCCCTTCGAAAGTTAAGCGGCTAACCCGCAAATACCAACCTTGCAAATTGAA
>Ga0207092_1115_pt1 | contig 13589 bp, 12 predicted proteins | sample Alteio_BWMinHeat_48_FD_153533 | JGI IMG/M metagenome (GOLD analysis project Ga0207092, IMG submission 153533) | Enriched cells from forest soil in Barre Woods Harvard Forest LTER site, Petersham, Massachusetts, United States -... | ecosystem: Environmental > Terrestrial > Soil > Temperate forest >... | reverse complement strand
GGAGCAACTGGGCATCGCCATGCCGGAATCCGACATCCTTGGAACTTCGCGAGAGCTGCGGCACAGGGTCCTGCGAGACGGAACTCCGATCGCCAAAGGGCAACTGCCTATCGAGCGTGCCGCTGCCACCGGTCAACCCGTATATAACGTGTCAACCACGCTGGTTCGCGAAGACGGTACGCAAAGACATGAGATCGGAAATGCGGCGCCCCTGGTGGACGAGCACGGCAAGACGTGGGGGGCTGTCGGAGCAAGGGTCGACATCACGGAGCGAGTCCGGGCCGAGGAAGCGCTTCGCGGAAGTGAAGAGAGATTGCGCCTCGCGCAGGAAGTGGCTCAGATCGGGTCCTTTGACTGGAACCTCATCACCGGCGAGATCAACTGGTCCTCGACTCTGGCAGCTATCTACGGTTTGCGACCGGGGCAATTTCCACGAAACTATGATGAATGCCTGCAACTGATCCACCCGGAGGACCGGCCGTACGCTGCCAATCTGCTGAGTGAGTCACAGCAGACGGGCGAAGGTTCCGGAGAGTGGCGGGCTCTCTGGCCTGATGGGAACGTGCGCTGGATCAGCAGCAAGTGGCGCGTATTCAAAGATGCGACCGGGGCTTCTGTTCGCTCCGTAGGGTGTCACTACGACATCACCGATCGCAAGCTGATTGAAGCAGAATTGCGAAAAGCAAAAGAACGACTTACGGAGGAAAAGCTCTATCTGGAACAGGAAATCGATTGCCACGTCGGGGTCAAAGAGGTCATCGGCTCCAGCACGGGACTAAAACATGTGATGGAAGAAGTCGCTGCGGTCGCGCCAACTAACTCCACCGTGCTGCTACTCGGAGAGACCGGGACCGGAAAAGAAGTGATCGCCCGGGCAATTCACGAGAATAGCGATCGCGCCAGCAAGTCATTTATTAAGGTAAATTGCGCAGCGATTCCCTCAGGCCTGTTGGAAAGCGAGTTGTTCGGGGCTGAACGGGGAGCATTTACCGGTGCCGTCACAAGGAAGATTGGCCGAGTCGAATTGGCTGACGGTGGAACTTTGTTTCTCGACGAAATTGGCGAGATTCTACCCTCACTTCAGCCAAAGCTTCTGCGGGTGTTGCAGGAGCAGGAATTCGAACGCCTGGGGGGCACGCGGACGCTCAAAGTCGACTTCCGCTTGATCGCTGCAACCAACCGTGACCTGCTCAAGGAGGTGCAAGCCAGTCATTTCCGGAGTGACTTGTATTATCGGCTCTCGGTTTTCCCGATTATGCTCCCGGCTCTTCGAGACCGTGCCGACGACATCCCCGCCCTGGTCGAGCATTTCGTGCAGAAATACGCCGGGCGCATGGGGAAGACCATCACCAGCGTTCCGAAGAGCACTATTTCTGCGCTCCAAAATTGGAGATGGCCCGGCAACATTCGGGAACTCGAAAACTTTATCGAGAGGTCCGTGATTTTGACGAATGGCTCGGTGCTGAGTTCACCTCTAGGTCTGTTGGACGCGCGGGAGATGGCGGAGCCAGACGTCGAAGGTTTTACTGCAACCCTCGCGAACGTGCAGCGCGAGCACATCCTGGACGCTTTGCGTCGCACGAAGGGTCGAGTCAGTGGCCCTGAAGGGGCTGCAGCCCGACTTGGACTCAAACGGACTACCCTTCAGTCCAAGATGAAACAAATGGGAATTGATCCGCACAGGAGTTGGCAGTCCTGAGCTCCGGGCTACACGTGTTTGCCGTCGCCTGACCTCCCCATCGTAATTGGTCAGGTATTATTGGAATCACCCGGCGCCTCTGCTGGGATCAATAAATCATCGCAGAAGAGGGCTTGATTGGAATGACTTACCTTGACGTGGTTTTCAGCTACAGTTCCCTGCCGGGAGAAAACGAGTTACGGGCCATCGATGGCATGCGGGAAGTGTACGGGATTCGATCGGTACGGTTTAACGAAAAGTCGCGGACCGTTCGCGTGGAATTCGACGCCTCAAGAATGAAGCAGGATGTAGTGCTTAAACTTCTGCGGACGGCGGGAATCGATATAAGAGAAAATGTCGCCTTGGCGTAGATTGAACGCTGAGAATCCAGATCTCGAACATCGGAAACGAGGGGTGGGGGAGGGCTGTGGCGCAAGATAAAGCAAGGGGTGCTCACAGAAAACCTCTGGCCGAAGTTATTCTCTGAAGCACCCCGTTGCGCGCCACTTCGTCTGCCTTTCCTAGTGCAAGCAATCTGCCTTTCGTAAGTCGTTGAAAACAAGCAACCAGCGAATCGGCAGAATTGTAGGAATTGCTCTCCCGGCGGAAAGAATTACTTCGCCGGGAAAGGCAAAAATTGGGCCAACGCGCCTGTTGAAAAAATGCCACCAGCTACAGGAAATCCTGTAGGCTTCATGCTCTCTCCAGCCGAGTTCAACTCAATCCCTCATCGTTTCATCAACGAGTTTCCCTCGATGATTATCTCTTCAGGATCGTCAGGATCGTCGCGATAGGCTCGACAGCAGTGTTAAGCGTGTCGAGCGAAAGATTGGATTGGGTTTCTGGGAATTGCAGTCCGAACTAAGAAATAATATTGTTATAATCAGATTCGGTTTCATCCTTCCACTCTTATCCGCGCCCTTAGCTCAGTTGGATAGAGCGTCTGGCTACGAACCAGAAGGTCGGGAGTTCGAATCTCTCAGGGCGCACCATTCTCCTAATCAACGGACAAGGATCATCGTTTGAACAGCGCCCCTCCGGGTTGGGCCTGACGGCATAAACTGTCAGCATGCTCCTCCGCTCGACAGCCATGTGCATGTCCACCCCTGCGGCAGTACCAGTGTTATGGGAAACGTCACGAAGTGGGCCGTCGCGCCACCCGACTGGCTGGATACTGCGCTGGCGGCACCCGAGACCACCAAAGTGAATTCGTAAGCATTGTTTACCTGGTCGATAACGAAGTTGAAGGAAGGTTTCTGCTCGCCCTTCACGTTGAAGTTCGCTTCTACTGTGTGGTTAACCTTCGTCACCCCGCCGCTGGTCACCGCCCAATTGATTCCATAATTGGCGGAGGTTGAAGGCCCCACTCCTGTGATGCCGAAGTCATATACGGTCTTGAGTGTCACCGGTACGCTGCCAGACCACCCGCTGGGCGGAGTGAGAACTGCCAGATCGGTGGCCTCGGCGGCGGCGTCAGAACTGGCACCGAAAAGAGTTCCCTTTGTCGCGATGACTTTCGCACTGGCCGTTGGCGAACCGATGGTTGCGGACGAACTTGCCGTAGCCTTTCCATACCCTTGGCAGGCCGGAGCTGTGATACTACCGTGAATTTGATAGTTCCCTGGGCTTCCACCAATGTCGTATTTGTTGGGCCCCCGACAACTGACTGCCTCCCCAATCACCTGATCCCCAAAGCTCTGTCCCCACGCGATTGGTACACCGAGCACGAGAGCGGCCAGCCAGTACAAGCACAGTTTTTTCCGCAGTTCCATATAATCCTCCCCGGCGCTGCCTGTTAAGCCTGTCGCCGCACTTTCATAAGGCGAAGATCGCGGTCAATTTGGCTCATGCAAAGGAGAAAAATTGTCCGAGCTCGGAGGGACGTGGGTAATAAGCGTTTGAATCGACGTGAAGGCCGTTGCGGACGTACTGGGCAGTGGCTTGGATGACTGGGCACACGACTTTGCGACAGGAGACTCACCCTGCTTCGTAACACTGCTGATTCTGCCGCATTCCGTTTTTCTCCTTGTTTCTGCTAATCTCCTAACCAGCCCCTGTTGTTTCGAACCGTTACGAATGCTTCCGGTTTGTGGGCATTGCATCGATGCCAAAGCTATCTCAGCAGCAGGATTTGTCCCTCCTGTCATCTTCCAAGAACGGCTTGGTCTATCTCACCGCGAACGACTGGGCACTCGTCGCAGACAAGGCCATCCGCCGCAAATTTAAACCGGGCGAGAGCTTGGTGCAGGAAGGCAGGCGTACCCATGGGGTCTTCATTCTGTTACAGGGTGCGGCTGTGGTGCAGATTCCGGGGCACAGCCTTGACCGCGACATCGGTCCCGGTGAGGTCTGTGGAGAGATTTCGTTTCTTGATGAACTACCCGCTACGGCCAACGTCGTCGCGCGGGACGAGACCGAAGCCTACTATCTCGATCGTCCCACCCTACAATCCTTGTTCGAGCTGTTTCCTCACCTTGGTTCGCGTTTCTACCGATCGCTCGCCTCGATTCTCTCCCGGCGACTGCGCGAGGTAATCGGACGACAAGCTGCCCCTCAAACTTCATCAAAAAAGCACCCGGAATAAGCCCGCCAGGCGCACATGTGCTAGCCTTACAAGTTCTACAGACGCCTGCTTCCGAGCTTTATGATGGATCCCGTCAATCTTCGTCTCGCGTTGTTCTCGGCGGCGGTGCTCGGCTTCCGGCATGGTCTGGATTACGACCACATCGCAGCAATCAGCGATATCAGCAGCGTCCAGTCGCGGCCCCGCGATGCCATGCGTTACGGATTGCTCTACGTTGCTGGACACGCGGCAACTGTGGCTCTTCTGGGTTCCGCTGCGGTAGCGTTCCGGATCACCCTGCCTCCGGCAAGCGATCGCTGGGCTGAACGGATGGTGGGAATTACCCTTCTGCTCTTGGGCATTTATGTCCTTGGTGCTTTCTTTCGACCTTCATCCCACTCCCACAGGCCCAAGACCCGCATCACTCTATTGGTCAATGGCCTTCTTTGGATGTACTGGCGCCTAAGCCGACTCTTTGGTAGCAGCCGCGCGGAGGCTCCTCAAGTTTTTAAAGATGGGTATGGAACGACCTCGACCTTCATGGTGGGAGTCATTCATGGTTTCGGAGCTGAAACCCCGACCCAGATCCTGCTTTTCCTGATGGCGGCTAACCTTGGCGGAACTGGTGTAGGGCTGCTCGGTTTGCTTGCCTTCATCATGGGACTACTTGCGATGAACACTCTCATGTGTGCGTCGGCGGCAGGCCTTTTTTCCGCGACCCTCACTCGTCCTACGGCGTCGCGTGCGCTCACACTTGCGACCTCGGCCTATAGCATCGTAGTGGGAGCGATTTTCCTCTTTGGATCGGGAAACAAACTGCCCTCCCTTAGCGGCTGACCTGTCGCAAAATGAAACACTGCGGCAAGAGGGTGATCTATATGTGCATGAGTTTGCACTTAACCTCCCTATCCTGTGGGTTTTTTATGCGACAATCGTTAGGTTTTTCAACAACATACAGAATTTCTCATTTTGGAACGTTGGATGCACTGATTTGCGCATCAGGACGATTCGGCATACGTGCGCGTCCCAGCGAAACGTACTGGAGCCCCAGATGAACGAACAAGGTAAGGCTTGTTCAGGAGGAAGTAGTCATGCAACGTTCGTTGTTACTGGTTTTACTGGCTCTGGCGCTGCCTATGGCAGCATTCGCAAGCAGTTCGGTGGATTTTACTAACAGTAGTGGGACGCTCAGCGGCAGCAGCGCAGGATTGAGTTTGAGCGGTTCCACATTGATCGCTGTTAATGGCCTCGATGGATTGGGTCTCGTCACAGGGAATCTTGGCACCCTAACCTTCTCGACAGCGGCCCTCACCAGCGGAAGTCTGCAAATGGGTGGTACTTTCGGAACCGGAGGATCGTTTGTGATCACTTCGAACGGAAGCAACGGCCTTCCTTCCGGCACGCTGTTTAACGGCAGTTTCTCTGGACCTGTAACTTGGACGTTGTTGACTCTGGCGAATGGCACTCACAATTACACTCTGAGTGGGTCACTCACCGGAACGTGGTTTACGGGCTCCACAGTCAATGGCGCGACGATCCAACTGACCATCAACACCGGCAAAGGATTCTTTAACGGCTCGACCTTGATCTCCAGCGGAGATACCAACATCAGCACCGTTCCTGAGCCAGGTTCTCTGACGCTTCTCGGCACTGGGCTTGTCGGCATTGCCGGCGTGCTTCGTCGCAAGCTGAAGGCGTAGCCCTAGAATCTCACTCCTGAATCAGGCCCCACCTCGTGTAGGGGGGGCCTGTTTTATGTCACGCTGACAACAACCTTCCGGAACGTCGAAACTCACAACTGTCAGGGTAATGCAACCGTCTCTGTTGACAGGAGATTTGTACATTGTGCCGTGGGAACACCGGCAATGTTTGCGGTGCCGGTGATTTTGGAATCGGAGTCACAGAACAGATCGACTGCGTTCCCGCTGATCGTCGAAGGAGGGGTGTTGTTGGTGGAAAGGTCGATGCTCGAGTTGTTGATCGCGACCAGGCCGGCGTGAGTTCCATGCGAAATGGTGGCGCCGAACAAAGTAGCGTGCGAGTTGTTCATCGCTACAATTCCCTGCCCTAAGCTGCCCGTGATGCTTAGCAATCCATTGTTGGCAAGCATCGTGGCACCTTGGTCGAGGTTAACGCCCGCCGTGGTTCCTCCCCAAGACTGACCCGATTTGTTGATTACGAGTTTGGCCCCGTAGATATTCAGAGAACCGCCGGTCAGGGTTACTCCGGCGAAGGTGAGGCCGGCGGAGCTGTCGATGACGACGTCGGTATTGCCAGTGGCGACGTAGTACGTGTTGTAAACAGTCAGATCTACGGCGGAATCGGCGCCAGCGCCGATGGCTTGCTGCATATTCCGGATCGTGGTTGCATACATTGTGACGTGCGAGGCTCCGAGGGAGATGCCCTGATGCCACCCATCAGTGGCCGTGTTCTCGAACAGACAGTGTTCGACATGCACATCAGAACTGTCATAGATCGCGAGCGTGGAGTAACCTGTATCCTGCACGTGCACGTACGCAACGGAGACCTGGCTATTCTCGAAAATGAGAATGCCTCCACTGCCCCCAGAAATATTCAACGAACGCAAGCGGATATCGGTGCTGCCGTGCCCGATCCCGATATTGGGCAGTGTGCCGACGTTGCCCTGAACGGCGAAACCCTCGACCTGTACGCTTTGGGAGGACTCAATTAAGAGCGTGCTGTTGAAGAGGTTCCCCCCACCTGTGCTGGGCTGCACCAGAGTGGCTCCGGGCAGGCCTTTCAGCATTAGATTGTGAAAGCCGATAACCTGAACGAATTCGGTGCAGGTTCCATTGACCAACACGCTGTAGGGCGTTTGGCGGTTCAACTTGGCGAGGGTCTGATTCAACGACTGGCCCTTGCTGCAGTCGACCGTAATCGGAGTTGATGGTAGTGCTTCCGCGAACACCACCGAAGTGGATAGCGCCAAAAGGAAAACTCCCAGACTGGTTCTGTTCATAGAATCTCCTTTTCATGGAACGGCTGCATGAGACTCGCCTCATCGAATGGCTGTGCCAATCGATTTTCGAACCCTCGACGAGCCGCATTCTCCACTGATCTGAACTGTGGCCGATTAACAGAGTCCCTGGGACCAGGAGGAAATGATATGTTTCTTTGTCCCAAGCTTGGCTGCGGATGCTACTCCCCCAAACTTGGCCTGTCAATGAAATCAAGTGGACGACAGGGCGCCTCCTTTCAGCCCATTACCCCAGTAATCGGAACCGGGGGATTACCGTTGACCCACCGCACCTGCCCTTCTTAAATTGCCAGAAGGGGGTTGTATGAAGGATATTCACGAGGTCCTGCGACAAAAGCAGGCGAAATACGCCCAACTTGGCAAACAGATCGAGATGCTCCAGCAGGCTGCCGAAAAGCTGCGTGAAGTCGCGCCGCTGCTGGCCGAGAGTGACGAAGAAGACAACGTCGTGCTGGCGGATGTCGACGAAGCCGTCGCGCAAACCGACGCGATGGCTGCCAAGGCATCGGCGGGTTCGGGTGGAAGCAATGCTTCCAAATCATCGCGGCCCTCTGCTCCTCGCTGGCCGTAAACTTTGTTCTTTGGCACCACGAAATTCGACCGGTCTATGAATCTTCAAGCACTGTTGGCATCGAGCGATGATTCCGCGGCGGATGTGCTGGGCAGAGTTCTGTCCGGCTTTGCCATTGCCACGGACCGGTCGAGCGATCCCGAGACCACAATGGAGCGCGTCCAGCACCAGAAGTTTGACGCGCTGGTCGTGGACTTCGATGATCCCAAGGCTGCACAAGAGGTCCTTGAGCAGGCGAAGAAGGTCGGTTCAGCACCGCTAAGTATCGCCCTGGTCGCCGATTCCACCCAGGTTCGGCAGATTCTCTCGAGCGGTGCGCACTTCGTGCTCTACAAACCCGTCACGGAAGAAGCGGCCAAGGCGGGGCTTCGCGCTGCGGCGGCCATGCTCAGCCGGGAGCGGCGTAAAGCTTTCCGAGTACCTGTCCAGGCTCCTGTAGAAATCACCCTGCCCGACACCCGCAAGCTAGATGGCATTCTGCTGGATCTTTCCGAGACCGGCATGGATGTGCTCACGGCAGAGCCGCAAGTTGCAGGAGCGTTACTCGCTTTCCACTTTAAGCTGCCCGACGGTGCGGTCGAACTCCAAGGTCACGGACAAGTCGCTTGGGCAAATCCGAATGGTCAGACCGGCGTACATTTCCTCGACCTTTCAGAGAGCAAGGTGACCGAACTGCGTGACTGGCTGAAGGCTGCGGCTGTCGCCGTGGGCACTCTACCAGACGAATCCGTACCTCACTGCAAACTCACCGACCTCAGCCTGGGTGGATGCTACTTGCAGACGGAAGCTCCGTTCCCCGAGCGGGCGTTAATTGATTTCTGCTTGAAGACGAAGGAACTCGAAGTACACACGGATGGCATGGTCCGTGTCACGCACCCAGGGCACGGGATGGGCGTTGAATTCCCTTCACGCACCGCCGAACAGCGTGAACAAGTTGTGAAAGTAATCGATTTCCTGCGCAGCTGCCCTGGAACGATGCCGGATTTGAGCGTTTCTCCGAAAGCGCTGGTCGCCGATCTCACCCAGTTTGAGCCGGGCGAACGACCGGTCGACACGGAAGAGTGGGAAGACCCTCTTCTGGAATTGCTACGCCGGGGCGCATCATTACAGCAGGAAGAATTCCTGACCGAACTCCAACATCAGCGAAATCCGGAAGAAACCGCCTCCGTTTAGAGTTTTGTAACTCATCAATAGCTTTCTCTCCTTCTCCCTTAGATAGGGAATCCAAATTCTCCCATCAAAGCCACTGCGGGCAGGTCTTTCCCAATATCGGTCCACAGAGAAAAAGCCTCCCGTGGCAGGTCATCAACGAAGATCGTTTGGCGGGAACCGATGGGCAGATGCGGTGAAAGAGAGCGCTTATGGGAGCGAGAGGCTTTGGTGGTTCCGAAGAATTGGGGGACCGGACCCCGTCTCTGGTACGATCCCCAATTCCTCGTGGTCTGTTCCACCCCAATGGGAGTACGGTAGCGCGGGCGCATTGCGGGAAGATTTCAGCGAGATTAATTCTGGGTTAAATTGAAAGCGACAGATTTTGGATGATGCGGTTGAATTCATCGTTAACAAGAGGAACGTTGGACCGACCTGATGCGGCCGTGATCTCCCGGCCGGCGCCCGAGACAACTCCCCGGCTGCTCTGGACGCCTTTGCTGGCGATCACGGCTGCCGCGTTCGCGATGGAATTTCCGTTCTTCTTCGAAGGCACCCCGTCAGGCCATGACGTTGAGTTTCATTTGTATTCGTGGCTCGAAGTGATGAGTCAATGGAGGCACGGGACTCTTTATCCGCGGTGGGCGGCATTGGCACACTTCGGGTACGGAGAACCGCGGTTTGTCTTTTATCCGCCAGCCTCGTGGACGCTGGGTACCGCGATCAGCAGCCTTCTCCCTTGGACGATCGCCTCTCCCCTGTACATCTGGATCGTGCTCGTCCTGTCCGGGGCGTCGATGTTTGTGCTGGCTCGCCGATGGTTCGGGCGAAACGACGCGACCTTTGCGGCAGTGTTGTTCGCCCTCAATCCCTATCATTTGGTGATCGTCTACTGGCGCAGCGCCTTCGCCGAGCTGCTCGCAAGCTGCCTGGTGCCTCTGTTGCTCCTGCTCGTACTGAAAGCGGCGGATGGGGACCGGCGAGTCATTCTGCCGCTCGGCCTTTTGCTGGCCGCCTCTTGGCTCACGAATGCTCCGGCAGCAGTGATGATTCACTATTCCCTAGCGCTGCTGGTTCCCTACTTTTCCTGGAAATGCCGATCACTCCACGTCTTGTGGATTACAGCGGCGGCCGTCGGGCTGGGTGTCTGTGTATCGGCGTTCTATCTTGTTCCTGCGATTTACGAACAGCGTTGGATTGACATTGGGAATGCGGTGTCGGCCGGGTCGCGCCCCGCGGACAACTTTCTGTTCATTCACACCACCGACCCGGATCACGACGCCTTCAACCGCATTATTTCCTGGGTTGCTATTCTTGAAATCATCCTGGTCGTCATGAGTGCCGCGGGTGCAAAGGCTTGGCGCCAATCACGACGTGAGTTGTGGACCGCTCTTTCTATATGGGCAGCAGCCTGTGCTGTCTTGATGTTTCCCTTCACTCTGCTGCTCTGGAAGACTCTGCCCAAGATGCAATTCATGCAATTCCCGTGGCGGTGGCTGCTCTGCCTGAGCATGATTTTCACCTTACTTGTCACAGCAGGTTTCAAGAAATGGTGGATGCGAGCATCTGTTGGCGTCCTGTTCCTCGTCCTGATTGTGGTGGGCTGGCATCGGATCCAGGCGCCGTGGTGGGACACGGCTGCCGATCTGCGCGAGATGGTCGACAACATGTACATCGACGCGGGATACGAAGGGACGGATGAATACACGCCTCTTGGTGCCGACCCAGCCGCGATCGACAAGGATGCGCGCAAAGTCACTGTAGCGGGCCCGGCGCATGCGGACATTCGCGTTCAACGCTGGGATGCCGAATTGAAGGTTTTCACGGCGCAAGTATCGGCTGCCGATCAGTTAGCCTTGCGACTGTTTTCTTATCCCGCGTGGAAGACTGAGGTAAATGGACATGAAGTGAAAACAATCTCTCGCGCCACCACCGGACAGATGCTCGTGCCGGTCGAAGCGGGAATGAACCATGTGGAAATCCGGTTTGTGCGGACTTGGGATCGCACCCTCGGAGGCTGGATTTCCTTCTTTGCCGTGCTGGGCATGTTGGGATACAGGCTTCTCGCCCAGCGACCCGCAATTCCCAGGAACAACTCGTCGAACACGAATAGGCTCAGGGATAAATGAAGCGGATTCTCATTGCGACTTCGAATCCTGGTAAATTGCGCGACTTTGCCGGAGCGGCAGCGGTACACGGCATCGAGATCGCCGGCATCCCGAACTTCTCTTCGCTGTTCCTGGTCGTCGAAGATGGACAAACGTTTGAAGACAACGCGCGCAAAAAAGCTGAAGAGTACAGCACTTATGTCCCAGGCGAGATTGTGCTCGCTGACGACTCCGGACTAGAGGTAGATGCCTTGAATGGCGCACCCGGAGTGCACTCCGCGCGCTATGCCGCCGACGAACCCCATCTTGCCGATGCGAACACCAACGACGGGTTGAACAACGCTCGCGTACTCCGCGAGCTGAAGGGAATCCCTTCGGAGAAGCGCAGCGGCAGGTTTGTCTGCGTACTAGTCGCGGCCAGAGACGGCAAGACCCTGTCAGCTTTCCGCGGAACCGCCGAAGGCCTCATACTCGACGCCCCGCGCGGCACGAATGGATTCGGGTACGATCCGCTGTTTTATTTTCCGCAGATCAATAAGACTTTTGCCGAACTCTCCGCTGAGGAAAAGTCGAAGTATAGCCATCGCGGCGCCGCTTTCCGCCAATTCTTACTCTGGTGCGCGAAGCAATTTCCTGAAGATTACATCTAATCTCGCGTGACATCACAAGGCCCTCAGGCTCCCCTCGCACTGATCTTCGACATGGACGGAGTGTTGGTCGACTCTGAACCGTTACACAAGTACGCCAAACAATTGGCATTCGGAGAAATTGGAGTGGTACTGCCGGAAGCGGTTTATGACCGCCACAAAGGACGCCCCGACGCGACTGTCATTCCAGAGATGTTGAGCGAACGTGGAATCTCCGCAGACCGGATCGCAGATGCACTTCATCGTAAGCATCAGATCTTCGAGAAGATCGAGCATCAGATCAAGCTGGTGCCCGGTGTTCAGGAATTTATCTTGTGGGCGAAGACTCGGTTTCGGATCGCTCTGGCAACTTCGGCAACGGCCCGGAACCGTGAAGCGGCCCTGAAAGCGCTCGGCCTCGGAAATCCCTTTGAAGTAATTGTGGATGCCAGCCGGTCGCATCGTCCAAAACCCGATCCGGAGGTATTCCAGATCGCGATGCGAGATCTGGTCGTGAAACCACAGGAATGCTGGGTGATTGAGGATTCAACGAACGGAGTGCGCGCTGCGAAGGCCGCTCAATGCTTCGCCGTCGGACTCACCACCACATTCGACTCCGAGACGTTGCGGCAGGCTGGCGCGGATATTGTCGTTGGCTCTTTCGTCGACCTGCGACAGGCGTTGATATCGTTACAGCCTCATTGACGGCTTTCACGCGACTGTACTCGCATGGGGCTTCAGTGGGTTGGAGCTGCCGCTGCCGGTTCGCGCAGCCGAACTCGCGTCACGCCGAACGCGAGTATCCGTGCAGGAACATCGCGAAGCACTGGCGTCGCAAAGAAGGCGCGAACTCCCCACGGGATGTGGAAGGACGCGGTAGACGACTGCAGTACATTTACCAGAATCCGGTTCTGCACGGCAGATTGGGCCGCCTGGATCACTTTGACCGGCCACTCCCGCTTCCGCTGCAAGCGTGCCAAATCGCCGACCTGCAGCCGTCCGGATTTCAGCGGGCCCGCCAGGAGATTGGTGGCTTCGACCGCATCTTGAATGGCGTAGTTGATTCCCACGCCCCCGACGGGAGACATCACATGCGCGGCATCTCCGATCAAGAGCAACCCTGGCTTATACCAGCGGGGACAGCGGCTTGATTCCACCGAGAGAAGAGAGCACTGGCGCCAATCGGTGATGGTCTTCACATGTTCGGCAAAGCCCGGCTCGATGTCGACAATGGACTGGCGAAAAGCTTCGAGCCCGGCCGCGCGCACATTCTGATAGCGCCCTTTGGGGAAAACAAAGCCGACTTGCCAGTACTCACCTCGATCGAAGACGACGAGAACGTGCCCAGCTCCCAATCCGCCGAGAACACGATTTTCGCCCTCGGGCAAATCACCGGGAATATGTGGCAGACGGAACCAGAGAATATCCATGGGGGCGGAAGTGCGGACCGGTTCGAATCCCGAAAGATGGCGTACCTTCGAGAATCTCCCATCGGCACCAACCGTGAGCAGAGCACATACCTCGTGCATACCGTCGTTCGCCAAATAACGTACTCCACGTACTTGTCCGTCCTCTTCAACCAGTTGTTCAACGTTGGCACCCATAATGAGCCGGAAGTCCGCATATTTCGAGGCTTCGGTAGCGAGGAAATCGAGGAATCGCGCTTGCGGCACCAGTAGAATATAAGGGAAGCGTGTCTTCAGCCGGCGGAAATCAACGGGGCTGAAGCTGCTATTGGCGACCCGGAGCGTTGGTCCGTAGATCTTCGAGTGAGAAAGGCGATGAAGCGGCTCTGCCAGGCCAATCTGGTCGAGCACTTCGAGAGTCGAGGGATGTATGGTATCCCCGCGGAAGTCACGATCAAAATCCTTGTGCTGCTCCAGCAGGGTGACAGGC
>Ga0207092_1103_pt2 | contig 13608 bp, 16 predicted proteins | sample Alteio_BWMinHeat_48_FD_153533 | JGI IMG/M metagenome (GOLD analysis project Ga0207092, IMG submission 153533) | Enriched cells from forest soil in Barre Woods Harvard Forest LTER site, Petersham, Massachusetts, United States -... | ecosystem: Environmental > Terrestrial > Soil > Temperate forest >... | reverse complement strand
GCGGAACAGTTTCCGCTGCGGGGTCGAGCGCCCCTACGAAGACAAACCTTCTTCGGGCGCGTGCGCGCTGGTGTCGCGGACGGGGCGCGGGACGCTGTGCATGAGCACGACGGGCACGGGGCCTTCGGCGATGATCGGGCGATCAGCGGGGCGCGGCACGGAAAAAATCTTGAACCCTTCTTTCAGGAGATCGAGGTGAAGCTTTCGCTCGTTCTTCCTTTTTTCGAAGTCGTCGAGTAAACCGACCGCGGATCGGGCAAGCTTGTGCTCGTCGAAACCGTGATGACGCATGGCGGCGTCGAGCTTCATTGGCTTTAGGCGGCGCGCTTTTTTCGCATGTGCATCAGACGACGACGGATTCTTACGCGCCTTCGCACGCTTCTTCGTTGGAGCGTCAGAGACAGCTGCGGCACTTTTCTTCGCGGAGGTTTTTGTCGAGCGGCTCGCCGCGATGGTCGCTGCAGGCGGTGCACTCGTGCTCTTCCGTTCCCGGGCCGAACTTGCTGGAAGCGCGGATTTCGCCAAGCGAGATTTCGAGATGGGGGACGCCTTCGAGGAGGGCGCGTTCGCCGGAGACCGTTTCGTAGCGGCGTGGTTTTTTGTGGCGCTCGGCTTTTGGCCGAGGTTGCGTTCGCGTGGCATAACTCAATCCTTTAGATTCTTCAATACTGGCGAGGCCCATGAGCGCGCCGTTCAAACCGTCGCGATGTGTGATGCAGAAACGGTCGCGCGGTAAAGCCGGGCGAACGCATGGCGTCCACATTTCGTGGTGGATGCGTGAGCGCGTGAAGCCGACGCAGCGTTTACGCTGCGGCTGTTGCCGCGGCTGTGGTCGTGGCTGCGACTGCTCGCTCATCCGAGGACCTGAACGGTGACGCCGCTGCCGCCGGTGATGGAAGAAATTTTTGCGCGGATGAAATTGGCGCGAACGCCGGTGACGGTGCGGGCTTCGCCTGCGGTGGCGGCCGAGGTGTCGATGGTGGCGTACTGCGCGTCGGCGTCGATCATCGCGGTTTGCAGTACGATGCTTACGGCTGTGGGCGCGGTGCCGAAGATGGTTTGCCAGCGGACCGTGCGTCCATTTTCCGGGAAACCCGCGTAGCTGGGCAGGGCGAATTGCTGGCTGGATTGCCCGGCGGCGGGAGCTTCGCTGTTGAAGGCTAGCGCGACGTCGCCTGGAAAGATCGAGTAGGGCGGGTTCTGTGCATTGTAGTTCGGCATGTGTGTCTCCCGAGAGGATTCGAGGCAGAGGCAGAAAATCAGTGACGAGTGACGAGTGGCGAGCGACTAGTGACGAGCGATAAAATTCGAGAAGAGCCGACGCTGTGAAACGGTCTGGTGTTGTAGATTCTGCGTGAGAACCCGACAGTTGCGGCCCTCAGCGGCTAAAGTCGCATTGATTTTGCGACGGTTACGGCACGGCTGAAGCCGTGCCCTGACGCGAAACGCCGGTCCTTACGCAAAAACGCTGAAGCTCCTCGCTGTGAGGTACGAATTTCTCGAATCAGAAATGACGATGAAACCGCTTGAATCGCTGCTTTTGATCGAAACCAGGAAAAGGAGAGTGGGGCGGTTTGACGAAATACGAGGCTAACAAAAAAAGTTCTACAGGAAATTCAAAAGTATGTCAAGTGTTTATTTGCGTTATACAAAATAATCCAAGTCAACGACTCGATAAATGGTCCAAAGCGGCCGCTTTTTTACTCCCCTCGAGAAGGCTAAATCCCGCCGAAGCGACACGATTCCCTTTTCCTCCTGGGAGTTATCGTTGCGGAGGAGCGGGAGTTGACGAATCGGGAGTTACGGGCGCGGCGGGCGCGTTTGCGTCGCGCGGACGGAGCGTGATGGGAACGCCGCGATGCGCGTTTAGGTCCACGGTGCGCTGCATGTCGACTTGATCCATGGCGACGCTGTTTTCGCCGCCGTATTGGGTGACGTAGTGCAGACGTCCGCCGGCAACCCAGTAATTCGTCAGGGCATACACTGTGCCGTCGTTCAGATAAAGCATGACGAAAGGCACATCGGGAGCAGTGGCCGGGCCGGGGGACCCTGAATCGGGCTCGTAGGGCACGAACTCGTTGCGATAGCCGTACGGCGCTGCGTCTTCATATCGCGGCTGATTGTCGACGCGGGCTTCGATGTCGGCGCTCATGCTGGGCTCGTAGGGATAGCCGAAATTCTGAAATTCTCCGAAGCCGTCGTTGTCCCAACCCCAAGGGCCGAAAAATCCCGGGCCGAAGCCAAAACCGAATCCGAACGCGGAATTAAAGCCGCAGAAGCCGGGGAAAAACCCGTTGAAGCAGCCGTCGCCGAAAAAGAAAGGATTAAAGAATCGGCGGCGCCCGAAAATTTGCAGGCTGTTAGGCGTGAACGTCTCGAAAGGACCCCGGCGCCGTCCTGCGACTGGTCGCGAGGCGGGAGTGAAAACAGGGCGCGTCGAAGGCGTCATGGCTCGTGCTGAATTCGAGCCGCGGCTCGGGGGATCGACCCAGCGATTTCGAGCAGCGTTAAAGTTGGCAACCCCTGCATTCGTGGAAAGAGAAGGCCTGTAGGAACCGCCGCCATAGTAATGCGCAGCGCCACCCGTTGAAGAGCCGCTTACGGCACCGCTGCCGTGCGTCGCGCCCGCGTGCGCGCCACCGGAACTGTGTCCTCCGCCGCTACCGCCGCTGGAATGAGATCCGCCGCCACCGCCTCCGGAATGGCCCCCTCCCCCACCGCCGCCGTGCTGCGCGAAGGCAGGCTGAGGCGCGAGAGCAAATGCGCCGGCAAAGAAAATTACGGGCAAGAAATTCAGCCACGAGGAATTACGCGAAGCTTTTGAAACCGCAGCGTCCAAACGTTGCGTGGCGGAGAGGTTCATGGTGTCACCTCCAACCAGCCCCGGGGCGCGGGAGCGGGCACGCGGCTGATTCTATATGATTGGACGATGCACTGCACCATTTGGTTGCAACATTCGGAACAGCCGTGCGAGACATGAGGGCGCACTGCGTTCCGGTATACTGCTGCGGTGATTCCGTTTCTGCATGTTTGGCGCTTGGACGTACCAACCTTCGGGCTGATGGTGGCGCTGGCGATGCTGTGCGCTTATTTCGTGCTGCGCGCGGACTTGGCGCGGCGCGGGATTGCGGCTGACGCGGAAACTTTGATTGCAGGTCCCTGCCTCGCTGGGATTTTGGGCGCGAAGCTGTATCACGTGCTCGAGTCGCCGAGCGAATTCTTCGCCGATCCGTGGCACGAGCTTTTCAGTCAATTCGGTTTCGCGTGGTTTGGCGGACTGATCGCGGGATTTGCGGCGTTCGTGTGGCTGGCGCGGCGCAGCAGTGCGCCACTGATCGAGATGCTCGACGCGGGCTCGCCGGCGGCGGCGATTGGCTACGGCGTGGGGCGCATCGGCTGCTTTCTCTCGGGCGATGGCGATTACGGCATTCCGACATCGCTGCCGTGGGGCATGAGTTTTCCGAATGGGTTGGTGCCGACGGACCAGCGCGTGCATCCGACGCCGATTTACGAATTCCTGGCGGCGTGCGCGATCGCGTGGTGGTTGTGGCGAATGGGCTCGCGACGGATCGCCGTGGCGGAATCGGGGAGCGGCGTAATTGCGTCGCAGGGAGAGATTTTTGCGGCGTATTTGGTGACGACGGGCGTGGCGCGATTTCTTGTGGAGTTCATTCGCATCAACCCGCGCTCTTTCTTGGGGATGTCAAACGCGCAGGCAGTGAGTGCGGTATCCGTTGTGGCCGGTGCCGTGCTGTGGTGGCGTCTGCGCAAGCGTTGAGTTCGTGTATAGAATCTCTTCGTCACAAAATCGCCACGGTTAGGGCACGTTCCTAAAATACGCAATCTGACGGCGGAGTTATTTGTGGCGGCCTGTGGCTTACGGTTTTCCGCTCGCAGCTGCAGCCACGAGAGAAGGCGCAATCGAGTGGCCGGAAGAAGCTGCCGGAGAAATACTTCTGCGCCGCGGCGGCAGCTCGCGCTTTGCACTCGCATGCGTCGCGCCTCGATGCGCGCTGGAGAGAATCGTTTCAAGTTCAAATTCGAGCACCTGCGGACTTAGCGCACGCTGGCCGAGACTTCGTTCTCCGCGCTCGATCACCGGCAGCCATAGGCAGCTCTCCGAAAGCGCCACCGATACTAAAAGCGTCGACGATTGTGCTGCGACCGCATCGGCGAGATCGTAGCCGCGGCCGTCCGGTAGATTTTCTTCGCAGAGCACAACATCGAGCTGAAACAGTTTGAGCACTGACCGGGCCCGAGCCACATTTTCCGCGGTCTCCGCGATCCAACCCTGTGACGCCAAACGAGAAAGCATCGCCGCCGTGCTGGCACCGGGCTTCCCAACTACCAAGATTCGCATTGCTACTGGGGACATGGCCCCTCCTTTACGAGGGGAATGGCGAATTTCCTCTCAGCTTTCGTATTTGAAGGACAAGGTGCCGGCGAAGATCGGTCGCATCCGGATCCGGGAACTGTCTCCACCTCGCCGAGGCCGCCACGGCGTTTCCCAAGGCGTTGAAACGGCGGCGTGAAACGGCTTCGGCAAGGTGAAAAACACGCGATTTCATTCCCTGATGCCTACATCGGAGAATGAGCCGCAAAACTTTAGAGACAGTTTCCCCTTTCAGCTAGGACTGGCACGCTAGTCCTATAAGGCGGATGTTTCAATTCGGAACATTACGGAATTTGAACTGTGGCTCTGCGCTACGTGTTCGCGCGGAACTACTGCCGCATCTCAGCGCCGGACCTGCGCAAATTTAGCGTAGGCCTTGCGATTAATACGTAGGTTCAAATCCTTAATGTGTATAGATCAGGTGCGTAGTTCGCACTTTTGCAAACGCGCATTCACAATATTCTTGACACGACATTAACGTACGAGTAACGTGCCGCGCATCACGTCACCGTGAATCGAGTCCCATCCTGTGCGGGACTCCACATCTGGCGTAAGAGGAGCGCAGGTCTAGGCTTTACACACTACAGGGTTGGGTGCCGTGAACTTGGGACGAGACGACTCCGGGCCAATCCAGCCCCGAGAACATTTTGAGGAAACGCAGCGAGCAGGCCCTTCGGTGCCTGACGCCGGTGCTGGTATTTCCCCTGGCGGTGACGGCAAATCCCAGACCTCCCCTGGTTATTCTCTTTTCGCTCTCGCTCACTCGATCGATGGAATTATTCTCATCTTAGGATCTGACGGCACGATTCGCACCATTTCTGCGTCGGACGGCGCTCCCCTGCGGAACTTCCGCGAACAATTTCTGGGCCGCCAACTGAGCGAGATCGTCGGGAAACGCGCATTTTTGGTCTTCAAGGAGCTGATTGAGCTGGTAGCGAAAACTGGGAAGGGCCAGACGTTAGAGTATGCAGCGCACCTGAACGGCGGAGAACATTGGTTTCGTGTGCGGTGTGCCGCCGCGTTAGACGCAGAAAACGACGCGGAATCTTTCTGTTTGCGCTTATCCGGCATGGCGGAATCGAGTCACGCTGACGAAAAGCTCCTGATCAGCGAAGCTCTGATGGCGCGCGCCGAACAACTGGCGGACATGGGGAGTTGGGAATACGACGTACAGCGCAAGAACTTCACCTGGTCGCAGCATTTTTTTCGCATGCTGGGCGTCGAGCCGAGGGAAAGCAAAGTGAGCGTGCAGGAGGCTTGCCCCTTGGTTCACCCGGAAGATCGCGCGGCGCTATGGAACGACGTTGCGAAGCTGGTGGCAACCGGCGAGCCTCTGGACAACGAAGTGCGCTTCGTGAAGCCGGACGGCTCAATCCGCACATTTCATTCACGCACGGTCCCGGTAAAGGATTTATCCGGCAGCGTGGTGCGCTTCGCAGGGTTGTCGCAGGACGTTACGGAGCACAAGCGGTCGGAAAATGCACTGCGCGTACTTTCTCGCAGACTTTTGAATCTTCGCGACGCGGAGCGGCGCCGCATGGCGCGAGTTCTTCACGAAACCGCCGTGCAGAGCCTGGCCGCTCTCAAGATGCGCTTGACGCAACTCGGAGAAGCCTTGACGGACCAGGCGTCACCCGCCTACGCGCTTTATCAGTCGTCGGCGGCGCTCACGGAGGACGCCACGCGCGAGGTGCGCACCGTCGCGTACCTGATGCATCCGCCGACACTCGACATGGCAGGCCTGGAGTCGGCGCTGCGATGGTTCGCAAAAGGGTTCGCGCATCGCAGCGGCATCGCGACGAAAATGGACGTGAGCAAAGAGTTCGGCCGCTTGCCCCAGGAAATCGAAACCACGATTTTCCGGGTAGTCCAGGAAGCTTTGACGAACGTCCACCGGCATTCGCAAAGCCGCTCGGCGGAGATCCGTTTGAGCCGGGACGCACGGTCCGTTATTTGCGAAGTGCAAGATCACGGCATCGGAATGCCGCCGGTTTCGGCGGATCCGAATGTTCCGCACGCCCGTTTCGGAGTGGGAACGGCCGGGATGCAGGAGCGAGTGCAGCAACTGAAGGGCACGTTTGAAATCCTGAGCGCGCGAGAAACCGGCACCACCGTTCGAGTGACGATTCCGCTGGCTTAGTAAAACTTAGCAGGAGGTGTAGACACAATGATGATGACGGCGGCTCCAAGGCCTTATCGAGTGCTACTCGCGGACGATCACACGATTGTGCGCAGCGGTCTGCGGGCCATTCTTTCGAAACACACGGGAATTGAGGTTTGCGCGGAGGCCGGTACGGGCGGCGAGGCCGTCGAACAGGTGAAGAAAGGCAAGCCTGACCTGGTGATCCTCGACTTGACCATGCCCGATATGGACGGCTTGGTGGCGGCGCGAGCGATCCAGGAACAATCGCCCGATACCAGCATACTGATCCTCACGATGCACTTCTCGAAGGAGATCGCGCGAGAGGTGCTGCGAGCGGGCGCGCGCGGCTACTTGCTGAAGAGCGACGCGGAAGCCGACTTGCTGGGCGCGATCGAGCAGATTCGCCGGGGACAGCAGGTAATCGCCGGCCAGCTTGCAATCACGATGATGGAGAGCTTCGTAAATGGCGAAGACCTTGAGTCGCAGGACCATCCGATTCCGGGAGCGCCGCTCACCGCGCGCGAAGTGGAAATCGTGCAATTGCTGGCGGAAGGAAAGAGCAACAAAGAAGTGGCGTCCACGCTGGGGGTTTCGACGCGCACGATCGAAAGCCATCGCAATCACATCATGCACAAAATGAATTTCGCGAGCTTCAGCGAGCTAGTCCGCTTCGCGCTTCGCAGCAAGCTCATCGAACCTTAAGGTTCTGCGAGATCAACCGTACGGCGACCAAGCGGCAGTGAGGGTTGATTTCTCTGCTAGTTCTGGCACTATTGCTGCTATGGGAAGCAAAGACAAACAAAACCGCGAAGTTCGAAAGCCGAAGAAGAAGAAACCCAGCGCGCACGAGCTGCAGATGGCGGCCGCTGCGAGCCGGAGAACCGCTACCTAGTCTTTAGGCATCTGGTTCCGAACGCCTGCAACTCTTCTCGGCGATCAATCGTCCGATCGTCCGCCGAGCGTATTGGCGGGCCAACGTGCGTGTGGTGGTGTCATTTGAAATCAATGGGCTTTGGATGGGGCCTTTATAGCTTGAGAAGGATGTTTGCTGGAAAGCGCCTTACAGATCTGCCTATCGTGACTTGCGTTTTGTAAAATGCATTCAATTTCTTACGCATCTCTCGGTCACTCACCCTTACACTCCGCAAAACTTCAAGCTCAACCGAAAAATCTTCGAGCATTTCCGTTATCTTTGCAAGTTGATCGTGATGGCCGACTCCGCGTTCGCGATACCTAGCTGTGTCTTGGGCTAATTCATACATGTGGTCGTTGTCCAAGGCAGAGGAATAGCCATTACCCATTAGAAATGCATCCATGCTCAGTACGGCTGTTCGCTTGTTCCCGTTGTGAAAAGGATGATTGGCAATAAGAGAGTGGAACAAAGCGGCGGCTTTCTCGATTATCGTTGGATAAACATCTTGGCCGTCCGCCACATATCCAGCTCCGAGCTTACAGACCCGGTCACTCTTCTTCGGCAAGTTTATTCAAAGCGACGTAGTACTTGGCGACGGAATACACCAAAGGATTGGTGGACGAAGCGCCGGCCTCGGACAGCTTCTGTTTAACGCGTGGCAGGTTCTCGCACGTGCTCTCGGAGAGCTGCGCGAGCAGCCGCTTAATTTGATTGCTCATGTGGCCCTCCTAGTACGTTGGATGCAGATTAGCCACATGGGGTACAGCCGGTCAATGGTCCTTACGGCGGGGATGGTTACTCATCGAAGGATTCGTCAACACCACTACCAATCAGCGTTGTCGCGAACCAGTCCCGCGCGGGCGCACCGCTGCCCTTGAGCCATTTCGGCTTCGAGCGCGGATGTGGAATTAGAGCGGACCTATGCTTTTTTAACGGCCTTGCGGCGGCCGCGACGTCGCGTCGGACGCTCGGTGGGTGGCTCGCCGATCAGCTCGGCGCTCCAGATCGAGGTGACGAACTTCTTCATGCCGTGATTATCGAAATCAATCGTGGTTCGTTCCGTGTTCGACTCCGTAACGATGCCCATGCCGTACTGGTCGTGCCGGATCGTCTGCCCTTCGACTAAAGTCTGCACTCAATCCTCCCTGCTGCGATGTGTCGTGAGCCCTGGCCCGAAAAAGGCTCGCGTATTGCGGTCCGCCCGGAAGCGGAAAATAATGCAAACTCCACTGCGGGAAAATCATCGTAAGGCACTGATAAAGAGGTGGTTAGATGTCACCGCCCCAATGGTACGTCCCAACGCCCCAAAAAGTACGCGATAACTACAGATGCAGGTGAAACTATACCATGTTTCGTAAGGATTCACAACGACAGCCGCGCAGACCCTCCGCAAATTTGGCGATGGTTTCGAGGGTATTCCGGCGTCGCGTACTTCGCTAGCGCCCAGCAATTAGAATCCGGGAGAAGGCCATAACTATATTATCTGCAGTTACCTAGGAGACAGTACTCTGGTACTACCGCGCTCTGGATTTGGGTACTGCCAGAATGTGACTTTTACTCTACTGTCGCCGCGCGTCGCACCGCGTACTCTTCGATTCGAGGCGGGGTGCGTGGCTCACGCAGCAAGACCCGCCAAGACATCGCAGCAGTTTACGAATAATCGCGCAAGGGCGAAAAGGGGTTTCTCGAGGGATGAGCGAAAGCGTGAACTCTTCATTATCTGGCGATGGCCAGACTCCGGCCAACATGGCCTTCGGCGCGGTTCCGGCGGGGTCTTCCGCTTCCCAACCCCAAAACCACGAACACTCGAGCGAAGCGATCGCGCCGCAGACCTCAGGCGGTTCGCCTACCGCAGCGGCCCCTAAACCAACTGCGGCACCTCCAGGCGCCGATCGCCGTCGCCGGCGCCGCGCGCTCATTTCCGCGCCGGTCCGGGTTCGCGGCACTTGCATCACCGACGAAACTTGCCCCGATGAAGTCTCCCTAACGCTGGACGTCTCGCGCACGGGTCTTCTCTTTCTCACAGAAGACGCGTCATACCGCCGCGGCATGGAAGTTGTCGTTACATTTCCCTACAGCAACGCGCCGACAGCGATTCACGCCGAGCAGCCCGGACGCGTAGCGCGCGTGGTTGAAATGGCGGACGGCCGGCGAGCGGTGGCGTTGGCGCTCGGCAAAGTGGCCGACGAAGGAGTGGGAGAGGATCTCGTCGATTCGGGCGGACAAGCGCTTGTGAAGGCCCGGGAAGTCGGCGCCAAAGTCGAGATTCCCGAGCCGAAAAAGCGGCTTGTTCTCGCGGTTGATTCAGATGATGTGCTTCGCGATTCGCTCAAAGCCTGCTTGATGAACGAGGGCTACGAAGTAATTGCCGTCTCAAACTGCGCCGACGCGCGCGAAGTTCTCAATATCTACGTTCCAGACCTGCTGATCGCCGAAGTGGAGGGTGAAGGACTGCCGGGATTCGATTTGTGCGCTCATGTGAAGGGGACTGACAGACTGCGAAAAATTCCCGTAGTTCTCACCACGCGCTCCGGCTATCCCAGCGACTACTCGAACGCACATTCGCTCGGCGCGGTGGTCTGCATGGCAAAGCCTTACAAGCAGGAGCGCCTCGGCCACGTCGTGAGGCTGCTCGCGCCAACAGCGCAAGCAAAGCTGCAGTCTGGCCCGCCGCCGCGTCCTGCGCCGCCGTGCGGCGGCGCTTCGGCAAAGTCCAATAGCAACGACTCCAGCAAGCGTAGCTGGCGATTCCGGCTGTAGCGCGGCTCGCTTTGCCTCTTAGCGGCTGGTTCAACCCGCCATCTACAAACCCTATTCCCTGCGAAGTACGCCCTGCTCTCTCGGACAGTGTTAACCTCCACGCCGCAGCCACCGGCCACCGCACCCCGAACGCCGCTGGTTCGTTCTAAGATGCGAGTATGAGCATTCCGAACAAACCCGTCGGAGTTATCGGCGCACCCGGCGTTTCCAGCATCACTGAACCCACCGGCGCGCGGCCAATGATTAAGTGCCCGAAGTGCAAGGCCGATGCGCGCGACGTTGCGCGCTTCTGTCCTCGTTGCCACGCCACGCTGCGCTTTCAATGTCCAGCGTGCTCCCACGAGCAGCGACAGGGAGGCAAGTGCGATCAATGCGGAGTGGATTTCCTGAAGTACGTCGGAGCTGTGGTCGCCGGGAAAAAAGCAGAAGCCGACATGATTCACGATCGCATCGAGCAGCGCTCCGACCTCATCAAGAATGTTCTGTGGGTTCCCATCACCGGCGGATTTTCCCTGATGCGCCAGCTGTTCGGCCCTGCAAAGCGTTCATCGAAATAGACAAGCGCTGCCCTGCCTCCGAGAATCGATGCGCAGTCACGAATTGATCTTCACCGTGAACGAAAATAGCTCCCGGGTGGAAATAAGCCTGCGCGGCTGAATTCAGTTCCTGCGACACGTTTCACTTCCTGCAACCAGTAGTCGAACGTGCCCTCGGCTACGCCCACCAGCGGAATCGCGCGGCGATACTCAATCGAGTGCAGGAAATAAATCTCGAACAGCTTCAGCCGCCCTTTCCATTCCGGGCGCTTCAGCGCGCGACGCCCGATGCGCTCGAAGTCCGCGACGTATTCCGAGGCTCGCGCGCGCACCGGCCGCCAATGATATCCCGACGACGGATTTTCCAAATCCAGCGCGCGGACTTGCCCCGTTGAGTCCGCGAGCCATTCTTGTAGCCCGCGATAACGCGCGTGACAGCTGTCGAAAATTTCCCGGGCTTTCATGGGAGACCTCCCGTTGGTTCGTGCAGCTAATTGTTCTTCGACGTGTCCGCCGGTGAATCGAGCAGCAGCGCTCCAGCATCCCAGATGGAATCCACGCGCGAGATTTCTTCTTCGACGGATTCGAGGCACACGTCAAAACATTCGCGCCAGCCCGTGATGTAGCCCTGCGCGTACTCTTCCGCCAAGCGATGCCGCTCTCGATGCGTTCGCTGCATCTCAAATACTTCCGCGCGCTCGATCGACGGCGCCCGCAAGGCCACGCGAAGCCGGTACCTGAACTCGCGCAGTACTCGAATCACCCAGTGCAGCGGCGCCGGAAAGTAGACTCCCACGCGACGCCGCGGCTCGTACCAGGCCATCTGAAATCCTGGCGGAACGATTCCACCGTGACCCACTTCTCTGCACAATTTCGCTTTCACTTTCATGAGCGCCTCACCTCTGGGCCAGTGCCCACCGCAAGCTCGCGCTTGACCGCTTCATCTCGCTCGGCGCGAAGCAGCGAACGCCGGGTGTAATCGGTTGGTGCGTATGCAGCGGCCTGAACGCGTGTGTCGAAGTCGATTCTCCGCGGGTAATTCGCGAAAGGTTGATTCGCGGGTTGGTGATCTGGGAGCTGTCGGGTGAGCTGCTGGGTTGGAGGTTGTTTGCTCGCCTGGTGTTGAATTCGCTGCTGTGGTTGGGCCGGGCCGCGTTTTTGGTTTTCCTCTAACCCGGAAGAAGTTCCTGTTGTTCTTTCTTTTTCTCTCTCTACAGATGAACTACCTATCCATTCCCGAAAGTAATGATTCGTAAGATGATCGGGAGCGTCAGCTACGCGAAGTTGCGGGGCACCCCCCGCAGCCCTGCGTACACCCTCCGCAGCTTTGCGGGCACCTTGTGGAAATTGTTGAAATTTCTTGGCCTTGGTGATTCGAATGACAACTCCGCCAGGCGCAGCTTCGGTTTCGATGTAGCCTTGATAGCGGAGCGCGTGCATCCAGCGCTCGAGTGTCCGCGGATTGAAGCCTGTTTCCTCCTCGATCTCGCGGTAGCTAACCGGCTTGCCCCCGAGCACCCAGCCAAGCGAACCCGACTGGCGCGTCTGACGCAACACCAGCCAACCGTAGAGCCAAATAGCGGAGCCCATACGTGCGTGATGTTGCGCCTCGAAGAGCACTCCCCGCAATCCCGTGCTGTAGTTTTTCTCACGCATCAGCGTCAGTAACTTCGCGATGGCCGGTGCCGCCTCGGACCTGTTTCGGAATTACGAACCGCGCCCAATACTTGCCGCAATGCAGAATGAGACTTTCTGCGTAATCGATCTCCGCAACCTTAGAAATTCGGAGTTCAGTGCTGCGCCTACCGCTGTTCTCACTCCACAAATTCCAGGAACCGCGCAAGGCATATATTCTTGCGGGCGTAGGTTCGCCGCGCTCGTAGGAACCTGTATTTTTCGTTCAAGCTATGCCTCATTCCGGACGCTCGATATCCATTTTGAATCCTCGACCTGGGAAGCGTTTCGCCGACACTTTTTTCAGGCCGCCATGCATTCCCACTTGCATTCCACAGAATCTTTGTATTACTAGTACGGCAGTACCTAAACGTCCACTCACAGAGTGACGCGTCCCTCCTTCTCGTTGGGGGCCGGAATACGGAGGATTCGTCATGGCGTCCACCCACCCGCAGCTGAACTTTCTCATCACGGCTTCCAATCCAGCCCTGGAATCGTTTGAGCTCGCGCACCTGAATCGACGCGCACTTATTCGCAAGGAGGCCCACGAACTTCTCGACAAATGGGCCGACGCCGAAGTGGAAGCCAGGTTCGCGCGCTGGATTCTCGATTGCCGCCGCTCCGACGGTTCTGATCGCCCTTCACTCTCGGAGCATTTGCCGGAATTACTCTCAGATAATTCAACCGATGTGCCAACATTCCCTCCGTCTGGAGGAACTTCCATTCCGGAGTCAAGTGAGCTTGCGCCCTGCACTCCGCAGTTCCTATCAAGGGAACGTGAACCGTCTCGCGCCTCAGCAAACGAGTCGCGCGTGGGCGGACAACTGACTTTGCCTTTGGGGCTAGCGGCGACGTCGCCATGCTTCGACGCCGCTTCTGATAACGCGGGGGCCACCCTTCGGAAGCTCGAGCATCGCGCACAACGCACCGTTAAGGAGACGTCCCGCACCGCCCCTCCCGTTCCGCCAACCCACGCGAAGCATCGATATAGACTCACACGCTCGAGCAGTTCCAGTCCCTTAGGTTCTTGCGCCGTAGAGTCGTCAACCAAATACGTCGCAGCGCAGACTTCGTTGTTGGCCGCGAAAGATTGCGCTCGCCACGCGCCGCGGCAAATCGCGCCAACGCAAAACGAGTCGGGAATTGAATGCTCAGTTCGCGTTCCCAGCCGATTGTTTGGCACGGCAGA
>Ga0207092_1110_pt1 | contig 13806 bp, 11 predicted proteins | sample Alteio_BWMinHeat_48_FD_153533 | JGI IMG/M metagenome (GOLD analysis project Ga0207092, IMG submission 153533) | Enriched cells from forest soil in Barre Woods Harvard Forest LTER site, Petersham, Massachusetts, United States -... | ecosystem: Environmental > Terrestrial > Soil > Temperate forest >... | reverse complement strand
CATGCGTGAGCTGCACTGGCACGCCACCGCGGCCGAGTGGGCGTTCGTGCTCGAAGGGCGAGTGCGGACGACGGTCATCGATCCGCAAGGGAACGCCGAGGTCAACGACTTTGATCCAGGCGACGTCTGGTACTTCCCGCGCGGGCATGCTCACATGCTGGAGTGCCTAGGGGACAAGCCGTGTCACTTCATCTTGATCTTCGACAACGGGTACTTCTCCGAGTTCGGCACGTTCAGCATCACCGACTGGCTCGGCCACACTCCGAAGGCGCTGCTGGCGAAGAACTTCGGCCTCCCCGAATCGGCGTTCGAGGGGTTCCCAAAAGAGGAGGTGTACTTCGCCCGTGGGAAGTTGCCGCCGCAGGAGCCCGCCACGCCGCTCCAAGGGGTAAAGCTTCCTCCCGAAACGCACAGGTATCAATTCCTCACGTCAGATCCCCACCGGGTCTTCAAGGGAGGACGGGAGTGGCGGGTCGATTCCACTCGCTTCCCGATTTCGAAGACAATTACCGGCGAGGTTCTCGAACTCGAGCCGGGGGCGTTGCGGGAGTTGCATTGGCACCCGACGGCGGACGAATGGCAGTACCTCATCGAGGGGCAGATCAGCGTGACGTTGTTCGGTTCGGGCGGTCGGTATCGGATCGAGACGCTGGAGAAAGGGGACGTCGGCTACATCCCGCAAGGCTACGGACACTCGATTGAGAACATCGGTGACAAAGCTTGCCGCATCCTTATCGGGCTGAATACAGGTGTTTATGAGACGATCGACTTGTCGCAGTGGATCGCCGGAAACCCGACCGACGTGCTGGCCACCAACTTTGGCAAGCCAGCCGCGCTGTTCGAGAAGTTTCCGCGCAAGGACGTGTTCATCGCGGACAAGGGTGGGTCGTGATTGAACCGAGTCAGGCAATTGTACGGCCTATCCCGATACGGCGCGAACCATGTGGACGAAATTGTGAGCTTCACTATGAAAACCGATTGGCGGACCGATCGGGCACTGGTTGCGGTGTAGTTGTCACGCATCTTTGAAAGGGAGCAGATGAAGCTGAGGCGGATCGTCGATGAAGTCCCTCAGTTGTAGCTAAACCAACATACCCGAGAATAGGCATGGCTATTCATCATCCAGGAGTGACTACAGTGCCGATCGCTTGCGTGAACGCCGGGAACGCTACGATCGAAAGCGACGAACTATCCGTTGAAGAGCCCCTGGAGATTCGCGTGGGTATTCCTCGCGACGGGCGGCTAGTTCGCCTGTCGATAGCCGTGACAATGCGAACGCCGGGCGCTGACGTTGAGTTGGCTGCGGGGTTTCTCTTCACTGAAGGAATTATCCGGCACGAGAATGAGATTGCGGATATTCGAACGACGGCATTCAACATCGTCCTCGCGACGCTCGAACCGACCGCGCGGGTGGATCCTGCGCGGTTCGACCGCCATTCGTTTGTCTCATCAAGTTGCGGCGTTTGTGGTAAGCGGTCAATCGCTGCTGTCTTCGCCCTCAAACGCCATGTGCTTCAACGCGGGGCGCCACGAATTGAAGCGAAGATCATCCAGGGCCTGTCCCAGACTCAGCGCGCAGCGCAGACCACGTTCGAGCGGACGGGAGGGCTTCACGCTGCCGCTTTGTTTGATCCCGCGGGTCGTCTCCTATCCTTATACGAAGACGTAGGACGACACAATGCGCTCGACAAACTGATCGGATCCGAACTTCGCGCTGGTCGCGTGCCGCTCGAAGACAAGCTTCTGCTCCTGAGTGGCCGAGCGAGCTTCGAGCTGATTCAGAAAGCTGCAATGGCCGGAATCCCCGTGGTAGCCGCAGTCGGTGCTCCGTCGAGCCTGGCCGTCTCACTGGCTCGACAATCCGCAATGACCTTACTTGGGTTTGTTCGAGATGGCCGATTCAACGTCTACGCTGATGCAGGCCGGCTCATGGAGGCGCCGGCTGAGTTGTTTTCCATGACAGCAGGGGCGTTCTCAAGAGCCAATAGGTAACACCCGAAATTGGTCGCACGATCCCGCTAGACGAAAGAACACGGCGACAGGCGTTCGTATTAAACCCAAAGGAGGGTTTCGAAAATGAACACGATCATGGTGGACGGCTCGGTTCAGGAAGCTCGCCCTGGCGAACGCCTGATTGACGTCATTATTCGCGCTGGCATCGAACTTCCCGCCGTGTGCTACCACCCACAGCTAGGGCCGCTGCAAACGTGCGACACATGCATGGTCGAAGTGGACGGAAAGCTCGTTAGAGCCTGTGCTGCGGTGGTGACCGAGAAGATGAAGGTATTGACCAAATCGCCCGCAGCCGCAGCTGCGCAGCGCGAGGCGTTCGACCGAGTTCTCGCGAACCATATGCTTTACTGCACCGTCTGTGACAACAACAACGGCAACTGCACCGTTCACAACACGACGAAGATGCTGGCGGTCGAGCATCAGCAGATTCCGTTTCGGCCAAAGCCCTATGAGGTGGACGACACGAACCCCTTCTACCGTTACGATCCGAGTCAGTGCTTGCTGTGCGGCCGCTGCGTCGAAGCGTGCCAGAACGTGGAGGTCAATGAGACCCTTTCGATCAACTGGGACGACGAGCATCCCCGCGTGTTATGGGATGGCGGCTCGAAAATCGGTGAATCGAGCTGCGTCTCGTGCGGTCACTGCGTCACGGTCTGCCCCTGCAACGCGCTGATGGAAAAGTCGATGCTCGGGCATGCGGGTTTTCTGTCTGGTATCCCCAAAAAGGCGTTGAGCGGCATGATCGACATTGTCAAGAAAGTCGAACCAGAGGCAGGCTACGGTGCGATTCTTAAGGTATCTGAGGCGGAGTCGGCCATGCGGAGTTCGCGAATTCGCCGTACCAAGACCGTTTGCACCTACTGCGGAGTTGGCTGCAGTTTCGACGTCTGGACGAAGGACCGGCACATTCTGAAGATTGCGCCGGAGAATGGACCGACCAACGGAATCTCAACTTGCGTCAAAGGCAAGTTTGGCTGGGACTTCGTCAATAGCTCAGACCGTCTTACGACACCGCTCATCCGCGATGGTGACAAGTTCCGCGATGCGACTTGGGAAGAATCGCTGCAGTTGATCGCCCGCCGCTTCTCGGAAATCAAGGCTCAGAACGGGCCAGATTCGCTCGCGTTCATCTCCTCTTCCAAGTGCACGAATGAAGAGAGTTATCTAATGCAGAAGCTGGCGCGGGCCGTCGTGGGGACGAACAACATCGACAACTGTTCCCGGTATTGCCAGGCGCCTGCAACGACGGGATTATTTCGAACCGTTGGGTACGGCGGAGACTCGGGATCCATTGTTGACATTGCCCGTGCCGGGCTCGTCCTGATCGTCGGCAGCAACACGGCGGAAAGCCACCCGGTACTCGCGACCCGCGTAAAAAGCGCTCACAAACTCCGCGGCCAGAAACTGATCGTCGCCGACCTGCGCGAAAATGAAATGGCGCGACGGGCCGACGTGTTCTTGCGCCCGCGACCAGGTACGGATCTCGTGTGGTTGTCGGCAATCAGCCGTTATCTTCTCGACGAAGGTCTGGCAAAGAGGTCATTTCTCGATCAATGGGTAAACGGCCTTGAGGCTTATCAAAAGAGTCTCGATCCCTTCACGCTGGAAGCTGCGGAGCGACTCTGCGGACTGTCTGTCGATACTTTAAGGAGAGTGGCGCACATGATCGCCGACGCAGATGGCGTTTGCGTGTTGTGGGCAATGGGGGTGACGCAACACACGATGGCCTCCGACACGTCGACGGCAATCTCCAATTTGCTTCTGATCACCGGCAATTACATGCGACCCGGGACTGGCGCGTACCCGTTACGCGGCCACAACAACGTGCAAGGGGCTAGCGATCACGGCGCGATGCCCAACTTGCTTCCAGGTTATCAATCGGTCGATGATGCGGACGTGCGAACGCGGTTTGAGGCGGCTTGGGGCGTCACGTTGCCGACGACGAAGGGACTTGATAACCATGAAATGGTGGAGGCAATCCAGGACGGAAAACTCAAATCGCTGTACCTGTTCGGAGAAGAAATGAGCCTGGTCGACTCGAACTCAAATTACGTCCAGGATGCATTCAGCAAGCTGGAATTCTTCGTTGTCCAGGACATTTTTTTCAGCCATACCTGCCAGTTCGCGGATGTCGTACTGCCCGCCGCTCCGAGCCTCGAAAAGGAAGGAACATTTACCAGCACCGAGAGACGCATTCAGCGACTCAATCAAGTGTTCGAACCGCTCGAAGGGAGCAAACCCGACTGGAAGATTGTCCGCGACATAGCAAACCGTCTTGGAGTGAATTGGAAGTACGAACATCCCTCGGAAATCATGGACGAGATCGCATCGCTGACGCCGCTCTTCGCCGGCGTTACTTACGATCGACTCAAAGGTTATGAGTCGTTGCAATGGCCTGTTGCCGCCGACGGCACGGATGAGCCGCTCCTCTATACCAAACGGTTTGCGTTTCCCGACGGCAAGGCGAGGTTGTTCCCGTTGTCCTGGACCGAGCCGGTCGAGCAACCCGATGCGGAATTCGATCTGCACCTGAACAACGGCAATTTGCTCGAGCACTTCCACGAGGGAAACTTGACCTACCGTGTCGAGGGAATTCGTCAGAAGACTCCCGACGTATTTGTTGAGATTTCTCCCGAACTCGCGAAAGAGCGCGGGATCCAAAGCGGGACACGCGTGGAGTTAATCTCTCGTTACGGCAAGGTGTTCGTGCGGGCTTTGGTGACAGATCGTGTCCATGGAAAGCAGCTCTACATGCCCATGAATTCGACCGAGTCGCCGGTGAATCGGCTGATCGGCAGCCACACGGATGCTGTAACGCACACGCCCGCCTACAAAGAGGCGTCTGTACGAATGCGGGTTTTACCGGAAGTGGGCGAGAGCCCGCTGCCGCGGATAAACCATCGTTTCGGCCGACCTACGCCGCAGGAAGGGATTGGGGTCGAACGAAAATGGCAACGTCAGGACTATTCCATTCCCGGTATGCAGCTGGTGCAGTTGCAAAATGGTCAGAAGAAGGAGTAAACGCAATGTCTAGACCTATTTCATTGGCATTGCCCGCGCGCGATCCACGTGTTGAGCTACAGTCACGACTGCAGGACGCTCCCTTGGAGCACGCCGAGGCGATCTTGGCTGCTTATGAAGTGCTGCAAGGTCTTCATGATCGTGGCGTGTTCGATCTCCTACGAGGTGCATTGGGATCAAGTGACAAGGTCCTTGAAATCGCCGTGGATGCAGCGCAATCACCGGCGTCGATTCGCAGCATTCGAAATCTGTTGCTCCTAGTCAATATGTTTGGAGCGATCGATCCGGAACAACTCGGAATCTTAACGCGGGCAGTTCCGCAAGCCTTGAAAGCGACGGCGCAGCAACCGAAGCCGCCGGGACTGTGGAAGTTGATGAACAGCTTCCTTTGGAACCAGTCCATTCGGCGCGGCCTATCCACGTTCAATACTCTGCTTGAGGCATTCGGAAGGGCAACTTCGCGACGCGACACGTAGAATCACGGCCGCCGATTGCGCATCCGCCTGGACCGGCACCACTGCGGGTTGATTCTTGGGCGACTGCCTCAAAATCTGCCACTCGACTACTGCTAGGTCCGCATGTTGACAACTTGCTCTCGATGTACCAGGGACGAGCGAATCGACCTGGCTGAACGGCAGATGGAGCGTGGTGAGGCTCCTAATCTCGCTGATCGCAGCCGCAATACATCGCATGTTGCCGCAACGCGGTGAACTTATCGATGATGCGAGGTAGCTTTGGCACGCCGCTTGCGTTTATGCGAAGAGGGGAGATGACCGTTTCGATCTCGCAACGTCTTCAGAAGTAGCCTCTGCTCGTAAGAGAGAACCCGTGACCATGAATACAAAACAACTTGGAAACTCAGACCTATTCATCACCCCGATCGGTTTCGGTGCCTGGGCGATCGGCGGCTCTGGCTGGGAGTTCGGCTGGGGCGGCCAGGACGACCACGACTCTGTGGCTGCGATCCGCGAAGCGCTGGACCACGGCGTCAACTGGATCGACACGGCCGCCGTCTACGGACTAGGCCATTCGGAGGAAGTGGTCGCCCGCGCACTCCAGGGCTTGAGCAGGCGGCCTTACGTCTTTACGAAATGCAGCATGGTCTGGGACGAGCAGCGAAAGATCGGCCACAGTCTGAAGGGCGAGTCGATCCGGCGCGAATGCGAGGCCAGCTTGCGACGACTCAAGGTCGACGTCCTCGACCTCTACCAAATCCACTGGCCCATCCCCGACGAAGACATCGAAGAGGGTTGGACCACCCTGGCCAGGCTCAAAGAGGAAGGGAAAGTCCGCCACATCGGCGTCTCGAATTTCGACGTCGGCCAGATGCGACGGGCGCTCGCCATCGCCCCAATCACGTCGCTTCAGCCACCGTATTCGCTGGTTCGCCGCGAGGCGGAAAAGGAGCTACTCCCCTTTGCCTCCCGCGAAAACATTGGCGTGATCGCCTACTCGCCGATGGCATCGGGACTGCTGACCGGGGCCATGACGCGGGAACGAATCGAGCACCTTCCCGCCGACGACTGGCGGCGGGGCAATATTAATTTCCAGGAGCCGCTCCTATCCCGCAACCTGCGGCTGGTGAGCTTGCTGCGGACCATCGGCGTTCGTCATGGCCGTACGCCGGCCGAGGTCGCCGTCGCCTGGGTCCTGCACAATCCGGCGATCACTGCCGCGATCGTCGGGGCGCGCCGGCCTGGTCAGATCAAAGCCGTGGTGGGCGCAGCCGACTTCCAGCTAAGCGCGTCGGAGGTTGCGGAAATCGGGGCATTTTTCGCCAAAGCGGCCGCCTGAGGAGGATCGAGTCGTGTTTCGAAAAGCACTCTCGTTCGGTGGCATGTGGCTCCGGGCCGACGGAGCGTTCTCGCCATCCTGGTTTCGGAGCTTGGCCGCGCGGGGTGTTTCCTGGGTGCCTACCTTTCTGACCCTGAGCGCGCTCAGCGCGCTGGCGCTTTGGGGTTGGTACAACGATTGGAGTCTGTCGCTCTCTCGCCCGGGCGACCAGCGTACTAAGACTGAGACGACACAAACCGTTGCCAAGGCCGACGTCAAAGTGCATGCCGTTTCGCACGAGTCTGCAACTGGTTCCCACCCTTCATCATCATCCCGGCCGTGGCGGATTGAGTTCCCGTCGGCCGACGTCGTGCGCAAGGTCGGCATTCAGGTGACGCCCGCCCAGGAGCGCGACATGACTCGTTCGGTCTCCTCGCCGGGTATGGTGGACTACGACCCCGCGCGTTATGCCCACCTTACGGCGCGGACTTCCGGAACCGTCTGGCGGGTGTACAAAGAGATCGGCGACCCGATCGATAAGGGCGAGGTTCTCGCTCTCATTGAGTCTGCGGAAGTGGGCAAATGCAAGGCGGATTTCTTGCTGAGTCTGGCGCAATTCGAGCTGCGCGATGAGACCCTGAAGCGGAAGCAGGCGGCGGCTTCGTCGCTTTCGGAGGAAGCCCTGCGGACCGCGAACGCGGCGCAGAGGGAGGCTCGTATCCGCCTATTCAACGACCGGCAGGCATTAGTCAATTTGGGATTCTCGGTCCACCTCGCGGACCTTGCTGACCTCTCTGACATCGACCGTGTCAGGTTTATGCGCCTGCTCGGATTGCCGGACGAACTCCGAAAGGCGCCCGATGCGGAAACGTTAACCGCGAACCTCCTGCCGCTGACCGCACCGTTCGATGGCCAGGTGGTGGAGCGCAACGCTGGAATGGGAGAAGTCGTGCAGACGACCCAGCGGCAAGTCTTGTTCATCGTGGCCGATGTCCACATGCTGCACGTTGACCTCGACGTCAATCCCGAGGACATGGCCGAGGTGAAGGTCGGCCAGCCGGTCACTTTTCGGTCCAACGACGGCGGCTCCGAGGCGACCGGAAAGGTCTCGCACATCAGTCCAGAGGTGGATGCCAAAACGCGGCGCGTACGTGTCCACGCCGAAATGCCCAACCCGAGCGGTCGCCTGCGGCCCAACACTTTCGGCACCGGGCGGATTCTTGTCGGCGAACATCCGCACGCCGTGGTCGTCCCCAGCGAGGCAGTCCAGACGGACGGCGTCACCACTCTTGTCTTTGTCCGCGTGTCCCAGAAAGTCTTTGAGGCGCGTCCTGTGCAGCCGGGTCTCCGACAAGGAAACGTCGTCGAAGTGAGCGGGGTGCAACCAGGAGAGGATGTCGTGACAACGGGCAGCTTCGTGCTTCGCTCGGACCTGCAGAAGAGCCGCATCGCCAGCGGCAACGAATGAGAGGAAGGCACAACATGCTCACGGCGCTGATCGACTGGTCGTTGCGTAACCGCTTCCTTGTTCTCTGTGGGGGACTGGCGTTCGTGGCACTCGGGCTGCTGTCGCTCCCCTCGCTCAACATCGACGCCTTTCCCGACACGACACCGGTGCAGGTGCAGATCAACACGATGGCGCCCGGCCTGGCGCCTGAAGAGGTGGAAAAACAAGTCACCGCTCCCGTGGAACAGGGTCTAGGCGGCCTGCCGGCGCTAACGCAGCTCCGCTCTATTTCCAAGTTCGGCTTGTCGCAGGTCGTGGCAACCTTTGCCGACGGCGCGAACGTCTACTTCGCCCGCCAGCAGGTTACAGAACGGCTCGGTTCGGTAGTCCTGCCGGAAGGAATGCCGCGACCCACCCTCGGCCCGGTCGCCACCGGCATGGGAGAAGTCTTTCACTATATGCTTACAGGCCGCTCCGACGACCCGACTCAGTTGCGCACCTTGCAAGACTGGATTGTTCGGCCGGCACTGCGCTCCGTTCACGGGACGGCAGAGATCAACGGCTGGGGTGGCTATCAGAAACAGTATCAGGTCCTCATCAACCCTGACCTGCTGTTGAAGTTCGACATCGCCTTCGACCAGGTGGTGCGGGCGCTGCACGATAACAACTTGAACGTCGGCGGCGGCGCCTTGAACCAGTCGGGCGAGATGTTGCTGGTCTACGGCGCCGGCCGGACCATTGACGTTCGACAGATCCGCAATATTCCTGTTGCAGCGCGTGAGGGAGTTCCCATCCGGGTGGGCGACGTGGCCGAAGTGCGCGTCGGCTCCGCTTTGCGGATGGGCGGCGTCACCGCGGACGGCAAGGGTGAAGTGGTGCTTGGTCTCGGCTTTTTGCTCATGGGCGAGAACGGCCACCAGGTCACCCGCGACCTGCAGCAGAAACTCGACGAGGTCAAGCCAACGCTGCCCAGCGACGTTCAGGCGACGACCGTCTACGCCCGTACGAACCTCATCGACCAGGTCATCGACACGGTGCGGCGGAACCTGTTCGAGGGAGGCCTGTTTGTCACTGCCGTCTTGTTCATCTTCCTGGGAAATCTGCGGGCGGGGGTGTTGGTGGCCTTGGCCATCCCGCTGTCGCTGCTGTTCGCCTTCTGCGGAATGCTCCGCTTCGGCATCGCGGCCAGCCTGCTCAGTCTCGGCGCGCTCGACTTCGGTCTGGTCGTCGATAGTTCCGTAGTCCTGGTCGAGAACGTGATGCGGCACCTCGCCGACGACCCAACCAACGGTCGACCGCGCCTGCAGCGCATCCGCGATGCCATCATCGAGGTGCGACAGCCGACCATGTTCGGCGAACTGATCATCATGATCGTTTATCTCCCGATCCTTACGTTGGAAGGGGTCGAAGGGAAACTCTTTCAGCCCATGGCACTCACCGTGATTTTTGCCCTGATCGGTTCGCTGCTGCTGTCGCTGACGGTCATGCCGGTGTTGGCCACTCTGCTGCTGCCGCGGCATGTCAAAACGGAGGAGCCGTGGATTGTTCGGGCGGCCGTCGCCCTGTACCGGCCGGTGATCCATGCGGTGCTACACCACCGGTTTGCGGTGCTGCTGTTCGCAGTCGTCTCCTTGGGGGCCGCGATGCTGTTGGCCCGCTCCCTGGGATCCGAGTTCGTGCCGCGGCTCTCCGAGGGCGCACTCGTCGTCAACGTCCTGCGACTGCCGGGGACGTCCCTGGAGGAATCGCTGCGCTACAACACACGCATGGAGAAGGCGCTTTTGGCTGCCTTCCCCGACGAAGTCAAGCACGTCTGGAGTCGTTGCGGCACTGCGGAAGTCGCTACCGATCCGATGGGGCCGGAAGAGACCGACATGTTCATCACGCTCAAGCCCCGTGGTCAGTGGAAACGGGCGCGAACCCAGGACGACCTCGTGACTCTGATTACCCGCGAGTTCGCTGAGTTTCCCGGCCAGCGACTGTCTTATACCCAGCCGATCGAACAGCGCGTCAACGAGATGACTTCGGGTGTGCGTTCGGACGTAGCCGTCAAGCTCTTCGGCGACGACTTCGACCAACTGACGGCCACGGCTCGCGAGCTTCAGCAAGCACTAGAGTCGATCCCCGGTCACGCCGACGTGAGCGTGGAACAACTCAGCGGCCAGCCGGTGCTGCAGGTGCGTATCAAGCAGGATGAGATTGCCCGCTACGGCATTTCCGCCCGGTCGGTCCTGGAATTCGTGGGAGCTCTTGGTGGAACGCCCGCGGGCGAGATTCTCGAGGGCCAGTTTCGCTTCCCGCTGGCCGTTTGGCTGCCCGAATCGTTGCGGACGAGTTCGGATGCGGTCGGTCGTATCCTATTCACGGCGCCGTCAGGAGAACGGCTCCCCCTGTCGCTTCTGGCCGATGTGAAGGTCGTCGAGGGGCCGTCGAAAATCATGCATGAGTCAAACCAGCGGCGCATCGTGGTGCAGTGCAATGTCCGCGGCCGTGATCTGGGCAGCTTCGTCACCGAAGCCCAGCAGCGTGTCGCAGCAAGCGTGCATTTACCCGAAGGCCGCTACCGTCTGGAGTGGGGCGGTCAGTTCGAAAACCTGCGGCGGGCGCAACTGCGCCTCGAGATCGTGGTCCCCGTCGCGCTGGCTCTTATCTTTGTCCTCCTCTATGTGACTTACAATCAGTTAAGCGACGTACTATTGATCTTCTCGGGAGTCCCTTTCGCCTGGGTGGGCGGCGTCCTGGCGCTGTGGCTGCGGAGTCTGCCATTTTCGATCCCGGCCGCGGTTGGCTTCATCGCCTTGTCGGGCGTCGCCGTCCTGAACTGTATGGTGTTAGTGACCTTTATTCAGCACCTGCGCGAGCGAGGGACGCCGCTCGACCGGGCCGTCGAGGAAGCAGCCTTGGCTCGACTGCGCCCTGTATTGATGACGGCCCTGGTTGCAAGTCTGGGCTTTTTACCGATGGCTCTGAGCACTGGCGTGGGCGCCGAAGTGCAGCGCCCCCTGGCCACCGTCGTGATTGGAGGCGTGATCAGCAGCACCTTGCTAACACTCGTGGTGCTGCCGGTGTTGTACGATCTGGTTGGGAAACTGCTTCCGCGGGTCGGTCCCTGGGCGGGAAGCCCAGGGAACGTTGGAGCAATTTGATCTCTGTTTCCTCCGTGGCCTCCTGTTAGGTTGTAGGTTGTGAATGCCGAACCCTCTCCTTTGATCTTCTCCGCGCCCTCCGCGTTCTCTGCGTTTCGTCCCCCCGTGCCGTTCTCCCCTGGGATGAGCTTGTCGAATCCAAGGCCTTCAACATCCCCCAGGACATCAACACCCTTAACGCGTTTGCCTGCCGAAACAGCGAAATTCCCCGCGAAATTCGCAAGGCGCTCAAGGTGCTCAACATCATCTTTCCTGAAAACCATGCAAAATTCCCGACCATTTCCCAAGGTGATCAAGATGATCCTGACTTTTTTCCGGGCCGCGCGGATTTGCTCTTGTCGTGACTCCCCTCCCTTGGAAGCCCGCCGCTTCACAACATTATGCAGGTGCAAGTACCGACGGCGATCAACTAAGCTCGGTAGGCGAACGGAATTGCATTTTCTCAGTGTACTTTGTGGACTCTGTGGTTCGTCAATCTGGCGAACCACAGAGAGCACCAAGAACACCAAGAACAGCACGGACGACGGCGCATGCACAGTTGCCGTAACGACGAATGACAGCCACAAAAAACACAAAAAAGCACGAAAACTCATGGGCAAGACAGCGGCTCTAAAGGCGTTTCCCATATTGCTTTTTGTGTCTCTTCGTGTCTTTTTGTGGCCATTCTTCCTTGTGCTCATTCCCCGGCCCTTTGACGAAGGAGTTGTGGCACCGGCGCGTACGTGAAAGATCGTGACAGCATTTGCATAATGTTGGTCAGCAAGGGAGCGCATCGCCTCGCAATCCACTTTTCTTCCCAGGCCATCAACAACCTCAACGCGTTCGTCTGCCAAAACAGCGAAATTCCCCGCAAAATTCGCAAGGCCTTCGACAACCTCAAGGACTTCAACACCTTCAACATTTTGGCGTGGATCAACCCCGCCTTCTCCGTCCTTTCCCCGGTTTGTGAACACCGTTCCCCCTCCTCCGCTCTTCTCCGCGCCCTCCGCGTTTCGTCCCCCCGCGCCATTTCCACGGCCCTCAACACCCTCAAGGCCATCAACGCGTTCCCCTGCCGAAACAGCGAAATTCCCCGCAAAATTCGCAAGGCCTTCGACAACCTCAAGGACTTCAACACCATTGCCTGCTCCAAAACTGAACACTGAAAACGATCTCCTGCCAACTGACCACCGGCCGTGAGACATAAACATCCGTGTCCTCCGTGAAATCCGTGGTTTTCTTCCTCCGCGACAGATTTCCGTGTCCCAAAATCTGCGTTAATCGGCGCAATCTGCGGATCATATTTTCTCCGCGTCCTCGGCGTCCTCTGCGTTTCAATTCCTGGCCTTCGCCTGCCGAAAACATCGAAATTCCCCGCAAAATTCGCAAGGACTTCAAGAACCTCAAGGACTTCAACACATTCAACATTTTGGCGTGGATCAACCCCGCCTTCCGCACCGTTCCTCGGGTTTGTGAATGCCGAACACTCTCCTTTGATCTTCTCCGCGCCCTCCGCGTTCTCTGCGTTTCGTCCCCCCGCGCCACTTCCACGGCCTTCAACAGCGGCAGCCGAGAACCAAGAACCGAAAACCGACAATCGGCAACGGCCCCCTCACACCTACTGCTCCGCCAAGTTAACCGTTTCTGGTCCGCCAAGTGGCCGACCAGAAATGACATTGTAAGTGCTTTAATTTCAATCCTCTTCGCCAGGTCCGCCAGGTCCGCCACGTTTTTTTCACTTGCATTCAACTTCCGGACTCCTGATCTCTGACCTCCGACCTCTGTCTACTGTGCCACGCCCTAGGGCTTGTGTGCCACGTGGCACACAAGCACCGTGATCGTAACTCGTTTCGTAGCAATAATGTTTTTCTTGTGTGCCAACTGTGCCAAGTTTTTTTCGCATTTTCATCTCGCCTTTCCGGACTCGTCGCTCTTATCTCTTGCGCCGCAACGCCTTGTACCAAAAACCGCGTCGCACTGATCCTTCGTGTCCTTCGTGCTCTTCTGTTCCTCAGACATACTCTTTTCTCTTTCCGATTCGCGCCGATCAGCGTTTATTCGTGTTCCTTTTCTCTTCTGCATTTCGCCCTTTTTCAACACTGACAGCTCCTTTTACTTCCGCATTCCGCATTCCGACTTCCGCATTCGCTTCTTACTCCCCGAACCTTCTGAAAAAAGTGTTCTACTTTGCAAGGATCTTTTTACTTTTTTGACCGTCGCCCTCTGTCCTCCGACCGCTGACCTCCGACTCTCCGCCTTCCATTTCCCAGGGGCGCAACGAATACCGCGAATTTCGCCCCGCAAACTTCCAAAAAACCCGTGAAATTCTCCAGGGGCGCCAGAGGCGCAATCTGCGCCTCTGGAAAAACACCCAAAATTCCCGAGGAATTCCCCAGGGTCTCCAGGGGCGCAGCCTTTTTGCGAGGC
>Ga0207092_1109_pt1 | contig 13842 bp, 10 predicted proteins | sample Alteio_BWMinHeat_48_FD_153533 | JGI IMG/M metagenome (GOLD analysis project Ga0207092, IMG submission 153533) | Enriched cells from forest soil in Barre Woods Harvard Forest LTER site, Petersham, Massachusetts, United States -... | ecosystem: Environmental > Terrestrial > Soil > Temperate forest >... | reverse complement strand
TTCTTATTGATCTCCGCTGACAAAACCGCTTAGGATCGCTCGGAAGAACTAAGCAGAAATATTCTGCATCTCGCACCAACGCTGCAAGGCGTAGAGAGACCAGGGACGCGTCCACGATACCGTTCCCCTCAGAAAACCGTTCCAAATCTGCTCCACCGCCGTCCCCCTCAGGATCGGGCCGAGCGGCCCTCCGCTTACTCTCCCCGCACTCAGCTGTGCCTCAATCTCCGGTCGAAGCTCTTGTCGCATCCAGTATTCAAAGGGCAGCGTAAATCCGCGTTTGCGCCGGCGAACGATCTCCTCCGGCAACGATCCCTCCAGCGCATCAACCAGCAGTTTCTTCGGCGTCCTACCCATCTTCACTGCTCCCGGAACGCTCATGACTGTTTTGGCGAGTTCGTGATCGATCAGTGGAACACGCACTTCCAGCCCCTGCGACATGCTCATCACATCGGAATCCCTGAGTAGCGTGTTGAGCATGTAGCAGCGCGACTCGAGATAAGACACCCGATTGACGGCATCAAGCGCCACTGCCCGATTTAGGTGACCACGTTGTCCGGCCGAGGCGAGCTCACAAACATCCCGGCCTACATATTTCAGCAAGGAGTTCCGCTGCTCCGGAGTGAACAACATCCGCGACACAAAATACGGATGCAAAGCCCCGTGACCATTGCGCATTAAAAGAGTCAGCTTGCGATTCTGGTCGCTGGGCGGAACCATCGCACCAAAAACCGACGCAACTCCCTGGCGAGCTACTCCAGGAAGGTGCTCCCATACCCGCGCGAGTCGTTCGCATCTCGGAATCGTCCGGAACGACGAATACCCCGCAAATACCTCGTCACCACCCAATCCCGACAGCGCCACTTTCACGCCCGCCTTGCGCGTCTCCCGCGACACGAAATAAGTGTTGATGCCATCCATCGTCGGCAGATCCATAGCGCTCAGCGCATCAGGAATCGCCCTCAGCAGGTCCGTTTGCGAAACAGTGATCTCGTGATGATCCGTACCAAACTTTTTGGCCACCGCTCGCGAGTATTCTGCCTCGGAATAATCCGCCTCACGAAACACGATCGAGAACGTGCTCGGCCTCACGCCTCCTCGACTCACGATGCTGACCAGAGCACTGGAATCGATTCCGCCCGAGAGAAAAATCCCAACCGGCACGTCACTGACCAACTGCATCCGAACGGATTCTTCGAGAAGCTTTTGTATTTTGGCCGCCGGAGCGCTGCCGTTGTGCGACAGTGAGGACGCGTCTGATCTCGCCCACGGCGCATCAACCAGATCCCAATATGCGGATTCCTGTATCTTCCCTTTTTGCCAAACCAGTGTGCATCCGGCAGGAAGCGCTCGGATACCGTCGATCAACGTCAGCGGATCGTAGGCCGATCCAAACGTCAGAAAATTCAACAGCCCCGCTTTGTCGATACGCGGCCGAACTAGTCCAGTTCCGAGAAGAGACCGCACTTCAGATGCAAATAAGAAATAATTTGCGGATTGTGCGTAGTAGAGCGGCTTGATGCCCATCGGATCGCGCGCCATGAACAACCTGTGCTGCCGCGAATCCCACAACGCAAACGCAAACATCCCGCGGAATCGACTGAGGCAGCCGTCCCCCCAGCGGGCATATGCTTTCAACACGACTTCCGTGTCGGAATGACTGACAAAGCTGGTCCCGCATCGCTCTAGTTCCGCCCGAACCTCGCGAAAGTTGTAGATCTCGCCGTTGTAGACAATCCAGTTGCCGGTTTCGGCATCGTGCATCGGTTGATGAGCGAGAGCCGAAAGATCAAGAATCGCCAGCCGCCGGTTGCCCAAGCCGATCTCGGTCGAGCCATCGGACGGGTCATGAAGGAGGATTGTGCCGGAATCGTCAGGTCCGCGGTGCGCCAGCGACTTCGTCCCGCGCTCCAGAACGTCAGCCGGAATGGCCGCATCTCGCGCAACGATGCCGAAGATTCCGCACATTGACTTATCGAAGACCTCTGAGTGCAGGCACGATCACAAAATCATCCGCCTGGCCTTGCCCAGCATTCGCATCAATCGCGGAAAGCGCTCTGCCAGTGACAACTTCAACATTCTCTCCGGAGCAAGTTGGCTGCGTAGCTGGAGATCACCATACTGCCCCGTCAGATCGATGAACTTGAAAGTTTTCTGTTCAGTCTTCCGCAGGCAGAATTGCGAATAAGGCAAGCCATAGATTGTCGCTCCGACCGCTTCGGCGAAGTACACGGCAAAGGGACAGACCAAGGTTGGCTCGAACCTGGTTTTGTGTTGCCACATGTTTGGCGTGAAATCATCTCCGCCGATGTAGCCTCCAAGCTTCACCTTCGGAAATACGCTAATCAGATCGATCGCGATGCCCTTCAGCGTGTGGTCCCCGTCGATGTAAGCGAAATCCAATTCACCATCGGGAATCTGATCGATCACATCCGTCGTTTTGCCGCGGAGAATCACCCGCTGATTCGCCGCGAATTCCGTCCTTTCCCTCGTCATTCGAAGAAACCCCTCAAATACTGCATCACTCTGATTCGACGGTTTATTCCAGTCGTCGAGGTGCTTCCACGGATCCACCATGTAGTACTTCGTCAGAGACCCACAATGCCGAAGCACACTCTCCGCAAATTCCCCCTGATACACTCCCACCTCGACCATTCGTCGGATCTCAGCCGATCGAATGAACTCAATCCACAAGTCAGTTCGGGACTGCGACTTCACGATGCAGCCTTGCAAAAGCTGCTGAAAAGATTCTTCGACAGTCACAACCACAATTGCCATCCCCCTCCAAGCGAATCAACCTGGTATTGCCGGCGAAAACTACTGAATCCTCTCCGCCGCAATTCGCAATGCGTAAGTTCCAGAACCTGAACTGCAACCCGTATACGACGTTGAATACGTAATCGCCGCATCTCCCTTCGACCAGAGCGATATCTCCCCGCTCCCAAAGTTCGACGCTGTCCCCAGTTTCATGCTGTCGTTGTTCACAATGCCGGAACCGGCGAGCGGAACTTTCATTGTCCGAGCAGCCGTTTCGTCCTTCCAGCCAATCTCTAGCAGGACAGCCGCATTCCCGGGCGAAGCGCACGTACCAGTCGAATCCAGATAATAAGTGATCCTGTACTGACCTGTCCCGCATGTCGCGTTTGGGCAAAGATTCTTGATCGAAATCGCCGCCGCTTGTCCAGTCAATGACACAGAATTGTGTGCCACAGCGCCGCCACCGCTCCCCTGGCTACCGCAACCTGCGCACTTTCCAGTTACCGTCAAATCGCCGTTGATCGTGACCGGAACATTGAATGTTTTGGCTGATGCACTCAGCTTCTCTGCCGGAGACCCATCGGGAAGTTTTCCGACGTATTCCCTAATCTCATGCTGAGCGCGACTGTAAAAAACGTCGCCACTCCCTTCGTAACCGAGATCCAGATCATTCACATCCGCCGTCGGACGATGATTTGCAGCGGCCCACGTCCTGCCCCAATCGCTGTCGACCAACGTGATCAGGGGCGTAAATCCGAATGCATGGCCATGATGACCAAAATTCAATCTCCCTTTGTGTCCATCCTCGCGAGTCAGCACTCCGTTCGCTGCCTTCAAGATCGTCGCTCCGGGCATGCCTCCCATTCCATTCGTGTTCAAAGCGTCGAGATTCGCAGCTGCGGGCGGAACCGCACTGGTCCCGATCAGCACTCCGGCCTCCCCACTCACACTCGTAAGAGGAAGGGTACTCACAATTGCTCCAGCGCCCAATACGTCGGCAGTCAACGGCGGCGCAAACTCTGCCCATGTTGCTGTCGACTTGTCGCTGCGCGTACTGAGCACGACCGCTCCCGGCCAGAAGTCGAGCCGCGGCATGTAGAAGTTCTGTAGAAGATTTTCGGTTGGATTGCTATAGGAAGCGGGTTCTCCTCCGCTGTCGGTGAAGGAACACGTCAGAGCCGCGCACGAAGTCTGCTGAACGGTCGCGATCAGGTACTTGCCCGTACCTTCAGGATACGGCCGGACCGCCCGTTGGTCCCAATCAATCCGGAGAATCTTGTAGCTCGAAGCGCCGCCGATTTTCGGAAATGTCCCCGTAATCTTTCGCGAGCCATCGGTCAGCGCATACCCCGCAGGCAACGGAACTCCTGAGCCAAACTCCGCATGTACGGGCACAACCCAGTACAACCAATCGTGCGTCCCAGACGCCGCCCCCCAGTTCGGGAACGCTCCCGAAGCTCCGTTGGCCGGAACTCCACTCATCTTGACTTCCACACCTTCAGCCAAAATTCCGGCATTCCCAACATTCCCCATTGGACTGTACTCGCTGCAACTGACAGCCGCCTCGTAATACACGTTCTCTGAAACGAATCCGCCGTATCCCCCACGCTGATTACTCACCCTCACACCAAACACAGACCAACCCTGAATTACGCTGTCCGAAATGCGCAGTCCATTGCCCGAGAGCCACTCCACGCCCTTTCCTGCGCATTGCAATGAAAGGTTGAGGTGCTTCAGCCATCCCACCGCCGACCAGCGGTTGAACGGACCGGGCGCCGAAACATAGGCGCCGCAGAATTGTGGATTACAAGTCACACCCTTTCCCGCGTCCAGTCCGTCGAGCAGAAACGCCTGGTCGTCATCGACCTGTACATAGGAACCAAAACTGTAGGTCGGAGGCGCCCGACGTGTAGTCACGTTGAAAATTCTTGTTTGTTGCGCGTTGACTTCGATGAAGGGCTTTGTGCCGGCCACCATCATGGGCCGGCCACGCGGACCGATCAAACTAATGTGGTCGTAGGAAGTGGAAGGGCCATGATCGCCGACAAACACGCACGCATCATTCGGGGTGTAGCAGTTCAGGATCGCTCCACTGAAATCGACAGTCTGGTCCGTCGCCCGAATCGAGATGGGTGCAAAGACATCGTATTCGCCCGGAGGAATAACGACTCGGCCGGACTGCGACACACCAGTGGGGTTCGTCGGAGTAAAACGCGCAGCGATTGATGCCTCCTGAATTCCCCCGGAGGCGCTGCCGATGACGTAGCCAGAGGGATGTGAATTTACCGTCGTGAATTCCAGCGTGCCGACACGACTATCCCCTTTACAGGTTCCGCCCGTGACCTTTACCGCTTCCGGATTTCCGGCGCCTGAGATGTAGACGTAATACCAGGGCTCAGTTGCAATTACTCCCGGAGGACACGGCGTCAGAGTAACAGTGTTCTTACCTCTCGATTCGAGCGGGGAACCGGGACTCTGCCGCCAGTAGAGGTCCGTGGCCGATCGAACCACATTCGTCGCCAGTGGTCCCCCATCCGACGCCGTCGCGTAAGAGTGATGAAACGGCACGTAAAGGCTCAAAACCAGCGCCACGACACTCGCGGATATTGCCCCTACTTTCACATGCAATTGCGTCGAGCGGAGCAGAGCTGTGACTCGGCGGTTGAGATGAAACACAAAGCCTCCTCATCTGCGGTGTGGCGGATGGTTTTGCGGAAGTAAGGGCTACTCTAAGCTGTGACGCATGGTTTCGACAAACCGTGGCGTTCGATAAGTTCTACGACGCAAAATAGCATCATTTTCGTTGCAGTTGATGCAGCCTGGCTTCTGTTGTATTGTGCGTCTTGCTCCTTTTTGAAATCTGTAGGATTCGTGCGTCCGCAATGTCGGATTCTGCAGATGCGCCCGATACAATAGCCTTCATGCCAATTGCCGCCAACGTGGTCCTTGGGCACGATGTAAAAATCTTCCAACCCGATCTGGTCAACCTTTATGGCTGCACTGTCGGCGATGAAACCAAGGTCGGCGCCTTCGTCGAAGTGCAGAAAAATGCCTTCATTGGAAGTCGCTGCAAGATTTCTTCCCACACCTTCATTTGCGAAGGCGTAACCATCGAAGACGACGTTTTCGTAGGACACGGTGTGATGTTTATCAACGACCTCTATCCGCGCGCCACAACGGGCGGGCGACTGCAAACCGAAGACGATTGGCAGGTCGTCCCAACACGCGTAAAGCGCGGAGCGTCCATCGGCAGCGGAGCAGTCATCCTTGGCGGCGTGACCATCGGAGAGGGCGCTCTCATCGGCGCCGGAGCCGTCGTCACGCACGATGTCCCCGATCACCAGATTGCGAAAGGCATTCCGGCCCGACTGGGCCGCGCGCTTACGAGCGGAAAGATTTCTGAGCGGCACGCGGGCTAAGGGGGAACTTTGATTCGAATTGGCGTGATTGGATACGGCTATTGGGGACCAAACCTGGTCCGCAATTGCTTTGAAGCCAAAGAAGCGCAAGTCGCCTGTGTCAGCGATCTCCGCGAAGATCGCCTCGCTTTGCTCAACAACCGTTATCCGACCGTCAAGACGACGCGCGATTTCCGTGAATTGATCGAGGATCCCTCGATCGATGCGGTAGCCATCGCCACCCCAGTCTCCACCCACTACGACCTGGCTTTGAAAGCGCTGCAGGAAGGCAAGCACGTGCTTGTCGAGAAACCTCTCGCATCCGACACCACCCAGGTACAGCACCTCATGGATGTCGCGCAGAAGCGCAATCTCGTGCTCATGGTCGACCACACCTTCGTCTACACGGGCTCCGTGCGCAAGATCCGCGAACTCGTCGAAACCGGGGGGCTGGGCGAGATCTATTATTACGATTCCGTTCGCGTTAATCTCGGACTTTTTCAGCACGACGTCAATGTGCTCTGGGATCTCGCTGTCCACGATCTTTCGATCATGGATTATGTTCTCCCGTTTCGTCCCTGTGCCGTCTCTGCCACAGGCCTGAATCACGTACCGGGTGGGACAGAAAACATCGCGTACCTGACCCTGTTTTTTGAAGGCAACCTGATTGCGCACATCCACGCCAACTGGCTCGCACCGGTCAAATTGCGGCGCACCCTGATTGGCGCCAGCCGCAAGATGATTGTCTACGACGATCTGGATCAGGCAGAAAAAATTAAGGTGTACGACAAGGGCATCACGCTCAACAATCATCAGAACCCGGAAAAGCTTTACCAAATGCTGGTAGGCTACCGTACAGGAGACATGCTGGCTCCGCAGATCGATGGAACTGAAGCTCTGCGCCGCGAAATCGACCACTTCCTCCACTGCATCCGACAGCATGAGGAACCGATTACCGGCGGCAGCGCCGGATTGCGAGTCGTCGAAATTCTGCAGGCCGCGTCGCAATCCATGGCGCAGCGCGGACGTCCCGTCGAATTGCGCCTCACGACGCTTGAGGCAACGGCGTAAGAATTATCGAGCAAACGAGAATTAAGCAGCGAATGGCAAACGTTAAAGTACCGTACCTCGATTTAAAGGCCCAATATCGAAGCATCAAGCCCGAGATTGATGCAGCGATCGCAGGCGTCCTCGAGAGCTGCCAATTTGCTCTCGGACCAGAAGTGGCTGCGTTCGAGCAGGAGTTTTCCGCATATTGCGGAACCGCCGAGTGTATCGCCTTGAATTCAGGCACCAGCGCCCTGCATCTGGCACTGCTCGCTGCCGGCGTCGGCCCCGGAGACGAGGTCATCACTACGCCATTTACGTTTGTGGCAAGCGTAGCTGCGATTCTCTACGCGGACGCGCGTCCAGTGATGGTTGACATCGACCCAAGCTCCTTCGCGCTCGACCCCGCAGCGATCGAAGCGGCGATCACTCCTCGCACCAAGGTCATACTGCCCGTCCATCTCTACGGCCAGTCGGCCGACATGGATCCCATCACCGAAATCGCACGCCAGCACCGATTGATCGTCATTGAAGACGCCGCCCAGGCCCACGGAGCTCGATACAAAGGCCGCCCCGTCGGCAGCATCGGCGACATGGCCTGCTTCAGCTATTATCCGGGAAAAAATCTCGGGGCCTACGGGGAAGGCGGCGCCGTCACCACCAGCAATCCCGACTACGCCCGCACCATCCGCATGCTGCGCGACTGGGGACAGGACCGCAAATATCACCACCTTCTGCGCGGCTACAACTACCGCATGGAAGGCTTTCAAGGCGCTGTTCTACGTGTGAAACTTCGTCACCTCGAATCGTGGACTGAAACGCGCCGGGCGATCGTGCGTCAATACAACAGCCTACTCGCAGACTGCGACCTCGAAACACCGACTGAAATGCCTTGGGCCCGGCACGTCTATCACGTTTACACGGTGCGCTCGAAGAACCGCGATCACTTGCAGGCAACATTGGCCGACGAAGGAATTCAGACCGGCATCCATTATCCGATCCCGGTCCACCTGCAGCCGGCGTATGCTGATCTCGGCTACGGCACTGGATCATTTCCGCAAGCAGAGGCAGCAGCGAAGGAAGTTCTCTCACTTCCTCTGTATCCCGAACTTTCATCCCAGGCGGTCGCGCAGGTTGCCGAGGCCGTGAAACATGCAGTCAGAAGCAAACAGGTAACGGTACCGCATTAGATTGCCGAAGCATTGCTATGCCCACATTCGACGCGAGTCCAGACATACTCGAGGTCACGCTCAGGGACGGCTCCTACCTCATCGATTTCCAGTTCACCGCAGAAGACACTGCGAACATCGCAGCCGCGCTCGAGAGCGTTGGTTTTCGTTGGATCGAAGTAGGACATGGCCTTGGCCTGAATGCTTCTCAATCAGGAAAGGGCACGGCGGCAGCCACCGATGAGGAATACCTCGATGCCGCATCCCATGCACTCCAGCGCGCGAAATGGGGGATGTTCTTCATCCCCGGCATCGGCCGCGAAGAAGATCTCCGGCTTGCGGCGAAATACGGCATGTCGTTCGTGCGCGTCGGCACCAACGTGACTGAGGCGGCGCAGGCCGAGCCGTACATCGCTCTGGCCAAAGATCTCGGCTTCATTGTCTCCTACAATGCGATGAAGTCCTATGCTGCTTCGCCCGCCGAATTCGGAAAGATCGTTGCCGAGGTGCACGCCTGGGGAGCCGATATCGCATGCCTCGTCGACTCGGCAGGCAGCATGGATCCCGATGCAGTGGCAGCCTACTTTCGCGCTGCTAAGGGTGAAAGCTCGTCTCCTCTCGGCTTTCACGGGCACGACAATCTCTCCCTTGCCATGGCCAATACGCTCCGTGCGATCGAAGAAGGCGCAGTTCTCGTCGACTCTTCTCTACAAGGCATGGGCCGCTCAGCGGGAAACACTGTCACCGAGGTTTTGGTCGCGATCCTTCAGCGCCGCGGACTTCTGTCCCATATCGATCTCAAAGCCTCCATGGACGTCGGTCAGGGCCTCATCCAACCCCTGCTGGGTAAACGTGGCGTCGACCCCATGGCCGTGACCAGTGGCTTGGCCAAATTTCATTCATCGTTCACCAGCAAGGTTCAGCGCTACGCCAATAAGCACCAAATCGATGTTCGTGATCTGATTGTCCGCTTGTGCGAAGAGGACCAAGTCTCCGCCCCTGACGATCTGCTCGAGCGTCTGAGCCACGAATTAGCCACTCTCAAGATACCGCGTGTGCTCTCGATTCCCGCATTTCGCGTCGAGTGGGGCAAAGATAAAACACCAATAGCGGCACTCGATCTTCTGCTGAAGGAACTGCGCGCCCGCGCTGTGAAGTCTGGAAAGTTTTCTGCGCTCAATGTGGTCATCTCAGGAACGCCTCGCACAGAATTTGCTGTTTCCGGCAATATTCATTCGACGCAGTCTCACGTGGTCGGCTCCGTAGAACTGAGCGATGCACCGCAACTGGAAGCTGTCTTGAAAACCGCCGACGGCAGAATCGACGTCGTTCTACTTGACGTCGACCGCAAGCCATTCGGTCCGCCGAACAGCGCGGAGATCGCTCGGGGAATCCTGGACAAGACCGCACTCCTTACGTACCTCGATAGCCGCGTCTGGGTCGAAGCCGTAGAAGACCAGGTTGTTCGCCTCTTACACGAAGTCCTCAATGGCTCCGAGATCGTGATCGCCGGAGATCATCCGCGCAGCCGCTTTCTCGCCTTACGATTCGCCGAGCGTAGTGCGCATGTCACCTTGCTGAAAGACCCGGGGGCCAAGGAGTCGGAGTCGCCAAGCGCGCCCGCCAGAAACTCGTCGCATGAAGTGACGACAGACTTGCAACTCACGCAGATAGATGCAGCCAGTCCACAGGCACGAGAGATCCTGGCATCGGCCGGCATCGTCGTCGTATGGCCGGCAAACGCGCCCTGGTTCGATCGCAATCTCTCCCAGTCGCTTTCGCCAAACGCCTACGTCCTCGATGCTGGCATTGGTGCCATCCTTCCCGACGCGATCGATGAGGCCCGACGCCGTGGCTGTCTGCTTCTCCGAGTAAATATCTGGCCGGCCCTCACCGGCGCTCTCTCCGCTGCCCATGAGTCTTTGATTAAGACCAATGACGCCTTTGGTTGGGACACGGTCGATGGAATTCCAATCGTTGCCGGAGGAGCAATGGGAAATTCCGGCGACGTGATCGTCGATGCTGTACGTCATCCGACCCGCATCATCGGCGTCTGCGACGGCCACGGTGGCGTTCGATTTCGGTATACCGAATCCGAGGCCGAATGCGTGCGACGGGTTCAAGCCGAGATCAACCGGAGACTTGTGGCTCCGCAACTAACAGGCACGGCCAGCTAAGCCAGCTCAGACGCATGCACTCCAAGCGAATCCTCATTCTCGGCGGCGGTCGTTACAATGTCCCCTCCATCCGCGCCGCCCGCGAAGCTGGATTCTTTACCTTGGTCGCAGATCGCAACGCTGATGCACCGGGACTAATCGTCGCCGACAAGCCGATTCCCATTGACCTGAACGATTGCGACTCACTGATTGAGGCAGTAAATCAGATGGGCGGCATCGATGGCGTCGTCAGCATGGCGGAAGTCGGAGTCCGTGCCGCAGCCAATATCTCCGCCCGCCTGGGCTTGCCTTCCATCTCTGAGCAATCGGCTGCTAACGCCACGAGCAAAGCGGCCATGCGACACTGCTGGCAAAGTCTAACCGAATATTCGACAGACTTTGAAGTCGTCACTACTCCGGCGCACGCAGAGCAGGCCACCCGCAAGTTAGGCGTACCCCTCATCTTCAAACCAGACCGCAGCTTCGGAGGATCCCGCGGCGTCACGCGAGTCAACGCGTTCGACGAGATCGCGGCAGCCTACACAGCCGCCAAGTCCGGAGGCCTACCCGTTTCCGATGTCGTCACCGAGCGCTGCATTGAAGGAACTGAACACAGTGCGGAAGTCTTGATCTGGCAGGGCAACGCTTCTGTTCTTTGTATCGGCCAGAAGATCAAATCTCTACTGCCCTTCCGCGTCGATGTAAGCGTGCAATATCCAGCTCGACTGATGCCAACTAAGCAAGCAAAAGTTTCCGACATGGCTCAGCGCGCTGTGAACGCTCTAGGCCTGACACAGGGAGTCGCCCACATCGAGTTCGCCTATACCGACAACGGCCCTATTCTTTTTGAGCTCGGCGCGCGCTGCGGGGGCGGACACACGCCGCAAATCGCACATCACGTCAGCGGCGTGAACGAATTTGTGGAGGCGTGCCGCATGGCTTGCGGCATTCCGCCCAGCCAGTTCACTCCGACTGCAAATCGAGGCGCGGACTACCGTTTCCTGATATTCCCGCCCGGCGAAATCGAAAGCATCGAGATTCCGCTGTCGGTCACAGATCACGATTGCGTCCTCGACGTAGGCATCACACTGCAACCGGGAAACAGCATTGGCCCCCTGCACAGCACCTCCGATCGCGCCGGCTTTCTCGTCGCGACCGGCGAAAATCTTAACGAAGCCGCCGCCTGTGCCGATCGAGGCTGTCAGCAGATCTCGATTCGATATCGTGATGGTTCAGTCCACCATGCTTCTGAATTGTCGGAATTCCGGGAACTGACGCATTCATGACCACGCCCGTCCTCGATCCCGATGATGTGAGTCAGGTCGTCCGGCGATATCAGCAGCGGATCGCCGAACACGGCCCAACCTTCGCCTCTCTCAATTCCGGGAGCGAGGCTAAACAGGCCATACGTCATAGTGTCCATGCCTCAGCCCTGCGCGGCGCGAACCCCTCCGTTCTCGAGATCGGCTGCGGCCTCGCGGATTTCTACAACTATCTGCTGCAGCACAAACACAACTGCTCGTACCACGGTTACGACATCGTTCCCGAATACATCGATGAGTGTCGCCGGGTCCATCCCGATGCCACTTTCTCGCTGCGCAATGTATTCGTCGAAGGTATCGAAGGCACCTTTGACACAGTCGTGATGTCGCAGGTCCTGAATAACCGCTACCAGAAATCCGACAACATGCAGGTGATGCGACGAGCATTGGAACTCGCGTTCGAGCACACCCGCGTTTCCGTCTCCGTCGACATGATTTCTAGCTACGTCGACTTCCGCAGTCCCGATCTCTTTTACTACTCCCCCGAAGAAATCTTCCGCATCGCGAAAGAGATTTCTCCGCGCGTGCTCCTCCGTCACGACTACCGGGCCTTCGAGTTCTGCATCCAGTTATTCCATGAAGGGGTCGAGGGCTACGTGCAGTGACCAAACAACTGCTCTGCCTCACGATTGACACCGATCCCGATGGCCTCAGCGGCAAAGTAACCAATCGACAAACGCTCAAATGGGACGGCCTCGAAAGCCTCCACAACCTGCCCGAGCTTCTCAAGAACATTCCGATCACATGGTTCATTCGCGCAGATGGCCAACTCGAAAGCATCCTCGGCAGTGCCACATATTTGCTGGAAAAGTACGAGACCTTCTGGACCAGCGTGCGCCGTGCCGGACACGAGCTAGCCTGGCACCCTCACCTCTACCGCCAAGCCAAGCTGGAGGACGAGGCCACCCTCATCACAGACCCCAGCGAGGCACAAGAAGAACTCGAACGGCTCTGGAGCACAGTGTGCCCCCATCTACTCGCAACCAGCTTTCGCCACGGAGAAGGCTGGCACTCTCCCGAAACCTACGCCACAGTCGAACGACTCGGATTTCGTTGCGACTCGACCGTAATCCCAGGCCGTAGCGGAGCACCAGGGCATCCCATGGACTGGGAGAACGCGCCTAACCACCCGTACTTCCCTTCCACAACAAATTTATCTGCGGAGGGACCCCAGCGCTCGTTGCTTGAACTCCCCATGAATACGTGGATGGTACAAGCTCCCCACGACACTGCACCGCGTGTCCGCTACATCAATCCGGCGGTCCGCTCCAAAATCTTTGCAAACGCGTTGCGAAACTGGGAAAATACTCGCAACTTTTCACCGACGATATTGCCTATCTGGGTCATGATTTTTCATCCCGACGAGGTGTTGCCCACGCAAGGAGAAGATGGCCTCTACTCCCGCTCCGCCTCTGAGCTATTCGCCAATCTCGTGAGCTTCCAGGAAAGCCTCCAGCAATCTGGGCAGGACTTCGAGTGGGTCACAGTTGCACAGGCCGCAGAGCGCTGGCGCCAACACCAGGAGCAGATCCGTTGACTCCACTTCTCCATGCCAGCGACACAGAACAGATCCTTCAGCCAGTCGAGTCCGATCTTCTCCGCCAGACGGGAGGTGCCGCCGTCCACTGGCAGGGCAGGGCCGCTACGTCCCTCTATCGCGCCTACCAACTTGCACAAAAGGTGGCAGGGAATGCTCCCGATCTGGAAGTAATTCTTCCCTCAATTTCCTGCGCTACGCCCGCCAATACCGCGCTATTGGCCGGGCTCACACCCCGGTTCGCCGACATCCACCCAGCCACCGGAATGCCGACTCTTGCGAGCATTCAAGAGCGCTGGACTCCCCGCACCTGTGCCGTCGTCTTCATCCATCTGTTCGGACAGACTTCAGACTTACGCCCCCTGGCTGAGTGGTGCCGCGCAAAGAACATCCTTCTGATCGAAGACTTGGCCCAGGCTCTCGGCGCCAAGCTTCCAGATAGCTCAGCTGTCGGAT
>Ga0207092_1107_pt1 | contig 13893 bp, 10 predicted proteins | sample Alteio_BWMinHeat_48_FD_153533 | JGI IMG/M metagenome (GOLD analysis project Ga0207092, IMG submission 153533) | Enriched cells from forest soil in Barre Woods Harvard Forest LTER site, Petersham, Massachusetts, United States -... | ecosystem: Environmental > Terrestrial > Soil > Temperate forest >... | reverse complement strand
CGCATGGGACGCAAAATCGCCGGCGTCTGCCTAGGCTTCTCCGAATACTTCGACATCGATGTCACGCTCGTGCGGGTCGTCTGGCTGATCGTAGCCTGCATGACGGTAATCGGCTTCTTCTCGTACCCGATCGCGTGGATCATCATGCCGGAAGAGCCGCTGTTACTGCCGGCACCCCCAGTCGCCGCTCACCCGGCGCAGAATCCTTAGGCTGGATGGTTTTTCCGGGAAGTGGCGGTGCGCCTGCATATCAGCACGAACGGGAAGGGCACGACTTACGGTCGTGCCATCAGAATCCATGCGGGACTAGGCTTTAGCCTCTGAGGGCGATCTCTGCGTCCTGTATTCTTGCAGCTGGCTTCAGCGAAAGATCCTCCCATCCAAAATTCTCCGCTGCAGCCCCGCACCTATCCCACCGCGTACAAGTCATTCCCGCACGGTGGAAGAGCGGCGTTTCTAGCGCCGCGCAGAAGTTCCAGAAAGATCCGGGCTTTAGCCCCGGGCCGTGTGTTCTAATCCGCACATGCCTCCCATCCCACACCACCGCATCAAATCCGATGACGCCGAAATCGTCTACTGGACCCTCGGCGACGGACCTCCCGTCCTCCTCCTTCATCCTTTCCCGGCTAATCACGAATTCTGGCTCCCAGTCGCTGAAACACTTTCTACGCGTTACCGAATCATCCTCCCCGATCTCCGCGGCCACGGCGAATCCACCGCAGGAGAAGGCCCCGCCACCATGCCCAAACACGCCGCCGACATCGCCCGTATCATGGACACCGAAGACATCGGCCGCGCTCCGATCGTTGGAGTTTCCATCGGCGGATACCTTCTCTTCGAATTCTGGCGCCGCTCCCGCAACCGCGTCGCAGCCCTGGGCCTCTGCAACACCAAAGCCGGTGCCGATGGCCCCGAAGCCCGCGCCGCACGCCTGCAGGCTGCGAATGACGTCCTCGAACGCGGCACCGAGCCCTTCCTCGAATCCATGATCCCGCGCGTTTTAAGTAGAACCACCCGCGAGACCCGCCCCGATCTCGTCGATGGAGCCCTCCGCATGATGCGCCAGATGTCCCCCGAAGCCATCGCCCAGGTGCAGCGCGGCATGGCCGAGCGCCCCGATTCGATCGATACATTGAAGACCATCAATGTTCCGACGCTGCTTATCACCGGAGATGAGGACGTGACGACAGGCATCAACGAAGCCGAACTGATGCGTCAGCACATCTCCGGAAGCCAACTCCGAGTCATCCCCAAAGCTGGCCACTACTCCCCGTGGGAGCAACCGGAAGAAGCCTCCAGACTCCTACGCCAATTCCTGGACTCGTTGTAATCGCTGCTTAGGCGGAGCACCGAAGATGGACGTGATGGGTGCCCCATTTCTCCCTGCTTTTGGGAGAAATGGGGAAGTTGATTTTCCTCGGTGGAAGAGCGGCGCTTTCAGCGCCGCGTCCAGACCAAAAAATGAAAACAGGGCTTTAGCCCCCGCATTCCCGAGACTACAATCATCTCGCCATGAAGAACCTAATCGTCCTTCTTCTCTGCATTGCCTCTGCACCCGCCCAGACGCCCGCAGCCCGCCCGCACATCACAGGCATCGACCACGTCGCCTTCTACACCACCTCGCCCGACGGCGTGAAGCACCTCTACGCCGACGTCCTCGGCCTTACCTCCGCCGACCCGATCGAGCCCGGCGAGACTATCCGTTACATGTCGGGCAAACAATGGGTCGGATACAGCCCCGCTCCCGATGCCAAGGCCACCGACCGCATGGACCACGTCGCCTTCACCACCGACAACATCGCCGCCCTTCGCCGCTATCTCACCGACAAAGGATTCAAACCCGGCAAGATCGAAGGCCGCTCCGACCACAGCCTCACCTTCACCGTCAGCGATCCCGAAGGACACCACATCGAATTCGTTGAGCGCGCCAAGGGTGACACCGCGTCGGCCGAGCCTAACGCCGTTTCCCGCCGCATGATCCACACCGGTTTTCTTGTGTACAATCGCGACGCTGAGGATCACTTTTACCGCGAGATATTGGGTTTCCGCCCCTACTGGCACGGAGGGATGCACGACAATCAAACGGACTGGGTTTCTCTGCAGGTGCCTGACGGCTCCGACTGGCTTGAGTACATGCTCAATCAGCCCCAGCACCCAGATCTTCAGCTAACGGGCGTGATGAACCATATCTCCTACGGCGTAGCCGATATGAAGAAGACATCTGCCCTGATGGAATCGCACGGCTGGAAGCCGCACGGCGACGAGCAGGCCGAAGTCGGCAAAGATGGCAAATGGCAACTCGACGTCTTCGATCCCGACTTATCGCGAGTCGAGCTGATGGAATTCAAGCCGGTCCAGAAGCCCTGCTGCAGCGACTTCACCGCCCCACACCCGGCGGAGTAGTAGCTTTACCGTGTGAACCTCTGTGCCCTCTGTGGTGAATGAATTTTAACGGCACAGAGCCAAACGAAGAATTTGCTAGAATTCCCACGATGACAAGCGAACAAACTCTCGTTCCTGCAGGCACGACCGTTACCGCAAAGGGCGACGGCCAAAGCATCGATGTCAGCAGCGCCTCGAACCGCGTCTTCCTGGTCACGCTCTCGATCACCAAAATCATCGAGCAGGAATCGCTCGACGTCGCGATCTTCGGTTCAGCCGACGGCGCTACGTGGGAACCCAAGTCCATCGCGGCATTTCCACAAAAGTTTTACGAGGAGGAGTCCCCACTCCTCCTCGACCTCAGCGCGCATCCGAACATCAAGTTCGTCCGCGCGCACTGGGAGGTCGCCCGCTGGGGCCGCGGTACCGAAACCCCCATGTTCGAGTTCGGCGTGACGATGAAGGAAGTCCCAGCCCAAATCCTGCAGGAAGCCCGCGCCGAAGCCAAAGCACTAGCGTAGGCAAAGAATTGCTGATTGCTGATTAGAACCGCGTTGCTCAGGGATAAAAGCGTAGACGAGAAATAGGACAGGCCGTGTATCAAGATTCTGTACAAACCGTTTCTCATTGCTTATCGCAGCACTGATTCTTGCGCAATTGGTCGCCGCTGCGGCTGGCCAGGATGCGCAGGAACGCCAAAGCACCCAGCGACCCGATTCGTCTGAAACGCCCTTCAAAACGTAAAATCACTAGAGCATATTTCAGAAATAGGTTTGGGAAGGGCACGGCTTCAGCCGTGCCGTCAGACGTCGGCAATGCTGCGGCTTTAGCCGCTGAGGGACGGCAGGTCGGCTCGCTGGAGGCATTTTTGAAACACGCTCTAATCAACAACTAAGAATCTTCTCCCCATCCGTTATATTTGATCTAAAGATGAAAGTGACCTCGGAAACCCTCGTGCGCCCGGCCCGCCGCATTCGCGGCAGTGTTCAGCTTCCCGGAGACAAGTCCATCTCCCACCGCTACGCGATGCTCGCTGGCATCGCAGAAGGACCATCGCGACTCGAGAACTACTCCACCGGAGCCGATTGCGCCAGCACGCTCGGTTGCATGCGGGCACTCGGTGTCTCTTGGCAACGCAACGGGAACGTAATTGAGATCCAAGGCAAAGGCCTCGCTCTATCTGAACCAACGGCTCCGCTCGACTGCGGTAACTCCGGATCGACGATGCGTATGCTCAGCGGCATCGTCGCAGGGCAGTCCTTCACCAGCGAGATGACCGGTGACGAATCACTTTCCCGTCGTCCCATGGAGCGCGTGATTAAGCCCCTCTCCGCCATGGGAGCCCGTATCGAATCGCAGCAAGGCAAGCCACCACTTCGCATCACTGGCGGGGGCCTGAAGCCGATCGACTACAAGATGCCGGTCGCCAGCGCCCAGGTGAAATCGTGCCTGCTCTTTGCTGGGCTCTTCGCCGACGGCGAGACGCGCGTCGAAGAATCTGTCCGCACCCGCGATCACGGAGAAGTCGCTCTACGCGCATTCGGCGCGCAGTTGGAACGCAAGAGCATCGGCCAGGGTAGCGAAGTCCGCATCCGTGGAGGTCAACGTCTCCATGGCATTGACGCCCGCATTCCCGGTGATCTCTCCAGCGCCGCATTCTTTCTTTGCGCCGCCGCGCTGTTCCCCGACTCCGAGCTCACGATCTCGAATCTTCTGATGAATCCGACCCGCGCCCGCCTGCTCGACATCCTCATGCAGATGGGCCTCCGTATCTCTGTCACGCAACTCGAGGAGATTAACGGGGAACTCGTCGGATCGCTGCAAGTCTCAGGCGGAACACTGAAGGGTGCAACGATTGCCGGAGCAGACTCGGCCGCCTTGATCGACGAAATTCCCGTGCTGGCCGCCATAGCACCATTTACAGAACAGGGAATTGAAGTGCGCGATGCCAAGGAACTGCGCGTAAAAGAATCCGACCGCATCAAGTCGGTCGCGACGAACCTTCGTCAAATGGGCGCACAAGTTGAAGAGCGCGAAGATGGCCTGAAAATTCCCGGCCGCCAGAACCTCCACGGAGCCGAACTCGACTCCTTCGGCGACCACCGCATCGCGATGGCCTTCGCCGTAGCCGCTTTGCGCGCCGAAGGCGAAACCCAAATCTCCGGCGCAGAAGCCGCCGCGATCTCGTACCCCGCGTTCTTCGAGACGCTGGAAGCACTAGCCGAACGTTAAACGCCTCGCCTCGGTTTCTTAGTGTTCCTTCGTGTCCTTTGTGGTGATGATCTTCCGAAGTAATTCCGGGGGATTACCGAAGTGACCTGCTCTAGCCCCACCCTCCCGAAGACAATACACACTGCTTCCTACAAAGAAAGAGAGACTAATAAATGCGTTCGACCGCACTCATCGGTGCAGTTCTCATACTCGGGTCCATGGCCTCTGCCGGCGATCTCAAGCCGTACCAAACCGGCAAGCTTCTCCAAACAGATTCTGCTAACTGCACCGCGCAGAGCAGATCATCGGAACCCGCTTGCCTGCAGTATGCGCTTGAATCAGACGGCGTCGTATTCCAGATTCGCCCCAAGGATGCCAAACACGCAGTAGCTCTGCCTGTAGGTGAACGCGCACAGTTCCGCATCGACAAAGGCATGATCCTTCTCCACATGGATGGCGTCGACAGCAAAGAGCGCCCGTATGTCGTCGTCTCCATCGCGCCGCGCACCGACAGCAATACCGCCGACGCCGGCCCGATACGCTTAAATCATCTTCAGTAATTCAGCGACTGAATGGCAGTTCCGAGAGCTGCCGCGGCGGCTCGAGCAGGTCAAGGAGTTCGTACGATACCTGAAGCCCAACCTTCTCGATGAGCTTTCAGAAGCTGCGCGATCTGGAGCAAGAGTAGGGTCTGTGGGTTTTGAGCGTTAAGGTCTGTGGGTGTTGAAAAAGTCACTGAGATTGGCAGGTGAGATTTAGCAGAAGCATGTTAGAAGGACTCATGCTTCGCTGGATTTTTATCTTTGGAGGCCTGCTGATCATGATGGGCCAGCACGACCGCTCAGAAGCGTTGTTCTACTATTTCCGGCTGGAAGATCAAGTTCCCGAACATCATCTGCTACGGCTGATCGACAAGCACATCAGCTTCGAGTTTGTGCGGCACCAATTGAAAGATAGCTACAGCGAAACTGGACGGCCGTCGGTCGACCCCGAACTTTTGCTGCGCATTCTGCTGATTGGGTATCTCTATGGCATTACCAGTGAACGTAGGCTGGTGGAAGAACTACGCATGCATCTGGCGTGGCGTTGGTTCACTGGACTAGGCTTCGATCAGGAGATCCCGCACCATTCCACGTTCTCGAAAAACCGGCACGGTCGGTTTCAGGAATCGAAGTTGTTTGAGCAGCTGTTCGAACAGATCGTACGGCAGTGTGTGGACTTGGGACTGGTCGAGGGCAAGCACTTGTCGGTCGATGGCAGTTTCATCGAAGCGAACGCGGCCAAGGAAAGCCGGATCCCTCGGGAGCAGTTAGCCGAGGCAGCCCAGGTTCACCAGACCGTGCGCCAGTATCTGGAGGAAGTGGAACGACAGAACCCGGTCGAAGAACCGGTGCATGAACAAGATCAGGTTTCGACCACGGATCCTGATTCCACCTACGCCACTAAGGGCGGCACGCCCGCTCGGCTTGGGTACTACGACAACTATCTGGTGGACAACCACAGTTGTGTGATCGTGGGCGTGCAGGCTACCGCGGCGCGCATGAGCCAGGAAACCGTGGCCGCGCAACGCCTGCTTACACAGTTCACGCATTGGCAAGGACGAACGCCAGAATCGGTAGTGGCCGACACTACCTATGGCAACGGGGAGTTCTTGCAGTGGTTAGCAGATCGTAACATCACTCCCTACATGCGGACCCGTGACAGTATCCACCGAAAGAGGAGCCCCTTCTTCGGCCCCGAGCGTTTCACCTACCAACCAGAAAACAATCGCTACCTCTGTCCTGCTGGTCAGTTCCTCAATTACGGCGGGCGAGTTTATCGCAATCGAGCCTTCAACTACATCGGGACGCGCAAAAAATGTGGCCCATGCTCGCTCCGACCACAATGCACCAGTGCTGCCTTCCGGGGTCTTATCGTCCACCAGAACGAACCAGCCCGACAACGTGCGCGGGAGTTAGTTAACACGCCGGAGTTCGCCACAGCACAGCGGCAAAGAAAAAAGGTGGAAGCCTTGTTCGCAGAACTGAAAAATCAGATCGGACTGCGGCGCTTGCGTCTGCGGAGACTCAGGTTCGTGCGCGAGCAGTTCTTCCTGGCAGCGGTAGCTCAGAACCTCAAACGACTGGTGCGCTTCCTCAGCCGGCCGATAACCCCTACTACGGAAGCCGCCGCTTAGCTGAACTGGAATGCAACACTGGATTGCAGGATACGGGAAAGAGTTCCTTCCCATCACGGACTTTTTCAACACCCACGTCTGTTAACAACACTTAACTTCCGTTTTGCCCGTAACCCATCCACAAGAGCAAGAGATTGTTCGGCGCCTAAAGTGACCCTCACCTCGGTGAAATGTGAGTGCGCGGGTTGCGGTACTCTCATTGCATTAGGTCATTATTTCAGTGTAGATTCAATCAACGCCTTAGTGGGGAAAGCAACGTGCGGTCGATTGTGAAGTACTTGGCGGTGATGTGCTTGTTGCTGACGTTCTGGTCAGCAATTGCTTTCGCTGCGCATCATCACTCCAATGGTACCGAAGCGGCCAAATGTACAGTCTGTGTGGCAGCGCATTCTGCTGCTCCTAAAGCCACTGCCAGCCTGCTGAAGGCGAAGTTCACTCCAGTATCCACTTTTCTACCTGAGCCTGTTTTTACCCCACAAAGCTTCGTGGCATTCGCGCTCAGCGTTCGTCCACCTCCCGCGATCTAGCTGTTCAGAAGATTGATCTGTCGTTCGGAAACTGTCTTTTGATTTCTTCGGGAGGAATTTATGCTGGCTTCATACATGAAGTCGCGTTCCGCGACTTTTCTGCTCACGACTTTTCTGACGTTAAATGTCGTTACTCAGGCGCAATCAGGTAGTTCCACGTCGATTACGGGCACCGTAGTCGATGCATCCGGGGCAGTAGTGGCCAAGGCAGCAGTCGAAGTCCGTAATCCGGTCAGTGGCTTTTCTCGAAATACAGTTACTGATGCCGCTGGAAAATTCGTCGTCCCAAACGTCCCATTCAATCCTTATCACGTGACGGTTACCGGCCAAGGTTTTGCACCATACTCTGGAGATGTTGATGTCCGCTCGACTGTTCCCGTGAATCTCAACATCGCCCTGAAGGTGGGAGGCTCGGCGGAAAGCGTCACAGTGGAAGCCAACGGTGGAGATCTCATCGAGACGACATCTACGTTTCACACGGACGTGGACCGCGGCCTGTTCGACAAACTGCCTCTGGAAAGCCAGTCGTCATCGTTAAGCTCGCTCGTAACTCTGTCTTCGCCAGGAATTGCTGCAGATTCAAACGGTCTCTTCCATGGAATGGGAGACCATGCGGAGAATTCCTTCATGGTTGATGGGCAGCCGATCACGGATCAGCAAAGCAAGGTCTTTTCCAACCAGATTCCTCTCGATTCAATTGCATCGATGGAGGTCATCGCAGGTGCGCCGCCAGCTGAGTTCGGTGAAAAGACGAGTGTAGTGATTAACGCCACCACACGTTCAGGACAGGGACTTACGACACCGACCGGCAGCGTCACAACCAGCTATGGCAGTTTCGGGACATCGACGCTTGGCATCAACGTCGGCTACGGCGGCCCGAAGTGGGGCAACTTCGTCTCGGCCAGCGGTTTGAATACGGGACGATTCCTCGACCCGCCAGAGTTCACCGTCATCCACGCGAAGGGCAATGAAGAAAATGTCTTTGACAGGGTCGACTATCAGTTATCGAAAGCGGACTCGATCCAACTAAATCTGGGCTTCACAAGGTCGTGGTTCCAAAATCCAAACAGCTTCGACAACGTTCTGCACACCGGCCAAACCGATCCCGCTGGCAACCTGCTTAGCCCCACGGACCAGAGGTCCCAGATTAGAACGTTCAACATCGCACCATCCTGGACGCGATTGCTCAGCACCAACGCGGTCTTAACGTTTGGCGGCTTCGTCCGGCACGATCAATACAATTATTATCCAAGCCGAAATCTGTTCGATGACCTATCGCCAATCCAGCAAGAGTCGGTTGCTCAGGATCGAACACTTACGAATGCGGGCCTACGTACGGCGCTGTCGTATGTAAAAGGCGCCCACAACATCAAGCTAGGGGCCACGTACCAACAGACATTCCTGAATGAGAATGACAATTTAGGAATCGTGGATAACGGTCTGCTTCCGTCGCTCACTGATGGGAACGGTAGTCCCTGCTTTGTAAACGGTGTCGCTTTGTTTTCCCCATGCTCGAATCTGCTGCCATACGACCTTACACGTGGAGGAAGCCTGTTTGCTTTTCACGGCCACACGGACGTAAAGCAGCTCGCCCTCTACGTTCAAGATCAGATCACAAAAGGAAACTGGTCTTTCAACGTCGGTTTGCGAGGCGACTTCTACAACGGTTTGACCACCCACAAAGAACCCGAGCCTCGCCTAGGTCTCGCCTACAACATCAAGCGGACGGGCACAGTCCTTCGCCTTTCCTATGCGAGAGTGCTGGAAACGCCGTTCAACGAGAATTTGATCGTTGCCAGCGTGGGATGCGACAGTTCCGTCTTAAACCCGCTGCTCGGCTGCGCCTCATCAAGTTCAACTCCATTGAGCCCAGGTTGGCGCAATGAATTCCACGCCGGATTGCAACAAGCTGTCGGGAAGTACCTAGTGTTCTCCGGTGAGTACATTTGGAAGTACACCCACAATGCTTATGATTTCAGCATTCTTGGAAACACGCCGATCTTCTTCCCGATCGCGTGGGACAGGTCTAAGATTCCCGGATTCGCGGGGCGGGTCAGCGTACCGGACCTGCATGGATTTTCCGCGCAAATGGTCTTCTCAACGGTTTCAGCACGGTTCTTCCTCCCACAGGTCAGCGGTGCCGGAGCCACACCTTCCGCCCCCTCTGGGGTCTTCCGCATCGACCATGACGAGAAATTCAACCAAACAACACATTTGCAATACCAACCCTGGCAGCGAGGGCCGTGGATTGGCTTCAATTGGCGCTACGATAGCGGACTCGTAGCAGGTGCCGTTCCATTCGCCACCGGCGCAAATACGCCTGTTGACTTGACCGGACTCACAGCGGACCAGCAGATGCAGGCTGGATTGTTCTGTGGGAATGTGTTCCCCACGTTGACGTCACCCCTCGCCAGTTGCGCACCATCTCAGTATGGCTCAACGCGAGTCACGATTCCGGCACCTGGAACCGAGAATGACGATCACAATCCTCCACGGATCGCGCCTCGCAACCTGTTCGACATTGCGGTGGGAGATGACAATCTGTTTCGCGGTGACAAATACAAATGGAGCCTCCGTGTGACTGCGATTAACGTCACCAACAAGGTTGCGCTTTATAATTTCTTGTCCACATTCAGCGGGACGCACTTTCTGACGCCACGTACCTACACCGCCGAGCTAGGCTTTCACTTCTAAGCCCCGTCGTTCATGAGGGCTCGCAGAGTACGAAACACGAGCCCTCCTGCTTTCAAACTCTCAAATTGTGGAATTTCGCTAAGGCTGCTTTTTGCCATTTCGGGTGGATAGTGGCAACTCGGAGCTTGAGGGAGCTGGTCAATTGGTGAAAGGTCCCCATTACACTCAAAATCCCTCCGCGATTAACTTGCAATCCCACCTCAAACTGATTGGAATAGGACTGTTAGCTCGTTTAGCGACAGGTCCCAACGGCCTTAGCCGCTGGCGGATACCTCTGCGAAAAGATTTGACAGCATTCTGAGCTCAGGAATTCTCTGACCCGTCTCGATTCCTCTACGGGAAACTCCTGAAGTGCTCGCCTCGCGCGTGCAGCTGGATCGTTATCTTCCAACCCTGCCGCTCGCCGACCGCATCTATTCCGCAATCTGCCGGGAAGTTCCGCTCGTCCCGGGTAGCCCTCGTGGCATGCGCGCGCCCGAGATAAATTAACCAGGAGTCTTAACGAATGAAACGTGTTGTCGGGGTTTTGTTTTCTTGTGTGCTCTTCATCGTGCCTGCGGTCGTTGCCCAAAATACTTCCGAGGACCATGGAGAAGCCGGTATCTTCGCCGAATATTTCCGTTTCGGGGATCCAGGCCCGAACAGCAACTACATCGGCCTCGGTGGACGCGCCGCCTTTAACGTTCATCCCAACGTTCAAATCGAAGGGGAAATGGGATACGACTTCGAACGCAACTACACAAGCACCTTCAGCAACGGCGTAACCACTGCGAACGTGCAGAGCAGATTGCGCTCGCTTCACGGATTCTTCGGCCCGAAATTTCAAACTTCAGGCCCGCTCCGTATCTTCGTGACCGGCAAAGTAGGTTTCGAAAACTTCACTGTGACCAACGCAGGAGCACCTGCCGGCTTTGCCAATGCAGTGGGCCTGGGCAGCGGCGTCACCGCCTTCGCCCTCTATCCGGGCGGAGGTATTGAAGGTTTCGTCGGACCGATCGGCCTTCGCGCCGAAATCGGCGACAACATTTTCTTCAACAACGGCATGCACAACAACCTGCGCGTAAGCTTCGGCCCACAATTCCGTTTCTAAGTCCGATTTAATCGCGCAAACCGGCGGCCTATCCTCAGGCCGCCGGTTTCGTTTCGATGAGCGATGGCCCGCTTTTCTCGGCGAACTCTGCGGAAGTTCTCTGCGTCCTCAGCGGTCCAGCTTTTGATTTTTCTGGAACAGGGCCGTTGAAGAAAGCGTGAAATAGTAAGCGAAATCTAAAGAAAAACACGTGAATCACATCATGTGACGCCTATCACAGCGCCTCCGTCCTCGCAGTTTTACCGTTAAGAGTTCCCGAGCGATTTTCGCTCGGACGCTGAAGCTTGGATGCCTATCCACAGCGCGTCATAAATCCCTGGGTCGTCACCTTCTCCGTGATGCTGGCGACCTTCATGGAAGTCCTCGACACCACCGTCGTCAACGTCTCCATCCCGCACATCGCCGGTAATCTCGCCTCTACCAACGAAGAAGGCACGTGGGTCGTCACCTCCTACCTGGTATCGAATGCCATCGTCCTCCCCATCTCCGGATGGCTCGCCAACTACCTCGGACGTAAGCGCCTTCTCCTTCTTTGCGTCGCCGGATTCACCCTCACCTCTCTCTGCTGTGGCATGGCGACTACTCTTACGCAGCTCATCATTTTCCGTGTGCTGCAAGGCCTGACTGGCGGCGGCCTTCAGCCTCTCGCCCAGGCCATTCTCCTCGAGACATTCCCCAAAGAGCGTCACGGTCACGCCATGGCAGCCTTCGGCATCGGCATCCTGCTCGCTCCCATCCTCGGCCCCACGCTCGGCGGATGGATCACCGACAACTACAGTTGGCGCTGGATCTTCTACCTCAACCTTCCCGTCGGCGTCCTGTCGCTCTTCCTGATGAACCGCTTCGTCTTCGATCCGCCGTATGTCAAACGTGGAAACGGCAGGGTCGATCTCTGGGGCATCGGCTTCCTCGCTCTCGGTATCGGCTCCCTGCAAGTCCTTCTCGACACCGGACAGCGGAAAGACTGGTTCTCTTCGAATTACATCCGTATTTTCACCGCGCTCTGCATCTTCGGCCTAGTCGCTCTCGTCGTTCGCGAACTGACGACCGACCATCCTGTCGTCGATCTGCGCGTCCTCAAGAACCGTTCATTCAGCTCCGGAGTCTTCCTCATCAGCATGCTCGGATTCGTTCTCTACGCCAGCCTCGTCCTGCTCCCGCTCTATCTCCAAACGCTCATGGGATACCCCGCCTACAACTCCGGCCTCGCACTCTCGCCCCGCGGAATAGGCGCTCTCTTGTTCACGCCGCTAGCGGGACACTTAACGACCAAGACCGACCCCCGCCGTCTGCTTATCGTCGGAATGATCCTAGGCTCGATCACAATGTTCCAACTCTCCGGCCTGAACCTCTACGCCGGATTCTGGGACATCTTCTGGGCGCAGATCCTGCAAGGCGTAGCACTCGCCTTCCTCTTCATTCCTCTCATGGCCCTGGCCATGGCCCGCATCGAGCCGGAGAAGATGGGCAACGCCACCAGCATCTTCAATCTCATGCGCAACATTGGTGGCAGCGTCGGTATCGCCATCATGACCACCTTCCTGGCCCGCCGCTCCCAGCTGCATCAAAACCATCTGGTCGAGAACGTCACTCCCGGCAGTCTGCAAACTCTTCGTCTTCTGCAAGGCCTGCGCGCCAACTTCCACCTCCACGGAGCCGATTCCGTGACCGCTTCGCGCAAAGCACTTGCCGCCCTCTATGGCATGGTCCAGCAACACGCCAGCATGCTGGCCTTCGTCGAAGCCTTCTGGCTCATGGGCGTAGTTTTTCTGCTGATGATCCCATTCCTGCCGCTACTGCAATACGCCAGGAAGAAGCCGGCCCCGAAGCCAACGCAGAAGCTGCACAAGGTCGACGCCAAAGCAATTCATGGAACTCCACTACCAGACGAGGAAGAACAAGAAGCGGTTCCAGAAGATCACCACCTGGTCCTGCACTGAGTCATTTCACAGGCGACTCCGCGTTCTCTGCGGCCTTTCTCCGCGAACTCAGCGGTAAAAGATCCCGCCTGTGGAGAGATGGAACTTTCGCGGGAAGCCCGAGAAAGCAGTTGGGATTAAGAGGCAGAACTGAACCACGGGTCAAAATCCCTTGCCACGAATCCCCGATCTCCTGTGATACATTATTTCCCACTTGCACCAGGCCGCACCGTAGGGCGGCTATGTCCTGAGCTCTACCTGTCGAAGGAGTATCCATGAAGACCCTCCGCGATCTCATCCAAGACCGCAGATTCTATTCCGTCGATGCCACGCGCACCGTGCTCGAAGCCGCCCGCTACATGATGGAACACAATGTCGGCGCCGTCCCCGTCCTCCGCAACGGAGACCTTGTCGGCATCCTCTCCGAGCGCGACATCATGAACCGCGTCGTCGCCGTCGGACGCACTCCCGGCACCACGGCCGTCTCCGAAGTCATGACCGCAAACCCGCGCGCCGTCCCCGCCGACGAGAGTATCGAAGAGTGCCTCTTCATCATGCGTGAATTCGGATTCCGCCATCTCCCCATCGTCGATGGCAAAGAACTAAAAGGATTGGTATCGCTGCGTGATGTCCTGATGCACCAGGCCGCGGAAATCGAGCGCCAGACGCGCAAAGCAGCCTCCTAACATTTAGTCATTGAATCATTTGGTCACTAAATCATTGAGTGCCTGTGGTCTTGGTTTTCAATGACTAAATGGCTAAATGGCTCAATGAATCAATCCGTTTTCACTGCCGCCGCCTCAACAGTCCCTCCCCGGGCTTGGGTGGCAATGAGAAAGGTATCTCAAACATCTTTCCCGCAACCGGCACGCGCAGAATAAATTCCTCGCGCTT
>Ga0207092_1106_pt1 | contig 14018 bp, 12 predicted proteins | sample Alteio_BWMinHeat_48_FD_153533 | JGI IMG/M metagenome (GOLD analysis project Ga0207092, IMG submission 153533) | Enriched cells from forest soil in Barre Woods Harvard Forest LTER site, Petersham, Massachusetts, United States -... | ecosystem: Environmental > Terrestrial > Soil > Temperate forest >... | reverse complement strand
AGGGTCTTTAATAGCTTCATCTGATGTGATTGTATCGCTGGCGGATGGTTTTCGTCCTTGCTCTAACATGGCAACTTTTTTATTTGATAATGCTGTGCGTTCATAAAATAGAGAAGAAATTTGTCGGTCAAGTTGGCGTACTGACCAGCCGCCTCGCAGGGCTTCGGTTTCATAAAATGATCTTGCTGAAGCGTCTTTGACGGTTAACAGGCGTACATAGGCTGACCATGGTAGTGGGAAACAGTTGGCTAATGTGGCTAAGTCTAAGGCAGCTTTCGATTTTTTGAATTTGCCAGACAGTGTCTGGCATATCTTTTGCCTAGGCCAAAACAGGTAAAATGTTCGCATTTGCTGGATGTTTTGACGGCTGAATCCGCGGCCAAATTTTGTGGTTAAGTCATCTGCCAAGCGTGTGATTAATAGAGTGCCGTATTCTGCACGAGAAGAGCCACCTTGTTCAAACTCAACAACTCGCCGCCCAATTTCCCAATAGGTCGCCGACATTATTGAGTTTACTGAGCGACTGGCAGTGTGCCGTGCATTTTCAAGCAGTTTGACAATATCAGTGTGAATATTTTTATAACCCGTGATTGTAAGCATTTTTTTGTTAGTCATTATTCATATCATCCATTTTATTTTTTAAAACTAAGCTGTTGTCTGATTGGCTGATGGAAATAAAAGAAGCGGTGAAGATTTTTTTAATCCCATTTTTATCAAAAGGTGGTCTGCGATCATTTGTATTGGATTTCGCAGACGTTCAACATCTAGCATGATGTAGCCAGCAGTCACGTCGCCATTCATCAACAAGATGCTTAATTTCGTAATGTTTAGTACCATTCATGGGATTTTCTGAAAAATGGTTATTCTAATGGTATTACATGGCAGGGTGCAACGTATGCATACTTTTAAAGAAGGTGGCGCATGATGAGTAAAGAAGAAAAAGCTATCCAGTGGGCTTATCAATATCTTTCATCTCATGGGTATACGCTTAAAAACAACCAACCTGAAATTATACAAAGCACGCCGTGGTCGCAAGTAGTTCGTTTTGCAATATCTGACGGTTGGATTTATTTGAAGTGCACGCCAAAATTGATTGCATTGGAAGCGGATATTATCCCCATATTACGTCAATACACATCTTCTGTTCCTGTTGTTATTGCGAAGAATACTGAATTAGATTGTTTTTTGATGAAGGATGCTGGCACCTCCTTGCGGGAAATTCTGAAAAGAAAATTTGATGCAGAATTATTTTGCATGGCTATAGATCAATTTACATCTCTTCAAATATCAGTCGCAGATCATGTTGATAGTTTATTTGATATCGGTGTTCCTGATTGGCGATTAAATAAATTGCCAGACTTGTATATGCAATTGCTTATGCAAGAAAAGCATTTATTAATGGAAGATGGATTATCAGAAAATGAAATCATTCAACTTGAAAATCTGTATCCAGTCATTACCGATTTATGTATTAAATTATCCGGTTATGCTATTAAGCAGACGATTGTTCAGCCTGACTTTAATGATAATAATTCACTGATAGATGATGCATATAAACATATAACTATCGTTGATTTAGGTGAGATATCGATTTCTCATCCATTTTTTTCATTGATAAATGGGTTGCTACAAATGAAAAAACATCATGGATTGAAAGATGAAGATGAGGCTTATCTGGAAATAAAGGATGCGTGCTTAAATAATTATTTGGTTTTTGAATCACGAGAACATCTGTTAAGTGCTTTTGATCTCGCTCGCTTATTGTGGCCTGTTTATTGGGCATTAGCGCACTATCGATTGATGATGGCATGTGGTAAGGAGAGATTAATGTCATTTCATGGACATGGAAAGTTGGCGGGTCAATTAAGGGTCATAATTAATAATGCAGCTCTGAAAGGGTCGATACTTTCATGATCAGTTTAAATGAATAAGTATCAACTCGTAGAAATTTGTAATAAGTTGGGTTTTTCTCTTCCAGTTGAAAAACCAACTAGAGTCTATGGTGGGTTATTGCATTCAATGTGGAAATTAAATGTAAATCATAGTTCATACGCAATTAAACAGCTTTCAAAAGATATAAAATTAACAGAAGAAATTAAGAGTAATTACGAATTAACTGAAGTTATTGCCTTTCGCTTTTCACAAAAAAATATTCCAGCTGTTAGTGCAGTGGAAATAGCTGGAAAACATCTACTTGAAATTTCAGGCACAGCATTTTTGGTATATCCATGGATCGATGCAAGAACACTCGATCAAGACGCTGTGTCTGAGGAGCATGCAGTAAAAATTGCTGCATTATTATCAAGATTGCACCTTATTAATTTAGATGTACCTGAATTACTTGAACCTGTATTTGATACACATAGTTCAGAAAAAATAAAGGATCTAATAAATAAAGCAGTATCTAGCCAATGTTTATTTGCTGAGGATTTAAAAAATAATCAACAACGAATTATAGCTATCAATGAAGAGTTTCATACAGGTATTCCACTCTTAAAACAAATAATGGTTGTTAGTCATGGCGACCTTGATCAAAAGAACACTTTATGGGATGACCATAATCAACCTTTTCTTATTGATTGGGAATCCGCACGTAAACTAAATCCTACGTATGAAATAATTGATACCAGTCTAAACTGGAGTGGTATTACCACTGGTAATTTTAATCAATCGCTTTTTATTAAGATGCTTAAAGCCTATATGCAGGCTGGTGGTGTGATAGATAAAAATTATATCAAGGCTGTATTTTATGCAGTATTAGGCAATTGGCTTAACTGGATGGTCTATAATATTGAGCGTTCATGTAAAAATGATGTCGAAAATCTTGACAAAAAAAGAATTGGTATTGAGCAAGTGCAACAGGTACTTCCAACAGTATTAAGATTGGAGATGTTGATTGCTCATCTAATTAATCTTATTCATGAAGAACTAAAGGCTCATGATTTTTAACATGAAACAAAAACAGTGTCAGGCTTGTACAATTTCACATTTGAGGGTAAGTTGAATGTGCAACTGTGCAAACCTGACCCCGCTTCAGGCGTATTTGGCTTTAAATTCAGAATGCATCGATTGGTAAAATATCTCCAATTAATTTTTTTGTTTCATTAAGCACAACTGCGCATTCAGGTAATTCTTTAACAAGCATGCCTAATGTTGCTTGCCAATGTTGTTGTGCTTCCTTGATAAGTTCTGGTGTAAAGAAATCATTAATGCTTTTGTAAGATACGCCACGGTGTCTGCATTTTTTATCAAGCATTTCAAGAAGTCTGTGATTATCGACAGAGGAAGTATAGTTTTTCAATATACACCACAAGTCATAATAGTCACGTGCTCTTGGTCTATTCCATCCGCGTGCTACAAGTTTTTGATGTGTTTGTAATAATGCACGTAGTTTTTCAGCAACAATTTCCTCTATATGATAGCATGCAACCATGCAGTCAATTTGCTCTTCGTAGCCATGAAGAATCAGCTTATATTCTGGTGTTAAATTAACAGGTTCATCGTGCGTAATTTCGATCTTAATTCGGCAAAGCGGTGTTGGCTGCCAAGGAAATTTAACAAGCACGTTGAATGCATCCTGACCTTTGGGATGTGGAGCGCGCTCAGGATTGCGTTTTAGCTGAATATCAAATGCTCCATAATTATTTAGAAGTATTTTTGTATGATTAATAGCTTCAAGCAAAGCATTTTCAAGTTCTTTGTTTTTCGGTGCATTTATGACAGAGAAATCAAGATCCTCGGAAAAACGATAGTCACCAAAAAATATTTTTTTTAGAGCAGTGCCACCTTTAAATATCAGCGAATGCATCAGCTCTGGTTGCTTTGCTATACCTGCTAATATATAGCTAAGTGCATAATCTTTTTCTATCACATGTATAGGCGTTTTTTTCAAACCAGCTTCATTTTGAATTTTAACTCTCAATGGTTTCATCTATTTTTCACTTTTATTAAATTATTTTGAATCATCCAGCGTTTATCGCACGGTCCAGTTGCAGGTGATGATGGATCAAGACGACAATAATAACGAATCGGAAACTTCAATAGAGGGGTTAATTGTTTTTCTGAAATGCCAAAATACTCCAATGCCCATCCTAATCGTTTGGCTATAGCTTTTTTGTCATATTGAATTGCATAATCAACTAGTTTTTGAATATTAATGCTTGCCAATGAGTTTTCTAGTATACCTAAGGCCTCTCCCATTCCACCAAAAATTTTTGGGTAGATAAATACATCAAGCAGTGTGCGTTCTTTGTCAGTTATTGATATCTGAAAGTGCTCGTCTAACCATATTTTTTCAATGCCAAAGAAATGCTTTTGTTGAATATTCATATATTCATATCGTATCCCGCTAACTTCCCATGCATGCTTGGATTTTGATGAATGCGGCTGCTTTCCTCGCATGGAAGGCGTAAGCACTTTGCTGGGTGTTGATGCGGTGATGATCTGAGATATTTGCTCCGTTAGACCATGATGTTGTAATGCAGACCAGTGGCTAATTGCAGATGGTTGAATTAAGTAAGCTGATATAACAAATGGATGAACGGTAGTATGTTCGGGGAGTAGTCCAATGCTAACATATAAACCGCGACGTAGCCTAAGTACTCGTCCATGTTTTGCAAGATTGGAGAGTATTTTTTTAAGTTGGTTGCGGGGAATATTTTCCAGGGTCGCTGCTGTAGCAACATCTTGCATGTTGAATATCCGGTTGCCTCGCAAAAATAACTGCTGTAGGAGGCGCACACCTTGGCTTTCTGTTGGTTTTTGAGGTTGCATAAAGGCTCATGTTTTTTGATTCTATGCTTCAATAATACCCTGAAATGGGTACTTTTGCAGTATATTTCAGTGTAGATTTAATTGCGTGATTTTCGCGTGACTTGATTGTGCAGACCTGTGTACTGTTGTGCATTGATAATGGACGCCATACAATATTAAGTTGTTAATAATCAATGGCTTGATAAAACGGGGTAAGGCTTGTACAGTTGCACATTTGCAGTGAAAAAATTGTTAAAATTGATATAATGCAATCATTATGTTAATCAGACCCTCTCTTACAGACCAACGCATCATTGATTGTCTTCATACTGATTATGGTATTGATGTTTCTACGCTCATATTTCTTCACTTAGGTGCAGATGTAAATGCATCAGTATATGAAGCACAAGCGCTGAATCAATCATCTTATTTTGTTAAGTTAAAGCGCGGTCATCATCATGATATTAGTCTTACCATTATAGATTTGTTAGAAAAGGCAGGTGTTCAGCAAATCATTCCTCCGTTTAAAACGATTCATGGTCAATTAAGCCAGCGCATTGATGGCTTCACTATTATTGTGTATCCATTTATTCATGCGCAAAATGGTTTTAACCGTGTTTTAACGGATGAACAATGGTTAATGTTGGGCAGAACGCTGAGGAAAATTCATGATATTGATGTGCCCGCATCCATTCAGCATCAACTTCGGCGAGAAGCTTATTCGCCCGAATGGCGAGAAATGGTTAAGTCAATTTATATCTATATTGAAACTCAGCCAATTACAGATGAGATCGCATTGAAACTATTAATTTTCATGAAGGAACATTCATCAATAATTCATACAATAATAAATAAGGCCGAACAGTTAGCAAAAATAGTTAGTAATGAATCATCAACATTTGTTTTATGTCATTCTGATATTCATGCCGGAAATGTATTAGTGAATGGGAATAATACTTTTTACATAATAGATTGGGATGAACCTATCATGGCACCTAAAGAACATGATTTGATGTTCATTGGTGGAGGTGTCGGCAATGTTTGGAATGATTTACGTGAAGAAAAAATATTTTATCAAGGCTATGGTGAAACTAAAGTGAATAAAAGAATGTTGTCCTATTATCGATGTGAGCGCATCGTAAGAGACATTGCGGAGTTTTGCGAGAATTTATTATTGGCAACAATCGGAGGCGAAGATAGGCTGCAAAGTTATAAGCATTTTATAGCTATGTTTGAGCCTAGAGGTGTAGTTGATATAGCATGTAAGAATGAGGAAAATTAACAAATCTGAGCATGTGTTTCATTAGCTACAAGACAAATAAAGAGAAAAACGTAATAGATGTTTATTCTATACAAGTAAGCGTGATATTGAGTTAGCTAAGATATTATTTGGGTAATATTAACCGATAGGTAAGATAAATGAGTAATAGTAAATTTGAATATAGGATTAAACCAGTTAGTAAATCACATCTGGATGAATTGTTTTTTATGTTAGTTGATTTGGTAAAACATGAAGGACTCTATGATCGTTTTAAATTAACAAGAGAACGTTTAGAAGATGAGCTATTTGGTATTAATGCTGATTGGAATTGTTTAGTCGCAACGGATGTGGGGGATAAACTCGTTGGATTTTGTTTGTATACTTTTGCCAATATTAATAGGGCTTTTAATGTAAGTCCTATGATACAGATTGATGATTTGTACGTGAGTCCGTTACATAGAAAAGCAAAAATTGGTCATCATTTAATTCATGAACTTGCTACGATAGCTAAAAGTAAGAATATTGCACGTTTAAATGTATGGTGTGTGAAAGATAATGAACAAGGGCAAAATTTTTATAAAAAAATAGGTGCAGAAAAAAGAGATGGTATAGATGTTTTTTCTATACAAGTAAGTGCGATAGTTCTGACATAGCCTTTCTTTAATATGCAACCCGTTGAGAAGGGTTGCTTCTATTTCTGCACACTCAGATTGATTTATATTTGGTCTTCTAAAAAACATAATTTTGTTCTACACTGACCCCGTTTCAAAAATATGTTAAACTGTTAAAATATAAACTCGTATAAATAATAAATAAGGCTTTTCAGTGACTTCCAATTCTTTCGATTCTTTCGACTTACATCCAGCCATTTTATCTAATGTACTTTCATTAGGTTACACCAACCCGACACCCATTCAGGCTCAAAGTATTCCATACATCTTGCAAAGTAAAGATGTAATGGGTTTGGCACAAACCGGCACAGGTAAAACAGCTGCTTTTGTATTGCCCATTTTACAACGATTAATCCAATCTCCTCGTTCTGGCGTGCGTGTACTGATCATTGCACCTACACGAGAATTGACTCAACAAATTCATGATGCCATTGGTGAATTAGCAAAAGGCACTAAAATTCGCAGTGTAACCTTATTTGGTGGTGTTAACATTAATCCACAAATTACTACGCTTGCGCGCGGCGTTGAAATTGTTGTCGCCTGTCCTGGTCGCTTATTAGATCATCTTCAACAACGAACAATTGATATATCAAAAGTGGAAGTGCTTGTTTTAGATGAAGCAGATCATATGTTTGATATGGGTTTTTTACCAGATATCCGCAGGATTTTGCGTTTTTTGCCTAAGAAGCGTCAAACACTATTATTTTCTGCAACTATGCCAGAAGCTATTCATAATCTTGCACATGACGTTTTGCACCATCCAGTGAAAATCGAGATAGGTCGCAGCGCGCCTGCCACCTCTGTGAGTCAGGCATTATTTCCAGTGAAGCAGCATCTGAAAACAGAATTGCTGATACATATTTTAAAGAAGACACCGAAAGAATCTGTGCTTGTTTTTACTCGCACTAAACACAGTGCAAAAAAAGTAGCGTTGAAGCTAGAAAATGCAGGCTTTTCTGCAACTTCATTGCAAGGCAATTTATCACAAAATAAACGTCAGGCTGCTATGAGCGGGTTTCGCGATGGTTCATTGCAAATTTTGGTAGCAACTGACATTGCTTCACGTGGAATTGATGTAGCGAGTATTTCACATGTTATTAATTATGATATTCCTAGTACCGTTGAAGCATACATACATCGTATTGGTAGAACAGGTCGTGCAGCGAAAGAAGGCGAGGCATTTACCTTAATTACTCAGGAAGATCAATCTGAAGTACATGCAATAGAGCGTGTACTTCGCGGAAAAATAGAACAACGTGCATTTGATGATTTTGATTATGCTGCAGCTCTGCCTGTACGAAGTCTAGCAAGCGTTGTCACCAAAAAACCACAGCAGCATAGACGTAAAAGTCATGCCAAGGATTCCAATAACTCAAGGAAATAGCAGAAACAGAGTCATATATGGACATGCCTTTATAAGTTCAGTATATTGCGAGCCATAATAAATCAACATATGAGGATCGCTCTATGAATTTCTGTAAAACATTAAATATAATTTGTGTTCTTCTTTTGAGTAGCCTAATGATAGGTTGCGCAACTCAATCTTCTGTCGGTTATGGCACGATTACCAAAGTCTATCCTGTTAAAAATAAAAATGGTTCAATTCAACACGCAACTTTAAAAGATGCAGGTACAGGTGCAAAAATTGGTGCAGGAGTTGGCGCTGGAACGGGTGTTGTCGCCGGCTCCGCTTTTGCATTTTATACATTGGGTTTCGGAGCTTTGCTAATGCCCGCCTTTGTCCTTGCTGGTGCTGGAGCGGGAGCTGGAATTGGAGCAGGCATTGGAGCAGGAGTAGGTGCTAATGTGGGCTTATATCAATATTCTGTCAAGCTGGACAATAAGCCAGATAACCTCATTATTGCTCAATACATGAAAAATCCTTTATCTCAAGAAACAAGAGTGGCAGTCCTTTTAGAAGGTGATCGTTATTCTGTAAAAAAATTAAGTTGAGATAAATATAAAAATAAAAGGTCGCAGTTGATAAAATTCATGACCGCTGAACCATGAGCTTTGTCTGATGTATTGCTCATGGCACTGATTTCACAAAGCATTGGTTGATAGGAAATGCAGTTTAAAGCTAGCAAAAGTAGCTTTCAATTTCATTAGTCACGATAAATAGAACCGATGATCAATCCACCCACTGTATATTCAACAAAATTAACGGCAAACCAGAGCATTGCTAAAGTAAATGAAATAGGCAAGTAGAAATAAGCACCAGTCGATTGAATACCTACAAGGACACCGACATACATACCAAAGAGAATTCCTTTTTTCCTGCCACGTTCTTTAAAAAGGCTAGCAAAGAAAAAAGTAATCCAGAATGAAATCAATGCTATCTTTGTAATGTTAAAAGGCATAAACGCCATCATTTCATTATAGCTTCGCCATATATTGGAAGTTTCCTGATATAAAGGACTAAGAAGCACGCCATGTACAACGGATTCGTAAATATAAATAAATACAAAAAGAGTAACAGATGCTGCAATAAAACGTTTGGTATTCATAAAGCCATCTCCTTAATTAAGGTCTGTTACATGTTAAGCTCATTTTGTTCACACCGAGTATAGACATTAATTTCAGTTGAAACAAGGCGTATTGAAGGTGCGTTATTTTTTTGTCACTTTCATCAATGAGGATGATTTTCCATCCTTGAAGTGGTTGATTCTTTAGTTGAGATGTAATATTTTCAGCGCAGATTTAATTGTGTGATTTTTGCGAGACTTGATTATGCAGACTTGTATACTGTCGTGCATTGATAGCGGTGTCATGCAATATTAAGTTGATAACAATCAATAATGATCAATACAGGAGTGGTTATGTTTAATTCCAGAGATTTAATTAAAAATTCTAGCTTAGGCGCATTGATTAGACAGAATAATATAGATGGTATTACGTCATTGCTTGAAAATAAAAATGTAGCTGGATTAGTTGATGATATTTATCAATATGCTGAGGATTTTCAAGGTACAGCTGCAGGTTATGCACTTTATTTATTAGATATGAATCCTGAGCCAAACCAAAATCACTACAATATACTGAAATTATTAGCAGAAAAATCCACATTGCTATGCAATGATAAAGCCATATTTAAAAATAGGGATAGATGTTTTTTTAATTTTTTAATTACGATGTTATATGTTCCTTCAAGCAGGAATGCTTTTATATCTGATTTACCATTTATAAAATCAATTATTAAAAAAACTAAAAATTTGAATGCCGCGGGTTATTGGAGAAATAGTGGAAATGAGATGAATTTAATGTCTGCTCTTTCCATGTTGGAGAACAATTTAGGCAAACAAAATGATCTATCACATACACAAATTTCACCTCTATATCAAATGCTTGCATGTGAGGCAATACTACGAAATGACATCGTATTAATAAAGTGTTTTTTATCTAGAGAAATATCACATTATTTACAAAATACTGATGAATTTATTAAATACGCGCAAGATACCTATTTTAACGCCGATGAGATAAAGCTTATTTCTGATTTAATCAACATGTTATATAAAGAAAAGAAAAAAATTCAGCGAGTGTTGCTTTTCATTATGTCGGAAAATAATGAGATAAGAGAAAGAATGGAAACATTTACCATTCTCCCATATGAATTAAAGCAAGCTTGCACAAAGAAACCTTATGATACACTTGATCATCTTTTTTCAGAATTTCTATATTTATTACACCCAGAAAAAAAGCTCACTCCACTTTCCGTTAGAAATAGACATTTTGAGATTTTTTTACATGATCAATCAGAAGATGAAATTTCAGAAATTAGTAGCTTACAAAACCCTTTTAATCTTCGCGAATTAATATCCCGTCCAGTAGAATTGCAGAGATTACTGGGGTTAACAATAACAAACGGACATTATTCTCCTGCTGCCGTTTTGTTAGCTCAAATATTATTTTTTAAATGGGATGAAAAAATCGAGGTCAAAAAAGATAATCTCACAATAACTGAGCCATTATTAGATGATGAATTAAAAATTCAATGCGAAAAAATATTATATGATATTTATCAATTAAAACCTGATACTCTTTTAATGTTTTCAATGCAACGTCATCAAAAAGAATTGATAGTCAATTTGCAATATGAAAATATGTGTTTATCCGCTAAAGTAGATGAGATGCATAAAGTGCAACAACAACTTATGATGAAATTAAATGAAACACATGAATTGTTAGCGACATTTTTACTGAATGCTCAGGATATAAATCAGCAAGATAAGACTGATCATGCTCAGAAAAATGAATTTATCGGTAACTTGAAAATGTTTGGTAAATAAAAACTGGGTCAGGCCTGACTTGTTGACTTTTCTTTGCCCCGCATTTTTTGTACCGTACAGAGAAGTCTGACCCTGAGTCCTTGTTGATTTGTTAAAAGCCATAACGTATATTATACACAATTTATTAATTGGTATAAAAAAAATACATTAAATATCAATAACATCTTCACTTCATTCATGAATTAATACATTAGGAATTACCATGAGCTTTCGCAAAAATATTTCATCTGTTGAAGCAGAAAATTTTTTAAAGAACTTGAATTCTATTATGCAAGAGAATTGGTTATCTCAAAATTCTATAGCAGATAAGATGTATCCAGTGACTCAGAATGGACGTTACGCAAGTATCGGTAACAGGGCGAATTTTGGTATTAATCTTAAAAAAATTACGAATGGAACGCCGCCTACCTTGAATTTTGTCAATAGAGTTGCTACTGCATTGCGATGTTCAGCTGAATCGCTATTGGCAGATACTGTTACTGCAGAAATTAATCAGTCAGGAAAAGATTTTATAGATGCAGTTATGCGTCATGGATTTAATTTAGAAAAATTTTCGATTAAAACAGGTATTGCACAAGATGATCTTGTAAGAATTGTTAATAGAGGATTGGATAAGTTTACTGCAGATCAAATCACTCTGTTGATGGAAAAAAATTTTAAATTGATAACAGTCATTCCTTTTGCACCCAACAATATAGATGTTGTATCACTGATTAAACAATACGCTCCTCTTAATCCAGCGAATGTTTTTGATGCTGATCTGGATTGGGTTTATCAACGAAAAGCGATTTCACAAGCAGCGCTTTCTCAAGGGTTAAATATAAATCAGCTTAGCCTAAAAACAGGTTTTAGTACGGATTACCTGACAGACAATATGTTATGGAGAAATGCGAGCACTAAAAATGCAAGTAAACTTGTTATTCCTTCTGAACATGCAAAGGCTATAGTTTTATCTTCATTAGGTCTTGAGAATGTGAGCCAACAAAATTTAATCTTGATGGGTAAATATTCTTTAACCAGTGATCAATTAAATGAATTAATTGAATGTGAAAAATTATTTAAGGATTATGCTAAAAAAATAGCAACACAAAAATCGGGTATTGCTACGATTACAGGCGAAGATATATATCAATTTTATCTTGGCTTAAAACATCAATTTCATTCTGCAGGCACTGCATTCAGTGATGCCATTCCACAAGTCATTAAAAATATAGGTTGGGGAAAATTCGTTGCAATTACCTCTGTATTTTTAACTTCACTAATAAAATCCATTCCTGTTGCAGCGGCTGAAATCGTTGCTGATTTTGGTATTGAAAAGCTAGATCAGCATGCCCATGAGACAGAAGATTTAATGAATAAATTGCTTAGTACTTTTTCTAGCAGTATCTTGAAATTAATGTTTCTGGTACCAAAAGGTCTTGGTGCTGCAATCACCACTCCATTTCCTGAACGTTCTAATGCTTTTATCTCATCATTACAATTGCCAGTGGATATGGTAGCCAATTTTATTGAAGCAGATGGTTATAATGAAGCGATACTCAATGATTGGAAGGAAATGGCCGACATCATTTCCAAATTAATGGCAATGAACAATCATCCGTCAGAAGAAATACAAAATGATGAGATAACTTCTACCACTCAAGAACTGGTCAATAAAGGATATGATACGGTTAAAACTATTGCTACAGGGTTGAAAATGGCAGGACAAAAATTGCCGCCACCATTGGGACAAGTTGCAGTGCTTACACCTACATTGGATCCTGTTACGAGATTAACCATTGGGTTTAGTATGGGTGTTGCTGCACAACCAGTGCTAAATGAATTATCTAAACCCGTTGGAAAGGCAGCGGAAAATGTATGCCGTAATACAATAGAGTATGCTGAAAAAGCGATTGATGTTGTTAAGGTTTATACGGCTAGTTCTAATGTGAACAATAATAGCATCGCATCAAATCAAAAAAATAATGTGGATAACGACAGCAATGGAGTCGATAACCACTCAAATAATATGCCGAGCTATGGTAAATGCATAAGTTTTCCTGGCGATCGCGCATTGTGTTTTAAAAATGATGGCAGGCCATATATGGTGAACTTTAGCAATTCTAGTTCAGTAATAGTGTCAGTCACTGCATCTTCAACCACCTCGAGTATGAGCTACAAAAATAGCGCTATCATTAATAGCTGCATCAGCAATATTAATAGCCTGCACACCTCTCAAAGAGATTTGCATACTGGTATATCATCAGCTGCTAATAATATTAATTTATCTCAACTGAGTGCCACATCTCGCCCAACGATTACGTATACCAGCGTGATGGATAGGCAAGTTGCATTAGCAAATTCACCCTTCATGTTCTCATCATTTAAAGAACCACCTCCGCCTCAGGTATCAAGAAGTAACTATGGATTCTTTAATAACGGAAGTAATGGAGGAGAAGGTGGCTCCAATAGATATTGCGATAGTTTTGGGAATTGCTATTCCATGGGTGGGGGAAGCGATTGCCGAAGTTCAAATTCTTCAAAATGTGAAAGTAGCTTGAAATTTTAAATTATTTTAAGAGGAGTGCATTATGTTTAGTTTTTCTGCATCAATGAATGGATTTGATGATAATTTCGATGACTGGCCGGTTGAAAAGCCGATTGTAAATAAGGCATCACTGCTTAAAGATTTTAATGATGGAATGGATGAAATTAAGCAAGGCAATCCTGAAGGGTGGAATAAAATTCAATATGCAGTGAGTAATTTTAATAAATACTCTCTACAAATTACGGATCAGCAACTAGAAGTTGCGCGTAACACAGGAGAAGAGATATTTAATTATCTGGAAAATTATTGGAAAACTGAACTGGATAATTTAATTCAAAAAAGGGGCGCTGTGTCTGCATTAAATCATATCCTTATTCACTTTGGAAACGTATCCAATCGAGTAATGATGTATTTCATTTGTAAGTATCCTAATATTTTAAATGAAGTTTTAAACAAAATCACTGGTGATACGATATTGCATTCGTTGGTGATCGCACAAAATACTTATAAAGTTAAAG
>Ga0207092_1101_pt1 | contig 14274 bp, 15 predicted proteins | sample Alteio_BWMinHeat_48_FD_153533 | JGI IMG/M metagenome (GOLD analysis project Ga0207092, IMG submission 153533) | Enriched cells from forest soil in Barre Woods Harvard Forest LTER site, Petersham, Massachusetts, United States -... | ecosystem: Environmental > Terrestrial > Soil > Temperate forest >... | reverse complement strand
GCACGCCCTTTAGACCCGTTTTACGACGCGTTAGCTGACACGATCGTCGCGCTGTCGATTTCGATTGCGACCGAACGGCACAATGCAAGTCCGTTCGCCGCGCTTGATGAGGATCTGCGCATCGAGTTAGCGGAAAAGATACGAAAGCAACTAGGGGACGTCTCGGCATCGTGGATTGGGGATTGGGCCAAGAAACTCGGCGGAGCCGCGCTGGGTGGCGCCGCATACGCAGGTTCCTTTGTTGCGATCACACCCTATCTTCAATGGCACCGCGGCCCGTTCTCCGACGCTGCTTCGCCGGTCGCAGGAGATATTCTCGTGTATCAATGCCGCGGCGATAGGATCAGAGCCGCAATCAAGTCCCGGATGGAACAGTTCAAAGGAGATGAGATAGTGCTTCTGGCGCACAGCCTGGGTGGAGTAGCGTGCGTGGATCTACTGCTCGAAGAGACGGATGCCTCTAATTCTCTGCAAAAGGATTACCCCTAAAATCGGATCGTAATGCATGCACTCAGAGCAGGTGGTGTGGCCACGCTCGAATGGCTCTACGAGGGGGGACAGGCACAAGCGGCCTCAACCGCTAGTATTGTCCCTACCCACCCCCTCGGAAAGTAATCGAGGCAGGCTGCAATTGAGTTGGGGATGTTGGCGGCCAACACAGTGGCTATCCTCGATTGAGAGCAACAGGCCAACCTTGATTCCAAGGTGATTTCGACTTGGAATCGCGCTCAGGCGATTTTGCGTGAAGCCAGAATTCCTCCCGGCCACATGCCGATCTATGAGGATCGATGGTAGGGACTGCTAGACTGCCTGCGGAGGGAGGCCATAAAGGGATGTTTATCGGTCACTTCGCTGTCCGGTTTGCCGCGAAACGATACGCTTCTCGTGCTTCGTTGGCCGTGCTCCTGGCCGCGCCGTTGCTTTCCGATCTACTGTGGCCCCTTTTCTACTGCTGGGATGGGAAACCGTCCGGGTCGATCCGGGCCAGATTACCTTTTGTGCAAGGAGCGTGAATTCGCCAAAACACGTGGATGTACCTTGAAATACAAGGGGAATCGGCGCTCAGCGCTTGACTTTCTGCGCGTAAACACGCATGGTTTTTAATGGCAGAGTTCTTCGGAACCGCATGAAATAAGGCTTTCGTGCAGTTCAGACTTAGCGAACGCCTTTCGTAGAAGCCATTTTGAGGCTTCATCCCGACAGAACCCGAGGCAATTAACCCAGGCAACAGCACAAGGAGAATCGAGTGGCAACTGGATTTACGAAAAGCGCTCTTTCTAAACTCATGGCCGAGAAGATTGAGATCTCAAACAAGCAGGCAATAGCTTTTCTGGACCTTCTGGCCGAGACGGCCGTGAAGGAAACCAAGAAGAATGGCTTGTTCGTGATTCCCGGCATCGGCCGGCTGGTGAAGGCGGAGCGTAAAGCGCGCATGGGCCGCAACCCCGCAACTGGTGAGCAGATCAAGATCAAGGCCAAGACCGTGGTGAAGTTCCGCGTGGCGAAGGCCGCCAAAGATGTGATCGCACCGGTCAAGAAGCCGGCCGCCAAGTAAAGTATCCAACGGAGGCAAACCGCGAGGGGGAGAAGCCTGGTGCTTCTCCCTCTTTCTTTTGGTGCTCAGCTGGGGCGGCTTGAGGCTCGCGCGCGCTGCAGCCGAACCGCCATCTGGGCACGAAGCCGTTCGAGCATTGCCCCGAGAGCGCTTGATCATCGGGTGTGGCTATGTGCGATTGGGCGTCATGCAGAAAGTGATTACCTTCGACAAGGCAGTAAGCGGCGTCTTAAACAGATTCGATGGACGGCGGGTGAGATTCTCAGTTTGGTCTTATCTCGCTGTTGATGCCCGCAGCGGGCGCATTTGGCCCTCCTTTGGGAGATGCACCACGAACACCCTTTGTCTGAGCCGACCAAGGATCCCCAGGTCAGGGAGGCGGAGCCGTCAAGGCCTTAGGGCTGATCAGGAACACCGTCGTCGGCGCAAGCGCTCGCTCACCTTGACATTCTACCTGAGCCCTGTCTATGATCGCCTAGAATGTCTACCCGAGAGAAGAACGAACGAATCGAACTCCTCCAGGGCACGTTGGATCTCCTGATTCTCCGCACCTTACAACTCGGCCCCATGCACGGTCACGCCATCTCAAAGGCGATCGAGTTCCGATCCGACGACGTGCTCCAGGTCGAACAGGGATCGCTTTATCCGGCACTGCATCGGCTGATCAAGCGGCGATGGATCTCGGCGGAAGATGGGACTTCCGAAAATAATCGCCGAGCCAAGTTCTACGCATTGACATCCAAAGGCAAACAACAGTTGGCGGTTGAAGCCGGCAAATGGGACAAACTGGCGCGAGCAATCGCGCAGATTCTCCGCCCGGGAGAGCAGGAGGAAGCATGACACGGCGCAAACGCATGCTGGCGGAACTCGATCAGGACATTCGCAACCATCTCGAAAGGGAAACCCAGGACAATATCGACCGGGGAATGTCTCCAGAGGACGCGCGCTATGCGGCACTGCACAAATTCGGCAACGTCACGCGGGTCAAAGAAGAGACCTGGAAAGTATGGAACCCTGTGTGGCTTGAGCAGCTGCTTCAGGATGTGCGCTTCGGTATTCGCACGTTGCTGCGGAGCCCTGGTCTTACGGTAGCTGCCGTAATGGCTATCGCGCTGGGGATCGGAATCAACGTCGGTATTTTCTCGGTTTTGAACGGCCTGGCGATGCGGTTGCTCCCTGTTCCGCGTGCACAAGAGTTAGTAAGCGTAAACCAGATCTTCCATTTTCAGGGACGGGGGGACCGGCTGATTCACAACGGCGCGAACTGGTTCTCCTACTCCGAATATCAGGACTATCGCGATCACAATCATGTCTTCTCCGGTCTGGTTGCCTATGAGCCTTACGTTGAGGCAAATCTTCGCGATACGGACGTGCGGCAAGTCCTGGGGACAGTCACATCCTGCAACTACTTCGACGTTTTGATCGAGCGTCCTGCGCAGGGTCGAGGCTTTGTCGGTTCCGATTGTGCAAGCCACGGAGCGAATGCGGTGGTTGTGGTGAGCGATGATCTGTGGCGAGGGAAATTTGCGGCAGATCCTTCTCTGGTCGGGAAGCAGATCGTTCTAAATCAGACTGCCTACACCGTCATTGGGGTTGCGCGTCCGGGATTCACCGGTACGGAGCCGATTCCAAGCGCATTCTGGGCGCCGCTCACGATGCAACAGGCTCTGGAGCCCAGGATCGACCGGCTGTCGAGCGACAATATGAGCTGGCTGGCTTTGCTTGGACGAACGCGGCCCGGCGTAACGATGCAGGAGGTACGTGCGGATCTTGGCGTGATTGCACGACGCATTGACCAGCAGCACTCGGGACCGCGACGCACCACTTCGCTTGCAATCCATGCCGCGACGTTCTTCACGAGTCCCGAACAACGCAGCTTCCTGATTCCTGTCGCCTCCGTTGTCCTCGCCGCTTTCGCTCTCGTCTTGTTGATTGCCTGTGCGAACGTTGCCAATCTCCTGCTTGCGCGCGCTTCGGTGCGACAGAGAGAAATGGCGCTTCGGCTCTCGATGGGCGCGGGCCGATGGCGACTGGTGCGGCAGTTGCTGACTGAGAGTCTTTTGCTCTCGATCGCCGGCGGCGCGCTTGGATCTATAATTGCGTTCTGGTCCTTCATTCGGATCACGCAGGTCGTAACCTCTCACCTGCCGCATGATTTTCCTCCCTTTGCCGTGAATGTTGCGCCCAACCTCCACGTGCTCGCGTATGCGCTCGCGCTTTCCCTTTTCACTGGGATTGCGTTCGGACTGGTCCCGGCATTGCGAAGCTCGCGGCTTGATCTGAACAGCGCAATCAAAGGAGACGGCACACCATTCGGCGCAGGCAAGAGGAGTGGGCGGTTTTTGCTCAACACGCTCGTCGGCTCCCAAGTATCCGTGTGCATGGTGTTGTTGCTTGCTGCGGGATTGCTGCTTCGCGGGCTTTACAGCGCGCAGACCGTTGATCCGGGGTTTGAGATCAAGGGGGTGGCGACGATTTTTCTGAATTTAGAAAAACAGGGCTACGATCCGGCGCGCGCCACGCATTTTATGCGACGTTTTCGTGAGCGGATCCAGGGTCTCCCTGGGGTCGTCGACGTGGCGCAGGCGGAGTGCGCGCCGCTGAGTCACGACTTTAGCGGTTCAGAATTTGCAGTTTCCGGCCGCGCCGACACGGTTGGCGTCGAATATAACCACATCACGCCGGACTATTTTTCGCTGCTTGGCATTCCGATTGTGCTAGGTCGAGACTTCAGCCCGGTTGAAACTCATGAGGCACCAGGGATTATCGTCACAGAGTCGACCGCACGCAGGCTCTGGCCGGGTCAAGATCCATTAGGGAAAGCTTTGCGTGAAATTTCGGGGCGTGAATACTCAGTAATCGGCGTGGCCAAAGACGCTCAGGTCGCGCATCTCGGTAAACTCGACACAAACTATCTCTATTTCCCAGCCGGGACAGAAGACGACTCGCGAAGCTACGTCTTGGTTCGCTACGCAACCGGTTTTACGAGTCTAGCAAAAAGCATTCGCGATGCGGGGCGATCGATCGACCCTGGGGTGACGGTCGATGTGACCCGGCTCGAAGACTACCTCGAAGTCTGGCGCGCACCGTCGCGAATCGTGGCCGCGCTGTCAGGAGCGTTGGGCGCATTGGCCCTGCTGCTCTGCTCGATTGGAGTGTATGGGATGGTGTCTTATAGCGTAAGCCGATCCGTACGTGACATCGGCATTCGTATGGCTCTGGGCGCTGACGGTGCTAAGGTCATGCGCCATGTGCTTTGGCAGGCCATGCGCCCGGTTCTAATTGGTGCGACCATTGGCGTGGCTCTGTGTGCCGCCGTGTCAGGGGTGCTCTCCAGCATGATGTTTGGGCTCGGCACGCACGACCCCGTCGCATTTATTTGCATGCCACTTTTTCTGTTTGCCGTGGCCTTCGTTGCGACTTTCATTCCGGGCCGGCGGGCCATGCGGGTGGATCCGATGATCGCGCTGAGATGTGAATAAAGAGCGGGTTTCAAGTGGGTCTCTATACCCGCATCTCCATATCTTGCCGCCTGAGCTTCAATACGCCGCCAATGCACTCCCCCAGGTTCCCCGAATCTGACGCCATGAAGGATTTCGGCGATGATCTCCGCAGTTTGAGAAATCGTCATTCCAGACCGGCTGAAGAACAGATTACCGTCGGCAAACGCGACGTTGCCGTCTCGCACCGCCCGAAGCTCTCGCCACCAGGGTTATTGTTCCAAAACGGTTAGTTCGCGCAGGCTTCGTTCAAAGTTGAAACCGCATGGCGCGACAATCAGGTGCTCCGGATCAGCCTTGCGAAGCTGCTCGCCAGGAATGGCGGCAGGATACTCTCCTTTTCGTCCGATCCGGAGCTTGCCGTTCGCGATCTCCACCAGTTCCGGACCGCAGTTTCCCATTGCAAACACCGGTTCCGTCCACTCCAGCATAACCACAGTCGGCGGGGAAAATCGCGCAGCCTTCTCCCTCACTGCGTCCAGGCGATGTTGCTGGCGTTGCACCACGATCTCGCCTTGCTCCACCAAATTCAACGCTTGCGCAATCTGTCGAATGCTTTGAAAGATATCCTCCAGGGACGAGGCGGACAACGAAATATGCTCCGCAGGGAGTGCGCAGGCACCACTTCGCTCGACATCGCTGGGAGTCACCGCGCAGACTTCGCAGTGCGCTTGAGTGATCAACAGATCGGGACGCAATTCGCGAATCAATTTTCCGTTAACGTGATACAGCGGTTCGCCACAGGCCGAAGTGGACATTGCCTCCGGGTAATGTTCGCAGCGCCTGCCCATCTCGCAATGCTTCACTGATCTGGCGTCCGGTCGGCACTCCTTCAGATTTCAATCATGGTTCCCTGAGCGTGCGACACTGATGGTGCGTCTTCATCGGAGAAGTCGTTGGCATTCGAATCGCTTCCTTCGAATCACATCTGAATCGTGTTGTCCACGGATCCTAAGTCCCCAGCAACATGGGTCGGTTATGCAGACTCTGCTTCAGAACCTCAGATTCAGCCTCCGCATGCTTGCCCGGAACCCGGGCTTGACCATCACCGTTCTGCTCACCCTGGCGCTCGGCATCGGCGCCAACACCGCCATCTTCACGATCGATTACGCGACGCTCCTGGCGCCGCTGCCGTATCCCCAGCCGGACCAGATCGTGATGGTCTGGCCGAAGATCCAAAATTTTCACAACAGGGTCGCTGCTGGAGACTTTCTCGACGCCACCTTGGCCGGGGACAGCGACAATATCGCATATGTTGCATGGGACAATTCGAACCACCTGTATGCCACAGGCAGCGGCAATAAGCTCTATGTCTTCACCGTCACTCCGACCGGCTATTCGCAAGCGCCCGGCTCCCCCTATACGCTCACCGATCCGCAAAACATCGTCGTAAGGTCGATAGCACCGCAGCAATGATTGAGAGCGTTTTATATCTTTCCGCGAGTCAGCGGAGATAGTGCTGCCCCAAACCGACATTACCTGGTGTCTGTGAACAGATAAGAACTGGAAGGCGCGGGCGTAAGTTCGCATACATTGTCACCGCCAAATGCGACATTGACAGACAACCAAAGCTGTACGAAGAGGTGTGCCTCGTTCATGGTTTGTCATCGCGTGCGTTGGTTGCATTTCGTTCAGGAAGCGTCGTCAAGACTATTTCGGACCGCCCTCCGCAGCTTCCAGACGACGGATCAGTTCATACACCTCCGCGTAGGTCACCGGCGGCGCACCCTTTTTCTTCCGATACCAGTGCTCGTTCAGGCGCTCTTTGAGTTCCTTAAGGTCCACCCAGTTGCGCAAAGCTTCCGCTTTTGGCATACTCACCCGCCTATAACTCCAACCGCCAATCGCGTTTTACTTTTTGCCTTCACGTTCGACCTCGGACCTGCGCCGGGGGATGGGCTTCGAGCCCGGCATGGTTCCGCCCAGCGCGGCCAGTCTAGGCGCCGCCTCTCGCGCACCCGAGCGATAGCCCTTGGGAAGCCGGTCGCCATCTTCCGGCTCCTGACCTGTTGGGCGGTCCAGAATGGCGAGCGCGTTGGCGATCATCTCGTCCGTGGCTTTGGGCCGATGCGCCAGCCACTCCTCGTGCTGGAGATGGGCGAGCTTTTCGGCCACGGCGATGTTGATGAACTGGTTCAGCGAAACACCTTCCTTCTCGGAGAAGTTCTCCGCCACCCGGCGCACGGAGGGCATGAGCCGGAGGGGAAACTTGCTCACGGTGACTTTCTTCTGACGTACAGGCATGGACCCTATCTCCTCTTTGCGTAGCCGATTCGGAATTTGTTCAATAGCTCGGCAGGAGTCAGCACTTCCAAGTGAAAGAGCTCTGCTGCTTCGCGAAAATGTTTCGTGTTGTTGGTCACCAGCGCGTCAGCATTCCCGTTGATGGCCACATCCAAAACCATGTCATCGTTTGCGTCCGACGACAAGGTACGATGCTGAAAAGCAACAAAGACAGGCTCCGCAATGGCTTCCAGCGCATCCAGAATCCCTGCTGTCTCGGCTCGTGATCTGCCCGATGCGTGCAACTGTTCCGCACGCAGCGCCACATCCCGATACTCGCAGGCCAACTTATAGTCCATCAGGGTTGTGAGTTCGCCTCGCAGCGCCAGCCGGACAGCTTCCGCCGCCGCTCCGGTGCTGGAGCGGAGCGCGGTGATGAGCACGGATGTATCGAGAACCGTCTCACGAATATATGGTATCACAGGTGGCATCACTGATTTGGGCGCGGCTTGTAATCCAACTTCGCTCCCGACTGCGCTGAAACTGCTCACCGGACACGGGCGCTCACGGACACTTCCCTGCGCCGTGCGGGATGCGGGCAACATGGATGGTGTCGCAGTCGAGAGCGTAAACCAGAATGTACGGCAGGGCGCGAGAACCAATTCCCGCGTGCCTTCCACTTTGCCAACTCATCCGAGCACAACGAAATTCGGCAAATTTGCAGGCGAATCGTATATCGTGCGCATGATGCGGGGAGCATGGAACGGGCGGTTCGCTTTCACGCCATTCATCCTTCAGAAGAGCCGTATGCGTAGACGCTCACGTACGGATCTGTGAGGGGCGCGATCAGCGATGATCGTCCCTACCGCGACCATGTGGTTGTTGAGCTCTGCCGTGACAGCGAAATCAGAAGGTCGTAACTCACAGAGAACAAGTGTCGGTCAACAGCCTCTGCCGATTCCTCATGACGGAAGCTCACCAAGTCAACTGCCTCACACGTAAGTCACTGCTTTGAGGCCGAACCTATTTATGAAACAAGCTCTAAGCAAAATTGGGCGCGCACCATATCACCTTTCGGGGTTCGCGGGGTCAAAAGCGTAGACGGATTCGAGAACTTAACTGATTCACTTGCTAGCAAAAAGAGATTTTCCCACATGACTACAGCAACAATCATTGGCTCGGGAACTAATGGACTCTCGCTGCTATTGTTCTCGCCGCCGCAGGGATCGAGATAAAGGTCTTGGAGTTGAACAGCCGCATCGGCGGAGCATGCTCGACAGCCGAGACTACGCTGCCTGGATTTCGTCAAGACTTGGGATAATCCGCCTACCCGATGGATTTGCGAGTCCTTTCTTTCGGTCGTTGCCTGTTTCGATCCCTTGGATAATCCCTCCCGCTCAATGCGCACATCCTCTTGACGATGGAACAGCCGTACTGCTCGAACACTCGATTGAGGAAACCGTCGAAACGCTCGATTCATGTGATCGTCGGACATACCGTTCTCTGCTAAAACCCCTAACCGGATAATTCGATCAGCTGATTGAAGAAGTGGCCTTCATTTAGTGGAAGCTTAGACATCAGTAAAAGAAGGCGGTCTGTCCAGTGGGGGACACTCGACGACTTCAACGGGGTATAAGTTCTTTCTATATTGCTTTTCCAGTCGGAGTCTACGTGGTGATGGTTTCCCCCGCCCTTTTGTTCCGTTTCCCAGGGCATGTTGAACTGGACACATCGTTGAGTCTTGGGTTTGCAGGGAACCGATAGCCGCGAGTAGCCAATTTCTGATTCGCTCAATGGTTCAATCACCCCAAACCCGACGATACCCAGCACAGTCATGATGACGATCCGAATCCCGACCCGCTCTGAAATTCCCACAAAAGGCTCGGATTGGCTTGCTGACTGGTTGACTCCATTCGAACCAATCCAACTCTTGAGCGGCCGTCACGTGCAGACGCTGGTGGGAAACTTCTGGCTACGTCCAGCGTTGGCGATCCCTGTTGAAGTGGAAGCCGTAGAGGTTGATGCGCCGGATGGAAGCCGCGTCCTTTGCTACGGACATTGGCAACCAGAAGCCGTACGCTCAACACGGCTCACGATACTGTTGGTGCATGGCCTCGAAAGTTCCTCTGACTCGCCGGCCATCCTTGGATTGACTGCCAAAGCGTGGAACGCCGGTTGCAACGTGGTGCGGATGAATATGCGCAATTGCGGCGGAACGGACGCCTGGACGCCGACGCTCTGCCATGCCGGTCTGTCGGCGGATGTGGGTGCCGTGTTGGGGCATTTTGTACAGAAGTTCGGGCTGGAGCGGGTAGCCATGGCTGGGTACTCGATGGGTGGGAATCTGGTGCTGAAACTGGCCGGTGAGCTAGCGAATCAGTCACCGGCCTGGCTCCGTGCAGCCGCGGCCGTCAGCCCCCCTGCCGATCTTGCACCCAGCGTCGCCGCTGCTCATGAGCCTACGAATCGCCTGTACGAATGGTACTTTCTGAGCAATCTCATTCGGAGATTCCGACGAAAGGCGAGCCTCTTCCCTGATACCTATTCAACTCAGGGCATCAACTCAATTCGCTCGATTCGAGATTTCGATGAGCACACAGCTCCATACAGCGGATTTGAGGGGGCTGATGACTATTATTTCCGCGCTTCCAGCGGCAAAGTTGTCTCTCGTATCGGAATTCCAACTCTGGTACTACATGCCCTAGATGACCCATTCATTCGCATGACGGCGGAAACCCGTGAAACTCTTCTTCTGAATTCGTCGATCGAATATGTGGAGAGCCCTTGCGGTGGACACTGCGGCTTTCTGGCTGCATTGCCCGGCGAGCCGGATACCTGCGAGTACCGCGATCTTCATTGGGCCGAGTCAACCTTAATTCGCTTTCTGATGGTTACCGCGGGACATACCGAAGGAGGTTGAATGGAGAGTCAGATTGGTTTGGGCGCCGGGCACATATGCGATGATCGGTCGAAGTAACTCGATGTGCGATACGACCTGAAGTAGACGATTCTGCGTCTGCTTTTTAAATGGACAGTGTCGTGCCACGTTATTGGAATCGATCGCCTCTCGTGCACCTAAGGATTGGCAGAGTGCCCATTCCGGTGATGTGGGCACTGGATTCCAGTGATGTGGGCAGGGCGTCGGAGCGAAGCGACGCTGGTTGGTTTTTACAGTAGTGGGGCTGCCCACATGAGGTCAAGACGAGTGTGAGTAGATATCGATTAGCATCATCTCGTTTCATGCCTTGTCGTCATTTCGTTTCCTTGTTGTTCTGAGACACCTTGGTGGGATTCCGTTTCATGTGGGCAGTGATTCCGTTTCATGTGGGCAGTCATTCCGCTGATGTGGGCAGGTGCTCCGGCACCGTGGGGCAGCCGACGACTGCCCCACAGGTTGCGGCATCATGGCGTAGCAGTTTGCGCCAGTAACCACTGTTTCTCCATGCGTGTGACCTTCGCGCGAAGCGGTTCCCAGTAGCTTTCCGGTATCGGTGACGCACGCACTTCGTCGACGACGTCGGCGAAGTATTGCAGGCTGGTGATCGGCGACCGGCTCCCGGCGTTGAGCATGGAAACATATTTGCGGGCACATCCGAGGAGGATGGCTCGTGAGATCTGCTCGAGGGAAACGCCTCGTCGATGAAGGACGGTCGCGATCTTTTCGTCGGCCGCCGAGAAGCCGGCCTGGACACAGGCTGGGGCCAGGAACATATCGCGGACTTTCTGGACGAACTCGACCTCCGGTTCAGGTACGCAGCCGGGTGTCTGTTGCTTTTCGTACGGCCAGAAGCGGTCGCGGATTTCAAGCACCAGTTGCGAGCCGCTGTTTCGGATCACGCGGCAGACGGCACACGCCTCCAGTTCATCCAGGCTCATGGCGACGGCGGTTGGCGCTCTCGTCATCACTCGTGCCAGATCATCGACCGTGGCACTGAGGCGCCCGGTGTGGCGATTGGCGTTCAGACAGAGATGAACATAGAGCTTGAAGGCGCCATCGGAGAGCAAGGTGAGCGCCTGAGCGAACTCGCGGCCGGCGGCGAACCAGCCGGTGGGCTGTTTGAGCTGCAAGCGAGGCGTGCTCATGAGCGGCCTCCGTTGGCTTCCGCCTCTCCAGGCTTGTTCTTCCTGCGCGTCGACTCGCCGCTCATCTCGATGCGATAGGCGTTGTGCTCCAGCCGGTCGAGGATGCTGTCGGCGATGGTCGGATCTCCGATTTGCGCGTGCCAGCTGGCAACGGGCAACTGACTGGTCAGGAAAGATTGCCTGGAAGATTCCCATAACTACCACTACTCCCGACTCGGGCATGGGAGTAGCCGGCGACCTGGTCTTCTTCGGCGAAAGCAACGGACTCTTCCATGCTGCCGATGCCAGGACGGGTGCGATCCTGTGGACCTTCGATGCATCCAAGGTGCCCAATGCAGGCGGGGCAACCGCTTCTCCAGCCTTCTATGTCGTCAACGGAAAAGAGTGTGTGGTGTACGGCTTTGGCGGCGAGCCGGGCAACAGTCCCGTGCTGGGGGATGCGGTGATTGCTTTCGCACTTCCGGATCATGACGATTAGCAATTCGAAGCCGGACCACAAAATCCAGTGACTTTGCTGGGGCCGTCTCGGATGCAGCCGCGATTCGTTCTAATGAACGGGTCGCGGCTGTCCCGGGAGACGGAGTACTCTGGGGTGCTTGCCTGCTTCTGAGCCTGGGAAGAGCCGCCAAATGAGTTATTCGCCGCACCGCCTCAAGACTCAATTGGGAGATCCGTGGCATGCAGAATAGAAGGTTGTCACGCGCCCACGGGAGGAGACGGCGTGTCGGGGATTGTTGGCTCGAATCTCCATGCGTGAGAACCGATCCGATGTTCACAAGCGAGCCCCCGCGACATAGAGATAGCATGGCCGCAATGTTGGCAATCGGGCTGGTTTTAATCTTCTTCATCGCGGCCTCGACCGCCTTGGCGCAGTCGCCGCCAGCTTCGCAGAAGCTTTGGCAGCCGAAGGAAAAGCCGATCAGGATCTAACGGATGGCTACAGCGTGAAGCAGCGGTTTTTCCTGCCGTTCGCACAGGTCTGGTGTCAAAATCAGGGCGCGCGTTCTGTCCGGCGGTCGGCCGTGGCCGACCCAGGTTGTCCGGTGACTTGCCAGAGTGGCGGGCGAACTGTTCGACCGCCCGCAAATGGTACCGGGCTGTCGAATCAGCATAGCTGCGGCGCTGGAGTTCTTCCAGCATGATCCTGCGTAAATGGGTCACAGGAACCTCCTCGTGACCCACACCTTATACCGGCTGAAAGGCTACTCGGAGGCCAATGCCGCAGCGTCCGCGGCGCCTGCGGCTTCGTTCTAGTCGCCTTTCCGGAAAGGTGAAGGAAAAGTGCCCTTTTTGAGTTCCAATCTCCGATAAGTCTGAAATGTCGGCATGGCGACTGGAATCCCGTGCTCGGGGCCCTGGTGGGGCTATAGCGATGCTCCTCGACCCTTCCCCGTTTCCCAATACTTATCCTGTCACCCGCCTCCAAGTCGTTCTTAATGAGTGCTTTGGTTCTAAATTAAACTGTTAAAGTTTCAAGCTGTCTATCATCTGAACCGGCAGCAGTAGGTGGGGCTTAGCGTGGATGCTGGAGTTCACCGCGAGCTGTAGGCATGAGTCATCACCTGACTACACGCCAACAATACCCCCTCACAGCGATGGCATCCCAAACTGCGGAAAGAGGTCCGCGACGCCTTTCAGTGAATCCCTGTCGGGTTCGGGAGCATAGACATTCAGAAAGCCCGAGTCCGCAGAAGAGTTGCCGGCATTCGGAGCATCCGCAGCAGCAAACACAGAAACAGATCCCCAGTCCCCATCGATATCGATCGCAGAGTGAGCATCGTCCAGCGCGCCGCCCTTCAGCCCTGAGAACTTGCCGTCGCTTCCAACGCGAAGCGCATCGAACCCATAACCAGCCCGGTGATTATTCGTCGTCAGTTGGACTCCCCTCGTGAAATACTTCACGATTGTCTGCCACTTCAGAACCGGACTGTCTTCCTGGCTGGTGAGAACCGCAACCAGGCGCGCCACATCCACTGCCGCTCCGGTCAGCCCGCCATCGCCATCCATAATCTCCAGATGATGATTGCCATAGTAATTCGGTACCAGTTTTTCGCCCGGAAAGGCACTGGTGTGTACCGTGAGATCGGGATCCTGATATCTGGCCTCCCCCGGCTCCTGGTCGGCTATCAGGTCCTTGGCCCTGCGAATGCGCGTGATCTGTAGCGGATCAAAGAGATGTTTCTGGTACGCATCGATAGGTCGGCTTGTCCCGCGCAGTTTGTTGACCACCCGCCCCAGCAGGTAGTAGCCGCAGTTGTTGTACACGAAATTCAATCCCGGAGGGCTTACCAGCGGAAGCGTCGCAATGAATGAATCCGTATCCTCCGCGCTCACCGGTAGCGTCACATTTTTACCAGCGCTATTAAAGGCTGTCGTCAGCTGGGAAAGACTCTCAAACGTATCCGTCTGGACACCGCTGCTGTGCTCTATCAGATGTCTGACCTTGATCGCGTTGAACACCGGGTCCACCGGTCCATGTCCGTCCGGAGTCTTCAGGTTGAGGATATCCTGCACCCCGTCATCAAGGTTCATCTTTCCCTCTTCAATCAGCTGCAATGCGGCGAGCGCGGTAATTGTCTTCGAGCAACTGGCAAGACGGAAGCGCGTTGTCGGCTCCGCCTGGGGCCAGCCGTCCTCCGCCATGTTGAATCCGCGAGCGTAGACCAGGCGCTTCTTGTACACAATCACCACAGCTGCCTGTCTTATGATGCTGCCGCTCATCGCGCCGCGCACATTCGCTGCAATCTGCGTCTCGGCTTCCGTGCCGGTCGCGCTCCACACCCGCGGGCGCACCTCGTCATTCTCCACGTAGATCGCCGAAAACGTGGATGTAAGTACGTCTTCTCCTGCGGCCTGCACGGATACCGGAAGAAAGCCTTTTTTCGTCACCCATTCCGCGTAGTCCAGCGGGAA
>Ga0207092_1099_pt1 | contig 14970 bp, 16 predicted proteins | sample Alteio_BWMinHeat_48_FD_153533 | JGI IMG/M metagenome (GOLD analysis project Ga0207092, IMG submission 153533) | Enriched cells from forest soil in Barre Woods Harvard Forest LTER site, Petersham, Massachusetts, United States -... | ecosystem: Environmental > Terrestrial > Soil > Temperate forest >... | reverse complement strand
GCCCAACCCTGCCCAAATCACGGAGGTTCATCTGAGGATGGCACGGATTCCTAACTCGCGTGATTGGCGCATTGAAGAGGTACCTGAACTCGCGCAAGCATACGTGAAACTGTTGGATTCGGAAAAAACTTCCCCACAACCTAGCGATGCCGCGAATGTGACTCAACCGACTGTTCCCGCCGTCACCGTCTCCAAACCCCATCGCGTACTCGAACTGGGCACAAACGGTGTTTGTGGTATCGACTACTTGAACACGCCTGTGTGGGATGGCGACAAAACATGGCTGCCATTGAAAGATGGCAAGCACGAAACAAAAGAGGATTTCGGGGGAAGTTCCACCATAACCGTGAAGCATGTGTTCTGCGTAGGTCGTGGTGTCGGAGAACACGCATTGCTTGTGACGGATTGGCTTAGTTGCGGGGCTAGCTGCAACGATACGGGAATAGTTCAGGTATACGAGCCGCAAGGCGGACATCCAGTTTTGATACAGCAAATCGGTTTCGATTCTGATGCGGTAGGGACAGACGCAACGTTTGACAAAGATTCCTTGACGTTGACGGTCACAGGACGAAGCAACGACGGTAGCGCACACTGCTGCCCACAGAACTTAGATGTTGTCACCTACCAATGGGAGGGTCAGGAGTTTGTACAGACCAGCTATAAGCGAGTACCCGTCCCGCCGTCATAGTGCGGGCGTCAGCAAAGTTCTAGAAGCGGCTAATCGCTATACTCTCGATCGGAGTTGTTGTCAGGTGTAAAACATTCGGTTTTGTTGTCGTACCTTCGGCATATGACTGGCACCGGAGGCTTTCGCTTTCTCGATGGAGTAGGCGGCGTACTTGTCCGCGAAGTCAGGCATGAATTTGAAGTAGGCGATCTCCCAGCTGGCGACGTAGCAGAAGGCACGTCGGTCCATGACCGAGAAAGGGGGTTGGCGAAATGGGGGCCACATACTTCGAATTGTCGCAGATGAAGAAGCATGTCCAAGTGTATTGCTGCGGTTCCGCTCATTCGGGGACACCCAGCGGGAAGCGTCCCCGTTTCGGCAATTCGCTCCGATTTCATGCAGAGCATCGGATTCGCGTTCAGGCCGCGACCGCTTTATTTGTGTCAGGCACAAAGCCGTTCATGTATTCGGCCATTTTGTTGGCGATGGCGGCAGCGGCGTTTGCCGTCTCAGTGCGGACAACCGTTGATTGACGTAACCTTTCGGGGTCGACAATCAGGGACGATCGGACGTCGCCTGCTAGCCGTTCCAGTTCGAGATCTTGCGTGACGTTGAGCTTCGGCAGAATATCGACAAGCTTCACAAGGTTCGTCACCAGTGTGTCACGGAATGGATGCTCAATACCCTTTTCCGTTTCTTTGTACGCTTGCAGGCGTTTCGACATGTGCGCCACGGCGTCATACAGGCGTTGCCAAAGATCACGAGATGCTACTTGCAGCTGGGCCTGGACCTGAACCGCGATCTGTCGCCTGACCCGTTCCTTTTCCTCGTCGCCGAGCGAGACGCGAAAGTCGTTTGCGTTGGGCAGAGGCATGACTTTGGTTTCAAAGGAAAATTTGTCGCGAAGTTCATTTGGAAATGATAACTTGGGCCGCCCGAACTCCATCGTGATTCCAGGATAGTCGTCAACCTGAAAGAGCGTTCCAAGCCAGCGGTTCGCATCACCGACCAGCGCTTCAAACTTCCCTTCGAGGGTTGCGACTGCGGCATCAAAACGCGCCCTGATGTCTCGCATCTTCTCAGTATGATCAAAGTACGCAGCCGCAGGCAGAACGCGATAGCCATTGTCGTCCCACGGAAGCGTCAGGAACGCGTGCTCTTTGCGGGCTTCGCTCACGATCTTCTGGATTTCTTCAAGAGCCTTGCGATCGAGAAGCAATTTGTTGTAACGGCCAGCCTTGCTGTCGGCATGGTGCAGTGTGGCAATTTCCTCGGAGGCATTCGGGTCATGCTTACGCGCCGACCAGACTGAAATGGAAAGCGCGCACTGCATGGCCTTCGATGAAAGATTGAACTCCGGCAAACAGATCGTAGAAGGTGGCACAAACAGCGATGCCATCTGCTGAGTGGTCGAACTCACAGTGGTTATCTCCTTTAGTTTTTCGGATTGGAACAACGAAAGACGGCTACTGGAGGGCGTTGTGGTTGGTGACCGCCCACTTTACAAAACCAGAAGTGTTTCGCACGGCAGGTTCCCGTAGGAGTGCATCGTGCACACAGAGCACGCTAAACTCAGCCGGCAGCCGCTCCAGATACGAGCAGACGCTTCCAAAGTTTGTGTCGGAGGCGCGGCGCGCAAGGGCAGAAGCTACGGCGTATTGAGCCGAGGGTTCGGTGGGGACAGCTTCTCCAGTCGGGTTCATCAGAATTGCGTCAATGCTCGGCAGAGCTCGGAATTGCTCTAGGAAGGCGGAGAATTCGGTCGCCGCGCCGAGTCCGACTGTCCCGGCGAGCATTTCGCGCTCTACTTCGAGTTCGGGATTGCCATCCAGAATGTTTGAGACGAACTCCCATGTGCGTGGCGACGGGAAAGCATTCTCATCACGTTCGAATTTCGAGAGCAATTCTTCGCGGAACCTAAGAAAGGCGATGACTTCCGGACGTTGCGATGCTCCAATGGCCCACTCCGACCACTCCTGCAAGTTCACTTCGAAACTAAGGTGCACAAAACGGTTGCGCAGTGGCGTTGGCATCCGGGTCGTGACTGCACGATCCGAGTCACGGTTGCCTGCTGCCACGATGGTCCAGCCGTCCGGGAGGTTGTACTCGCCTAGCTTTCGATCGAGTACAAGTTGATAGAACGCGGCTTGCACAAGGGCCGGAGCGGCGTTGAGTTCATCCAGAAAGAGAATCCCTTCTCCATCGCGTGGCAGGAAATCGGGCGGTGCCCATTTCGTTGTGCCATCGGTACCAAGATGAGGGAGTCCGCGTAAATCCACTGGGTCCAGCAAAACGGCACGTACCTCTTGCATGGCCATGTCCAGCAACGTCGCGACCTGCGTGACCACCGCGGATTTGCCGACGCCCGGTGGTCCCCAGATGAAGACTGGCCGTCGTGCGCGTACAAGAAGACGCAATGCCTTCACAATGGATGATGGCTTCATAAAAAATCCTTTTCCGATGAGAGTTGATGAAAATCGCGAACGCAGGAAATACCGATCAGAGAGAGGGGCGTAGGACCGGTTCAAGGCCATCAATCTGTGGCCCGATGCCCGTCATTGATGGATCTTTGCGAATGCCTCCGCGGCTGCTCCCGAAATTTCTATGCCAAAGTACTTGAGGCGCTTAGTCGTCGTTTCGATGAGCCCTCTGCGGTCCATCGCCCAGGAATGCGCTCTCCACAATCCGTCTGCTGACAGACCCCAACCAGTTCCAATCACTATTTCCTGAGGTTTTTCCCGGAAGAGCCTGGTTGCGTTTTCGTGGCAGCGGTTTGGCTCCATTCTTCTCAACCGCACCCTGCCGCTGAAGAGTTTGCCGTGTCCTAGAAGGGGCCCGGCCATCGCTCCATTGATCTCAGGTGCGAACGGATCGATGACCATTTCCTCGCCTCCGTGCGACAACAGCGTTCGACGAAGGTGAGCAAGGGAAGGAAATCTTCGTATCGCTTCGTCGCATCTTTCACCAAGAATTCTCCGTTGATAGGAATCCACTTTGCATCCTTTGGACCGCCATAGCTCGCTCACGCGTAGCCTTACGACGAACCTTGATGGATTACTGAGTTGAGCTCAACATCCGAACTTGCGTTACGCGCCAAACAACGACGGAGGAGAGAGCAGGCCCCGTTCAGGGCAATGTTGTTTAATGCCGGCCTAAGCTTTATGACTTCCCATACGTGCTTGCGGCTCATTCGGAGTGATCCCGAGGTTTTTCAGTACCTTTTGCATAGCCTCAATCTCGACGTTCGAGACCAATGCGTACCCGTCTGTATAGTCCTTTGCATTTGCCAAAAGTCTTTGAGCTGCTGAGGGGAGCTCCTCGCAGGATTCGCAGTTGTTAGCTGTGGCAGCGAGGTTCGATTCGGGATTGCCAGCAATGTCTGGCGGGGCAACATTCTTGTTAGCGTCGAAGGCCTTCGAATGCACAAATCCATCATCTCCGACAACATCAACCAGGTACGCGGTTACTTCTTCCGCAAACTCAGTCTCAATGCGCCCCCGATGGAGAACAGCGTATGGAAAGAGTTCTGCCAGGTCTGTTTCCTGCTCAGCCTTCTCGATTCCCTCTCGCATGGTGCCCGCTTCAATGTTGTTGACCTTTACGCGGACCGTTACGTACAAGTGATCGTTGTAAAGCATCGCGATATCTCCAACACGGAACACGATAAGTGCCCGGGCACCGACTCTGCTCCTAAAGATCTGGAGGGCCAGCTTCACCGTTGCTGGCAGCTTTGTTGCTGTGGCAAGTGAAAGCGGTAGAGACTCCGTCACTGACCGTTGGCCGGAAGACCCAACTCGATTTCGTTTGGTTGCGGTCAATGTCAAAGCGGGTAGTCACCGTCGTCTGAGCGATCGATGCAAGAGCGATCGTTTCGAGAAACTCAGGATTGGACCCTGACGAACCCAGGTGTTACTGCGCTCGGCAGACAGATTGATTTCAGGTGGAGAGTTGGAGAATACCGCCATCAAGGTAGTGGCGGCTGCGATCGGACGCGATGAAGCGTCGCCCAAGGCGCTGAGCCGCGGCAGCGTCGTACAACTTCCGGCAAATGGATCCAAGACAATTTCTCCGGGATCGGTTGTGAGCCGAATCGCGAACTCGGGCAGGGCCTCGGGGAGCCTTGCCGGGTGCGGTTCAATCCCTGCTTCGCGACAACGCCTCAGGTACGGCGTATTCGATGCGGTGTTAGCGGCGACGAGCACGCTGTGTGGGATCGCGCCTCCGTTGTCGTTACGAAAGGCGCCGATGGCAACGGAGTGTCCGCTCGGACGCATGCCCGCGTTTGTTCCGCGCTCCAATGTCTTGCGCATGCTCGGCGAATAATCCACCAACACCTTGCGATTGTCGGCTTTGGGATTGGGTGTCGGAGAAAGCCACCAGATATTTTCAATCGACGGGGTTACCCAATTCTGCGCACCGTCACATATTCTGCCGGGGCGGGCATTTTCGAAGGATTATTCCAGTAAAGCTTTTGAATTAGGTGATACCCCAGTCGATCGACGAGTTCGAGTAGGAGCCTCTCTTGGTAGAGACTTACTGTGGGCAAGTTCGGCAACCAAACATCGCCGAGATTGAGCATCACGCTGCCATCGTCGGTAAGAATGCGCTTCCAAGATTCGGCCCTACACGCCAGCCAGTGGATATGCTGGGACTCGCTGCGGCCCTCGTCATACTCCTTCGCACGGGTTAGCTCGTAGGGTGGTGTTCCGCGGCTATTCTTCGGCAACGCGCCTTACAACACGGTTTCCGACACGTCGCCGCTGGTCGAATGCGACTTCCCGAAAGAGCGCCTCGGGAACGCGAAGGCCGAGCGTCGCGAGTACCCGCCGAAAATAGTCCACGGACTGCTGGGTTGTCCCGGCGCCATCATCGTCAAGGTTGGTATAGACGATGTCGCCATTCTTTGCGGTCACCGTACAGAAAACATAATCCAGCGCACGGTCGTAGCCCATCGTAACCGTCACAGGCTCGCCGTTGTTCGTGTCTCGAAGATATGTTGAGACATGGTCATTCCTCGCCTTCATGCCGCATGGTCCAATCTGGGTTGGTCGCCTGATTTGCGGTCAATGTCAAAGCGGGTTGTCACTGTCGTTCGCGCAATCGATGCAAGACGCTTTGCAAGAGATTGTCGTTTTCGTGCCTTCAGAAACGAAGACAGCCCCGACATGGTCAGCTGCTCCGTGATCGTCCGATCGTTGGGGTGCGTTCGAAGCCACTGTTTTAGGATCCTGCTGGTCGCGGTACACGGGTACTGCTGTTTTCGAAGCTCTGAGAAACCTGCGACGTATTCCACGCCGTTGTCGTCGTGGCATTCGACAGGACCATTTTGCAGAACCCACTGTTTTAGCAGTTCGGTGTTTTGTTTGTCTGCTTCACGCAGCCAAATCACGTACTTCAGCTGTTCCGCTGGCGATCGAGTTATGTATGGATTCTGGTTTGCCAGTGGGCAGCCGCTTAACACCAGCGGACACCACATACAATGCCGGCCTGGAGAGGCCTGCGGTTGCGCCCCATCGATCGAGAGCGCCTCGTGGAGCTGGCGCTGGCGCTTTCGAGCGTGTTGAGCGATCGCCTTTAGCATCGGGATATCCGAGCGGGTGTACTCCACCGTCCGTGATGCTCCGTAGCGCACGAATTCCAGTACGAACTTGACCCGCTCGAGCGATGGATTCCAGCAAAACAGGAGCAATGGATAGAATTTTGATTGGAAATGTTTTGGGTCGATGATTTGGTAATAAGTCTTCCAGTCGACGATTTCTGCCTCTGCCTGGGACTGCAGAATCACAAGGTCCAGTTTCCCAAGATACGCGATAGACGTTCCACACTGTTTCGCCGCAGCGTACGCACCAACCGTACCCGGGTCAACTGGTTTGAAGTTTTCATCCAGAGCGATTTCAATCTCCACGCCGGCAATCTTCTCCGGGTCAAAGTCGTGGTCGTCCCTGAATCGCACCAAGGCCTCTTGAGCGTCCTCACTCACGCCCATCATCAGCGCATCCAGAAAGCGGAGATCTTTCCGCAAGTTATTTCGCATCAAGTGTGTCAAGTACGTCGCGAGCACTTCATGGTCCTCGACTCCGCGTGCTGCGTCCGGACGGGAGGACTCTGGAATTCTTTTCTTGTGCTTGGCCCAATACATGTGCGCACAAGCCATGTCTTCAAACACACTTTGTCGCAACGCTGGAGGTTCGTTCAGCTCAATCATCTGGCACCTCGTTTTTCGTGAGTGCGAAAGGTACGGCGATTAGACCGAGGTCAGCGGGTTGTGGAGATGTCGTCAGTCAGCAGAACTGTGCTGTATCAGCAACAGGCGAGGCGACTGATAGCTCTCTGAACCACGGCTCCGTCTCATATTGCCGGGTGTCGAAGTTGAAGAAAATCGGACGAGGAATGAACAGCGTTTCGAAGTGGCGTGCTTCTTGAGGAACACCATAGCGGTCATACATGTTCACCGTTTGACGCTGTGAGTACTCGTGCCGCGCTCGTAAATACGAAACGAACGCATCGTAGAGTTCGGGTGTCCAGTGATAAGGGAGGCCCTGTCCTTCGCTATAGTGGATGGAGGCCCCTCCCTGGGCAGACACAACCTCGCGATCGAAGGATGTTGGGTCGCCGTTATAGTTGTGGATGCTCTTCATGTAATTGAGACAATCCTCGCTGCCGTGATGAATCTCAAGGCTGCGGACAGGCGTCGAACCAAACACTTTGTACTCGACCGTATCGAAATAGGAGCAAAACCACTTGAATGTCGTTGTCATATCGAGCTCCTTGTGCAAGCATGGATCTCCTGAGTCGAGTTTGGCGTCAGCTTTGCAAAGGACGATTCAGTCGGCTTCAGCGACTGTTGTTGCAGGCCGTGTCTGGCTCGACAGATGGGCATCGTTTTTTCGAATCTCGTTCAGCTCAGCTTGCAGCTTCTCCCTGAGCAGTTCGAGGTTTCCAGCGTAGCGGCCGAGCTGCATCTGGATGCTTCCCCGACTGTAGCCAACCGTGCGAGCTAGTTCGAAGATGGTTCGCTTCTGATCACTAACGGCAGTGGCAGCATCGCCAGTGACCGACCCTCTGGGACGATGCTCTGAATTTTCCTGGTGAGAGGACTGACTTGCAGCGGAAGCTTCTGCATGGCCGGACTTTCGATTAGACCGACAGAATTCTTGCGCGACACGTTGCCGTTCCGAATCGGTCTCGATCACAGCATATTGCTCGCGTGAGCTATGGCTCGAAGAGGATCCGCCGCTCGTGGTGGCCGACCCACCATTCGCGCCAGGTTTAGTCCGCAATTCTTTGGTCGAAAGTGATTCGATACCCAAGACATAGTAGGGCTGACGACCGTTGCCGTTCAGATTACATGTCGTTCGAGGCGTCACGCGGAGCTTTGCCACGACTCCACCCAGGCGACCACGCTTCGCTTCACTGATGTCCTCCAGTCCCGTCGAGAGATTTAGGACAGAGGTCCCGCTACCGGTGTGGAGCCAGCAGATTGCCCCACGCACCGGATATCGCACGAGTCTGAAATAAAGGTCGCCGTGAGCCCCGCAGTCTCGTCGCTTGTAATCAGGGCATTGAAATCCGCAACCTTCGATTGGTTGTCCCTTCAGTGCTCCTCTTGTATGTTCCCGGCCTCCAGGCCACGGCTCTCCTTCAGGGTGAAGTGTGGTTCGCCGGATGGCTTGCATCTCGAACTTGCCGTCGCCAATTTGAACCATTTTGCCCTGACACCGGTAGCCGCCATCTTCGAGCCATCCCATCTTTGAACGGAATACTTCGTCGAGCGTGTCGTTCAAAAGCAGGATGTCTAATTCAGTCGGCCTTTCGCCAAACAGCTCTGCGATTTCCGGCGCGGGGAGCCACAACACCTTGTCGCCAAAAAGGGCTCTGCGTTCGAATACGAAGTGGTCGAGGGGGCGCGGTTCCATATTTCCATCCGGCGTTTCCACTAGCCTACCGATAGAGACCTTTATGGCTACGTGAAACTTCTGCACACTTGAACCATCGGGTTGATGAGTCAATCCGAGAATTGCCATGACTGCCTCCTGAAATGCTTTGATCTACTTCTCTCCTGGCGCCAATCGAGCCACGCCGGGAATTCTGACTGCGCGGTGTTTTGGGATTCCCAACAACTTAGCGAGGAATGGTTTTTAACTATCGGTGTGCTTGCCTTTTCTGATCGGAGAAGAAGTTCAGCTCACTGATTGTGGCTCGAAGCTCGACAGTTCGGGGTGAGCGCGGACACTTAGGGGCACCCGCAACAGGTCGCACCCAGAGTGGCAGGCACGACAACATAAAGATGCTGCTTGCCACCACCCGACAATCGCTTTGCATTCAACAAGCCCGTGCGGTGCGGCCAGTTGCAGTGTGGGGATGGATCTGTGCCGATTACCGAGGCGATGGAGACGACGCTGCTTTTATCGATGACGAAGGCCGACATCGTTTCCTGCGTGCCTCTAAAGACACGAGATCTGATCAGGAGGGAACTCCCGCCGTAAACTTCGAGTGTTGGCCTTCCGGCGATGGTTGCGCACACGAAGCACCGGAGGGTTCCGCGAACTTAGCAAACAATTCAGGCGGTAAAGCACGCGCGATCGGTTTCCCGGGTTACGATTCGATCATCGGTTCGGACAACGCCACGGTTGGCAGGATCCTCAAAGAAAACGGTTATGCCACTTCGTGGTTCGGCAAAAATCACAACACGCCGAGCTTTCAATACGCCACGCCGGGACCGCTTGACTGGAACATGCCATGCTGAGATTGTGACGCTTTCTGTTCGCCCAGCGAAAATCTAATGTGCGGTTGTCGAAGCGTAGCACTCAGAATCCCTGTTGCGGCCATTTTGAGTGAAATCGAGATGTGGCTGTTGAAAAACTCCTGTTTTTCTCAAAACAGCCGAAATTTGGGGGATAGAAAATGTTCACCAAAAGGGAGGTTGTTGTTTGTAGGGCTTCCTATCGCAATTTCTTGTCGACCATTTTCTGGTGAGTTAGTCTTTCAACAGCCACACGATATTTCGCCAGTTATCGAGCCGAACGAAGTTTTACGGGTTAAAATCCGGCAATGAGCGTCCTCGCCTTAGAACTCGGAGAGCAGCTTTCGGAAATCGACTCGGAGGAATGCGACAGCAATCAGAACAACAGCTATTGCCCGCTGGTGCCGCCGCGGAATGACGGAATCGATCCTGCCTGATGTGTTAGGGTTAAGGACGGGAAAATCTCCTGCCATGCTGGCCCATCGCTGGACACGCTGGGTAGGCTACCTGCTCAGCTGGACTCTTGTCGGCCTTTTCTTTGCCAGCCAGACATACCTTGCCTACAAGTACTCCGGTGGCAATCCTCGTCTGGGGGTGATCCTCAAGTTCTCGTTAAGCGAATGGTACATCTGGGCGCTGCTCGCTCCGGGAGTTATCGGGCTGGCCCGGAGACTATCGCTGGAGCGCGGCCGTCGCGGGCGCAGCCTGTCAATTCATGCCATTGTTTCCGTCGGAGTCGCCCTCGCACACTGGGGACTGAACAACCTCTGCCGGCACTACGTGCTGGGATTTCCCGGCACAGTCTCGCTCGTTTACACCTTTCATTCGAATCTCGTGACCTATTGGGTGCTGGTGGGAGCGACCTGCGGTTACGACTATTACGTCCGCTATCGCCAGGGAGAATTGCACGCGGCACAACTTTCCGCCGAACTAGCGCAGGCTCAACTGCAAGCTTTGCGCACGCAGCTCCATCCTCATTTTCTTTTCAACACGCTGAATGGGATCGCGACTCTTGTGCACCGCGATCCTGAGGCCGCCGATCAAATGATAGCCCGGTTAAGCGCCTTGTTGCGACTGACATTAGAAGGAGTTGGAGTACAAGAAGTACCGCTGGCGAAAGAGATCGACTTCTTGACGAGCTATCTGGAAATCGAGAAGGTGCGCTTCGGCGACCGGCTCACGGTGGAAATGCAAATCGCGCCGGAAGTACTGGGAGTAAGCACACCCTATCTGATTTTGCAGCCGCTGGTGGAAAACGCCATTCGTCATGGGATTGCTCCCCGTGCCCAGCCCGGTCGGATCGACATTCGCGCCGCTTCGGAAAATGGCTCACTGGTTCTTGAAGTTCGCGACAACGGCCCTGGCTTGGCCGCGGGATCAGAGACCTTGACCCGACGGGGCATGGGACTCTCCAACACCCGAAGTCGCCTGGAAAAGCTTTACGGCGAGCATCAACACTTCGAAGTGAAAAATGGGATCAACGGCGGCTTGGTAGTGAGACTCAGCATTCCCTTCCAGTCAGCGGACGGAGATGGTGATGCATAAGACCCCGGCAGCTAAGAAGGTGAGGACAGTGATCGTAGACGATGAGCCCCTGGGTCGCGAGCGCATCCGAACGCTTCTAGAGGATGATCCTGAGATTGAGGTTGTTGGTGAAGCCTCCGACGGTAAAGCAGCGGTGGCCGTCATCGCGAAATTGAAGCCCGCCCTACTTTTTCTGGACGTGCAGATGCCCGAGATGAGTGGGTTCGAAGTTCTCGAAGCGATTGCTGGCGCAGAAATGCCCGCCGTCATTTTTGTTACTGCCTATGATCAATACGCGGTCAAGGCATTCCAGGTTCATGCCCTCGACTACCTGCTGAAATCGTTTGACCGCGAGCGTTTTGGACAGGCCGTCCATCGCGCCAAAATGGAAATTACTAGGGGACGAGAACATAAATTCGACGAACGCCTGGTGGCACTGCTCGAAGATCTCCAGGAACAACAAGGAAAACCGGAGCGGCTGCTCGTCCGCTCCGGCGGCCGAATCATCTTTCTGCGGGTGGAAGAGATCGATTGGATTGAAGCGGCCGACAACTACGTGTGCCTGCACGTTGGGCGCGAATCGCATCTGCTGCGCAGCACCATGGCCTCAATTGAGCAGCGCCTGGACGCGCGAAAGTTCCTGCGCATCCATCGGTCCACCATCGTCAATCTTGATCGAGTGAGAGAACTCGCGCCGCTTTTTCACGGCGACTATGCAGTGCGTCTGCGCGATGGCACCGAACTGGTCCTGAGCCGCAACTGCAGGGAGAAGCTGCAGGAACCGCTGGGCCAGTTTCTGTAAAACCCTCCGGTTCTGGGCCCCAATAGCGGCCACGGATTTGTCCGCCTTACCCCGCGCAGTCTGCGATTCACCCCAAACCGCTTTTCCCTCCAGGAACTCACGCACGTACTATGCCGCATGGCAGAAGCTTCCATAAACCGGGAACAACACAATTTTCCGGACTACGGCGTGAGCTTTTCGAAAGGAGAATCATCATGTCCAACAAGAGTTTAGGAAGACTCTCGACCATCCTTTTATTGATCGTTCTCTTCGCTCCACGAGCCCGGGCACAGGAGAGCTGGTCGTGGCCCGAAAAACCAAAGAACCTTCAGGTATTGTCGAAAGATTGGCCGGGGTCGCGCTTGCAGCCCGTGATGATTGGCTTTACGCGAGCACTGGGTGTTCGTTGCGCGTACTGCCACAAGGGAGAGGAAGGCAAACCGCGCAGCACGTTTGATTTTGCCTCTGACGAAAATCCGAATAAGGACCGCGCCCGCGAAATGCTCCGCATGCTGAGAACCATCGACGATCATCTGCAAAAGATTCAGCCCAGTGGCGATCAGCGCGTCAACATGTGGTGCCACACCTGTCATCGTGGCCGGCCGAGACCGATGACCCTCGAGGAAGAACTCGAGGAACAGTACCGGAGGAAAGGGGTTGAAACGTCTCTCGATTACTATGCCGATCTAAAACAAAAGTACTACGGGCGAGGACCGTACGATTTTGGGGAGAATTCATTGAACAATTTTGGCTATGAAGTTCTGAAGAAGGATGCATCGGGCGCGATTGAGGTCTTCCGGCTCAATGCGGTGGAATTTCCGCAGTCGGGCAATGTCTGGGACAGCCTCGCGGAAGCGTACATGAAGTCTGGAGATTTAAAGAAGGCTGAGGAGTATTACCAAAAAGCTTTGACGCAAGATGCTACCGACCAAAATGCCAAAGACATGCTGAAGAAGCTCCAGGAATCCAGGAAAGAATGAATCCATGAAAAACTTTCTGCTGGGGGTATTGGCCGCGCTCGTGGTTCTTGCCGTCGGAACATTCGCATATCAGAAGTTGGGTTTGGCCGAGGTGCGCGCCGATCTGCCTGGATCGCAATTGGAGAGCTACCTCATGTCCACTGCGGTCCATGCGTCGGTGCGACGGCAAGCGCCGGAAGTCTCCAACCCGATTCAACCGACCAATGAGAACCTCATTGCCGGAGGCAAGATGTACCTCGGAGAGTGCGCCGGCTGCCACGGAACTCCCGGTAAAACAGAAAACGAAACCGGGGATTCTTTGTACCCGCCGATTCCGCAGTTTCCCAAGGTGGGCACGGAGTACACCGAGGCCCAGGTTTTCTGGGTCGCAAAACACGGCATTCGTCGCGCCGGGATGTTCGCAAACGGCAAGTGGGATTCTGACCAGAAGCTGTGGACGATTGCAGCATTCATCAAGCGTATGAATGCTCTTCCCGAGCCTGCCAACGAAGCGCTGACAATGAGGAAGGCCGCGGTCGGTACGAAGGATTCGAGCAAGCAGTGAGATCTCGGAGGCGACTCAGCCGCGACCTCCATCCAACCCTACCCATAACTGATGTTGCAAAAGCGCGATGTCACAAGTTTGCGCCGTCTCTTCGCCTTTTCGAACGTCGGTGAGTGCTATGGAGATTTATCGCCAATCATCCGGCTCTGGACGTTGGTATTAAGGAATCTGACTTCCCGATTCTTTCAGCTTGTCTGGAATTTCACATGGATTTCTGTAGTCACCGGCGCAGTTCAAGGATGAGTGGTCTCTACTGGTCATTCATCCGCAAGGCTTGCACTGGTTCGACGCGGATGGCACGCAACATCGGAATCACACAGCCGAACGTTGCTACAGTGGCCAGGATCGGAATAAAACATGCGAGGATTCGCGGATCGGCCCAGGACACACGAAAGAGCAGATCATTCGCAGCGTCGCTACTCCTTACCGCTTTCCAAGCAACTGCCGCAACCACGGTCCCGATAGCAGCTCCACTGAGCAACAGCACCAGGGCGCGTGCCAGAACTATCCACGCGATGTCGCCACGGTTCGCTCCGATCGCCATGCGTACACCGATCTCGCGCGTCCGGGCTGTGATCATTGTCGAGAGCATCGAATAGAATCCCAGACTCGTAAGGAACAGAGCAATGCCTGAAAACTCCGCAATCAACAGCGTCTCAAATCTCTGTGTGCTCGTTACTAGCGCAAGCTGCATCTCCATACTGCGTGGACTCATTAGAAATAAGTCTGGATCGAGATCCTTCAGAACGCGGGCGACAACCTGCTCATATTGCATGGGATCTCCTGCTACGCGCATCACCAGTCTAGGTCTCATCAACTCGGTCGCCTGCGCAAAGGGAAAGATGGCGAAAGGCTGTGGGGACTGAATTAGAGAATCCTGCACGGTGTCCGCGATTACGCCTACTACCTCGCGGTCCGCATCGCCCTGCGGATCTAATGTTGTTGCTTGATTGCGAATTTCTCGAATGTCGGGACGAATACGATGCCCGACCGGATCTTGGTTCGGGAAGTACTGTTTCGCGAATGTCTGGTTCACGACCGCTACTAGTGGCCTTTGCGGCGCGTCATCTGCCAGTGAAAACAGGCGACCCCGCACTAGCGGTACACCTAACGTTTCAAAGAAGCTTGGCTCAGCCACGCCTACGAGGGTAGCGAGATCACGCCCAGGCGGATTCGCTCGCCCATCGATCTCCACAAGCGCGGAATCTGCCCAGCCAGACATCGGCAATGGATATCCACCGGATGCACTGCGAGCGCCTGGGATGGCAGCGAGCTTCGAAATCAACTCGTGGTAGAAGAGCGCTCTGGTCGTGTGTGGATACCGCGCTTCGGTCAGCGGGAGATTGAAGGTGAACAGATGGTCAGATTTGAAGCCAGTATTAACATTGCGAAGATTCACGAACCCACGAATTAGGAATCCCGAAGCAAATAACAGAACCACGCCAATTGCGGTCTGCGTCACCATCATCGTATCTTGCAGCCAACGTGTTCTCTGTCCCGCCGTGGCATGCTGTCCCTGTTCTCGCAGAGCGCCCATCGGAGCAGTCCGCGCCAGCTCCCATGCCGGAGATACGGTACTGATCACCGCACAAAAAAATGAGATGGTCGCTGCGAAACAAAGTACCCGCCAGCTCAGGCTAACTTCGGCCAACCGTGGAATGTCGTTCGGGACGAGCGGCAGCATCGTTCGGAGCAGCCACCAAGCCAGCCCGGCTCCTAGTAAGCCTGAAC
>Ga0207092_1098_pt1 | contig 15164 bp, 10 predicted proteins | sample Alteio_BWMinHeat_48_FD_153533 | JGI IMG/M metagenome (GOLD analysis project Ga0207092, IMG submission 153533) | Enriched cells from forest soil in Barre Woods Harvard Forest LTER site, Petersham, Massachusetts, United States -... | ecosystem: Environmental > Terrestrial > Soil > Temperate forest >... | reverse complement strand
ACCTTCATGCTTTCCACCAAGAGTGAGAAGGAGGCATACGTCGAGCCAGTAGTTGAGGGTGACCATTACTGCTTCATGGTGAGGGTCGGCAAACCGAAGGACGCAGAGGCGGCCAAGAATGGAACAAAGCTGGCACGGGCGAATTTTCGCTGCCTTATATCGGGGGCGCCGATAAGCGGCGACTACATCAAGGCTGAGGGTAAGGCCGGTCGCATCGGCACGCGGATGATTGCGATCGTCGCCGAGGGTGTCCGTGGTCGTGTATACCTGCCACCGACCCTGGAGATGGAAAAGGTCTTGCAGCAGGCGAAGCCCGAATGGAAGCCGGATGTCGAATTCTTTCAGCACGCGCTTGGCTTTCGCGTCGGTAACTACGGGATGACGAAGTGGAGCGACCTGTTCACGCCGCGTCAACTCGTGGCACTCTCGACGTTTTCGGATCTCGTGCAGGAAGCGCGCGACCAGGTAGCGCGCGACGCGGATGCTGCTGGCCTTGTCAATGACACGCTCAACTTCGTAGACGGCGGTTCGGGGGCCGTTGCGTATGCCGATGCGATGGCGGTTCTGATGGCTTTATCTCTGGACAAGCTCGCTGACTACAACAACACAATCTGTACTTGGAATCCGACCAATCAAAACATTGGCCACCTCTTCACAAAACAAGCGATTCCCATGGCGTGGGATTTTGTCGAAACCTCACCTCTATTCGGCGGAATGTCATTTGAACTAATTGCCGACGGCATCGCCAGGACGGTCGAGCTCTTGCCGGCCAGCGTGCCTGGGAAGGCGTTTCAGCAGGACTGCGCGACTTTGAAGGTTGAGGAAGGTCAGCCGGTGGTCTGTACTGATCCACCCTACTATGACAACATCGGTTACGCCGATCTGTCGGATTTCTTCTATGTCTGGCTGCGCCGCTCGCTTAAGTCCGTTTTTCCCGATCTTTTCGCTACTGTTGAGGTTCCAAAGACTGAAGAATTGGTGGCGACGCCGGATCGACACGGCGGAAGGGATCAGGCCGAGATTTTCTTTCTCGAAGGCATGACACAGGCGATGCATCGCCTTGCTGAGTTGGCCCATCCGGCATTCCCCGTCACAATCTACTATGCCTTCAAGCAATCTGAGAGCGATAGTGATTCCGGTACGGTGAGCACTGGCTGGGAAGCATTCCTTGACGCAGTAATCCGCGCTCGTTTTGCGATTAGTGGCACATGGCCGATGCGGACGGAGCGGGAAGCTCGCAGTCGAGGCCTCGACTCAAACGCGCTTGCCTCCAGTATCATTCTCGTTTGCCGCCAGCTTGCTGGGAATGCGGCAACGGCAACGCGCCGTGAGTTCGTTACTGCCCTCAAAGCAGAGCTGCCGGACGCACTCAAGCATCTTCAACATGCCAACATCGCGCCAGTGGATCTTGCCCAGGCGGCCATCGGTCCCGGAATGGCAGTTTATACCCGTTATACGAAGGTGCTCGATGCCGATGGCAAGCCACTTTCCGTGCACGAAGCGTTAGCGCTTATCAACCAGACCCTTGATGAGGCACTAGCAGAACAGGAAGGCGATTTCGACGCCGACAGCCGCTGGGCGCTCGCGTGGTTTGAGCAGTCGGGGTTCGCCGAGGGCGAATACGGTGTGGCCGAGACGCTTTCCAAGGCCAAGAATACCAGCGTCTCCGGCATGGTAGCAGCTCGCGTCGTCGCCTCGAAAGGCGGCAAAGTGCGTCTACTCCGCCCCGACGAGTTGCCCGCCAATTGGGACCCCGACACCGATCCGCGCTTAACCGCATGGGAATCGGTCCATCATCTAGTACGCGCCTTGGAGTCTGGTGGCGAGAATTCGGCGGCCGAACTCGTGGCGAAGCTTGGTGCAAAAGCCGAGATCGCCCGCGAGCTCGCCTATCGACTCTACACCTTGTGCGAGCGAAAGAAGCGCGCGCAAGAAGCACTCTCCTACAACGGCCTTGTCCAAAGCTGGCCGGAGATTACGCGCCTCTCCCGTGCGCGCGCCATCACGCCAGCACCTCAAACTCAATTGTTCAGTTAGGAGTAGCCGATGGCGATGACAAATCACGAGCGCGTCGGAAAGGCAATGGACTTCCTTAAACAGGGTCTGGGTCCTTTCGTTGAGCGCGAATTTAAGAGCGTTTACAAAGACCGCGCCATGGCCGAGGCAACACGTTACATGGGGGAAGATCGGCTCTTAGCGAAAAAAGCGATCACTGAATGGGACGCGGCGGGATTATTAAAGCTCATGTGGGACTCCTGGAACGATGTTTTTCGCCGTACATTAGGACCAGCGGACCGCAGCCTCGTAAGCGAACTGCGCGAACTGCGTAACAAGTGGGCGCATCAGCAAACATTCTCCGGCGACGACGCTTACCGTGCCCTCGACTCGGCGGGACGGCTACTGGCGGCCGTCTCGGCGCCACAGTCGGACGAGATCGAAAAGACAAAGATGGAGCTTTTACGCCTTCGCTTCGACGAGCAGGTGCGAACGGAAAAGCGCAAAAGCGCCGGTACCGCGATCGAGAGTGCCTCCGCAGGAAACCTTAAGCCCTGGCGCGAAGTGGTGACTCCGCACAAGGACGTGGCCAGCGGCCGCTACCAGCAGGCCGAGTTTGCCGCCGACCTCTGGCAAGTCCACGTTGGCGAAGGAACCGACGAATACAAAAAGCCCGTTGAGTTTTTCCGCCGGACTTATCTCACCGAAAGCCTCAAACGCATGCTGGTAGGCGCGGTGCAGCGCCTCTCCGGTCAAGGCAGCGATCCCGTGGTGCAACTCCAAACCAACTTCGGCGGCGGCAAGACCCACTCGATGCTCGCGCTCTATCACCTCTTCTCCGGCACGCCCCCGAGCGAACTAATGGGCATTGACGCCGTGCTCAAGGACGCAGGTACCAATAAGTTGCCGACGGCCAAGCGCGTCGTATTGGTAGGCAACAAGATTTCGCCCGGCAATCCAGTCAAGAAGTCTGACGGAACAATGGTTCGTACCCTTTGGGGCGAACTCGCGTGGCAGCTCGGCGGGAAGAAGGCTTTCGAGCGTGTCCGCGCCGACGACGAGAAAGCCACGAGCCCCGGCGACGTTCTGCGAGAATTATTTATCGAATATGGGCCATGCCTTATCCTGATCGACGAGTGGGTTGCTTACGCACGCCAGCTCCACGACCAGAGCGACCTCCCCGGGGGTGGTTTCGAAACACAGTTTAGCTTTGCTCAAGTTCTCACCGAATCCGCCAAACTGGCCAAGAATTGTCTGCTCGTCATCAGCTTGCCAGCATCGGACACAGGAGCCTCCCCCCATACCCAGGCTGACGATGTCGAGGTCGGTGGACAGCGCGGTCGGGAGGCTCTGGACAGGCTGGGCAACGTGGTGGGCCGCGTGGAATCCTCGTGGCGCCCAGCCAGCGCCGAAGAAGGATTCGAAATTGTGCGGCGGCGACTATTCGAGCCGCTCGCCGATCAGGCCTTGTTTAAGGATCGGGACGTAGTGGCTCGCGCCTTCGCTGATCTTTACCGGACACAGCACCCAGAGTTTCCGCCGGAGTGTCACGACGCGGATTACGAAAAGCGAATTAAGGCTGCCTATCCCATCCACCCCGAGATTTTTGACCGACTTTACACGGACTGGTCCACGCTAGTGAAGTTTCAGCGGACACGAGGAGTCTTGCGGCTGATGGCCGCCGTGATTCACAGCCTCTGGGAAAAGGGCGACAAAAACCCTCTTATCCTGCCCGCCAATATCCCGATCGATGATCCGCGGGTGCAGTTCGAACTCACACGCTACCTCTCTGACAATTGGGTCCCTATCATTGAAAAAGACGTTGACGGTCCCAGTTCACTTCCGTTGCGGATCGACGGCGAAGTACCGAATCTAGGAAAGTTCGCCGCTTGTCGTCGTGTGGCCAGAACAATCTATCTCGGTTCCGCACCCACCCCCTCTGCAGCAAATCGCGGTGTCGAGGACCGGCGCGTGAAACTCGGCTGTGTAATGCCCGGCGAGTCGCCTGCCGTGTTCGGCGATGCCTTGAGAAGGCTAGCGGCAGCCGCCACTTACCTCTATCAGGACGGCACGCGTTACTGGTATTCGACGCAACCCACTGTTACAAAACTCGCCGACGACCGCGCCGAGCAGCTTAAACGGGACCCCGACAAGGTGGTGCAGGAGCTGGACAAACGTCTCCGAGCCGATCTGCACAAGATGGGCAGCTTCAATCGCATTCACCCAATGCCGGGCACCAGTGCCGATGTGCCGGATGACCTTGACGCGCGGCTCGTGGTTCTTGGGATAGACCACGCCTACAGCAAAGAGCCCGACAATTCCGCCGAGACGGCGGCGAAGGCAATATTCCAGAAGCGCGGTACTGCACCGCGCTTGTACCAAAATACAATTGTCTTTCTCGCGGCCGACAAGACGCGCCTGCAGGACTTGGACGAAGCCGTGCGCAAATTCCTGGCATGGGATTCCATCCTCGATGAAAAAGTAAAGCTTGATCTTACGCCGCATCAGGTCAAACAGGCAGAAACACAGAAGACAGCGGCCGACGGTGCAGTCACAGCCAGACTACCCGAAACATATCAGTGGTTGCTCGTACCGACACAGACAAACCCTCAAGCCCCCATAACGTGGCAGACGATACGCCTCTCAGGACAAGACTCACTTGCGGAACGCGCCAGCAAGAAGCTCAAGAACGATGAATTGCTCGTGGTTACTTTTGCCGCCTCCCGCCTACGCATGGAGATGGACCGCGTGCCTTTATGGCGCGGGAACCACGTCGCGATCCGGCAGCTTGTTGACGACTTTGCTCGCTACCTCTACTTGCCGCGTTTACAGAACACCACTGTCTTGCTTAATGCCATGCGCGCGGGACTTGCGCTGCTGACGTGGGAGCAGGATGGCTTCGCCTATGCCGAAAACCACGACGACTCTGCAACTCGTTATCGTGGACTTCGCTCAGGCGCGCAGATAACTGTCACCCAGGACGACACCGGCCTTCTCGTGCGGTCCGACATCGCACGACGGCAAATCGATCAGGAGACCGCCCCACCCGTCCCCGTTGGAACAAACACTGGCAACGTGGCCTCACCAATTCCTGGAGCGACGCCACCGACTGCTCAACCATCCGGGCCAGTGCAACCCGCTAAACCCAAGCGCTATCACGGCACAGTCATTCTTGATCCGGCGCGGGTCGGCCGCGATGCCGGTAGGATCGCCGACGAGGTTGTAACTCATCTCGTTGGCCTCGTCGGGACAACGGTGCGCGTCACTCTCGAAATTGAGGCGGAGATTCCAACGGGCACTCCTGACAACGTCGTGCGCACAGTCACGGAGAACAGCCGGACACTGAAATTCGAAAGCAGCGGCTTCGAGAAGGAATAAAGAGAGCTAATAGATGTGCTCTTGAGCTGTAGTGCCGATGCTTTCCCGACCTGAATGTCTACTTGCCAGACGGAAAGTTACTGGAGGAGCTGGAACTAGTGGCCGACGAACTGGAAGCTTGCCCCGATCTTCAGCGACCGCCTGCTGCGGAATCCGGTGCCTACCTCTTACTGAAGGCAACCGTTATCGTGTCTCGCTTGGCGAAGGGTCTCAGTACCCTCCGCTCACCGCTGTGCGCCGTCTGAGTCAGCACTTCCCAGCCATCAGTCAACATTTTCGCAATGTGATCGTCCATCTTTTGGAGGTTGAGCAATCCTTGCTTGTAGTACGTCCCGAATATATTCTTCCTATACGTAAACGATTTCACTTCCATTGGCTTCCTCCAGATTCAGAAGTTCGCGCCCCATCGGTTCACTTTACGCGCATTTGATTGGCCTTGACGTTCGCTTTTTCTTCGCCTATCATATCACAATCGGCGTTCGCAGAAAGAAGGAGCCGCCGTAACACGGATATGACTTGCCACCCATTCTCCGCAGGCACCTTTCTTCAGTCCCCCAACAAGGGATCGCTCTGCGCAATGAGGCTTCCTCACCCGAGCCATCGCCGCGTCAAGAAACGTAATTTTCCTGCAACGAGCAAACGAGAGCGAACTAGGCAAGCTCGGCTCGAGTCGTCCTGAACCAGAACTTTCGGCGCTCTTCCGCAAACTCATCAGCCGATCTTTTCGGCTCGATTTCAGGAGTTGATATCATGCGAGAGAATCTTCAGTGCAATTGCCATATTTGCAAGATCGAGAGACATCTTGTCATTTCATTGAGCGAGTCACATTGCTCAGATGAATTCTTAAGACTTGCACAAGCCGCCGCGCCGCTTGCGACGTTTTCGACCGCTCGCGCCCTGGTCGACCACTTGCATGCCCACAGGGATGGAGAAGCGAGCGTGCCTTCAGCCAGCGAAGTTGTTGGTTCCTTAATGCAGTCCAGTTCCATCGTCTCCGAAACCGAACTGAGGAATTCCGTATTGGTTCTTTCTTTCGTCCCGATGATTCACCGGACCTATCGCGAAGTTCGCGCGTGGTTCCGCGAGATCGAGGCCGAAGACATTGCTCAACAGATTCTCACTTTGTTCTTAGAACTAGTGGGTTCAACTGCTCCGATCACAATAAGCAATCATCTGCCCATCGCTCTAACACGAACACTCCGCAAGAATGCGTTTCGTTGGGCAGAAAAAGAAAAGCGCCTCACGATTCAGAGAGAATTCGACAAATCGCAGATGGGTGACGAGCCCGGCGCAATCGACACATTCGAAACGGCCTCCGTCTTGAATGATTTCCTTGACTACTGTCATCGGATCGGAATCCTTTCTGTTTTCGAGCGTGAGCTACTCATCAGATTGAAAGTAGAAGGCTTTTTCGCGAAGGAAATCATTCATACACACACGGCGCTCTCAGAGAAGGCAGTCCACTGGCGCGTCGAGAGAATTCTGCAACGCCTTCAAAAGGCAGCTGGCGAACTTGGCATCAAGAGTTCTTCTCTTTCGTTCGGTGTGCCCTCACGCAATCTACAGGAAAGAAAAAACGATTCGCAGAAGGCGGGGAGTTTTTCTTCGGGGAATCAAAGTCAAGTTTTGCCCATTAGTAAAAGTAGAAGGCAACTCTCGCTGGACTCCTCACCGAAACAGAGCGAATCCAAACAGCAACAGATCACCCCAACTCTGTCCTCGGCTAGTGGGCGCATACGTGTAATGTCGGGAGCAGCTCGGCAGCGGCGCGCTGCAATTCGATCTTCAGTCCTCCCACCAACACTAGCCCGCCACACAAAGTTCGGCGAGAGATTGTCTTCAAATCCTGATGCGGGCCTGACCCGCATCATCCGAAAGGAACTCGCCGGCAATGAAGAAATTACTCCGCAACAAATTCGTCTCCCGCTGGTTCAAGCCCGCGTCCGTCGCATTTTCCTTGTCGCTGATTTTCGCAACGGCTGCATTCGCCCAAGCAACAGGTGCATCCCCTTGGGAGAACGCCGTCAACGTCTTGATGCAGGCGTTCACAACCACTATCGCGCGTGGTCTCTCACTCGTTTCGATTGTGGTCGCCGGACTGACATTCGCTTTTGGTGAGGGTGGCTCAAAAAGAATCATGGCTGGCGTTCTGTTCGGCGTCGGTATGGCCATTGCCGCAGTGAACTTCCTCGCTTGGCTCTTTCCCGCTTCATAACGAACGTATCTCTCACTCCGAATGGAGAAACGCATGGACCAAGCAAGAAGAATCAATACGGTCTACCGGACTCTTCATCGCCCACTCACCGTCCTCGGCGTAGAAAGAAAGCTCTTCTTCTTCGCCATGTGCATGGGCGCAGCGACGTTCAACATGCTTTCGAGTCTACTAGGCGGCATCTTGATGTTCTTTCTTCTCTACCTTGCCGCCCAGTGGGCCACGAAAACTGACCCACAGATACTTCGTTTTGTGTTGTCGGCAGCCAAGTTTAAGACGCAGTACGACCCATCCAAGCTGAGTCCCATCACGATTCGCAGAGCCTCGAATGCTTAATCTCAAAAAAGTCCTCAAGTCCTACAATGAAACCGGCTCACTCAACGAACAGGTGAATCTCTACGGTTTCGTTGACCCGCACGCCTTTTTGACTAAGTCGGGCGATGTGGGCGTCATCCTTCAAGTTCACGGCGTAGATTACGAGTGCCTTGATCCCAATTCACTCGACACGCTAACAAAGCGCCTGGAATCGGCACTGAAGCTCTTCGACGAGAACTTTCGCGTCTACCAGTACCTCTTCAAGAGAAACAACGAGCCAATTCCTTACAGGAAGTATGCAAACCCCATCGTCAACACGGCTATCGAGAATCGTATTCGTCACTTCGCCGAGAAATCCGAGCGGCTGTATTCGCTTCAAATGTTTTACGTCGTCGCCTTCGAGGGCTTCCGTTACAAGCGGGCTCTGTTACAGTCGCTCACCGAGTTTCACAAGAATCCCAAGAAAGCACTCGAAGACCTGAGCGCCGCATTCTCATCGCGCAGACAAGTCGTTCTCCTCGACCGGGAGATCACAAAAGCACTGGCAGCTCTCCACCAAAAGGTGAAGAGCTTCATCCTTCAAGTCAGCGATTTCGTCCGGGTCGAACTCCTCGGCAAGCAAGACGCTTTCCGGGTTCTGAAGCGAGTGTTGAACTTTGCGCCCCAGAAACTCCAACTCGCACGGCTCAAGCACGACACGTTTCTGGACTACTACCTTTGTGAATCACATCTGGAATGTCATCGCGGACATTTGAAGCTCGACGACTATTACGTCAAGGTCTTGACACTCAAAGAGCCCTCGGCCCAGAGCTTTCCACTCATCTTCAAGAACCTTCTCGAAGTGCAGGCTAACTTTCACATCGTCACGGAGTGGAAAAAAGAGGATTCCGGCAAGGCACGGAAGGCGATCCAATCGAAGCGCCGCCACTTCCACAACACGAAGCGCTCCTTAGCGAGTCATCTCAACGTCTCGGATGCTCCACCGACGGACGTTCTGGTGGACGACTCAAAGGAAGCTCAGGTCCGCGAACTTGGCGCGAGCATCAAGGAACTCGAAATCGAAGGCAACTATTTCGGGCACTTTTCACTGAGCGTCGTGATCTATGACCTCGACCCCGCGAAGGTGGAGACCGCCTCTGCTGACTTCTACAAGGTTTTCAGCGTTCACGACGCCCAGCTCTACGAAGAAAAGTACAACCTCTTGAATGCGTTTCTGGCGACCATTCCAGGCGGCTTGCCCTTCAATCTTCGTTCCATGTACTTGCTCAACACGAACTATGCCGACTTCTCATTTCTCTTCACGCTCCACTGTGGTGAACCAGAGAACCGGCATCTCAAACAAGAATATCTCGCGGTTCTGGAAACCAATCACAACACTCCGTACTTCCTAAATCTTCATCATCGTGACGTAGCCCACACGATGATTCTGGGTCGCACGGGCTCTGGAAAATCGTTCCTCTTGAATTTCCTCATCACGAACATGCAGAAATACGACCCCTACACATTCATCTTCGATTTGGGCGGGAGTTTTGAGAGCCTGACCCGCTTGTTTGGCGGCTCCTATGCCCGCGTTGGATTGAACTCGCCAAGCTTCAAGATCAATCCTTTCTCGGTTCCGCCGACCAAAGAAAACCTCGACTTCCTCGCGCTGTTTGTAAAAGTTCTCATCCAGGGAGCGTCGCCCTTGGAACTGACGCCCTCAGAGGAACGCGATCTTTACCACCAGATTGAGAATCTGTATGAAATCGAGCCATCGCTTCGCACGTTGAGCGTTCTATCGAATACCCTCGACCGCCGTCTCGCTGACCGCTTGGCAAAATGGACCACAGGTGGGCAATTCGATTTCGTCTTCGACAACGCTGAAGATACGATCACGTTTTCTCGTTTCCAATGTTTCGATTTTCAGGGGATGAATCAATATCCCGAGGTTCTGGAGCCGCTTCTCTTCTACATCCTGCATCGAGCAAACACCGCGATCTGCGATCCCAAGATCAGCCACGTCTTCAAGGCATTTTTTATCGACGAGGCCTGGCTGTTTCTGAAAAATCCGAGCATCAAGAGCTACATCATCGAGGCCCTGAAGACTTGGCGGAAACAGAACGCCGCCATGATTCTATCGACTCAATCGCTCGACGAGCTTCGGAAGTCGGAAATCCTCGACATCATCATCGAAAGCTGCCCGACCAAGATTTTCCTGGCCAACCCGGACATGGACCGCGATCTTTACCGCCGCCAGTTCAACTTGAACGAGAGCGAAGTCGAACTCATCTCCACTCTCCGACCGAAGCAACAGCTACTCATTAAGACGCCAGAACTGGCCAAGGTTGCCAATCTCGAAGTGGACAGGAGGAGCTACTGGCTCTATACGAACGATCCCTTCGACAACCGGAAGCGGCGAGAGGCATTCGCGACCTACGGCTTTGAAAAGGGCCTTGAAATCCTAGCGGAAGGAGAGCGATGACACCCGTTTTCCCTGTGCCGATCAAGTTGCCAGACTTCATTTTTCAAAGTGCTGCGAATCTTTGGTCGGCACTTATTGTCTCAATCACCGCGCTCCTGTATCTGGCTATGACCCTAATTTCCTTTTTGGCTGAGTCAGACACGAAGCCCACCAAGCCTGGATCATCCTACAAATCTTTCAATCAAGGAGAAGAGAAATGAAAACCGCGTTACGAATTAAGCCGCTCTATTGTATGCAATTAGCTGCGCTTTTTGCTTCGCTGTTTGTGTTTGGTCTCGCCGAGTTGCCGATTCACGCCGCCACTGACACCGCTCGCGTCGTGAAATATGCGCAGAACGACATCGTTCCGATAAAAGCTAAGCTGCGCTATTCAACGCTCATCATCCTGCCCGAAAAGGAAGAGATTCTCGACTTCACGACCGGCGACAAGGAATTCTGGATTATCAATGGCGCACACAACCTCTGCTACATCCATCCAGCACAGGCCGGAATTCGCAGCAACCTGAATCTCATCACGGCCAGTGGACACGTCTATTCGTTCCTGCTCACCGAGATCAGCAACGATCCGAATGCTGACCCTGACTTGAAAATCGTCATTGAGCCGAAGGAGGAATCTGGCATCGGAACCGGCGCTTTCGCACAAGGCTATGCCCCCGCGACCGAAGTGGAGGCCTACAAGCGGGAGATTCGAACAATTCGCGACCAAACCAATGCTCAGGTTCAGACGGCGCAGTCGAGCGCCCAACAGCAGATACAGAAATTCCGTTCCGAGTATTCGACAAAGCTCCAATTCGACTATCAGTTCGACACGAAGGGTGCAGGAAAACCGTTCTTGGTTTCAGCCATCTATCACGATGACACGTTCACCTACATCAAGTGCGCAGCTTCCGAGAAGCCAGCCGTTTATGAAATCAAAGACGGCAAGCCGAATCTCATCAACTTCGAACTCCAGAACGGCGTCTACATCGTCCCGAAAATCGTGGACGCAGGCTATCTGGCCATCGGCAAGAAGAAACTCGCCTTTTCCCGCCACCAGTAAGAAGTCGCACCCCGCAGAACACCTTCTGCCGAATGAGAGGAGCCCATGACAGAAACAGTTAATTCTCCGGCCACTCAGCCTATCCAAGACAAAGCACCGAAGCCGCCCGGCCTCATGCCGAAGAACGTACAGACGTGGGCCATGCTTGGCCTGGCCGTATTGATGGTCAGCATCATGTGGCTCACGGGCGGGAAGAAGGCTCAGACGTTGCCCAAATCTGGAACGTCTGCCGTCCAAACTCCTGCCCCACTCGAAGTCAACGAAGGCAAGATCGCTGAGCTACAGACCCGTATTCAGGAGCTTCAGCGCGAGCAACAGGTTGCGCTAAATCAGCAGAACAAATTCTTCGGCGCAATACAGTCTGAGAGCCAGACCGCCACGCCAGCTCAGGTTGCGGGCACGACGCAGCCGCCTCCAGCTACGCCAGCCGATCCGATTCAGGATGAACGGAAGAAAAGAGCATACGTCTCACTGTTTTCCTCGAATGTCGCCTTGAGCTACAGGAAGGATTTAGCACAACCGGAATTGGCTCCGGGCACCGCCTCACCCACAAACAATGGTTTGCCGGGTCTGCCAACGCAAGAACCGACCTTTAACCAGCAGCTCGCTCAGATCCTTCAAGGGCTGCCGCCAGCGCCTCAACTAATTCCATCCGCACCGCTTGCCGCTAGCAGCGCGCCCCAGGCAGGCACAACTACAGCCGAAGTTACGGAGAGGAAAGCCGCCGAGAGTTCCTCGAAGCAACCTTCGCCAAATCCATCAGCTCTCAACGCTGCCGAGGGGAAAAACTACGTAATCTTTGAAGGAACGATCCTCGAAACCGTACTGCTAAACCGGCTCGACGGGCAGTTCATTGGCCCTGTCGAATGCCTCGTCACCAGTGACATCTACTCCCATGACCGGCAGCACCTTCTGATCCCGTCAGGCACAAAGGTTCTGGGAGAAGCAAAGCGCGTGGACACGTTCGGTCAAACGCGACTCGCCGTCGCGTTCCACCGGCTCATCATGCCCGACGGTTATTCCATCAGCCTCGACCAGTTCAAAGGAATGAATCAGATCGGAGACACCGGCCTCCGCGATCAGGTTAACAACCACTACCTCAAAATCTTTGGCGCTTCGCTCGCGATTGGCGCAATCGGCGGCATTGCCGAAGCTGGTTCGGGGGGTGCTCTTACACAATCCGGCACCCAAACCATTCAGCAAGGCGTTGGCGAGAGTCTAGGCCAAACTTCACAGCGCATCCTCGATAAATTCCTGAACATTCTGCCCACCGTAACAATTCGCGAGGGCCACCGAGTGAAGATTTATCTCTCCGGCGACCTTTCCGTTCCCGATTACGCAAACCACAAAATGCCCTCAGACCTGTAGTCCACAGCGGGAACCGAAGTGATTTACAAACTCTTGAAAGGAGAACTCACGATGAAAAGGAAAGTCCTTGCAGTATTGCTTGTCATGGGCTTGTGCGTCGGCACTGCCTCTGCGCAGTTTGGATTCGGGATTGTCTACGACCCGACCAACTACGCCAATGCTGTGCTTCGTTACAGCCAACTCGTACAACAACTCAATCAGCTCCGGGAAACCTACACGCAAATCGTGCAGCAGTACAACCTGGCCGTGCAAATGGCCCGCAACCTTCAGAACATGCCCGCACGTTACCAAGCGCAGTTCTCGCAGTGGCGGAATGTCGTCGCGCCCAACACCTACGGCAACACAGGAACTTGGGTCAACGGTATGAATACCGGCCTTCCGAACACAGTCAACACCGGCTATCAGCTGGCGACCACCCCACTCCTCCAATACAACGGGCAGGTGCTTTCCGGCATGACTCCCGACGACCTCAACCGCGTGAAGTCTCAGTACGCATCGGTTGAACTGTCCGACGGCGCTAATGTGACTGCAATGGCCGCAATCGGCGCGATCCGCGACAACGCTCAGACGATTCAGAACCAGATCAACAACCTCGAACAGGATTCACTGTCCGGCGATCCGAACCTTAACACCGAAGTGTCCGTCCTAAACAAGATCAACGCTGCGAATGTCCTCACCCTCCGCACACTTCAAGACTCGAACAAACTCCTGCTCTCGTTGCTTGAGCAGAACGTAATCGCCGCCAAGCAGCAGCGGGAAACAACCGCTAACTCCATCAACACCGACATCGCCCGCCAAGCGACGTTGGCAGGCAATCTGGCACAGGTCACAAGCACACTGAACAACTCGCTCCAGAACTTCCGCATGCCGTAATCAGACGTAACCCTATCCCCGCCGCGTCGAAGGAGACACAATGCAGACCGACTATCTGCAATTCATTTTTCAGGCCATCAACAATCTGCTCACGCAGAACCTCGGCTTCTTCGACGCGATGGGCCAGAATCTATTTAGGATGTTCGCGACCATTCTCGTCGCGTGGTTTGGCATCAAGTCTGCGCTATCCGCTTCCAGTGGTAGAGGCGGATTTCACTTTGAGAACTTCGCAAGTCTTTTGCTCACCATCAGCTTTGGATTTGCGATGGTCAACTATTACAGCAACCCGATCCCCGGAATGGGGACGAGCTTTCATAATCTCATCACCGACGAATCGCAGTTCCTCGCCAACAGGATCACGCAAACACAATTGCAGGTGGTGATAGAGCGAGTCGCTGACTTTGAATCCCGCATGGATTCACCGGGGTTCGGCGATTTCCTCGGTACGCTGATCTACACGGCTGTCACTATTCTTCTCGCCGCTGCTCAGGCCATCGCTATAGTTGTCATCGCCTATGGGTTTATCGCCACAGCGGTGTGCGTACTAGTCGGCCCGATCTTCATACCATTCTTCATCGTTCCACAACTCGAATGGATCTTCTGGGGATGGTTCAAGGCGTTCATCCAATATGCCTTCTACCAGGTGATCGCCGCGGCCGTTGTGTTCATCATCGCCAATCTCATTCTCGGCACGATGAATCTCCAGCCGAACGGAACAATTTCGACGACACAACTTCTCGAATTCTTTCCCGTCCTCTTCATTACGTTCTTGGCGTCCATCTACGCCCTCTTGAAAATTCCGGCTCTTACCAACCACATCTTCAGCGGCAGCTCCGGCGGGTCTTCCGCTGGCATATTGGGAGCATAAAGCCATGAGCAACGATTCGAGTTTTCACGACGCGAAGCGACTCTACCTGGAGCAATACGGCGATCCTATGGTCACCAACACCTATCTCAAGATTGCGCTCGTCCTTCTTGCCTTCGTTGCGATCGCCCTCGGACTGATCGACATGAGAACGATCCGGACGTTTCAAAACTTTCGCCCCTTGGTAATCCGCATTGACCAGCTAGGCCGGGCAGAGGCACTGAGCTATGCCAATTTCGAGTACAAACCCCAGGATGCCGAGGCGAAATACTTCCTGTCGCAATTTTGCGCCCTCTACTACCGCCGCAACCGCTACACCATGAATGACGATTTCTCGAAGTCCCTGTACTTCCTCGACGGCAAGCTGGCCAGCGACATCATTGATGCTTACAAAAAGAACGGTGTCATCAAGAGCTTTCTGACGGACCCCTCGCAACCCGAGATCGACATCGAAGTGAAGAACGTCGCCCTCGAAGGGATGCAGGCCTCGCCCTACAAGGCCCGCGTGGATTTCGACATGGTGTATTACTCGGCGGCGGACCATAGCGAGTTGAAGCGCACACTCTACACGGCCAATTTTGTCTTTGTTTTCAAGACCAATGTCCCGAACGAGCTTATCCCGATCAATCCGCTCGGGCTCGCCATTACTTACTTCCGC
>Ga0207092_1097_pt1 | contig 15196 bp, 13 predicted proteins | sample Alteio_BWMinHeat_48_FD_153533 | JGI IMG/M metagenome (GOLD analysis project Ga0207092, IMG submission 153533) | Enriched cells from forest soil in Barre Woods Harvard Forest LTER site, Petersham, Massachusetts, United States -... | ecosystem: Environmental > Terrestrial > Soil > Temperate forest >... | reverse complement strand
TACGGTCATGCGATGTTCAAGATGGTTGATAGGGCGACCCGGGCCTTTGAGTTTTGTAATGGATTCGTCGGTATTGACCGCGACGATGAGGTAATCACCTAATTGTTTAGCAAGTTGCAAGCAAGTCACGTGCCCTGCGTGTATGACGTCAAAACAGCCATTGGTAAATACGATACGTTTACCTTGGGCGCGTGCTTCACGTACGGCGTTTACTAATTGTTCTTGATTGACCATGCCGCTAGTAAAGCTAGTTTTACCGGTTAATGCGACTTGTAATTCGGGTGGCGTCACAATGACAGCACCTAATTTGCCAACAGCAATACTCGCTGCAAGATTGGCAAGCGTGGTTGCTTGTGGCAGCTTCATATTGGCGGCAACGGCTGTGCCTAATAAGCTGATGACTGTATCACCTGCACCCGTTACATCTAATACTTCACGTGCATAAGCGGGCAAGTGTAAGGTTTCTTCTTGCTGGATTAACGTCATGCCATCTGCACCGCGCGTGACGAGTAAGGTGTCGATATGGTATTTCGAGAGCAGCTCGCGACCTTTATTGATAATGTCTTGTTCATTGTGACAATGACCGACAACCGCTTCGAATTCTTTGAAGTTAGGTGTGAGGATATTTGATTTCTGATAAACACTGAAATCGCTGCCTTTAGGGTCTACCAATACCGGTATGTTTGCAGCTCTTGCAAGTTGTATTAGTAGTTGAGGGTCGAATAATGTTCCTTTGCCGTAATCCGATAAAATGACGAGATTCGCTGTTGCTAATTGTTTTTTATAACGCTCAATGAATACGTCTTTTTGTGTAGAAACAATTTTTTCTTCAAAATCCATTCTTAATAATTGTTGATGTCTGCTAATCACTCGCAATTTAATGATGGTTTTTAATGTATCTTGTCTGCATAAATCCTGCGTGACGTTTGCAGCGGATAATTGCTGGCATAGTATATCGCCTGCTTCATCATTACCAATCATGCCTAGTAACACGACGCTTGCACCTAATGCAGCGATATTCAATGCCACATTGCCAGCCCCACCCGGACGATTATCGGTGCTAGCGATGTTGATGATAGGCACGGGCGCTTCCGGTGAAATACGCGATGTGTCGCCAAACCAGTAACGGTCTAACATGACATCGCCTATAACGAGTACGTTAGCTTTGCTAAAATCGGGTAATGTTTTTGGTAATGGGTATTGCATAAAGTCCCCAACATTAAATTTGCATGATTCTATCATTTTCAATGGAAAGAATGTTATTAGTTTGTACGGCATTAACATCCGTCTTTTTCGCAAACAATCCATGGTCAGGATTATTTGCAAAATACGTGAATATACCGGGATAACAAACCATATGATATTTTTTCAGGATTTCATTTTTAACATCAGATGGTAATACTTCATCAGTAGTAGCAAAACGAAATAATAGCCATTTAGGTTGGTGATGAAATAGATGGTTTTCAATCACAATTTTTTGAAAGGGTTTCTGACTACAGGTTCTCCCTGTGGTTTTATACCATGTTAGCCAGTCGTTTTCCAGGTTATAAAATGGCAGATGCTTGAATAGGCAGTCTATTGATTCATGTTGAATTTGCGTATCTGGTAGTAATACTCGTTTAATTCCATTTAGTTCATCTAGCCCAATTTTCGGGTGTTTCAAAAATCGCTTGATAAAATACAAACTATTTTTATACATAGCTGTATGCATGAGTGGATAATGAGTGGGATAGTTTGGATTGAATCGGGTATCACCGAATATTGCATCAGTTGTTTCAAAAAATGCAGAAGTAAGCGGCGTTCCTTTTATGCGATGGGTTTGTTCTATTCCAATTAAAATGGTTATCGCTTCCGATAAAATAGAGGTTGGGACTTTGAGGGAATTACATGCCAGCATCGATTCCACAATATTCTTTTGTAGATGAGTAACAGCATTAATGATTAAGCGAGGGTGAAGCGGAGCATCAGAATAAGCGAGAGTTTCTCTTAAGTTATCAAGGCTTCCAACTTTAATTGCAGCATCTATCATTGCATTAATTAGTAATTGAAAAACAGTAGACGCGCTCTCTTTATCCATTTTAGATAGCGTGATTTCAGAGAGAATTTTTCGCAAGTCTTTTCTAGTGTTATTTTTTCTTTTTAAACGATGTTCCAAATCAATAAACTGTATTCTTTTTTTTAATTTATCAATGTCACATTTTATATCTTCAGATTTTTGTAGCATCGTTTTAAAAGAGTCGATGATATCACATGTTCTATAGTCAAAGCAGAGGTTAGGGACTCTAATGCTAAGAATAGACTCTTTGGTCATTTCTAGCATTTCACCGCTTATTTTTTCCAGAACCAGAAATGGTTTATTTAATAAGCCGCATAACGTTCTATATAAAGCATGAAACAGACATGCTGCTATCAATTCCGTGGCGATGATATCTTCATTGGAAAGAGTAAATTCTAAATAAACCTTAACTTTATTAACGATGTCGGTAACGTGAGTGTTATCTTTTGAATAATAGAGAAAATAATCGTCGCAAAGGCTGAGTAACCTGGATTTGATTTTGGGTTGAAAATAAGTGGTGTCTCGTCGGCCCGATTTCATTATTGTTTTCCTTTGAGCAGATTTTGCTTATTAAATTGACCGTATTGTATAGAATGATTATTAATAAAGCAAATCAATTATATATTTTTGGCTTGGTTTAATCTGAATCTACTGGGCCACATATAATTTTTTATGTATAGCCCAGTAGATTGTATTCACCTAGCCTATAAAAATAAGTCGTCTAAAGTTGTTATTGCGCTTATGCAATCAGCATATGTAGATTTTACAATTCCATTAGCTGAAATAAACGCAATCAATATTTGTTTTGATGTCTTGGAGATTTTTCTATATACCTCTATTTTATTCATTAAATTATTGTAATATTGCTTATCTATTCTAAATGGTTTGTCTGTACACTTTATTTCGCAGATAGTTATTGCATCATCGCTTCTTTCAAATAATAAATCAATTTGAGCACCTCTTTCTTTAATGTTATTTTTAGGGTTGAAGCGCCATGTTCCTACCTGTGATCCGGCGGGAATTTTAAGAGATTTTTGAATTTGACTGATATGTTTATAGCATACTGATTCGAATGAATATCCAACCCATGCGAAATATTGAGATGTGTTTGAATGGTGTAACCAATAATCATTACCTGATTGATGGGAAAGCGTATGTTTTTGTGGTTCAATCCATTTTAAATAAAAATACACATATTCATCAATAATACGATAATACATTCCCTGGCGTTGATGTTTTAACGGTAAGAACGATTTTATAAAACCAGCTTGCTCTAAATCATTTAGTCTATCTGTAAGCGTGCCACCTTTTTTTGTTAATTTACTTTTTTCTTCGATATATGACCTTGTAACGCCTCCTCTTAAAGCCGCAATCATTTTTATGAGCTCAATGTATATTTTTGCATCTTCAAATAATGATTTAAATAACTTTTCAAACTCAGAAAACAAGATGCCATTTTCTTTAAAGCATAGTTGTTCGATATTTTGCGCAGCAGAGAATCCTTTTTTCACTTTATCAAGATAATGCGGTATGCCGCCAATGGCCATGTATAACTGTAATATTTGCTTGTCAATCATTTTTATATTTCTGCTTATTAAGAATTCTTTTGTTTCGTGAAGTAAAAATGGCTTTATTAATAAGCATCTCGTATATCGATTATGGAGGCCGCCTTTATTGTAAATAATGTTTTTAATTATCCATGATGCGCTAGATCCACAAACAACAAGTTTTAGTTTTTTGTTTTTTGACCAGTAGTGATTCCAGTAGTAGTCTAATGCTTGCAATATCCTTGATCGTCTAGTTGCCATCCAAGGCAATTCATCTATAAATATAACAATTTTTTTAGCGGCAGATAAATTATTGATTGCGCTGTTTAACTCTTCAAAAGCTTCCATCCATGAGGGGGCAGTTTTGATGCCCGCTCCATTATAAAATGCTTTTCCTATAGCTTTTGCAAACTCGGCAAGTTGTTCTTTTAGTAATCCGTCTTGAACACCAGTAATATGAAAAAATATACATTTTTTATGGCGAAAGAATTGCTCAATTAGAAATGTTTTTCCTATTCTTCTGCGGCCATATACAACAGCAAACTCCGCTTTCTTAGAGTTAAAAAGATCGGTTAGTTCTTGTTGTTCTTCTTTTCTTCCAATAATTTTCACAGAGGAATCCTTAACCTACTGGGCTAAATATAACTATACTATATCCAGCCCAGTAGGTTAAGAGTTTTTTGCTAGATTTCATTGCATCAAGTCTCTAATGTTAAAGATAGTTGCATTATCATCTTCAGCAAAAAGCGTGTTATCCTTTTGCGATGCATTAACATCTGTCTTTTTTGTAAAAAATCCATGATGCGTATTATTTTTAAAATATGGCAGCAGGCCTGGATAGCAAACCATATGATATTTTTTCAAAATTTCGTTTTTAATATCAAACGGTAATACTTCATCAGTAGTAGCAAAACGAAATAATAGCCATTTAGGTTGGTGATGGAAAAAATGATTATCAATCACGATTTTTTGAAAAGGTTTCCAATTAGTAAGTCTCATCTGGTTATAAGACCATCCTAACCAGTCTTGTTCCAATGCATAAAAGGGTGGATGTTTGAGTAAACAATCTATTTGTTCACCTTGCGTTTTCATGTCGGCTATTGGAACTAAGTTATTTTTAATCTCCATTAAATTTATGTAAGGGTGTTCTAAACATCGGTTAATAAAATACAAACTGTTTTTAGTAACAGCTTCTTTCATGAGTGAATAGGTAATCGGATAATTTGGATTAAAGCGTGTGTCGTTGAATATCATGTCGGTTATTTCAAAAAATGTAGGCGTAAGCGGTGTCATTTTTTCCCGACTGGTTTTTTCCATGTTCATCAGAATAGTCATGGCTTGAGATAAAATAGAGGTTGAGCATAGATAAGGATGATGGTCTTGCATCCATTCCACCATGTTTTTTTGTAGATGAGTAACAGCATCAATCATTAAGCGAGTATTAAGCCTATCAACAGAATAACGGATATATTCCTCAAAGCTATCAACACAGCCAATTTTCACTGCAGCAACTATCATCTCATTTACCAGTAATTGAAAAGCATCCGGCGCTTTATCTTTATTCATTTCAGATAGCGTGATTTCAGACAGGATTTGTTGCAAGTCTTCTGTATTGTTTTCTGAATTTTTTAGCCTACATTGTAGATCAATAAACTGTATTCTTGTTTTTAACGCATCAATATCACATTTTATGGCTTGAGATTGTTTCAACATGGTTGTAAAAGAGCTAATCACATGACTTGTTCTGTCATCATAATGGAGCTTATCGAAGTTGGGGTGTGTTTTGATTGCTGTGAGTTCAGTTGAGATTCTTTTTATAAGCTGCAGGCTCTCCAAGTTATACATTGCTCTGAATAAGGCATGAAATAGACAGGCTGAAATTAACTCAGTGATGTTTATCTCTTCATTGGACAATGTATATTTTAAATAGACCAAAACGTTATGGAGAGTGTTGATGGTGTGTGTGTTTTCTTCTGATGGATAGGAAATATAATCCTCGCAAAGACTGATTAACTTGTTCTTTATTTCGGGTTGAATACGTGAGGGATATCGTCGGCTGGATTTCATTATTGTTATTCCTCTGGGTGTACGTGTTCTGATTTTTAAATTGTCCGTATGGTATAGAATGTTTATTAATAAAGCAAATTAAATCAAGCTGTTGGTTTGGTTAAATGCATGTGTATAAACTTGACATTTAATTATTTATCCATGAAAATTAGGATATAAACTACCAATTTTCATGGATAAATCCAATGGAACGATTTAAAGTAACTGATGAAATCCATTTTGCTTTTGAGGTAACGCCTTGTGTTGCCATTCTTGGCCCTAGGCAATGTGGCAAAACGACCGAAGCAAGGGAATATGCGAGATTACAACACGATATGGCCCCGCAAAATTATTTTGATCTGGAAAATGCCAGGGATATTGAGCGGTTACGCGATCCTTTGCTCACGCTTTCTCAATTAAATGGTTTGATAGTCATTGATGAAATCCAGCTTCATCCCAATTTATTTCAAACATTGCGCGTGTTAATTGATGATAAATCACGTAAGCAGCGTTATTTGATTTTAGGGAGCGCATCCCGTGAGCTGATAAGGCAAACCTCTGAATCATTGGCAGGTAGAATCAGCTATATTGAAATGGGCCCATTTTCTTATATGGAAACAGGCGAGCAAAATCAAACGTGGATAAGAGGCGGATTTCCTTTATCGTATCTAGCAAAAAATGAAGAAATTAGTTTTGCTTGGCGAAGAGCTTATATTAAAACGTATCTGGAACAAGATATTCCTAATCTGGGCATTCAAATTGCACCGGAAAATTTACGTCGTTTCTGGATGATGTTGGCACAATCTCAAGGCAGTGTTTTTAATGCATCTGATATTGGTAGATCATTGGGTTTAACGCATAAAACGATACAGCATTATGCGGATATACTGACTGGTACGTTCATGGTTAGGCAATTAAAACCGTGGTATGAAAATATTAGTAAACGTCAGGTTAAATCACCAAAAATTTATATTCGTGATACGGGTATTTTTCATACGTTGCTTGATATAAAAAATCACGCTGAATTATTGGTTAACCAGAAAATAGGCGCATCTTGGGAATCATTTGTATTGGAACAAATGATTCGTTTTCATTCTGCACTATCAGAAGATTGTTATTTTTGGGCTTCTCATCAAGGTGCTGAATTAGATTTGTTGATCATTAAGGGTGGTAAGCGGCTAGGATTTGAAGTTAAATTTAATAGCTCACCTCGTTTGACTAAATCCATGCAAGTTGTGATGGAAAATTTATCATTGAATCAATTACATGTTATTTATCCAGGAAATGTCGATTACCCATTAACTAAGGATATTTCTGTGTTTGGATTTGAAAATTATTTCAAATCCATAGAGGCTAAATGATTAGTCTCAACAACCATTAATTGGTTGTCACCTATTGTCTTTGGCGATTCTTTTTTCGCAAAAAATCCATGCAAACTAGGGCAGCAAACAAGATGAAATGTTTTCATGATTTCGTTTTTAATGTCGTTGGGTAATGATTGAATAACAGTGGCCAAACTAAATAATTTCCATTTACCGGATTGATGAAAAAGATGATTATCAATGACGATTTTTTGAAACGCATTTTTTTGAGAAGAGGGTATGTGTTTGTTAGACCATGCTAACCAGTCTTTTTCCAAGTTATAAAACGGCGGATGTTTGAATATGCAATCGATTTCTCTGCTTGCATATTCTAGATTAACTTTTTTCAGGATGACATATTTAATATTTTGCAAATTAATGTAAGGGTGTTGCAAAAGCAGTTTAACAAAATACAAACTGTTTGCATTGATCGCTATTCTCATTAATGGATAGGCAAAATAATTTGGCGTAAATGATTCATCATGGAATATCATATTGGCTATTTCAAATAATGCTTCAGGAATCGGTTTATTTTTTTTTCGATATATAGCTTCTCTCTCAATCAGAATATTCATTGCTTGCGATAAAGTAGCGCTTGGTGGTTGATAGGCGGATGTGTCACTTAACAGCCATTTTACAATGTGTGTTTGTAGATTCTTGGTAGCATGAATCATTGCATCATGACTCGGCAAAGAAAAAGGTGAAATATAGGAAAGATAGATTTTTAAGTTATCAAGAGAGCCAATTTTGATTGCGCTTATCATCATTAAATTAATCAGTCTATTAAATTCAATGGGCGCAATGTCTCTATCGGTTTTTGAGAGCGTGATTTCAGAGAGAATGCATTGCAAATTTTTTATAGTGTTAGCGTTTTTTAAGGCAGCGCGTGAATCAATCAAGACTATTTTTGTGCGTAAATGAGCAATGTTGAATACGATATCTTTGGATTCTTGTAGAAAACTAGTCAGTTGATAAACAGTGCTTTTGGTTTTGTTATGAGACGGTATCTTGCTGAATGAAATGTTAAGTACAGACAGAGAGGCGAATAAGTTGATTTCATTGATTATGGTTTGTAAAAACGTTTTGCTTTCGAGAACGCTTAACGCATCGTATAAAGCATGAAAAATACAAGCTGACATTAATTCTTTCATGGCTGTCGTTTCATGGTCAGGTATATTTTTTAAGAAAGTGAGAATTTTCTTAGGGATAACAGCAATGCTTAATGACTCTCCCGAGCGATAATCAGCATAATAAGTGCAAATGCTTTGTAATCTAGCGGTTATGCTGGGAAGTGTGGTGGAAGGTCGGTGGCTGGATTTCATTATTGTTATTCCTCTGATTATGGGTATTTTGTATTCTTAAGTGGCTGTATGGTAGCTGCTGATTTTAGGTATTGCAAATCCCCATCTCATCCCGCACTATTTCCCTCTTTTTATTCGTGTTGAGGCGTGATCACGTGCGATTTTTATACACATTTTTATTTTATCTTGCCTTGCCATTTATTTTTATTCGATTGTTGTGGCGGTCTTTTAGCCAGCCTGTTTATCGCAAACGATGGGGCGAGCGTTTGGGATATTATCCTTACACGTTTCAACAATGCATTTGGGTGCATGCTGTTTCGGTAGGTGAGGTCATCGCAGCCATTCCCTTGATCAAAGCATTAATGAAAGCGCATCCCGATTTACAAATGGTGGTAACAACCATGACGCCAACCGGTGCTGAGCGTGTGCAAGCTGCATTCGGTGATAGCGTCAAACATGCGTATATTCCTTATGATTTAACTACGGCCATGCAGCGTTTTATAAACCATATGCATCCTGTCATTTGCATTATTATGGAAACGGAATTGTGGCCTAATTTGTTAGCGGTTTCTCAACGTAATAAAGTAAAGATAGCTTTAGTGAATGCACGATTATCCGAAAAATCTGCGCGTGGTTATCGTTTCATTGCGCTATTAACACGTGAGATGTTAAACCGTATTGATTTTATTGCAGCTCATGGTGAAGTCGATGCGAATCGATTTATTGCATTGGGCGCGCCTAAAAATCGTATGCTGGTTACCGGTAATATTAAATTTGATATTGAATTACCAAGCGATAGTATTCAAAAAAGTTCTTTACTGCGAAACGAATTAGGTGACGATAGATTCATCTGGATAGCAGCGAGTACACATGAAGGTGAAGAAGAAATTATTTTAGCAGCGCATCAAACATTACGTCTTACTCACTCTCATGCATTATTAATATTAGTGCCGCGTCATCCTGCGCGTTTTGATGCGATATCAACATTAGCAGAGCAATCGTTTGTTGTTGCAAGACGCAGTTTACATCAAACCTGTTCAAACGAAACGGCTGTTTATCTAGGCGATACCATGGGTGAATTATTATTGATGTACGGTGCAGCCGATGTTGCATTCGTTGCAGGCAGTCTCATTCCGCGCGGTGGGCATAATATGTTAGAGCCTGCGGCACTCGCTAAACCCATTTTAACGGGGCCACATTTATTTAATTTTGCAGAGATCAGTGAGTTATTTGTGAGAGCAAATGCACTCATTAAAGTAACGGATGCTCACTCGCTAGCTACACAATTAGATTATTTTATTCAACATTCAGACGAGCAAAAAGAGATGGGAGAGCGTGCTTTTCAAGTGGTTATTAGTAATCGCGGAGCGTTAGAAAAGCAGGTTGCTGGCGTAAATGCTCTGATGGCAAATTAAAAGCTATATATTCATGTTTTTGTTTCATTTTGTCTTAAAATTTAATAAGATTCTATCATCTCAAGTCTTAAGTTTTTGATTTGTTTGTTTCAAGCAGTAATAGGGATAGAAAATTTTAACTGATTGAAAAGATTATCATTTAAGGAAAATGAGGAACTCAACCAAAAACTAAGCAGTCGTTTTTATTGTATACTTTATGCATGTGGTGGGTTCTAGATCAATTGAATGGTGGAATTATGGCAGTTAAAACAACTCCTTTTACATGTTGGAAACTTTCTGGAAAAGATGCCGATGCTTTTGTAAGGCAGCTCGACGAGAGTCAGCCAAATAAACGAGCACAAGAAGCTTTATCTCGAGGCCGGCTGTTGTGCGAACAGATGTCAAAATATGGATATTCCTCTGTAAAACCATCAAAAAGTAATTTTCTTAAAACAGCTTTTAATCGCATAAAGCAAATCGTAATAAAATAATAAGGCGTTTTTATCGTGACAGAAGATAATTCACTTATCCTACGTGAAATTATGCTTGGAGATAAGACTGATAAATTATCTCTTGGTAATCAGAGCTTTATTCCATTAAAGATTTTTTTGGAAAAAGATGCATGGCAATTTCATGAAGAAAATATTGCGAAGACATTTGTTCTTGTTGACTCTGCGAATGCTGGTGCTCGCATTTATGGATATATTACTTTAACCTGTAGTGCGATTGAGCTGGAAGATGGTCAGAGGCCAGCTCATCCAGCGAGGGCTTCTAGATATCCAGCTTATCCATCAGTAAAAATTGCACGCCTTGCAATTGATGTATGTATGCGAGGTAGCGGATATGGAAAACAGTTAATAGATTTTGCAATTGCTCATGTGACGGATAAAATTATGTTGCATGTGGGATGTAGATTTTTAATTGTAGATTCTAAGCAAGAATCAATAAAATTTTATGAGAAAGCAGGTTTTATGTTGGTGAATAGTGATAATAATAAAAATTCAGAAAATCCTATGATGTATATTGATTTGCATTTATTTAATAATAACTAATTTGCCATTCTGCAACTCATTGATAATATTAACTATTTCCGTGACTGATACGGTTTTTAGGCTGTTTTCGTGAAAAATTGCTGAATTGCTAGCAAATTTTTCATCGCATTTTTCTTCTCTAATGGGTGTGTTAACACATCATCTGGATGTAAAAAAGTTTGAATAAATGGAATATTATTTTGTAAATTTGCAACAAGTGCCTTCATTTTTTCGTGCGATATTTCATCCAATACGATTAATAAATGCGGTTCTATGTCTAACATTTCTTGCATAAGATCAGCTGAAATAGTTGTGATGCGCACATTTTTTTTTGTGAATGCAATGGTATTTAACATGTTCATTAATAATTTTTCTGCACGTTCATTCAAATTTTTTTCACTGATTACCATCAGTTTTTTAAGATGATTATCAACTGAATGACGTCTTTCATAGCGAATAATGCCTAGCGTTTTTAAATAATGTTGTTGTGATATTTGCATGATGTTGTAAGACCTATGCTGTGGATTTTGTATTCTATTCTTTCTCGTAAGGATAATATACCGGTTCCCATATTGTTTTTTCTATGGCTTCTTCCATTGTCATATCATCACTAATTTGAGCGAGACCTTCTTTGCGAGCTTCGTTTGCGACAGCCAGCGCAACTTGCCTGCTTACGATTTTTGATTCCGCTAATTTAGGTAAGATAGGTGCTGTTTTATCTTGCATAGCCGGTGAGCAAGCAGAAAGAGCTTTGGTTGCAGCCCATAACATATCATCTGAAACGTGTTTTGCTTTAGCGGCAATCGTGCCAAGTCCTATGCCTGGAAATGCGAATGCGTTATTACTTTGTGCGATGCGCTGCCAACGATTTTCAATATTCACATCGGGAAACGGACTGCCCGTTGCGATAATCGCTTTTCCATTCGTCCATTTTATTAAATCATTCGGTGTTGCTTCTGATAAACTATTAGGATTAGACAAGGGCATAATAATCGGTCTTTCCATTTCTTTTGCCATCAAGCGAATAATTTTTTCATTGAATGCACCGGCGACCGTTGAGCAACCAATTAAAATAGTCGGCGTTACATTGTTCACGACGTCGTAAAGATCAATGTAATTTGCATTCGTTAATTGCCAAGATTGTATCTCTCTAACATCACGTGCATACGGTGTTTGAAAAGGTAGAAGTGCAGATTGATTCGTTAATAAACCGGCTTTATCTATCATCCAAAATTTTTCTCGCGCTTCTTTTTCCGATAAACCTTCGCGTAAAAAAGCTTGATACAATTGATCGGCAATGCCAACGCCTGCGGTTCCTGCACCTAGAATAATAATTTTGTGATTGCGTAATGGTATGCCGCTTGCATGCACGGCAGCGAGTACCGATGCGAGTGCAACAACGCCAGTGCCTTGCATATCACCGTTAAACGTGCAGATTTCTTCACGATAATGATTGAGTATGCGTCTTGCATTGTCACGTCCGAAATCTTCCCAATGCACAAAAATACCAGGAAATTTTTTCGTAATGGTATGCACGAATGTATCAATGAAGTCGTCGTATTGTGAGCCTGTTATACGTTCATGACGCCAACCAAGATACATAGGATCATTTAATAAATGTACGTTATTCGTGCCTACATCTAATTGTATGGGTAAGAAGCGATGTGGATTAAGGCCGCCGCATAAGGCATATACCATTAATTTTGCATTGGAAATATTAATGCCGCCTATACCTTGATCGCCTATACCGAGCACTGCTTCACCATCGGTGACTACGGTTAAATCGACTTCAGGTGGTACGCGATTTTCTAAAATCGTATCGATACGATTTCTATCTTCATAACTGATATAAAGCCCTTTAGGTTTTCTATGTTCAAGACTAAAGTGTTGTACAGCTTCACCCACGGTAGGCGTATAAATGATAGGTAACATTTCTTCTAAATGTTCACTGACTAAACGATAAAATAAAGTTTCGTTGTAATCGTGTAATACATTTAAATAAATATTTTTAGCGAGATTAGAACCTTGTTCATGAAACTGCATGTACATGCGCGCCACTTGTTGATCTAAGGTTTCAACGTGGGTTGGCAGTAATCCAGATAAATGAAAGCGTTCGCGTTCGTCTAAACTAAATGCACAACCTTTATTCAGCTTGGCAGTGCTGAGCAAATCGTTACCGGTAAGCGATGTTTTAATTCGGCTTATTTTCCCGTCTTTATCGCGTATAATCTTGAATTCAAACATAGAGATAACTCTCGTTTTTATTATTGTCAGGTTAAAATAGTGTAATAGTATTTAATATATTATAACGTATTATGTGGTATTTTCGATGTGTTCCCTCACCCCCAACGCTTTTCATTGGAGGAGAGGGTTAGGGAGAGGGGGTTACAAAATACCTCCTCTCCCCAACCCTCTCCTCCAGCAAAAAAACGCTGGAGGAGAGGGAGCAAGTTGTTGCTTTTCAGTTAATTATCGTGGAAATCATTTAATGAATAATATTGCTGTTTACGCTGGTACTTTTGATCCCATTACCTATGGTCACGTGGATGTGATAGAACGTGCCATGACTATTTTTGATCGTATTATTGTTGCGATTGCAGATAGTTCTCAAAAGAAACCGTTGTTTTCATTAGAAGAGCGTGTCGCGCTTTCTGCGACTGTATTAAAAAATCATCAACCAGTAGAAGTCTTAGGGTTTGATTGTTTGCTGCTGGATTTTGCTAGAAAACACGGTGCGAATGTTATTTTGCGTGGGCTTAGAACGGTCACGGATTTTGATTATGAATTTCAATTAGCGAGTATGAATCGTCACCTAAACCCATCGGTTGAAAGTATTTTTTTAATGCCAGCTGAAAAATACATGTCGATTTCATCGAGCTTAGTGCGCGAGATTGCATCATTAGGCGGTGACGTTTCTGCATTTGTTCCAGAGACTGTCGTCACTGCATTAAACAATAAATTAGGCAAATAACTCATGTCATTAATCATCACCGATGAATGCATTAATTGTGACGTGTGCGAACCAGCATGTCCTAATACCGCTATTTATCAAGGTGAAATGATTTATGAAATTTATCCCGATAAATGCACAGAATGCGTGGGCCATTTTGAAGAACCGCAATGTGTAGCGGTTTGTCCTGTGAATTGCATAATCAAAGATGCGGCTCACCCTGAAACGCAAGATGAGTTGATGGAAAAGTATGAGAAGTTGGTGGGTCGAACTTAGGCTGGCTATTTTTCTGACAATCGGAAACCAGGATAAACAAAAGCGGATGCTATTTTTTCACAATCAATCTCAGAAACACCTTCAGCACGCGCAATGTTATACCAATTGTTTTTTATAAAATTTTCCATGTTAAGTAAAATGGACTTAGCTTGTTCATCTTTCAGCAAAAATCTTGCATGTTGTGAGAATAGATTGTCTGCATTGGCAAAAACGACCTTGATCACCGCATATCATAGCTAAATCTCTACGTTCATTGCTGATTGGTGTAAATGGCGTTAAATCGTATGCAGGAGAAAGCCTCCAATTTTTGTCTTTCGCAATGAAAGCATGATTGCGCGGATGATCATCTGTATTTGAAATTAAGGCATTAAAACACATACGACGAAAAAGTTCTGCGGCATCTTTTTCTGGTTCTTCACTAATGCGTCTTAATTCTTCTACAAGAGAAACATATGACCAGTTATCTCTGGATTGAAATGTGTCTTCTACGAGCATGGTATGTTCAACACGGGCTTGATTCCATTTATCATCAGCCCTGTTAAATTTTGCTATCCATAATCCATCTTTATCTTCTACAACGGCTTTTGGTGCTGGTGCTTCTACTGATACTATTCGTTTTACTGCTATGCTTAGTGGTGTTGTTGCTTTTACTGCTAGCGCGTCCACTTTTATTTTTTTTGCTAAACGCAGAATAGATCAGAATAATGCACATGTAACTTCTTTAGCAAAGAAACAAAGGGAAATTAGCGAGCAATTAAAAACTCCTTATTCAAAATTGACTTATCAAAGTATCTAGATATCTGCATATGTATTAGCATGCATACTGATTACCCAAGTGCATGCTTATTCCTACTTAGGTTCTACACACTTAAACAAGCAGCCGGTACCTTAAGTTTTGATGATTTACGTGGGATGAATGCGTGGTTGGTTTAAGCACTTGACTTATTTTTGACATAGTCATATGCTTTAAAAAGCAGATTAAACAACTTAATATGCTTTTGAGAGCAGAATGACACAAAAAAACAAGCTATTAGCCGCCCCTCCTTTTGCAATTGAAGCTGCCCTGAAACGGCTTGGCACCAACTTACGCACAGCAAGATTAAGACGAAATCTAACCATTCAACAAATGGCTGAGAAAATTGGCACCGGATTTCGTGCGGTTGCTAATGCTGAAAAGGGAAAACTTACGACGGGAATAGGAGTTTATGCCGCACTACTTTGGGCATTTGACCTT
>Ga0207092_1096_pt1 | contig 15370 bp, 12 predicted proteins | sample Alteio_BWMinHeat_48_FD_153533 | JGI IMG/M metagenome (GOLD analysis project Ga0207092, IMG submission 153533) | Enriched cells from forest soil in Barre Woods Harvard Forest LTER site, Petersham, Massachusetts, United States -... | ecosystem: Environmental > Terrestrial > Soil > Temperate forest >... | reverse complement strand
CCGCACTGCCAGGTACGGCCGGTGCTATCCCGAGTCCGCCCACGGTACCGAGCAGTCCGCCTTGAAACGTGTTCACATAAGGTGGATTCGCTCCGGCTAAATCGGCCACGCTCCCGGGCAGCAGATCGCTGAACACGCCGAATCCGGTCCTCAGCACGGTCTTTGGCGCAAGCTGCCACGCGATGGCGGTCCTCGGCTGCAGAAGGGCCACCGCCGTCGACTGAAACAAATTCCCCACGTGCGTTTGAATCAATACGTTCAGAGGTTGATTCACATCGTGCGGGATGGAAGCAAACGATCCGGGCAGGCGGCCCAGCGCGTCGTGCGGATTCAGCGGATTGGAATTGTACGTGGCGCGCAGCCCGAACGTCCAGGTCAGGCGCGACGTAACTTGCCAGCTATCCTGCGCGTACAGATCCACGTTCAGAAAACGGAAAGGCTGCGAATCCGCCAGCGGATAGGTCCGCGTCGCCGTGGATGCTACGCCATGGATGAACTGCGGGAGGTTCGCATAGGTGACCGTGGGCACGGTCCCCACGCCGAAGTCGTAATCGTTCAGCCGGAGGATACGGGTGTTTGTTCCAAACCGCAACTCATGCGAGCCCACGCTCCACGCCAGATTGTCATTAACGAAAAACCGCGCAGCGCGCCGCCCTTGTATCCACGTATTGTCCAATCCTCCGATCGTAGTAAACGGAGCGCCGCCGCCCACGCCCTGCAACACAATCGGGAACGCTGCCAGCGTCTCCTGGAGATTGTCCGGCCCAAACAGGCTCTGGTACCAGGAAAACGCTGGGTTGAAATAGTTCACCAGGTGCGACGAGAAAACATGCGTGTAACCGGACGCGAACGAGTACAGCGGCTGAGGCGAAGTCGCGTTGAACAAGGGGTTGATCGGGTCGGTATACGCGGCCTGCAAACCGCCGTCGTACTGGAAGCGAAACCAGGTCATGTTCCGCTCGTTGATGTTGTAGTCCACCCGCGCGGTTTGCACCTGCTCGTGGTCGTCGCTCGAATGAGAAACGCTCCGCCGGTTCGCGCAACCGTTTCCATTCGGTGGATTGCCCGCCGCGAGACTGCCATCCAGATTCAAAGGACAGCCCAGCACTGCTAGAGGCGTTCCCGCCGTGCTCCCATAGAGCGAGAACAGTTTCTGATAGAAAGGCACAAGCTGCGGCTGCGCGGGATATTGTGCTCCGGTAAGAACATCCTGGCCGCCGGCGGGGAGTTGCCTGAGGATGTAGTCTTCGAGCGCCGGCGTCGGGACGGTAGCCGCCGTGACGATGGGCAGCGCGATCCGCACCCATTCGGAGTCAAAAAAGAAGAACAGCTTGTCGTGCAGGATCGGCCCGCCCAAACTGCCTCCAAAATGGTTCAGGGTCGAGCGTGGCTTGTGATTGCCTGGCGTCGCGTTCGTGAAGAAATCCGCGGCATTGAACCGGGATCCATTCCAAAGCTCGTACAGATTTCCATGCAATTGGTTCGTTCCAGACTTCGTCACATAGTTCACTTGCGACGCGCCATAGCGTCCCTGATCCACCGCATAAGACAGCGTGTTCACGGTCACTTCGGCGATGGAGTTCAGGCCGAGCACGAGATTCGTGGAGAGCCCGCTGTTTAAGTTCGTCAGCGGATCGTTGGTTTCAAGACCATCGACAACATACCCATTTGAGAGCGCCGGCAGGCCGTTGAACTCGACGTTGCCGTAGCCATTTGTTGAGCCGACGAAATCGTTTCCGCTTCCCGCCGTGTTGATCAGAGCGCCGGGCGCGAATTGCAGCGGATACGTCAGGTCGCCTCCGGGATTTGGCAGGTTTTCAAGCGCTCGCGCGGTGAGTGTGGCTGAGGTATTTGCATTCTCAGTGTTGATGTCGGTGCTACTTTCCGTCACCGTGACTTCCTGCTTTTCAGCCTGTACCGTCAAGACCAGGCTGATTGTTTCCGTGCGTCCCAGCGCCGCCGCCACGCCTGGCACTCGCCGCTGTTCAAAGCCCGGCGTGCTTGCCAATATCGTGTAGGTCCCTGGCTTCAACTGGGGGAAATTGAAGCGGCCTTCTTCGTCCGTGGCGACGCTGCGTTTCAAGCCATTTTCATCGCTCGTTACCGCGACCGTCGCCCCATGCACGGCCGCGCCGGTCTGATCGCGAACCTGCCCCGAAATGGCGCTGGTGGTCTCTCCTTGGGCGCGCAACGGATGCGGATCGGCCAGCCACCAGATAGCCAGAGCAGCCAGCGGCCAAAATTTAGTCATGCCTAAACTGAATACCATAGACACGGGCCGGCCTGCAATGCGAATATTTGCAAAAAGCCCGCTCGCCGGGCTATGCTCTTGATTTAGTGACCCCTAGAACGAAGGCTGCCGTCAACACAGAGTCGGTGGACGATTACCTCAAGGCCATTCTCGAGCTGAGCGGCCCCGAAGAACGGCGTGTCACCAGCAGTGCGCTCGCTCACCAACTCAGTGTTCGCGACGCCTCCGTCAGCGGCATGCTGCAGAAACTCGCCGCCCAGCGGCCGTCGTTCGTCAAGTACGAAAAGCACCACGGCGTGCGATTGACGCCGTCCGGGAAGATGCGCGCTTTGGAAGTCCTGCGCCACCACCGGCTGCTCGAGCGCTTCCTGCACGATGTTCTGGACTACACCTGGGACGAAGTTCACGAAGAGGCCGAACGTCTGGAACATTTCATCTCGGAAAAGCTCGAGGACCGTATCGCGGCTAAGCTGGGCGATCCGGAAACCGATCCTCATGGTCATCCTATCCCCGAGCGCAGCGGAGCGGTGCCCGCACGCGATGAAGTGCTTCTGTCCAAATGGGCCTGCGGCGTCCCGGCCATCGTCAGCAGTGTCTCCGATCGCGACGCCTCGGCCCTTCGCGAAATGCAGCGCCTGGGCTTGCGGCCGGGCATTGCCATCGTGGTCGAGGCCGGCGTGCGCAACGCTTCCTTGCGGGTGCGGATAGGCGGCCAATCCACCCCCGCTCGGTTGAGCCAGAAGCTCGCCGGCTCAGTGTCAGTCGTCGCCGCTTCTTGACGTGTCCGGAAACATGCCAGTAGGTTCAAAGCATGCCGAAGACGATCCAGGTGCGCAACGTTCCCGACAGCCTGCACGTTTGTGATGAAGGGCCAATTCTCAATCATAGGCCGTTCGCGCTCCAGCTTATGGGGTGCCCGGCCTCAGGCGGAAACCCTTCTGCGGTGCTCCGGCAGGCCCTAATCGCTCGTCGGGAAGAGACTCTTACTTATCCCCGCGTTTTTTTCTTTGAAGTCCGCGGCTGCAATTGGTCGACGATCCGGCTGAAGGTTGCCTGGTCAGCGGCGCTTAGAATGCTAAGACAAGCCCCGAATATTCTGTTAGCTGCGTCTGCCCCTTTGTCTCTCGCTTTTATACCGGCAGGCGTGATCGTGAGCCGGTAGCGGCGCAAGTCACCTTTTTCCCCCTGTCGCCGCAAATAACCGCTCTCTTCCAGCTTCTTGACCAAGAAAGTCATGCTCGGTTTTGGCAAAGAAAGCGCGCCGGCGAGATCGGCAGGGAAAGGGTGGTCTTCAACCATACACAAAATGAACAGGCGCTTCGCGTCGAGTTCGAGTGACGCCAACTCCGGCTCGGCCCTTTCGAGCACGGAATGAAGCACATTTACGTTGCGTAATAGAAGCTCCCAGGGCCGCATGTTTGAATTCCCGCTTGACACGATAGTAGTTCCATGTGAAACTATTCTATATGGAACAGTTCTGTATTGGATAGTTCCATATAGTCTATTCCATGTTACGGGCACAGACACCAAAGGCGCAAGCATAAGCGCGCCATAACGAAAAAGGAGAGTTCACATGAAATACCGACTTTTGGGCAACTCCGGACTCCGGGTTTCGGAGGCGGCGCTCGGCACCATGACCTTCGGCGAAGAATGGGGCTGGGGTTCTCCCAAGGACGAAGCACGCAAGGTATACGACGCCTTTCGCGAGGCCGGCGGCAATTTCATCGACACTGCCAACTTTTACACCAACGGGACGAGCGAATCGTTTCTCGGCGAGTTTATGAAGGACCATCGGCAGAGCATGGTGCTGGCCACGAAATACTCCAATGCGGTTCCAGGCACCGATCCGAACGCGGCGGGCAATCACCGAAAAAGTATGATGCAGGCCGTGGAAGCGAGCCTCAAGCGGCTGCAAACCGATTACATCGACCTGTACTGGGTACACATCTGGGAACAGATTACGCCGGTCGACGAGGTCATGCGAGGGCTGGATGACCTGGTTCGCCAGGGCAAGGTGCTCTACGTCGGAGTTTCTGATGCCCCGGCGTGGTGGATCGCCCAGGCGAATACGCTTGCTCAACTGCGTGGATGGTCTCCCTTCGTCGGCCTGCAGATCGAATACAGCCTGATCGAGCGATCCGTCGAGCGGGAGTTGGTCCCGATGGCCAAAGCCCTGAACCTCGGCTTGACAGCGTGGTCGCCCTTGGCCCGTGGCGTTCTGACCGGCAAATATCACGGCCACGGTTCGCCCGAGCAGGGCCGTATGAACAGCGACACGATGAAGGATTTCATGCCCGAGCAACAGCGGACCGGCCGTGTCGTCACGGCCGTCAAAGCAGTATCGGATGAGACCGGCCGCGGCATGTCGCAAGTCGCGCTGGCATGGCTCCGCTACCGCCCGGTGCCGGTTATCCCCATCATCGGGGCGCGAAAGCTTTCTCAGCTGCAGGACAATCTCGCGAGCCTCGACATGGCGCTCTCGGCGGAACAAGTAAAAGCGCTCGACGAGGCGAGCCAAATTGATTTGGGATTTCCTTATGACATTTACGCAAAAGAGTTTGTCCGCGCGATTGCCTACGGCGGCATGCGGGACCAGATCCTGGTTTGACGGCCCATGGTGAATTTTTCGCCGGAATATGCCTGGAGCAAGAAGAGGACCAGAAAATGACGCAACGAAACTTGGTTGATTACGGGAAGCGGAAACGGGTTGGGGCGGAACATCGCAGAAGCGGCGCTGGCGGCTAAGTGCCACGGTCGTTGCCGGAGCGCGTCGGCGAGAATGTGGTCGCCCGCTCGAAACCCCTTCGCCAGATCGGTACTTCAACGACTCGCGTGAAATGCTAGCATGTCCTCCACGTGCCACACTAAGTCCTGGCCCATGAAGATCCGCATCAAGAAACTGCACCCCGACGCCATCCTTCCCAGTTACGCCCATGGTCCCGATGAAGACGCCGCCATGGACCTGCGCGCGCTCGAGCGCATGGTCCTCACTCCCGGCGCCGCGCAGGCCGTGCCCACGGGCATCGCCATCGAACTCCCGCGCGGCCATGAAGCCCAGGTCCGCCCCCGCAGCGGCCTGGCTCTCAAACACTCGATCACAGTCAATTTCGGCACCATTGACCCGGGTTACCGCGGCGAAATACGCGTCGTCATGTTCAATCACGGCCCCGCCGATTACGTCGTCGAAAAGGGCGACCGCATTGCTCAGTTGATCGTCGCCCCCTATGACGCCGTGGAGTGGGAAGAGGGCAGTGACCTGACCGACTCGGCGCGTGGGGCCGGTGGCTTCGGGTCTTCAGGGAGATAGTCTCCGAAAGCGCTATCATAGGGTAAAGGCCTATGTTGATTCGTAAACCCGCCGATCTCCGGTACTCGGACGTCACGCCCAAGCAGACGTATGTCAACCGGCGCCGTTTCCTCGCTGGATCCATCGCGCTCGGCGCGCTGGCGGGAACCGCTCGGGCCATGAAGCTGAGCGACGCGAAGAAGACGTCGTACAATGTCGGCGACGAAAAGATCACGCCGCTCGAAGCTATCACGCACTACAACAACTTCTACGAGTTCGGCACCGACAAAGCAGACCCGGCCGAAAACGCTAAGGATTTCCGCACCTCGCCTTGGACGCTCAAAGTGGAAGGCGACGTCGCCAAGCCCAAGACGTTCGACCTCGACGGCCTGTTCAAGATCGCACCGCTAGAAGAGCGTATCTACCGGCATCGCTGCGTCGAAGCGTGGTCCATTGTCGTGCCCTGGGTTGGCTTTCCTTTGAATGCGCTTCTCAAAGAAGTGGAGCCCACGCCCAAAGCGAAATACGTGGCTTTCGAAAGTTACTACGATTCCAAGCAGATGCCCCGCGGGCGCTGGGCCGGCATCGAGTTCCCCTATGTGGAAGGCCTGCGCCTGGACGAAGCCATGCATCCGCTGGCGCTGCTGGCGGTTGGCCTGTATGGCGAGACGCTACCCAATCAGGACGGCGCACCCATCCGGTTGGTTGTTCCGTGGAAGTATGGATTCAAGAGCGCGAAGTCGCTGGTCAAGATTCGCCTGGTTGAGAAGCAGCCGCCCACCACCTGGAATCTGTCGGCTCCCAATGAGTACGGCTTCTATTCCAATGTCAATCCGCAAGTGGATCATCCCCGCTGGAGCCAGGCCAAAGAACGCCGCCTGGGCGAATTGTTCAAGCGCAATACTTTGATGTTCAACGGCTACAGCGAAGTCGCGAGCCTCTACGCGGGCATGGATCTTCGCAAAAACTACTAGTTAGGGTTGCCCATCAACAAGATCCTCTCTAGCCCGTGGACCAAGGTTGTTCTGTTTGCGGCCTGCCTGGTCCCGCTCCTGCTGCTGGCTGGGCCGTTATTCAAGCTCGCCACCACGGGTTTCGCCCCCCAACTCACCGCCAACCCGGTCGAATACATCACTCATTACACCGGCGATTGGGTTATCCGATTTCTGATCATCACGCTCTGTATCACGCCGCTCCGCAAGATCTTCAATCAGCCGAAGCTTGTTCGGTTCCGGCGCATGCTGGGACTGTTCGCGTTCTTCTATCTCTGCCTGCATCTCGCGACCTGGGTGGTGCTGGACAAATTCTTCAACCTGCCCGAAATGTGGGCCGATGTGCTGAAGCGCCGCTTCATCACGGTAGGCATGCTGGGTTTCACCATGCTGCTGCCCTTAGCCATCACGTCCACCGCCGGCTGGGTGCGGCGGCTGGGATTCGCGAGATGGCAACGGCTGCATCGCCTGGTCTATTTCGCCGTGCTAGCCGGCGTGGTTCATTACTACTGGCTGGTGAAGTCCGACGTGCGGTTGCCGCTGATGTACGGTGCCATGCTCGCGGTGCTGATGTTATACCGTTTCGCGATTTGGAACAAAACGCCGAAACGCGCCCCCGCTCGCCGCCCCACTACCACTCCGAATACGGCGTCCCTTCCAGACTGACCCCATCCGCTCCGCTGCGTACGTCGAAAACTCCGGGCTGGGTCTGGTTCACGGTATTGCTCGAGTCTTCCATGATCAGCTTCCAGGAGTCGGCGGTGCCTGTCATCGGATCTATCGGCACCTGGCGCAGATAGCCGTCGCTCACCAGATCCTGTAAAGTCTGCGGCGCTTTCTGCTTGTCATAGGTGTACTCGTCGATCACTGTTCGAAGGGTAAACAGATTGTTCTTGAGCACGCTCTCCTTGGACCGGATGATCGAACGGTTGTAAATGGGAAGCGCCACCGACATCAAGACCGCGATGATCGCCATCACGATCATGAGTTCGATGAGCGTAAATCCGAAGCGGCGGCGATTCGGCGGCTCGGCCGCCTTCATCTTTACCTCACCATTCCCCATAGGATGTTCCATCGCGCGCCTTATCCATGGTCTTGGTATATACGTCGAAGACGTTCTGGCCGCCCCAGGACTGTGCCGTGGGATCGTCGCGCGTGCTGCGCAAACCCCATTCGTAGGAGTTGGTCATCGGGTCCTTGGGGATGCGTCGCAGATACTTCATTTTTTTGTCCACTGACCCGGTGGCCTTAATCCCTTCCACCAGCTGCTTCAGGCTTTCGGGATAGTTGTCCGAATCCAGCTTGGCCGGGCCGATCTTCCCGGCGTCCATATCGTCCTTGAACTTATCGATCGCGGTCCGGATCTCCCGCAGCGCGTACACCAGATCGCGCTCCTTGTCGCGCTGCACCTTGTAGCGCGCCAGCGGAACCGCCATGGACGTCAGCAGCATCATGATGGTGAACGCTACGATCAGCTCCACCAGCGTTAGGCCGCTTTGTCGCTTGCGCCGCATCGCTTCTCGCCCAGCCTCTTACTGCACCGCGACGGCAACCGACGGCGTCTGCACGATGACAGGCTGCTGGCTGGTGTTCTTCAAAGCAGCCTCGGTCACGCTGACCGTGGTCATCCCTTTGCCGACCGCCGTAAATGTGAGTTGCAACAGCGGCCCGCCGCCGGTCACGCCGCCTGCTCCAGCCACCCGGTTTACTTCAATACTCGCGTCGCCTGTGTCATTGCGGATGTCCAGGCTCGGCGCAACGATCTTGCCATCCTGCGTCAGCAACGCGCCCGGCGAAATCATCTCCAATCGCAGTACCTTCGGATCCCACCGCACTTTCACCGGAACGCTCGCCAAATCCGTCAGATTCTGGGCCTGCAATGTAAGCAACACCTGGCCGCCTAACTGCGCCTGCACCTTGGCCGGGCTGAACGACAGGCCGGCCGCGCCCCCAGGCGCGCCGGGAGTAACCGAAGCTGGCGTGGTCCCAGACGGCGGGGCAGTGTTGGCCCCGGCTGCGGGCTCTTCCACGCGCGGCGCATAGCTCAGCTTTACGGTCTGATCCGTCCCCGCCGCGATGCCCCTCACGTCCAGCCCCGTGATGTCCGGCTTCCGCACGATATGCGGAATCAAGGCAATCATCAGCTCTTCCCTCTGCCGGTCCTTGGATGTGTTGCCGAACAGATATTTGCCCAGCACCGGCATGTTCACCAGGCCCGGAATACCACCGATCACGCTGGTGTCTTGCGATTGCATCAACCCGCCTAGCAAGCTCACCTCGCCGTCCTTTAGCCGGATTTCGGCCTCGTTCTTCTTCTGTGAAATCACCGGCTGGCTCAGACCGCCCAGGTTGATGGTGTTCGCCACGTTGGAAATGTCCACGATCACGTGCAACGTCACTTCGTCGGCGCCATGCACATGCGGCGTCATCTCCACATTCACGCCCGTATCCACGAACTGAAACTGCGTGCTCACCAGCGGGCTCACGCCCACCGTACCGACGCCAGGCTGGAAGCTGCCTGTAGCATAGGGATACTTCTGTCCAATCTTTAAAGTCACCTTCTGGCCGTCGGAAACTCGCACCTCGGGAGATTGCTCCACCCTGGTCCTCGAGTCCGACATCACAGCCTGCAACAACGCACCCGGCAGGCTGGTCGAAAAGTCGTTGAAGCCAATGTGCCCGATCTGGCCCAAGGCAATGAAGTTCTGTGCCGGAGTGGATCCCGTGCCGGTCCCGGTGCCGGTCCCGTTGTTGGTTCCACCATTCGTCCCAGTCCCGCCTGTACCGCCCGTTCCATTCGCACCGCTCGAGCCGTTATTGTTATTGTTATTGGTGCCCGTCAGGATCGGGTTTCTTGGTGAAAACCCTATCGGAACCGCCAGCCCGTTGGTGCCGTTGGAGACCAGGCTGGCCCCGATGTTGCGGCTGACGTCGCTCGACACGTCCATTACGATCACGTCCACCACTAATTCCGCCTTGGGTTTGTCCAGATCGTGCAGCAGCTTTTCCACCAGCGCTACCTTGTCCACGGTGTCACGCACCACGATGGCATTCTCAGCGTTGAACTGGAACATCCGGCGTACGTCCGTGACCGACCGCACGGCCGTTACAATTTCAGAAAACTCCTGCGTTGACGTCGGATTCTTCAGATAAAAAACCTTCACCACCTCGTCTTCATAGTCCCGGCGCTTGGTGACATTGTCTTCGGTGACAAAAATCGCGTTGTTGCTCACGGGCTTCCAAAACGTTTTGGTCAGCAGCGCGATGTAGTCCAGCGCCTCCTGCAAGGTAACGTTGTTGAGATCCAGGTTCGCGTTTCGGCCCGGCTGCATCTGCGGATCGAACAGTACATTGATGCCTGCCAGCTTGCCCACCGTCTCAAACAGAACCTTAGGCGGTTGATTGTTCATCTTCAGCAGGCTGATCTGGTTGGTCACCGGCTTCAACTCGGGTACCGGCAGGAGGGACTCGATCATCTCCAAGCTCTGCTTTCGCGCCTTCTCCTCGGAAGTCAGCGGCTTTTCGCCCGGGGGGAGCAGTCCTTTTTGCTTCTGCTCCAGCAGATCCTTAGCCTGCTGCATGTCTTGCAGCGCGATCATGGAGCCCGGATCCACGGCGAACCCCTTTTGAAACTCCGCCAAGGCCTGTTCCAGCTCACCGGCTTGCATCAGCTTGGTCCCTGCCTCCACATGTGCCTGGCCAGCCTCAAACCTGACGCGGCGCGTGGCCAGTTGATAGGACGGATCCTGGGGATCCTCGCTCAGCGCTTGCTGGTAGTACTCCAGGGCTTTGTCGTACTCCTTGCGCCCTTCGGCTTGTGCCCCGAGCTTTATGAGCTTGTCTCCCTTGCGGTTGCGAGCCTCCAGGCCACCAACGGGCAGAAGCAGCAGCGCCGCGCAAAACGGAGCCACGAGGCGTAACCTGTTAAAAGAAATCATCTTAATCTCTATTAAGGCCTATGTTACAATAAGCCAGCGGCGGACCGGGAAACTTCCACATAAACGCTTGACGCCGCGTGCTTTCCTGGCGTTGACTAGAAAACAGACCTGGCATCAAGAGTGGAACCTGGTATCAAAATCTTGAGCGATAACCGTCAGGCCAGGCACAACTACCACCTGCTCGATCGCTTTGAAGCTGGCCTGGCCCTCACCGGGACCGAAGTCAAGGCCGCCAAGGACGGCAAGATCCAACTCAAGGATAGCTTCGCCGAAGTGCAGGGCAACGAAGCTTGGCTGCTCAATGCTCACATTAGTCAATACTCGCACGGCAACCGCGAGAACCATGAGCCCACCCGGCGTCGCAAGCTGCTGCTCCATAGGGATGAAATCGACAAGCTGCTGGGAAAAACGCGCGAAAAGGGATTGACGCTGATTCCCACCAAAATGTATCTCAAAAACGGGCGGGTGAAGTTGGAACTTGCCGTGGCCAAGGGCAAGAAGCTACACGACAAGCGCGAAAGCGAGCTTGGAGATGATCGAGTCCCTCCTGCCGGTACCCGAGTTGAAGCCGAAGCTCGCGCCGCGATCGGCAAGAGACGCTAAGCAAGAGACGCTAAGCAAGAGACGCTGAGAAAGATAGTCAAGGAGGAGAGATGGAGATCAGGCAGGAGCCAAAGAGCCTCGGGGAAGTGGATTCGGACGCGTTGGTCATCGTGGGATTCGAGGGAGCGCCCCCACCCCAGGGCCCAGCCGCCGATCTGCTCAAGGAGCTGTATGACTCCGGCGAGTTCTCCGGCAAGTCTTCCGAGATCTCGATCCTCCATCGCCCCTCGGGGCACCAGGCCAAGCGACTGGTCCTGGCCGGTGGTGGAAAGCGCGAGAAGTTCGACGCTGCCGAGTTGCGCAAACTCAGCGGCGCCGTGCTTCGCTCGCTCAAGAGTAAGGGCGTCCGTACCATCACGCTCGCTCTCGACGACGCCTTTCGCTCCGACGATTTCGCCGCCGCGGCCGTGGAGGGCGCCGTCCTGGCCGACCTGGAAAACGATCGTTATAAGACCGATCCCAAAAAGAACGAAAAACATGTCGACTCGTTCTCCGTGCTCGGCGGGTCGCCGGCCGCCGTCGACCGGGGCCGCATCCTGGCCGAAGCGCAAAACTTCACTCGCGATCTTGCGAACGAGCCCGCGAATGTCCTGACACCGACGCTGCTGGCCGAGCGCGCCAGGCAAATGGCCGCCGAATTCGGCCTGGAATGCGAGATCCTCGACCAGGACCGCATGCGCCAGCTCGGCATGGGTGCTCTGCTCGGTGTCGCACAGGGCAGCGCCGAGCCTCCCGCGCTCATAGTCCTTCGCTACCGGCCTGCTTCGGCTCCGGCTTCGAAGGATCACCTCGGCCTGATCGGCAAGGGCGTCACCTTCGACACCGGCGGTATATCCATCAAGCCCGCCGAGGGCATGGAAAAGATGCGCTACGACATGGCCGGCGGCGCTGCGGTGCTGGGCGCCATGCGCGCCATCGCGCAATTGAAGCCGCCCATTCCGGTGACCGCGCTCGTGCCCACCGTCGAAAACATGCCCGGCAGCAAGGCCCAGCGTCCCGGCGACATCGTCAAATCGCTTTCCGGCAAGACCATTGAAGTCTTGAATACCGATGCCGAAGGGCGCCTCATCCTGATCGACGCGCTCACCTACGCGCAGCGCCTGGGTTGCACGCACCTGGTGGACGCCGCTACATTAACCGGCGCAATTGTCGTCGCGCTGGGGAATGTCAACATTGGCGCCTTCACCAACAACGATGCGTTCCTCGCAAAGCTTCTGGCCGCCTCCAAAGCCGAAGGCGAAAAGACCTGGCCGATGCCCATGGACGAGGAATACAAGGAGCTACTGAAAAGCTCGTTCGCCGATCTTCACAACATCGGCGGCCGGTCGGGCGGCTCCATCACCGCCGCCTGGTTCATCCGCGATTTCGTCGAAGAAACACCGTGGATCCACCTCGACATCGCCGGCACAGCCTGGCTCGATGATGCCAAGCCCCACATGGCGAAAGGTCCCACCGGAGTTGGACTACGCACTTTCGTCCGTTTGGCCGAGTCCTGGTAGCCCACAAAGGGTGCCGCGGCACCCGATTCATCAAAGCAACGATGCTGCCGCACTCCGTTTTGCGGGCCTCAAAAGCTGTCCGGTTCTGGAACACTTCATCCCGTCCTCGGAACAGGCCAGCTTCCAGTTCTGCTTGCAATTCCTTTTAGATCCTTCGCCCGGCGGCTTGGCAGCCGTCTTGCCATAGTTAAACCAATCATGCGAACGCTGCTGCAGGACATCCGGTACGGGTGGCGAATGCTGTGCAAGTCGCCTACGGCCACTTTCATCGTGGCGCTCACTCTCGCCTTGGGCATCGGCGCCAACACTTACGTCTTCAGCATGATTAATGGCTATCTGCTGCGCCCCTTGTCCGTACCTCACGCCGAGCAAATCGCGGTACTGGCAACGCATCAGGCCGGAGACTCGCCGTTCCTGTACATGTTTTCTTACCCGGACTTCATCGATTTTCGGAAGCAGGGTGCCTCCTTCGCCGACATCTTTGCCTACTCCTTCAGTGCCGGCGGGCTCAGTGCCGATGGCAAGGCCGACCAGTTCCTCTTTGCCTATGTCACTGGAAACTACTTTTCGGCCCTGGGAGTGAAGCCTCTCCTGGGACGCCTGGTCCTGCCCAGCGAAGAGGATCAACCTGGTAAACAGCCCGTTATGGTCCTTGGATACTCTTATTGGCAGAAACGGTTCGGCGGCAATCCGCGCGTGATCGGCAAGCAAGTTCAGGTCAACGGACGGTCGGCCACGATTGTCGGCGTGGTGCCCAGGGAGTTCCATGGCGCGTACTGGGTTTTGGAAATGGACGCCTACCTGCCCCTCAGCAATGGCGTCTTTTTGGAACAGGCGACCAGCAATCCCCTCATCGATCGCAACATCCGCGTTTTTCGCGTACTGGGCCGGCTGAAGCCCGGAGTGAGTTTCGACCAGGCGCAAGCCTCCGTCAATGTCATCTCCTCCCGCCTAGCCAAGGAATACCCGGCGACCGACAAGAACGTCACTGTCCAGGTCTACCGCGAGCCTTTGTCTCGCCCGCAGCCCTTGGGGACCAACGTGGTTTTGGTCGCGGCCAGCTTCTTCCTCGGTCTGGCGGCGCTCTTGCTCTTGCTGGCCTGTATGAACGTGGCGAACATCGTTCTGGCTCGTGCCACCGTGCGGCAGCGGGAAATCGGCCTGCGCGCCGCTTTGGGCGCTGGCCGCAGCCGCTTGATCCGCCAAATGCTCACTGAAACGCTACTGTTGGGCTTTCTGGGCGGCGCTGGAGGCATCATTCTGGGACTCTGGTTGAATCCCGGCTATGTGAAACAGATGCCGGGACTCAGTTTCCCCATTAGCCTAGACTTCAGCTTCGACTGGAAGGTCTTTGCGTATGCTTTCGCCGCCGCGCTCTTCACCGGGATTTTCGTCGGGCTTTGGCCTGCCTTCCGTGCATCCCGCGCCGACTTGAACGGCATTCTGCAGGAAGGCGGGCGCAGCGATTCCGGCGGCGCGGGCCGGCATCGAGTCCGCAATCTATTGGTCGTCGCCCAGGTGGCCGTATCCCTCATGCTCTTGATCATCGCCGGCCTCTTCGCTCGCAGCATCCAGCACGCCGGAAGCATGCAGCTCGGCTTCGACCCCGCTGGCGTTCTGAACGTCACTATGGACCCGCATGAGATCGGTTACGACCAGGCCCGCGCGACGGAGTTCTACCGCCGGCTCAAAACGCGCGTGTTGGCGCTCCCCGGCGTTCAATCGGCCAGCTTTGCCTATGGCGTTCCCATGGGCAATCTCAGCAGCGTCAATCTCTGTACCATCAGCATTGAGGGCCGCCAGCTCGCCGACGGCCAGTCCTCGCCATCGATTTTCTTCAACAACATCGATCCGGATTACTTCCGAACCATGCGCCTTCCGCTGGTCCGCGGCCGCGTATTCACCGAGTTCGACAACGAGAGTGCGCCCCTGGTCGCCATCGTGAATCAGACTATGGCCGACCGATTCTGGCCGAATCAGGATGCCATTGGCAAGCGTTTTACGGTGAACAATATTGCCGGAGCGAAACAACTGGTCCAAATCGTCGGACTCGCGGGGAATGGCAAATACGCGTTTATCGCCGAAGATCCCACACCTTTCTTCTACGTTCCCCTGGCACAAAACTTTGCATCGATGCATGCCCTGCAGATTCGGTCCTCTGTCCCGCCGGAAAGGCTCGCCACTCGAGTGCAAAGCGAAATTCGCGCGCTCGCTCCCGATCTTCCGGTCATGGAAGTGCGGACCATGCAGCAAACGATCGAAGGCACCAACGGCATGTCTGTCTTTCGGCTGGCGGGGATGGTAGCAGCCATTCTGGGAGGCATCGGCCTGGTCCTCGCCAGTGTGGGCGTCTATGGAGTAGTTTCCTTCGCGGCAGTTCAACGCACCCGCGAGATCGGGATCCGCATGGCGCTCGGCGGTACCGCCCGCGACGTCCTTCGCTTGGTTCTCCAGCAGAGCGTGCGCTTGGTGGCCGCGGGTCTGTTTCTTGGCGTTCTAATCGCCTTCGGACTCACGCGAGTGATGCGCAACTTGTTGATTGGCGTCAGCCCTAGCGATCCTCTGACCTATGCCTCTGTTATTTTGTTGCTATCCGCGATCGCATTGGTAGCATGTTGGCTGCCCGCGCACCGCGCCACGCGCGTCGACCCCGGCATCGCGCTGCGATACCAATAGAGGTCCTTATGAAAACACTGCTGCAAGACATTCGCTACGGCTGGCGAATGCTACGCAAGTCGCCTACAGCCACTTTCATTGTCGCGCTCACTCTGGCCCTCGGGATCGGCGCCAACACATATGTC
>Ga0207092_1088_pt1 | contig 15453 bp, 15 predicted proteins | sample Alteio_BWMinHeat_48_FD_153533 | JGI IMG/M metagenome (GOLD analysis project Ga0207092, IMG submission 153533) | Enriched cells from forest soil in Barre Woods Harvard Forest LTER site, Petersham, Massachusetts, United States -... | ecosystem: Environmental > Terrestrial > Soil > Temperate forest >... | reverse complement strand
CGGAGACTATCGATGTCGATGGAGTCGCCTGTGTTTTGGCGATTTCCCAGGATGTCACCGACGCCCGCCGCCTGGAGAACCAACTGAGGCAGTCAGAATGTTGTTGAAGTCGTGCGCAACTCCTCCGGCGAGACGCCCGACGGCTCCCATTCTCTGGGACTGCCTCAGTTGGTTCTCCAGGCGGCGGGCGTCGGTGACATCCTGGGAAATCGCCAAAACACAGGCGACTCCATCGACATCGATAGTCTCCGCTGACACGTTCGTCTCCCGGATTTCTCCCGCTCGCGTTTTCAGGCGCGCGTGCAATCCTTTGCCGACATTGGAGCTTTTAAGAACCTCTAACAGTCGTTCGCGATCCTCCGCATCTGCCCAGATACCTAACTCCGCAGCAGTCCTGCCCACGACGTCGCGACGTTCATACCCCATCATCTGCAGGAATGCGTGGTTCACGTCCAGATAGCGTCCTTCGGACAGCGTACTGATCGTGATCGAGAGCGGGCTCGATCGGAATGCTTTTGCGAAAAGCGTCTGGCGGTACCGACCATGTCGTCGCAGAAGCACATATACCACTGCGACTAGACTGAGATTGAGTACGTAAGAGGCCAGAACGCCCGCACTGACCCCTGACTCAGAGCGATCCCATAAGTGGCGAATCGAGGACGATCGATTAGCCGCATTTGGACCTGGTACATAACTCTGCCAACCACCAGAATCGAAAGTGGCGGCTCGCATTCAAAAGGGAGAACGATCAAGAGGCAACAATGAGTTCTGGGGTTTCGTTTGGCAGGGAGCGGCGTCCGAGGCTCTGACGTGTAATGCGTTGGAGTGGCAGGCGTCAGAAGGTGGTGGACGTATTATCGAAACTGATAAAACAATCACGGTCAACAATCCGAAGACCATACGCTCCTGGGAAAGGGCGACTCGGTGGATTGGCTCGATTTCTCCACCAAGCGTAACTGCCTACCGCGAATGGGACTCTCTGAACATATGGCGTTCCGGAAATGCAGCGTTTATGCGGAACTGGCCGACGTCTTTTGTCACCAGTGAAAATTCCGGGATCAAAGGAAAGTTTGCGGCAACATTGCTGCCGGCGGGCCAGGCGGGACGTGCAGCGACTCTGGGAGGCGCTAGTCTGAGCATCTACCGAAATACTCGGTATCCGAAAGAAGCCGCCGCTCTGGTTCGCTATCTTTGCCGACGCGACGTGGAGCTGGCACGCGCTAAAGCGACCTCTCAACCCCCTGTCATGCCGGACTTATACGATGCTCCTGAGATTCTCGCTGTGAGGCCGCATTTTGTGGAGCTGAAGCAGATCTTCAATCAAGGAGTGGTCAAGAGACCTTCTACCGAAGCAGGGGAAAAGTACGAGCAGGTCTCCGCGGCCTATTTCAATGCGGTGCATGCCGTTCTGACCAAGGAGAAAACCGCGGGCAACGCCGCCGCAGGTCTCGAAAGAGATCTCGTTCAGATTACAGGATTCGCACCGCGCAGTGTCTCGCACTCCTCCAGAAACAAACGCGAAAGGGCCGCGTATGGGAACTGATGGAATTCTTCGGATGCTCCGTCAGGTGCGCCGTCCCAGCCACTGGCGAATCGGTGTCCGCCTCACCATGTGTTTTGTGTTCATCATCCTCCTGATGGTTGCGAGTCATGCCTTCACCCTTTGGCAATTCGGCCGTGTTCGCTTGCAAGAGGAGCATATGCACCAGTTGGACCAGGAGTCACAAGCGGTGCTCCGCGTTCATGCCGAGTTGCTTATCCTGCGCAATGAATTGGAGGATCTCGCGGCGGCCCGGGATGCAGGCCGTCTTACGTCGGAAACAACCGAGATGCGCCGGCGCTTTCTCGACGAAGCCGAGGAGGCAAATCGCGCCCTTCGTCGGCACTCCGGAGTGTCGCGTGATCCAACAATGTTGAGCACTCTCGAAACGATCCGGAGTTCTCTGCCAGGGCAAATCGACGCTTTGCGAGACCTTGCCGACGCAGGCGACTGGGACGCTGTTCGCCTTCGGGTACAGAACCAAGTGGCTCCGTTGAGCACATTGACCTCTCAGCTCGTAGAGAAAGTTGATTCCGAGGTGAATGACGAGAGAACACAGGCGCAGCAGACCATTGCCCGCTCGGAGCGCCGCGTATTCGCGATGCACATCTTTGCAGCGCTACTGGTTTTGCTAGTTGCAGGAATTCTGGGGACATTGGTGACGCGCAGCATCACACAACCACTTGCACGTCTCGACGCAGGAGCCCACTCGCTGGCACTGGGAAACTTCCAACATCGGGTTGCGGTGGATGGGTCGGACGAACTCGCAAACCTGGGAAGTGTCTTCAACGACGCGGCCCAGCGTCTCGACACTCTTTATGGAGCCTTGCGCAAAAGCGAGGAGCGTTTCAGGTCAGTAGTCGCGGCGGCGCCGGTGGGAATCGCAGTGCTCGATGAAACCTCGACCATTCGCATCTTCAATCAGCAGTTTCTCGAGATCACCCAGCTGACGCCGGAACAAGCGTCCGGACTGCAACTAAATGATCCGAGCATCGCTGCACTGCGCGAAGACGGAACATCATATCCCGCCAGCGAACGCCCCAGCCAGAAAGCTCTCGCGACCGGAAAGCCAGTCCTGAATCAGGTTATGAGAAGTACCGGCCGGATCTCGGGCGAGCAGAGGTGGCTGCTCGCGAGCGCGTGGCCGCTCTTGCGTGATGACGGCACGGTATCCCAGGTCATCACGACGTTAACCGACATCACGCACCAGAAGAAAGTCGAAGAAGAATTGCGCTCAGGGCGCGAATTGCTGGCGCAGGCGCAGCGCGCGGCACAACTTGGTTGCTTCGAGCTGGATTTCAAGACCAACACTGTCGTCTGGTCGGCTGAACTGGCTGAGTTGTTCGGGTTTCCTCCAGGCACACTGTCTGCGCGGCACGAGGATTGGGAGTCCCTGATTCATCCGGACGATCGCTTTCACGCGCAGGCGAACTTTTCTGAGACTCTGAAAACCGGTGAGTCCGTAGCAGAGTACCGGATCCGCCGACGGAATGACTCGGAGATTCGTTGGGTGGAGTCACGCGGACGAATTCATTTTGACGGAGCGGGGCAGCCACTTCGACTAATCGGCGTCACCATGGACATTACTCCGCGGAAGTGCGCCGAGGAAGCGCTTCGTCGTAGCGAAGAGGAGTTTCACATTATCTTCGAACATGCTGCGATCGGGATGGTGTTGATTGATCCGTTTGGGCACCTGTTGCGCAGCAATCCTGCATTTCGCCAAATGTTAGGCTACGGAGAAACTGAACTACCGCTTCTGACGTTCACGGATGTGTCGCATCCGGACGATCTCGACACGAATCGTTCCCACTATGATGAGGTGATCCAAGGCAAGTTGGATCGATACCAGATCAAGCAACGCTACATCCGCAGAGACGGGGGCGTACGTTCTGCGCGAGTCACAGTCTCCGCCCTTCGTGGCGGGAACGGGGTCCTGCGTTACTGCGTTGCCATGGTCGAAGACGTCACTTCCCAGGAACTCGCAGAGCACACGTTGCTGCAGATGTCGAAACGACTCTTGCGCATTCAGGAGGAAGAGCGCCGCCGCATTGCCCGCGAGGTGCACGATTCCACATCCCAAGAGATGACGGCATTGACGCTGAACCTGGGCGCCCTTCGCGCTTCATCTACTCTCCCCGTGAAAGCCAGACAACAAATTGAGGAATCGCTGGCGCTGGCGAAACGTGTGGCGCGCGAGATAAGGACATTCTCTTATCTCTTGCACCCGCCTTTGCTGAACGAACTAGGTTTGTGGGCGGCGGTGCGGATGTTCGTTCAGGAATTTCGCGAGCGAAGCGGATTGCATGTCGATCTCGAGATTGCAGAATCACTTGAGTCCGAACACCTGGATAGCGATCAACAAATGGCGATTTACCGCTTTGTGCAGGAGGCGCTTGCCAATGTGCATCGGCACTCCGGGAGTGAGAGCGCCGCGGTGCGGTTCCGGCTGGAAGGCGGGATAATCGACGCATCGGTTGCGGATCGAGGGAAAGGCATCCCGGTGCTACTACTCAAGCAGATTCAGAGTTCCGACGGGCTGGCCGGAGGAGTTGGGGTTTCCGGAATGCGGGAGCGCATGGGATTCGTCGGCGGGCGGCTTGAAATTAAGAGTGACGAACGCGGGACGACGTTCACGGCGGTCATCCCCCTCGAACGCAATGAGGCCGGGGAGGGACAGATTGCGGCGAAAGCAGTGAGGTTTTCGTAGCTCACTGCAGAGTCTCAAAGCTACTGAATGAGGATTCTTTTCACGGCGCAAATTGCGCATTCTTCCCCCGCCTAAATTGCGCACTTTTGCCTATTGCAGTTTTCCGCGAATACGACAAAATACGAATCATCCAGCGTGGGGCAGAGGCAGGACAGTCCTCCCCGAGCATGCTCAGCCGATTGCTGCCCCACGTGATCTTATTGTGCGGCGGTCTTTTCGCTGCACCGTATCTTTCAGTCAGCGGTGACGGAAAGGACAATTTGTCATGACCTGTTCGGAGTGTCGCGATCTTTATCGGACTTTTGAGCGGCGCACCAACCAGTACCTGGAGGCGCGCTCCTCTGCGTTCTTTCAGATTAGCCCGCAAATTGCGACTCGGAAGCAAGTCTCCCTGCTCCGTGCCCTGAGTGACCTGCGCGAGCATCAGGAAGAGTGCCCCTGGGCTCTTGCGGCGGAGCACATTGCTCAGCGTAGAACGCTTTTGCATTCAGTCGTCCAGTAGACGATTCTGCATCGGTCAGAGCACCACCGATCAACAATGATAGCGTCTGTAAGCCGGCCGGACATTTTTTCATAGCTAAACACGAGTCTCCGCGACCAGTTGACTCCGGCCCGGCCCATTTCTCGTCCAACGCGCTCCATCCATCATTCAACGGTTCCAGGTGTTTCGCCGCACCAAATCTAGCCGCGGCAGTCCCGCATAACGCTAATTGTTCACTATCTTTTGTTGTAAGCTTTCCGGCGGAGGTCATCATGGCCAAGCTCAGACTGCTATTAATTCCGCTTTTTCTTTTGGTATTGGTTCCTGTAGGAAAGGCTCAGTTCGCTCATACCGACCACAAACGAATCGTGGATGCCGCAGGCAGACCGCTCGTCACTCACGCAACAAATCTGGGCAATTGGCTGGTGCCGGAAGGCTATATGTGGCTATTCGAAGGTGGTCCACAATCTCCGGGTGAGATCCGTGCTCTGGTGCTGGAGTTGCTGGGCCCGGAAGGATCCGAGGCATTCTGGAGGAAGTATCGCGAGAACTATATTTCGCATGAGGATATCGCTCTGCTACACCGAGCCGGATTCAATGCAATTCGGGTTCCCTTGCATTACAGTCTGTTTGAGAGCGACGACACGGAAGGGTTCAAGTTGCTGGACCGATTGATCGCCTGGAGCCGCGCCGAGGACGTATATGTGATCCTTGATCTGCATGTTGCGCCGGGTGGGCAGACGGGCGCGAACATCGATGACAGCGCTGGGTACCCTTGGCTTTACAACAGTCCGGAAGAGCAAGAACACCTGATCGCAGTATGGCGGCGGCTGGCGAAGCACTATCGTGACGAAGCGACCGTGCTCGGCTATGACTTGCTAAATGAGCCAATCCCGCATTTTCCCAGGCTGGCGCCTTTGAATAGCTTGCTGGAACCGCTTTATAAGAGGTTGTCGGAGGAGATTCGAAAGATCGATGCCAACCATATCTTGTTTCTGGGTGGTGCGCAGTGGGATAGCAACTTCTCTGTCTTCGGCAAACCCTTTGACACGAACGTCGCCTACACCTTCCACAAATATTGGACGGCTCCAGATGAAAGCGTGATACGACCATACATCGACTTTCGGGAAGAATATGATGTGCCGATCTGGATGGGCGAATCGGGGGAGAACACCGATGACTGGATTGCCCAATTCGTGAAGACCCTGGAAAGCAATAATATCGGATGGGCTTTCTGGCCTTATAAGAAGATGGAAAAATCGTCCGCGGTCGTCAGCATCGTCCCGCCGGCTGACTGGGGGAAGATCGTCGAGTTCGCCAAGCTTCCCCGCGGCACCGCGCACGTCGAAGAGCGGATCAAGCACCGGCCCGAACAAGAAACAATCAATCGTGCCTTCGATGAGTTGCTAGGGAACATCCGCTTCGAAAAATGCCGCGTGAATGCGGGATATTTGAAAGCACTCGGAATGAAATCTGATGTGGCTTCGTACTGAGCGCTCGGCTTTATCGCTTTGTGGCTGGCAACCGTCCTGAGGTCCGGAAAAGAAAAGACCCGACAAATCGCCGTCTCAGATTGGTGACGAAACATTTCTTTTGGAAGGAACTTCTCTCAGCTGCTAAAGGCGTCCAGAGAGACGACACAGGTTCTCACGTACTCCCAGTTATATTGTTCGCTGACGTGGCTAAAAGCCTTCCGCGGATACCCGCGGCCAAGTGGTGGTAGCAACTTCTCCGGCAGCGTCAGCCAGATCGCTCGTCCCGCTGGTGAAGACGCGACCTTCGGAAAGACGCTGCGCTAAGGAACCTCAACAGAAATTGGGAGGCTCGAACTCTACTTCACGTCTTTCATTGCCAGCAGCGTTCCATAATCGCGGCCGGTGGTGTCGACGGCACGGGCCACTACCGCCGCGAAGGCATCTCGAACCTCCGGATATTTCGTGACCAGGGCTTTGATCACGTTTAAGTTGTCCTGATAAGCGAGGTTTGGGTTGGATACGTTGGTTGATTGATAGCGAACGATCAAGTCCAGATCGTTGCCCACAACCTGGGGAAATACGCCAGTCAATTTGAAAGTAGAACCTCCCGCGGCGAGGTCAACGGTCTTGCCACCTGCAGGCAAATCGGCCGGCTGCAGACTTTGCGATTCGTCATAGAGCTTGTCGGTGGCCAGCGTGCTCATGAAGGGCAGGGGCGAGATCAGGCTGCGCGCCACCCGACAGTAGAACCATGCGTTGTGGCTTTGACCTTTGGCCTTGTATTGGCGGGCCCGATTCAAAAACCAGTCGCTGTCGTGTCCGGAAATCTGGGCTTGCGTTATATAGACGTTGCCGAATTTCCAGTCGGAACCAATCTGCTGCATGACGACTGAGAATATTGTCCTGCCATTGGAAGAGTTTGCATCAAGCAGTACCACCCCGTATTTGCCAGGAGGTAAGCTAGCGAAACTAAAAGCGGCACTGTCCGCGGTTTGTCCGTTCTTGCCAAAGACACCGCAATAGAATTCGGCGTGTGCGTCTGGGGCACTCTGGTCGTTGTCGAGCAGAAATGCATTCTTCACTGTGGCTTGAGCGCCGACGAGGCTAGCCTGACCGTCCTTCACCCGCTGTTCCATTTCAGAAAAGTTGGACGCAACGCTGGGTACAGCGTCCTGCTTCAAGGATGAAACATCTCCCTTCGCCGCCATATCAAAATACCGCTGACCAGCGTTGGTAATGGCAGTGCGGACCACAGCCTCCATGTCAGCCGACGTTTGGCAGGTCTGGCCGGAAACTGCCGAAGTGACGAGAATCAGGATGGTGACAACCAATAAGGACGAGCCATGGTGGCGGAGCGGAGTCGCGTTCATTTGATTTTTGCCTTTACTTCCAGCAACTTGCACGCTTCGGCTTCAGCTTACGCCTGCCGGTTCGTGCCCAGTATAAGATTTCCTGTTGGCTGAAATGGTTGACTGCAATCATTTTCTCCACCTCCTCCATCTCCTTTTCGTGCTGTGGCATCCAACTACGCAAGAGAGTAGGCTCGGATCGTTCTAGCGACGGGATTTAACCTGCCAACACGCGACCTTCACGGGTGCTAAAATTCTAAGAAGTTGCCTCGCGAAGTCCCCCCTTATAACACCAGTGTGCTGAGAGGAGTGGCTATGGGTGCAAGATCACGATGGACAAGGCTGAATCGAACCGCTCTTATTGCCGCGGTTCTTTGCCTGGTAAGCGCCGGCTCAGCCCTGCCCGCTCAAAACCACCACAAAAAAGCGAAGAAGCCTTTGCCGCCGCCATTGCCGTCGGGTCCGACTGGGCCGGTCCAGCAAATTCCGCTGGACTCGATCGCGGCGGTCCCTCCGCAGGTGACCTTTCAGAACAACCAACTGACGATTGTCGCTCCGAATTCGACGCTGGCCGACATTCTCCGCGCGGTTCGCAAACAGACGGGTGCCGAAATCGATGTGCCGGCCGCACCAGAACGAGTCGTAACGCACCTTGGACCTGGTCCTGCGCGCGAGATAATGGCGCAGCTGTTAAACGGGTCGCGCTTCAACTATGTGTTGTTAGGCGCGCCTGGAGAGCAGAACGGTCTGACCCGTGTGGTGCTGGTCGCCAAGAGCGGCGCGCCGGATGTCACGCCCAATAACCCGCAACCAGGCGAGCCTGGACAAGGTATGCAGCAGGCTGGGATGCAGACTCCGGGAGTGATACCGCCAGCCAATTTCAATGCAGCCCAACAAGAAGCTCCTGCCGAGGCGAATGAAGAGCCCGCAGAAGAAACGGCTCCGCCCGACGACAACAGCAACGAACAGAACGGAGCGGAGGCCGAACAGCCTCAGGAAAATCCGGGGGTCAAGACGCCGCAGCAGATGCTGCAAGAAATGCAGCAGAGGCAGTTACAGCTTCAGCAGAACCAGACTCCGGGTCAGCCTCCGATCCCGGGATCGGGTATGCCTCCGCATCCGCCACAGGAACAGTAGCGGTTAGGGCCGGTTGCCACGCGTGGTTTCAACCCGCGTCAGCACGCGTGTGGTCTGGGCCGTCTCACCTCTGCCCATTGCGCGATAGAGGAGATCCCAATCGCGCGCCACTTCCGTCTCCGTAATGCTGTGGGGAGAGCGGTGTAACTCCGACTGCAGCCGGGCTTCGATCAGTTGACGCAACAGTTCCGGGGGCGCGTTGCCGTTCGTCACATTACCGGAGGCAATTCCAACCTCAACACGGTCGCCGCTAAGCTGCATTTCAAGAGCGGGCATGCCATCATCGTCAACTACGCTCTGGGCCTTGGATTGCAGTTTCGCCCAAGTCTTCTCAGCGTTGCGACCGCTTTCCGGATATGCGCCGGCAAGAAGATGCTTGAGCTCCTGCTGATAGGCGCGGAGATCTTCGCGGTCAAGCGGGGCTTGCGGCTGCCCGCCAACGACAAAGACCATTGCATCGCGGGCAGGATCAAAGTGTTCCGCGCCGGTCCCGACATAGACCGCTGCCACGCATCCCGCAAAGATGGGGCTCACTACGGCGCTGGGGACGATGTACTTCTTCGACGTGAAGAATGCATCCACAACGCCATGCACCGTGGAACTGCGGGGCATGCTGCCGGGAACCTGCGATATCACGATTCGCGAAAACTTGAGCTGCGAGTGGTGCGCGCTGTACTTGATCAACATCTTCGCCATCTGCTTGGGAGTAGTCATCCCAATGTCAGCGACAACACTGCGATGCAGTGCCTTCGGATAGTAAAAGTTGATGATGCCCTTTGCGAAATCCGCGCAGTTCTCGGAAACCGTATGAAAGTGCGAAACATTGGGCGAGGAATTCAGCTTGCGGATGAGGGCTCGATCTTGCTCGGGTGTCGTCTCGATCTCGAAGCCGTAGATGGTGCGGTCGTAGGAAGAGCCGACGAGCTCATACCAGTTACCGCCCGGAGTCGCACCATTCTCGAGATCAGGGGCGATGGTTTCAAGATGTTTGCGGCGGTAGCGGTCGCGCAAGAAAGCTGTCATCTTCGCATCGGCGAAGAGCGGGATCTCTTCCGGGCGATCGACTGCGTACAAATACGGAATCAGCGGAATGGCGACCCAATCGTAGCCGCCGACGCCGTTGTAGCGGCTAATGACGACACCGGTCTCACCCGGATGGCATGGCCTGAGAACTAACGGGGTCTCCGCGCAGACGCTGGAGAGATATACAGCCGCATGCCCCGTAGCAGTGAAGAATCCCAATTTGCCGTAGGGCTCTTCCAACAAAAGCGTGGCAGAAGCACTCGCCAAAGAAGAGCAGCCAAGCATCAGCACGATGATCGTGGAGATGGCTCGACGCAAGAAACGAATTTGGCCCCAGTACTCTCTCACTCAGACGACTCCCCAGTGTAACCTGCTTAATGAGAACCCTTTAGCGGAAGATTAGTTGCTATAAATCAAAAAAACCAGTTACTGAAGTTCTGCACTTCTGGCGTCCAGAAAGGCGAAAGTTTGGCGAATGTGTCGTTAATCAGAGGTTTCAATAGCGCCGGGTTGGGGGAGGGAGGGTCTGGTATCTTCCTCAATCTGGAGGATTGCCCAGCGGGCACTCTCGGCGACAGTTTCGTCGTCGTCGTGAGCCAGCCTCCCCAGTATGGGGAGAAATTCCCGGCGGCGGCTATTGCCTATCGCGATTACGACGTTCCGGCGGAGGCCGGACCGCTTAGTCCGGCGGATGGGGGAGCCCCGAAAGGCTTGCCGGAACTCTTCTTCAGAGATCTCCGCTAGCCAGTCCAGGGCCGGATTGACTAAGCCTGGGCGGGATTCGAATTCAGGGGCGGTCGTGGCGGGAGCTTTGCGGTTCCAGGGGCAGACATCTTGGCAGATGTCGCAGCCGAAGACATGGCGTCCCATTCCTGAGCGCAGGTCCTCCGGGATGGGACCACGTTTTTCGATGGTGAGGTACGAGATGCAGCGATTCGAATCGAGCTGATAGGGCGCGATCAGGGCATCCGTTGGGCAGGCCTCGATGCAGCGCGTGCAGGTTCCGCAGCGATCAGGAGCCGGCAAATCGGGAGTCAGTTCGAGAGAGGCGAGAATGACCCCGAGGAAAAACCACGAACCCTTTTTCTGATTGAGGATGCATGTGTTCTTGCCAATCCATCCGACGCCTGCATACTTCGCGAAGACGCGCTCGACAATCGGACCGGTGTCGACGTAGCTGCGAGTCACGAAGTCTGGATCCGTCGTCGCTGTGGCCTCACGCAAAGCGCCTTCGACCTGCTTCAGCCTTCGCAGGACGGCATCGTGATAGTCCTCGCGGCTCCAGGCGTAGCGCGAGATCCATCCACGGGCGGGATCGCTGACCTGTGTCGAATACAGATTGTTGGTGTTGTAGTTGATGGCACAGACGATCACGCTTTTTGCCCAAGGCGCGACGCGGGAAAGCGAGGCGCGCTTGAGTTCCCCTTGCTCGTCGCGCGACTCCATGTATTTCATTTCGCCGGCGCGGCCGGCAGCAATCCAGCTTGGAAAATGCGCGAGTTCCCGAGAATCCGCAGTAGGAGCGATGCCGCATAGGTCGAATCCGGCCTCATCGGCGGCGCGCTTGACGACAGTTTTGATTTCTTCAACCCCTCTCAATCTCTACCTCTTGGCGTACGGCGGCCCGTCCAGCTTCCTCTCTGATGATACTGACACAGAGTCCTTTGCGCGCTATGCTTCCCTGATGAACCTACGAAGCATGCCTCTTGTTCTGCCTCTAGCCGTATTCTCAATTGCTGCATTATGTGCGCAGCAGCCTGTCGTGATCACAATTTCGGATCCCTTAGGAGCACCCGTTCCCGGAGCGCAGATCAGAGTTGTGCCAGCACCCGATCCAGAAGTGAAGATGGACACCGATGGCAAGGGGCAGCTCGCGCTAAAGTTGAAGCCCGGCGGATACGCGTTATTCGGGAGGGCGCAGGGCTTTCGCCGTTTGGAGATGCACTTCGATGTGCAGGACCAAATGGCTCCGATCGTCGTGAAGGGCGTCCTTCAAGTAGCGACGTATTCCGGCCCCACCGTTGTTAGCCCAGCATCATCGAAGGATGATCTGGTTGTGCTCGCTTATCCGTATCACCAGCCGGCGGCGTTTTCGACCACGGAAATCAAGGCCATGGCGCACACCAGCGTTATCGTTCACAACCCGCACGCGAATGCAGATGAGACATATTCGGGCGTTCGACTCGCGGATCTTCTCACCAAATTGGGAGCTCCGTTGGGCAAGGAATTGCGTGGAGAAGCGCTGGCTCTCTACGTTGTTGCCAAGGCGCTGGATGGCTACGCGGCCGTGTTGTCGCTGGCTGAAATCGATCCGGAATTTCACTCGGGAGAGGTCATTGTTGCCGATGCGATGAACGACAAACCGCTCGATCCGCACAGTGGTCCGTTGAAACTTGTCGTCACCGAAGACAAACGCCCGGCAAGATGTGTACGCAATCTTAATGAGATCGATGTCGCGTCAGCCCGATAGCGGCGAAAAGGATGGAGCGGCTCTAAGGCTGTGTATTCTGCAAATCCCGTTCTTGAACCCGCGCCGCAACTCTGATTTGTGATCTTGTGAGTCCCCACTTTCCCAAAGTGGGATTTCAAAACGGGAATCTCGCTCACTTTCCACGAATAAGACTTGCCTCCATTTCCACAGCGTATAAGCTTCGCGATACAGAGTCACGCATGTTCCCCCTGCGCGTTCTCCAAATCCTATGATCGAAAGAGAAGATCTATCATGGCGCCCACTCCGCGCGTCATGAGCGGCTCCGGCTGGCAACAGCAGACCGCGGACAGAAAGATTGTGAACCTCAAACCAGCGGGGCCAGGTCGGCACACGCCCTGAACGCCGCTCCATTCCACGCAATCAATGGATCACAAGCCTGCAGCAGCGCAGGATTACCAACAACGCGCAGGTCTACAGGAAACACCTGGAGACGATCCAGAGGCGCAGAGAGGCCGTCTGAGGGCTCTGCCTGCAGAAATGACAAGCCCCGCTTCGTGCCAAGCGGGGCCTTTTTTCATTCCGCATGCCTTGCCCGACCACTGGCTCGCGCCTATACGCGTCTTTGCATCTCGCAGCAATGCGTTAGTTATATCCAGTTGGTTTGTCTGTGGCAGCCTTGCCCTTACCCGTTACCCGCTTGAGATGATCCTGGAACGAATCCAGGCCAGGATCGCCGGTCTTTGTACCAAGTTCGATCGCTTTTTGATAGTTCTGCGTGGCCGACTCCAGCTTGCCGGCACTCTCATAGCCTTCGCCGAGGCTGTCGTAGACATTTGCTGAGCTGGGATACAGTTCCACGTTGCGCTGGAAAACCGCGATCGCCTCATCGAACTTCTTCATCCCCATGAGGTGGTATCCCAAACCGTTGACCGCATTCTCGGGTAGCTCGATATGATATCCGTAGCGCCCAGACAGGTCACGGTAATGCTTCTCGAGGCCCGCCATGCCACCTTCGGGCATTCCGGTGGAATCGTGCGGCATCGGCCAGTCAGAAAAGACCATCCTCAGCCCGGCATAATGTGCGCGTAGCACCGTGGAGCCGTGGGTCTCATCGGGATAACGAGCGGATTCCCACCGGAAATCCTTGGGAGCCTTGGCAGTGAGAGTCTTTCTTAACTGCTCGAATCCGTCCTGCATGTCTTTACCCTCTCCTCCCAGGGAGAAGAAGAGTCTTTTGTTCAGTTCGGAATGTGCTGCAAAGAACTGCTGCGCCTGATGCAGCGTGTGCTGATCGTCCCACCAGAGGCTCGGGCTGACTGCGATGTATGCCTGAAACATATCGGGACGGCTAGTGAGAATATGATCGCCATCAAGCCGCCAAGTGAATGTCCAGCGAAAATGTGGAAGGGAGCAGTGCGGTAACGCCTGTCAATCTCCGACATGAGTTCAGTCTGGATGAAATCCAGAAAACGGTCGCCACCGCCACTCGTCGGAATGTGTTCGATCGTGCCGTCGGCATTTTTCACGTCGGCATGTGTGGGCGTCAAATCGCGGGTGCGGTCAGTATTGGCAATGCCGACCACGATGATTGGCGGCATGCGGCCGTTGTCGATCAGAAAATCAATCGTGCTGCCGATCTCGTTGATATGCCCCGGGCCATCGGTGAGGTAGAGCACGCAAAGTTGGTCCTTGCCGCGGTCGTAGCCGTGGGGCGTCCGAACCCAGACCACGCGGTCTTCGTTCAGCACATTCGAATGAACGGTGAGCTTTTGGGGAATCGGCGGCGCGATGTCTTGCGAAACGGCGGCAATCGTCAGAATAGAAAAAGCAAAGCCGCCGAGCAGAAGACGGTGGACGAGACGCTTCATAGGGCCTCCGGATCTTCAGAACAGACGAGCAGGTCGGGTGAATGTTGTCGCGATGTCCGATGGAAAATCGAGGTTGAGTCTAGACGCCGAGCTTTTTGACTTCCTCGTTGTAGTACTTGCGGTAGAGGATGTCCCACTCTTGCGAGCCTTCAAGGATCGTCCGCTTCTGTGTGTCGATTTTCTGGCGGGCGGCCATGTCGATTTTAGCTTCCTGGTTGAGCAGGTCTTCGAGGATCTTGCGCGTTTCCTGGCGGATGGTGTTGGGGTCTTCGATGAACTCGACCTCGTCCAACTGTTTGAGGACGTCGGAAACGGCGCGGGCCAGGACGTTCACTTTGTCGCGGCTAAGTCTCACAGCACCGCCTTGTACTTGCGAACGAGTTCGTTTTTCACTTTGCGGAACATCTCCTGGTAGTTGGCCCCAGTGTTACGCATTTCGTCGGAATAGGCTTCGAGAATGACACGGACTTCGTCGTTGATGCGGTCTTCAAGAGAAAGTTCTTCGAGGAGGGCGGCGTGGACGCGTTCGGTGACCGCCGGGACCGCAGAAGTCTCGATGAACTTGCCTGCAATCAACTTCTTAGTGACTTCGCGGGCCAGATAGCCCACATATTCTTTGGAAAAAAGCATGTAAGGGTAAGCGGCGCTGGGCGCAACTCAGTTGTTTGTTATGAATTAAAAAGTGTAACACACGAAGAGGCAGAGACGCAGTCTGGCATGCAGAGCATCCGCAGCATTGGGCGGCCAAATGGAATTTACCGCCGACTTCGCGAAGAAAGGCCGCGAAGATCGCCGAGAAAACACCGTCGGCGATGTCCAACCCACCAGGTCAGCACATCAGGTCAGCGGGAAGGCGGCTGATCACGCAACGTATATACAAACTGGCGGATTTCTCGGCGCTCGCGTTCGAGTCTTGCGGATGATTCTTTGGAAAACTGCTGATAGAGACGCAACTCTTCTTTGGACTTCTCTGGCTGACCGACCTGACGATACGCCTGCGCCAGGCGGAAGTGAGCCTCTTCCGTCTGTGGAGCGATCTGGGTCGCCCGTTGATAGTGCGGAATCGCACCCGAGAAATCGCCCTGATCCGCGTGAATGATCCCCAAGTGAAGTTCGGCCTCGGCAAATTGTGGATCGAGGCGAATTGAATTGGCCAGAAGGGCCTGGACCTGCGCGGCGCGGGATTCTTCCCGCGGATGGCGGTTCTTCCAGAGCGCGACCGCGTAGTAATAATTTGCCTGCGCATTCTGCGGCTGCAAAGTGACGAAACGGTGCAACTTTTCAAGTACGTCGTCAGAAGAATTCTTTTCCACGTGCTGCATTTTTCCGAGGAAGAGATATGGCGCAGGATCGCCGGGGTTGAGATCCGAGGCGGCGCAAACTTGCCGGACCGCCTGCTCGGTGGAGCCGCGGGCGAATGAAGCGGCGCCTAGTCCGATCCA
>Ga0207092_1095_pt1 | contig 15460 bp, 15 predicted proteins | sample Alteio_BWMinHeat_48_FD_153533 | JGI IMG/M metagenome (GOLD analysis project Ga0207092, IMG submission 153533) | Enriched cells from forest soil in Barre Woods Harvard Forest LTER site, Petersham, Massachusetts, United States -... | ecosystem: Environmental > Terrestrial > Soil > Temperate forest >... | reverse complement strand
ATTATGAAACGATGTTTTCACATCATAAAATTTGGAAAATAAAGCGCCAGAAAAGATAAAATTTTGTTTTATAAAATTTCAACTGAATGCCGATTCTTGATAAAACATCCGCAACCTGGACGCAACGGCAGCATTCCGGCTACACAGGCTGTTGTTAAACGACCCCGCGTATATTGCATCCGATAAAGACAGGAGGCACGATGGAATGGAAGCCGGGCCTTAGCTCAGCTTCGTGCGGCCGTGTGATGTGTCGCTCCCGGTAAAACCGCGAGGAAATATCAGGCTGCAGCCTGTACTTTTGCGGCTTCGGCAGCGCGCTCTTTGGCGAAATAACTGCTGAGGCATTCTTGCAAGCCCTGTTCAATCAGCGCGCCGACCTTTGCCGCGAGCCCGATTTCAGCAGGCACATCGAAGACAAACATGCGGTACACATCGGCCAATGTCAGTTGATCGGGGTTGGCCAGCAATACCCAGCGCTCCGAGCCCAGATCGTTCTTCTTCCACAGCATTGATTTGGCATTCGACGGCAGATCGCCGCTGACCCTGGCGACCCAGCCTGCTTCCAGCATCTTTTCCAGCAAGCCGTCTATCTCATCCAGCCCAAACCGGGTCTGGATACGTATGGTTGCCACATCGACGGCGGCGCCGTCACTGGCATCCCTGGCAAACAGCAGGGCTTTCAATATCGCCAGCGCGTCGACAAAGCTGCTGCCGGGAGCAGAGACGTGCCACCAGCGCTCAAATTTTACTATCGGCAAGGCCGCCGCAATCACCGCGCCTATCAGCGTGATCAGCCAGGACAGGTAGATCCAGATCAGGAAAATGGGCACTGCCGCCAATGCGCCATAGACGACGGTATATGTAGGGAAACGCATCACAAAGATGGCAAAGAAGCGCTTGGCGATTTCAAACGCGATCGCGGCAAACAAGCCGCCCCAGGCGGCATCGCGCCAATCGACGCTGCGGTTCGGCACGGACAGGTACAGCAAGGTGAACGCGCCGGTGGTAAAAAAGACGGAAACCAGCGTATAAAATACGCCGCCTATAAACGGCACGCTGCCGACTACGCCGCTGGTGGCGGTAAACAGATAAGAGGTGGCGGTGATCGACACGCCAATCAGCAAAGGCCCCAGCGTAATAATCGCCCAATACACCAGGATGCTCTGGGTCCAGGGGCGCGCGCGCTTGACTTGCCAAATCTGGTTGAATGCGCGATCTATCATCCCCAGCGTGGTCACGGCGGTGATCATCAGCGCTACGCCGCCCACGGCAGACAAGCGTGTCGCCTTGGTGGCAAACTGCGTCAGGTAGCCCAGTATATTATTGGAGATCGCTTGCGGCATCAGGCTTTGGATAAAATACGCTTCCAGCGAAGTCCGGAAGGTATTAAACAGCGGAAACGCGGTAAAAATTGCCAGTGCGATCGTCAGCACCGGCACCAGCGCCAGTACGGTGGTAAAGGTAAGGCTGCCGGCGACCTGCGGCAACCGCCCCTCGCGCAAGCGCCTATAGGCAAAAACAAAAAGATCGCTGATCTGGGACCAGGATAATCCGCGCATAAAAAATTTTTCCAATAACATTAATTACTTCATTCTACATAAGTCGCACGCGCGAAAAACCGGAAATCGCGTGCATATAGTGCAGGCAAGCGGGCCGAATGCCCGGATACCACGAAAAGGCCCATATAATAGCAAGCATGAACACCAAACAACTTACCTTACTCGTTTTATATTATTCACGCCATGGCGCAACCCGCAAGATGGCGGAGTATATTGCCCAAGGCATAGAAAGCGTGCCCGGTTGCGATGCGCGCCTGCGCACCGTGCCGTCGGTCTCTACCGTAACCCAAGCCACCGCCGCCGAAATTCCGGCAGAAGGCGCGCCCTACGCGGAACTGTCCGATCTGCAAGAGTGCGCGGGACTGGCACTGGGCTCCCCTACCCGCTTCGGCAACATGTCGTCGGCAATGAAATATTTCTGGGATGGCACCGCCACGGAATGGCTTTCCGGCACGCTGGCCGGCAAACCTGCCTGCGTATTCACCTCCACCGGCAGCCTGCACGGGGGCCAGGAATCCACGCTGCTATCGATGATGCTGCCGCTGATCCATCACGGCATGCTGTTTCTGGGTCTGCCGTATACCTATGCAGAACTGATGACCACCAAGAGCGGCGGCAGCCCCTATGGCGCCACCCACTGGTCCGGCGTGGACGGCAAGCAACCGATCAGCGACGACACAAAAAAACTGGCCATCGCGCTAGGACAACGGCTGGCAGAAACTGCGGTCAGACTGCAGGACAAATGATGAACGCAACAACGCAAAACAAATACCATCTGCTCGCCTGCGCCAGCCTGATCGCCTTGGTGCTGCTGGATATACTGTGGGAAACGGTGCTGGCGCCATTGCGCCCGGGCGGCTCATGGATGGTGCTGAAAGTGATACCGCTGCTATGGATCATGCGCGGCGTGATCAGACGCGACAATTTTACGATGCAATGGTCATCGATGCTGATCCTGCTGTATTTTGCCGAGGGCGTCATACGCGGCAGCAGCGACAGGGCATGGCTTTCCGCCATGCTGGGCTGGGCCGAGGCGGCGCTGTCCGTGCTATTTTTTATCAGCACCCTTTTCTATCTGCGCCCGCTCAAGAAAGCTGCCAAGCTGGCGGCAAAAACGGCCCAGAAGACCGAAGACAAATGATTCACCTGTCGATAGGATAAGGCACAGCCATGCATGCTTTCCTGGATTTATGCCGCGACCTGATAGGCCGCGACCATGTACTGACGCAAGACGCCGACATGCTGGCCTTTGTCGTCGACTGGCGGCAGAGATTCCAGGGCAAAGCGCTGGCAGTCCTGAAACCTGCCTCAACGTCGGAAGTTGCCGGCCTGGTGCGCTTGTGCGTCCAGTTCAAGGTCGCCATCGTTCCGCAGGGAGGCAATACCGGACTGGTGCTGGGCAGCGTCCCCGACAATAGCGGCAAGGCTGTCGTGCTGTCTTTAAAGCGCCTGAATACAATCCGCCATATCGACGCCGTCAATAACACGATGACCGTGGAAGCCGGCTGCATCCTCGCCGACATCCAGGCGGCGGCCGAGCAGGCGCAACGGCTGTACCCCCTGTCGCTGGCGTCCGAAGGCAGTTGCACGATAGGCGGCAATCTGTCCACCAATGCCGGCGGCACTGCCGTACTGCGTTACGGAAATGCGCGCGAGCTGTGCCTGGGGCTGGAAGTGGTTACCGCCAGTGCCGAGGTGTGGGATGGCTTGCGCGGCCTTCGGAAAGACAATACCGGCTACGACCTGCGCGACCTGTTTATCGGCGCCGAAGGCACGCTGGGCATCATCACCGCGGCGGTCATTAAACTGTTTCCGCTACCGCGGGCCCAACTGACCGCCCTGGTCGCGCTGCAGACGGCAGACGCCGCCTTGCAGCTGCTGTCGCTGGCGCAAGCACATTGCGGAGCAACGCTGACGGCATTTGAATTGATGTCGGATTTTTCGCTGCAACTGGTGCACAAGCACTTTCCGCCTATGCAGCAGCCGTTTGCAAGCAGGCATCCGCAATACGTGCTGCTGGAGTTATCGGACAATGAATCCGAATACCACGCCAGCCAGCTGCTGGAGAGCCTGGTCGCCGCAGCGCTCGAGAAAGATCTGATAGATGATGCCGTTGTCGCCACATCGCTGGCACAATCGAGGTCGCTGTGGAATTTGCGCGAGCATATCTCGATGGCGCAGGCAGCGGAAGGGAAAAATATCAAGCACGATATCTCCGTCCCCATTTCCGACATTGCCCGCTTCATCGCCGTTACCGATGCGCTATTGCAAGAACAATTCCCCGGCTGCCGCATGGTGACGTTCGGCCACCTGGGAGACGGCAATCTGCACTATAACGTGTCGCCACCGGAGAATATGCCGGACACCCAATTCATCACCCAACAGGCAGCGGTCAACCTGATCGTGCACGACAGCGTGCACCGTTTCGGCGGCTCTATTTCGGCAGAGCACGGCCTGGGAGCGCTGAAGAAGGAAGAAATCCTGCGCTACAAGTCGCCTGTGGAAATCGCCCTGATGCGCGCCGTCAAAACGGCTTTGGATCCGCAGCAACTAATGAATCCGGGCAAGGTCATCTGACGCCTGGTATCTGCACATCCTCTTACTGCATCGCACAAAAAATAGTCAGCTGCCAGGATAATTTATTGCCTATATTATTTAAATAGGGACATTTTAGTCTTAATGCAATCAGAAAATTGAGGTGATATGTCATGTGGCTATTGCTGATTTTGCCCTTCATTGGACTATTGTGGATTCCTTTCTACAACCATGAACTTCCCGCCCTGTTCGGTTTCCCCTTCTTTTATTGGTACCAGTTCGCCTGGGTGCCGCTTACTGCGCTGATCATCTGGATCGTCTATCGCGACGGCCTTAAAAAGGGAGTCGAATGATGGGCAGCCAAATCAACTGGACGGCTCTCGGCGTCTTCGTCTTTTTTTTCGTATTGGTAACGGTTCTCGGCTTCGGCGCATCGCGCTGGCAAAGCGGCAAATCCAACAAGGGAGCCCATCTGGACGAATGGGGCCTGGGCGGGCGCAATTTCGGCACGTGGATCACCTGGTTTCTCGTCGGCGGCGACTTCTACACCGCCTACACCGTCATCGCGGTACCGGCACTGGTCTACGCGGTGGGCGCATACGGGTTCTTTGCGCTGCCCTATACGAAACTGGTATATCCGATCGTCTTCATGATCATGCCCAGGCTGTGGCACGCTGCGCAGCGGGCGGGCCACGTTACCGCCGGCGACGTCGTGTATGGACGCTACGCATCGCGTCCGCTGGAATTGGCCATTTCCCTGACCGGCGTTTTCGCCACCATGCCTTACATCGCCTTGCAACTGATCGGCATGGAAGTCGTCATCAAGGCCCTGGGCCTCACCGGGGAATTCCCGCTGGCAGCGGCCTTCGTTATTCTCGCACTGTACACGTACTCGGCCGGACTGCGCGCGCCGGCGCTGATCGCTTTTGTGAAAGACCTGATGATCTACATTGTGGTCCTGGTCGCGGTCGTGCTGGTGCCGATGAAACTGGGCGGCTATAGCGTGGTGTTTTCTTCCGCCAGTGAAGCGTTTGCAGCCAAAGGCGGGGCTACCGGCCTGACCTTGAAACCTCAACAAATCTTGCCGTTTGCATCGCTAGCGCTGGGCTCCGCCCTGGCCGCCTTCATGTATCCGCACACGCTCACCGGCATCTTTGCCGCGAAAAGCGCCGATACGATCCGCAAGAATGCCGTATTTCTTCCCGCCTATACGGTCCTGCTGGGCCTGATCGCGCTGCTGGGCTTCATGGCTTATGCCGCCAAGATCACCATCAAGGATAACAACGATGTCGTGCCTGCGCTATTTAATGCGCTCTTCCCAAGCTGGTTCAGCGGCTTCGCCTTTGCCGCCATTGCCATCGGCGCACTGGTGCCGGCGGCCGTCATGTCGATCGGTGCTGCCAACCTGTTTACGCGTAACTTTTGGAAAGCCTATGTGAATCCCGCAGTGAGCCCGGCCGGAGAAGCAAAGGTAGCGAAGATCGTGTCGCTAGTCGTCAAGTTCGGAGCCTTGGTGTTCATCCTGTTTTTGCCGACCAAGTTTGCGCTCGATCTGCAATTGCTGGGCGGCGTATGGATTTTGCAAACTTTCCCGGCCGTTGTATTTGGCCTGTTCTTCGGCTGGTTCGGCGCGAATGCATTGCTTGCCGGTTGGGCCGTCGGCATCTTCGGAGGCAGCTGGATGGCAATTGCCGACGGCATCAAGCCGGTGCACACGCTCAGCATAGGAGGAGACAGCTACACTGTTTACACCGGCTTGCTGGCACTGGCCTTGAACATCGTCGTGGCGGTAATACTCCAATTGGTGCTGGGCAAGCGGAAAAGCTAAAAAAATAGCCCCAAAACTTTGGGGCTATCGGGCTATCATCCTGTGGCATTTAATCACGGCACTGCGAGCCGGGCATGTAAAAGCCTGGCGGCATTTTTCAAAACTCTTCCCATTCGTCCTGCCTGGCATTTGCCTGCGCTATTTTTTGAGGTGCCGCCGTCAATTTTGCCGGCACCGTTTTATGCGATGCGATCGGTGTTATTTTTGGCACTGTTTTCGGCTCTATACGCTCGGCACGCGCGATAACCGGTCTGGCAATATGGTCGCCGGTGCCGGCAGCCATTTTGAACACGCTGACGGTTTGCGCCAAGGCAACAGCTTGCTCCTCCATGCTCTCCGCGGCGGCAGCGGCTTGCTCCACCAGCGCCGCATTCTGCTGCGTCATTTCATCCATCTGCGTGATCGCCAGGTTGACCTGCTCTATCCCTGAGCTCTGCTCCTGGCTGGCAGCAGTGATCTCGCTCATGATGTCGGCTACGTGCTGCACGCTGGTGACGATCTCGTCCATGGTCTTGCCGGCTTCGTCGACCAGCTTGCTGCCCTGGTCGACCTTGTCGACCGAATCGCCGATCAGCGTCTTGATCTCCTTGGCCGCACCGGCGCTGCGTTGCGCCAGGTTGCGCACCTCGGAGGCGACTACCGCAAAGCCGCGCCCCTGCTCGCCGGCGCGCGCCGCTTCCACCGCCGCATTCAGCGCCAGGATATTGGTCTGGAAGGCGATGCCGTCGATGACGCCGATGATGTCGACGATCTTGCGCGAACTGTCCTTGATCGAGCCCATGGTATTGACCACCTGGCTGACCACGGCGCCGCCCTTGACGGCGACGCTGCTGGCAGACACCACCAGCTGATTCGCCTGCCTGGCGTTGTCGGCATTTTGTTTCACTGTGCTGGTCAGTTCTTCCATCGAACTGGCGGTTTCTTCCAGCGAGCTGGCTTGCGACTCGGTGCGGCTGGACAGGTCGGCATTGCCCGCGGCGATCTCTTGCGCGGCGACGGTGATGGTCTCGGTGCCCTGCTTGATCTGGGTAACGGTATTCACCAGATTGGTTTGCATCAATTTCAGGGATTGCAGCAATGCGCCGACTTCATCCGAGCTATGAATCTCAATATCGTGCGACAGGTCTCCGCTGGCGATATAGTCAGCCACCAGGCCGGCACTCTTGATGGGAATGGAAATGGTACGGGTAATGACCCACGCCGCTGCGCCGCCCAAAACCAGGATGACGATACCGATGATGACCATGCCCAGCATCGCACTCTTGTAATTGTTCTGTGATTCCTCGAAGGTCAGCTTCATTGCCGCATGCTGTTGCTGGGCCAGCTCGGTCAGGGCCACCATCCATTTTTCATGCGGCGCATTGAATTCGGTTTGCAGCAGGGAGGCAGCGTCAAAATAATTGCCTTCTCCCACAAAACTCTTGATCTTGGCCACGATGGCCATCACGGCCTCTTTTTGAGATAAGGCCTTGCTGAATGTCGCCTTGCCCTCGCTCCCTTCGATCAAATTTTTCGCCAGCTTTTCCGATTTGGCATAATCATCCATCGTAGAAACCAGGCGCTTGGTTTCCCGTTCGGCTTCCGCGACGTCGGTCGGCGCCGTCATCTTGCGCAGCACGAGGGACAAAGCACGGCCCTGTTCGCGCATATCGGTGGCCGCGTTCAACGCGGCCACTTTATTATTAAAAATGTAGTCCGTTGAGCCTTGCAACTGACTCATTCTTAACAAACCTAAAACCAGCAAACCCGTAGCAAACAAAAGTACCAAACCAAACCCAAGGGCAAGACGAGTACCAATTTTGATATTAGACAACTGGTTCATAGGCTTCCTGTAAAAATGAAAGGGATCAGGCCGCAGCCTGGTCTACCAGCCCCATTTCCGGGCTGGACATCAATTTGTCGATATCCACCAGGATCAACATGCGTTCTTCCAGCGTGCCCAGACCTATCAAAAAGTCGGTGCTGAACGTCGTGCCCATCTCCGGTGCCGCCCTGACCTGCTCAGGCATCAACGTGGTTACATCCGACACACTATCGACCACCATGCCTACAATACGGCCGCCGATATTCAGAATGATCACTACCGTGAACTGGTCATAGGTAGGTTCGCCCAGATTGAATTTGATGCGCATATCCACCACAGGAACAATGATCCCCCGCAGGTTGATCACGCCTTTCAAAAAATCCGGTGCGTTGGCAATGCGCGTCACCGCTTCGTAACCGCGTATCTCCTGCACCTTCAATATGTCTATGCCGTATTCTTCCTTGCCCAAAGTGAACGCCAGGAATTCGTTTCCAGAGATATCGCCGATTTTGTTTTCAGTTGTTTCAGTTTGTGTGGATATGGACATAGAAGTCCTTCCTTTCCCATCAATAATTAACTTGGAAATTGCAGCGAATGAATCAGGTCAATGCAAGAGCCGACCCTCGACAAAATGTCCTGCCGATGTAAATGCCATCAGCATCAACGCGCCACAACTTCTTGCCTTGGAGTGTTATAGAAAACCGTTTCTTTATATCAAAAGGTTTCTCTATGGTATCACCTCGGCCGCTAATTTTGAATTTCCACCCTGATTTTATTATCTCTACTGGTACTACAGGTAAATAATATTGCAATAATGCATTGTGCATGGCACATAAACCACAACAAAATACGGATATCGTTTAAATTTTCCAAATTTCATCAGTTTGACCTGTAAAATCTGACAGCCTTCATATCCGACCCTCCGGGCTCTTGCGCGCTAGTCCCGCCCCGGAGTTTGAAGCGCACCGGGTGCCACAGGTTTTGCTGGCAAAGCCCTGATGCCGGACGGATAGACATATTCAAACTGCGGACTTAAATTCAAATGATTTGCGATTCCCGGCGGGCTGAATTTTCCTCTTAACGACGAGGTCGCTTTCAAGCGAAAGTCGAATTTGGCGGGGGAAATAAACTGCGCCCGGCCGGCAATATAGTTATTGCGGAAGTTTCCTGTGATACCGGGAGGCATCCATGGATAGTTCTCGCCGTCCTTGTCGACCGCCTGCTGTGCATTTCCGAGCAGCAGGTTATTAATCGCCGTAACCTTGATATTTCCCGGCTTTACAAAAAGGAAAACGCCACTTGCAGGCAAGTCATCCACTATCGTATTGCTGGCGAGGTAGAGCGCATTATCCGGCCACGCATATCCCTCGGAACCGATGGATATGATCGTCGGATTTTCGGTTGTTGCAGCCTGCTCAATGATATTGCCGATGACATAGGAAATGCCGCCATTGGGGAACTCCAGTTCATAACTTGCCTGCCCGCCGGCCTCATCCGTCAAGCGGTTATACAAAACCAGGTTTTCGCGAGCGCGGCTCTTCAACAGGTGCCCTATCCTCGCATGGTGGAAATAACTTCCAGTGACCTTAAATTTTTGTAGCGGTCCCACATAAATATTATGGCTCAGGCCATCGCCGGCGCCGTTATAAGCAAACTCACTGTCTTCTATTTCAAGTGTGGCATCGCCGCCCGCGGTCAGTATCCCGTTTTCGTTGTCGATAAAGGAGCAATTGCGAATGACGAGATACCCCTTCTCCAGCCTGATTCCCGCACCGTTACGGTCAGGCACGCGCGCGCCGCGAAAATCGATATCTTGTATCTTAATATCGCCACCCCGCACGACCCAGATAGCCTTACCCTCGGCGCTGGCGCCGGCAGCTGTCAGCTTGACCCTTCCTCGCACCGCGCGAATCGTCAGCTGGTTTTGCGTCCATACGGCGACATCGCCGACATACTCGCCGGGCTCAATCTCTATGATGTCGCCATCCTGGGCAAGACCGGATGCTTGCGATATCGTGCGTATGGGCGCGGACGGCCCTACCCTCAGGACGTGCTCGGCACGGACAAGCGGGGCCGTTGCCATAGCCAGCACAATAGCCAGCAGACGCGCGCAGGAAAACCATATTAAGCAACGAGTTGGCATCGGATTACGATCCATGGATGATGGCCGGTGCAGAGATATTCGCATCAAAACCGCAAGTATGCCAACACCTGCGTCTACTCGAAGGACTCAGTCTCCCATCTGCTGCAATATGTTCCGCACCAGATCCAGGGAAAAATCGATGTCCAGTGCCTCTATACTGCCAAATCCCAGCATCAGCCCTTGTCTGGGCTCGCTGAAATGATAAAAGCCGTCCAACGGATACAGTCCGACGCCGACCTGCCTGGCCAACTTGATCAATAGCGGGATATCCAGCTTTCTTTTGCACAGGGCCGCCAGGTGGAATCCAGCCACCGACGGAATCACTTCAAACCACTCGGCCAGGTCGGTGCTAAAGCGCGCCAGTAGTTTTTCGCGGCGCCTGGCGTACATGGCATGGCATTGCCTGATGTGCCGGGCCAGATAGCCGTCATCGATGAATTTGGCAATAGCGTATTGCGTCATGCTCGTCGTATGCCAATCGGTCAGATGTTTTGCCACTGCGATCGCATTCAGAATTTCAGCGGGAGCGACTACATAGCCGAGCCGCAATTCAGGCAGCAGCACTTTCGAAAAGGTGCCGACATAGGCGACGATGCCGTCTTGATCCATGCCCTGCAGCGAGTCCGCCGGCCGCCCCTCAAAGCGAAATTCGCTATCGTAGTCATCTTCGATAATGATGGCGCCGATCTCCCTGGCCTTGTCCAATAAAGCTTGCCGCCGTTGCATGCTCATCGGCATTCCCAATGGAAACTGATGGGATGGCGTCACATAGATCAAGCGCGCATTTTCCGGTATCCGGTCGACGACCATGCCCTCGCTGTCCACCGGTACGCCGCAAACATTGGCTCCCTGGCTGGCAAACAATAAGCGCGCCGGCGGGTATCCGGGGTCTTCGACTGCGACCACGCAGCCGGGTTCCACCAAGACCCTGGCGATCAGGTCCAGCGCCTGTTGCGCGCCATTGGTCACAATGATGTCGGAAGCGGTGCAGGCGACGCCCCTGGCAAATCCGATATGGCGCGCTATTGCATCGCGCAGCATAGCTACCCCTTCGGCCTGTTGATACAGGCCGCGGGATTCGGCGTCCTGCCTGAGCGCAAACAAGACGCACCGCCGCCACTCGTCCATAGGGAACTGGTTTTTGGTAGAACTGCCTCCTATATATTCATAGCGCGATCTTCCAGCAAGCTCGGGGTGGCGCAACGGTGTGGGAATGTCGTTCCAGCGTTTGACCACCGCAGCGCCCGCCAGCGCGCCCTTGCCTCGGCTTTGGGCGCGGGGCAGCACTTGCGAGTTGACGAAAGTGCCGACGCCGACCTGCCCAGTCAGCAGCCTTTCATCCGTCAATTTTGCATAGACAGTCGATACCGTTTTGCGGGATATGCCCAATTGTTCGGCCAGCAAACGAGATGGCGGAATCCGGCTGCCCGCCGCCAGACGCCCCGACCGAATCGCGTCCCTCATTTGTTGATACAGCTGACCCCTCAGGTCCTTATCGCCTTTGATGACGATATGCATTTCCATGCTTCACCCCACCTGCAAGAATTTACGATGACGAACGCAACGGGCACATGCCTGTTTGGCCGTTGACTCCAATGGCTGCCTTGGCATCCCCATTTTCCCTAGGATTGGTCTCCCATTGGCGCAGGTATCGCTTATATCATTTCTCCAGTGTTGCGCAATTGCCGTTGCAGATCGGGCGAGCGATCCGCATAGAGCCATCGCAATGATACCTGTAGCAACATTTTAATGACCTATAAGCGAAGGAAAATTTCATGAACCAGCGTACCGATTTTTATAAAGCCTCCCCCGAAGCCCTGAAGGCGATGATTGCGCTGGAAGGCGCCGTCAGCAAACTGGGATTGGAAACCACCCTGCTGGACCTTGTCAAGCTGCGCGCCTCGCAAATCAACGGCTGCGCCTTCTGTGTCGACCTGCACAGCACCGATCTGCGCAAGGCCGGCGAAAGCGAGCGGCGCGTATATGCAGTGGCGGTCTGGCGTGAGACCCCGTTTTTCACCGAGCGCGAACGCGCCGCGCTGGCCTGGACCGAAGCCGTCACCCTGATTTCACAAACCTACGCGCCCGACGCCGATTATGAAGCCTTGAGCGCCCAGTTCAGCGAAGCGGAGCAGGTCAACCTGACTGTCGCCATCGCCACCATCAATAGCTGGAACCGGCTGGCTATCGGCTTCCGCAAATCACTTACCAAGTAAGCACAAGATGCCTTTGAAACACATATTGGCAAGCCTGTCCCCTCCAGCGCAGAATTCGCCCTGTTCAACAAAGCGCCCCTCCGGTGGCGCACTACCGGGCACCATACCGTCTTGCATGAGCGCATTGTCAGCGGCAGCGTTGAATTTACCCGCTCCATCCAGCAATTGTTCGACTATTACAGCGTGACACAGAGCCGCAACAAGCGGCGCAACTGGCAACATTGCGCTTGTCCAGCATGGGTTTGGCAAAGAGCCTTGAAGTAATAATCGCTAACCTGGAGAGCAAACGGGTCCGGCGAAATAGCCGGGCCTCCCTTTTAAAAACTCAATTCCTGACCAGATACCGGGGAAGCGAAACGGCAGAAAATACGACATTGTGATTAAACCCGGCAAGGCCATCGACGGTTCGAGTCAATCGCATCAACCCCTTATTTTCCATCAAATACACATATTGATAACCATGCGCCTCCAAAAAAAAGAATAGCTCTTCGGCATTGGAGTTCATCTCCTTGAGAAACTCATCGATCACTTCGCAAAGAATGATCGGTTTGGCGGGCTGCTGCAGAATTTTTTCCATCCCGCGCAAAGCCATCATTTCCGCCCCTTCTATGTCAATTTTGATGAGTTTGATTGCCTGAGTTGCATCAATGGACTCATCGACCCGGACACAGGGAATTTCCCAATAGTTTTCACCGTGAACTTCGAAACGCATCGAATTCATTTCGGAACGAGAATCCGCCGGCTTGGCAAAGCGCACCCGCATTTCCCGATCGGCAGCGGCTTGTGGATGGACGGTAATATTCTTTATCGAGTTAAGCAAGATATTCGCTTCCAACTCTTTCAGCGTGTCGGGAATCGCCTCGAACGCATGGACGTGGCCGCGCTCTCCCACGATCCTGGATGCAACCAGAGAAAAAAAGCCGATATTGGCGCCGAGATCCAGAAAGGTATCGCCGGGCTTTAGCAAGGTCCGCAATACCCTAAGCTCATTGTGTTCCCAGAGCCCCCAGAAATAAATAAAGCGCTGAAGATGCTCCTTGGTATTGATAGACATATTGACGCCCTGCCGAGTAGTACTTTGGAGAACACGCTCTTTTTTTGTCAGGCCTTTTTTCTCGGCATACTTCCACACCCGCCACTTTCCATAATCAATAGGAAAATGGGTAAGGTAAAGGCGCAAGCCGTTCCCCAACAATGTTTTTATCCAGTTCATCATTGAAATTCCAGGTAGGTCCGGAGTTCAACCAATCAGTAGATAACAAGCATGCCTGCGATATGGAAGCCTGCTTGAATCTGCCAGACAGCGCATGATCCCGCTCACATTTTTGTAAGCGAATTACCTCATGGCGGCCTACACGGTACACAATAAGTATATGCCATGGCCCGCTCGATTTAACGCCAAATGGATTCAGTGTTGAAGAGTTTGGCTTGGCGCGGCAAAGCGCGGCATATGAGACTGCGTGATAAGAAATACATTGAAAAAACTGCCGGGCTGCAGGAAAAGCTATTACTTGCACACAAGGCGAAATCCACAAAATACCTTATGGATAACAAAGGCGACAACTCGGACCACTTGTCTATTTATACATTATTAGATTAGAAAATGGCTTTTGGGATATGTACTGCGAAGTGGCAAATTTTTTTGGAGAAGTGCGACTTACCTCCCCCGCCGCTATAATTGCGTATGGCCCCATTTAACCTTACAAATCGCGCGCGCACGCTCTTCGCACTTGTTCTCGGATTGTCCAACCCTGCGCTGGCCGACGACCACCTGGTATTTTCAGACGTCATTGATTTAAGGCCGGGTTCTGTCATCGCGCAACGCGTTTTGACCGATGCATATAAGCGGATCGGCGTCTCCGTTAGATTTGAGCAACTTCCAAATTCCAGGGCAAAAAGCTTGATAGAGGCGGGTGAATTGGATGGCGCCGCTTATCGGATAATAGACTCCCCAGTTGGCGATCTGCAAAAAATTGCGCCCCCCATTACCTATGAAGAATTTGGCGTTTTTTCGGTGGATAAGCAATTCACGGTGGCAGGGTACGAAAGCCTGCGGCCATACTCGATTGGTTATCTTGCCGGTGCTAAATTGCTCGAGGTAAAGCTCAGGGGGATGAGGGTTGATACGGCCCCGAACATGGAGTCACTATTCAGGAAGCTTGAGGCTGGCCGTACTGATCTGGTCGTAGATTCCCGGGCAAGTTATTGCGAACTAAAAGGATGGGGGCTGCACAGGGTAGTCCTGCTTGAGCCATCCCTGGAAAAATTTTTAGGCTATCACTGGATCAGCAAACGCCATGAGGCGCTGATTCCAAAACTTGAAGCAGTATTGCGGAAAATGAGCCAGGATGGCACGCTGAGAAACATTCAGGAAGCTGCACTCAAAGACTTTCAAGCCCAGTGCGCTCACTAGTAATGAAATGGCTTGGGAAGTGATGACGGCACGCCTAACGGGGAACAACTACTACATTTAATGTGCGCACTTATCTGCATCACTGTGCAACGACCACTCCCTAGCAATCATCTCAGCCTGCTTGTAGTCAAATCCAAATCCAACCAATCGCGGGCGTCTTCAGGCAACAGCACCACCGGCCGGCGATCATGAATGTCCACCATGCCTCTGCGGACTCATTGGTGACAATGACAAATCCTGAGCCTGCATCCCCCTCGACGCCTGGCGGCAAGTTGGTCAGGGCAGCCAACAAGGGAGGTTGCCGCCCTTGCACAGAATTGGGAACGTTGCAAGTCTTCGTCTATTGTGGCCTTGCTTTGGGACCAGCCAGGCGCACTAAGACAAATCAGATATGCAAACAGCAGTAAAGCCAAATACTTTGAAGTGAGCATGTTTTTCACCAATGCCACGCGCTGGCTGTAGTAGAAGTAAATAGGCAGGTCAACCGTGACCGACACAGAACTGTCAACATCACGGAGAGTGTATGTTGAAGCAAACAGGCTTAAAGACGCCCTCTCCGCTTACTCGCACACGCGGAACGCTAAATCTTGCAGGCGCGCTTATTGGCGCTTCCAGCCCATTTTTTCATAGGTAGCGGCGCATTTATCTATCTCGCTCTGCGCGATGATCGGGAAAATGCCTGGCGTAGAGGCGTTACATTGCGCAACCTGTCCGCTTACAGGGTCACGGTATACGGAAGCCGTGGCGCAACCTACCAAACCGAATAATATCGGTATCAGCACTGCAAATTTGTTCATATCGCTACCTTTGGTTAAAAATCAATGAGATGGAATATATCATTGCAATAGCCAATTGTCACTCATAGGGCGTCGCCCCATAGTGGCCAAATGCATAGCATCTTTCTCTTTAGGAAAGATGATTATGGATGTACAGACGCTATTCGGCAAACGGTTGGCGCAAAT
>Ga0207092_1094_pt1 | contig 15515 bp, 16 predicted proteins | sample Alteio_BWMinHeat_48_FD_153533 | JGI IMG/M metagenome (GOLD analysis project Ga0207092, IMG submission 153533) | Enriched cells from forest soil in Barre Woods Harvard Forest LTER site, Petersham, Massachusetts, United States -... | ecosystem: Environmental > Terrestrial > Soil > Temperate forest >... | reverse complement strand
CGGTGGACACCGACACCACGGTGCATACGCTGTTCGGAAATCAGATGGGCGGGCGCAAGAGTTATAACCCGAAGAAAGCCGGAATAGACAATGCAGAAAAGAAGAACAGCCAAGGCATGTTGCCCACGGCCTCGGAACGAAGGCGGCCCCGGAGGCCGCGATACAGGATGACCACCCAGAAGAATAGTCCGATGATAAGCAAGACCTGCCAGATACGTCCCAGGTCAAGATATTCAAACCCCTGGTTGCCAAACCATGTATTGCGAATCAGCCCTGTGATTCCTGCGAACTCACCCGTAAGACTACCAACGACCACGATGACGAGTGCCCCCAGCAAGCCGTAAGCCAGCAACCGTTGTCCGCGTGGCTCCTGGCTGGTGATCATCGGCGCGAGGAATATGCCTGCTGCGAGGTAAGAAGTGGAGACCCAGAAGATCGACAACTGTAAGTGCCATGTACGGACGATATTGAAGGGAAGCAGTCGCCCGAGATCGATGCCAAAGAAGGTCTGGAGATCAGCTCGGTAGTGCTCGGTAGCACCTCCCAGCAGAGTCTGGACTACGAACAGCGCCGCCATCACGAAAAAGAACCAGGCGCACGCGTTCTGCGCAGGCGTCAACACGACTTCATCCGGCGCGCGGAAGGACATGCTCTGCTGTTCGCGACCATGCCACCCCATCAGATTTAGACGTCCGAAAGTAGCTAACAAGAGGCCCGTTCCACCTAACAGAGCCGCCAAGGAAAGCATGCTCCACACAATGGAATCTGCCGTTGCGTGATTGTCGACCAAGGGCTCAGGCGGCCAATTGTTGGTGTACGAATAAGAATGGCCGGGACGGGCTGCGGAAGCGGCCCAGGCCGACCAACTGAAGAAAGCAGTCAGTTTGCGAATCTCCTCCGCGTCACGAATTGCGTTGGGCTTCAGCCCGAACTTCGTAGTAGGCTCTCCAAAGAACGAAGCGTAGTACTGACGGCACTCCTCAAACGCCTTCGCTTGTGCGTCGGTGTAGACGAGGATGCCGGTGCTCTTTTCATAACGGTTCGTCTTGAAATCCTGAATGGTCTTCGTTCGTGCGGTATCCGAACCGGATCCTCCGTAATAGCCAATGTTCGAAAGTGCGGCGCGATGGAGATACTCAGCAGTGAAATCCGGTCCAAGATATGCACCATGGCCAAAAATCGAGCCATATTCCATAAGTCCATTCCGCAGGAATATGCCCTGGCCCGCCATGACGTCTGCACGGCTAAAGAGTATAGATCCGTTTGCGCTCTTAACGACCGCAGGAATGGGCGGCTCATCGTTGTAGGTGTAATAGGTGAGTATTCCCATGATGAAGAAACCGATGATCAGGACAATTGCCGCTGCCTGGATCCAGCCACCTGAGATCATGAGCGAACGCTTAACGGCTACGGGCATAGAGCGCTCCTGGACATAAGTTGACTGACTCGGGTCACTCAAACTTGTGACGGAATCATACACCGGACGCTGATGCCGACACATGAATATGAATTGCAATGATCGTTTGTGGTCTGGTGACCGGGCCGGGCTGGATGGAAATTGTTTGGGGAGCCGCGTGAAAAACGGCAGTTCAGAGACCGCGGGATGCTGGATCTGAGTAATTGAGGAACTATGGTGACGAGCCAAATTGATGCCACCTCATGGCACGAAAAAGCCTACTGTTACCAGCGGGCTGAGAGAGGCCACTTGGCCCTAAAACCAGCCACACGACGATGAAAGAGTAACCACACCGACGGGCCCTACGAAGGGTGGAAATTCCATTCATCAGCCCGCCTCTCCATCCGGTGTACGATGGTCACATCGATTCATGGGAGGCTTGATGGCGTCAGCCCGGCCAACCTGGCGCCCGATTCGGCGCTTCCCCTTGAACTTGATGCCCTCGTCAAGAGCTTTGGCGCAATCAAGGCCGTCTTCGGCGTCTCCCTTGAAATGCGAGGCGGCGAATGCCTCGGCCTCCTCGGGCCGAACGGAGCGGCCAAGAGCATCGTCATAGCTTGGCGTAGATGGGTCACAAAAGAGTTCCTCTTTATCCGTGACCAAAACTTGAGTCCATTCACTTGTAGTGATCCAAGTGGCCGTACACATCTCTGCCTTGATCCGGCGATAACCTTCAGCTCTCAACCCTTCGCAGCAGGTTATCGTCGGGCGCAAACTGCTGCAGGGTTTTGGGGCATGGCAAGCCAATGTCGCAATTTATCCTGCCGAATCTTATAGAGTCTGGACCGCGCTCGGGAAGAAAAACCGTGAAGATCCCCACGAAGCTCGACGTGCATCGTCTTGATATCGGCCAACGGAAGGTGCCAAGTGCTCTGCGTTCAATGCTCGATGAGCGCATTATGCGTGAAGCGAGAAACGTTTCACGCTTATTTGCGATTATCGGCGATCTTAACCGGGAACACGAACGCTGAATGAACCCGTTCACCAATACTGAACATCGAGGACTTTGGGCGGACCGGTGTGATTGTCAATGATTTGTGTTGTCACGAGGATTTCTATGTTCTTCTTGGCCGCATTCTCACCCGCGGTACGGACCAATTCCCCGAAAAAGCGCTCGTCAGTCGCCATCGAGGTTGCGGCGAGAGTTCCGTTGGCGCCGATCCCGGCGATGATTACGGTTTCTCGTTCCGTAGTCGGACTCAGAAAGCGAGCAACGATTCCGTAATCCTGGGTGGATTGGTTATAGGGCTTGGTTCTATCGATCTGATAAAGGCGCGAGTTAGGATGCTTCGTGTCAACGATGTCGAAAGTTTGATCGATCGCATTCCGAACAAACTGATACCTCAGAGGCGCCTGCAAACGCAATGTCCATGGATTATTGAATCCACCGATGAACACCCCGGATGTGATTTGAAGATCGGTGAAATTGGTCGAGGTAGCCCCGAGCATTCGGGGATTGCCACCCATGCGGCCGAGTACAGCGCTCACCTGGGAAGCCGAGGCAGCATCTCGAACTAAAAGAATGTCTGGTGAGACGCCGGTCGCGGTCGGTGGGGCCACTTGAGCTGACTCCGAGATGGCCCATGGGGTTTGTGAACTGACTTGCCCGACACATATCACAACGGAATCCGTCTTCTCAACTACCGGGCCCCATAGAGCGGAAAGGGTATTGGTTTCCGTGGATGTACGAAGCGCGACTCGCCCCAAAAGTGCGGCGCCAACACAAGCCGCGGTCAGAATCAGCAGGTAAATCGAGGTTCGGCGATTGAGAAGTCTTCCACCTTGAGATTCACCTTTCTTCGATACGCCCTCCGTCCCGGACGCCAATCCTGATTCGAGAGTTCGCAAGCCATTATCTGCATGGACCGTCGTTGCGCCAGAAGCGTGGTGCGTGCCCAACCGAAATTCCGGTGTGTAGGAGCCCGAGGGCAGTCCGATTCTCAATTCATGGTCATGGCCTGGTGTGTCGTAATACTGCGCTATTCTCTTCCGAACCTCCGAGGCCGCTACCCGAACAATGGAATCTGAATATGTGTCGTAGTCCAGGGGGCGGTCGAACACAGCGATGCCGAGCGAGCGTTCCTTGATTCCGCCCGAATTTCCGCTTAGAGCTTCCTCGACAATGTAACGCAGAAAGCGCGTATATCGCTTGCTTGCCTTGAAATGCGGATCCTCCAAGATCCTCTCAAGCTGCCTTCGGACCTTAGTAAAGTCCTCTTCGCTAGCTGGGGTCCATGGCGTTTCCAGATTGTCGATATTGAGGAGTGGCATTCCGATCCTGCATTCAATCCCGCTACAGAAGACGTCGTCATCTGCTTGCGAACCGAAGTATATCCTACAGTCGATCAGATTGTCTGAAATCCCGCCAGCAGCCAATGTACTAACATCGTTGATTTCAAGCACTTTAGATGGGCTAACAAGACCAAACAGGGGAACTCTCCGTTATGCACTTCACAGCGCACCTACTTTGAGGAATGATGGATCGCGACCGTCATAACGGTGACGAATTTTCTATCGGCTTCATTCGGAGAACACCAGCTGGATATGGCTGCTCCCAGTCCATCTGCGACCAGCAAAAGGGGGGAGACTTTGTCGGGATTCAACGCATTGGATCGAAACCGTTGCAATGAGGTTCAAATTCTGGCGGAACCCGGCCACCAATGAAGTCATCATCCATCGCCTTGATCCGAAGCCAACCTTAGGACGCTCCAACTCAAGTACACCCTCCCTCGCCACGCCCGTCATTTGGCCAATGCGCTCATTGAAACGGGGCGCAATCTGTTGAAAAGATCCGATACTGCGCTCCATCGGGATTCCTCGTGGTGGAGTTTGGCGTCGCCACACTTAACCTGGAGACACAACATGAAGATACGCATGACACGAGTTGTTGCAGGCTTGGTCGCGTGGACGGGATCGCTTTTCCTTGGCTCATTCATGCATTTTGCAGTTGCCCAGGACACCGCGAATCTTCCATATATGAACACGAATTTGTCAGCCGAGCAGCGGGCCACTGACCTAGTGCATCGCATGACACTTGCTGAAAAAGCTTCGCAAATGCTGAACAGATCTTCGGCAGTTCAGCGGCTCAACGTCCCCGCTTACCAATGGTGGAGTGAAGCCCTCCACGGAGTCATCGATCCTGGCGTAACAGAGTACCCTGAGCCCATCGGGCTGGCCGCAACCTTCGATACAGCCAACATTCATCTCATGGCGACTCAAATTGGCATTGAGGGACGCATCAAATACGTTCAAGATGCACGCGTCAGTCGCACCGCTTTCATTGGCGGAGGACTGGATTTCTGGTCCCCGAATCTTAATATTTTCCGGGATCCACGCTGGGGCCGCGGACAAGAGACCTACGGTGAAGATCCCTTCCTCACTGGCCACATGGGAGTTGCCTACGTGACGGGTATGCAGGGCGACGACCCGAAGTACTACCGCGCGATTGCAACACCCAAGCACTATGCCGTACACAGCGGCCCAGAGCCGACTCGGCACTTCGCCGATGTCGACGTTAGCAAGCACGACGAAGTAGACACCTTCGAGCCCGCATTCCGCGCTGCCGTCGTGGAAGGCAAGGCCGGTTCAGTCATGTGCGCGTACAACTCTATCAATGGCGAGCCCGCATGCGCCAACCAGTACCTGATGCAGGATCAACTCCGCGGCAAGTGGGGCTTCCAGGGATATGTGGTCTCGGACTGCGGCGCGGTTACGGACATTGCGGCCAATCATCGCTACCGTCCAACGCAGGCACAGGGTTCGGCCATCTCCGTAATCCGCGGCATGGATAACGAATGCGGCTTCTCGGAGCCTGGCGGGCAGGTTGGCAAGGCCTATTTCGATGCCGTGCAGCAAGGCTACCTGCCCGAGAGCACGCTCGACACCGCTCTCATTCGCTTGTTCACGGCACGAATAAAGCTTGGCCTGTTCGATCCGCCGGAGATGGTTCCCTACACAAAAATCGACGAGAAGGAACTTGACAGCGCGGAACACCGTGCCCTGGCTCGCAAACTCGCCAATGAGTCCATGGTTCTGCTCAAGAACGATGGCGTGCTTCCGCTCAAACCGGGCATAAAGAAGATCGTCGTCGTCGGCCCGCTCGCTGACCAGACCGCAGTGCTGCTCGGCAACTACGCCGGGACACCGACGCATGTGGTTACGGTGATCGATGGCCTCAAGGCAGAGTTCCCGAATGCGACAGTCACGTACGTGCCCGGAATCCAGTTCCTTCGCAACGAAGGAACTCCTGTTCCTGATGCCATGCTGACGACTCCCGACGGCAAGCCCGGCATCAAGGCGGACTACAGCGAGTCGATGGGCCGGTTTGGCAGAGGACCTGCAGCTCCGGTGCTTGTCAGCCGCACCGAGCCGAACATCAATCTCACTGACAGCAACTTGCCTGCAGAGCTTGCCGGAAAGAACGCTGTTGGCGTGCGCTGGACAGGATTCATCACTGCACCGGAGACCGGCGACTACCTCATCGGCGTGCGTGCCAGTGGTTTCGGAAGACTGTCAATAAACGACAAGCAAGTTGCGCAATTGGGCAGGGTCGAAGGAGTCGATGCAGCCGTTGGTCGTGCCCACTTGGTAAAGGGTGAAAAGGCCGCATTGAGCCTCACATTCGGCACCATGAATGGTGCCAAGCCGCAGGCGCAACTGATCTGGGCAAAGGTCAATGATGCACCCTCGCCTGAAGCAATCGCCGCGGCAAAGAACGCCGATATCGTGATTGCAGTCGTTGGAATCACCAGCAGGCTCGAAGGTGAAGAGATGCCGGTGACCGTACCTGGATTCCTTGGCGGAGATCGCACCAGCATCGATCTTCCCCAGCCTGAAGAAGATCTGGTTGAAGCTGTTGCAGCCACAGGCAAGCCGCTCGCCGTCGTTCTGTTGAATGGCAGTGCACTCGCAGTCAATTGGATCAACGACCACGCCAACGCGGTTCTCGAAGCATGGTACCCCGGCGAAGAGGGCGGCGCGGCTGTTGCTGAAACGCTGAGCGGTAAAAACAATCCTGGTGGAAAGCTGCCGGTTACGTTCTACAAGGACGTCAGCCAATTGCCCCACTTCGAAGATTACGAAATGACAAACCGGACCTACCGGTATTTCAAAGGCAAGCCGCTCTATCCGTTTGGCTATGGGCTCAGCTTCACGACATTCAAATACAGCGACCTAAGTGTTCCCACGCAGGCTGTCGCTGCGGGGCAACCTGTCGCCGCTGATGTCACGGTAACCAACACGGGAAAAGTTGCAGGAGATGAATCCGTCCAGGTCTACATCAAGTTCCCCGAAGTTAAGGGTGCGCCGCAGATCGCTCTCCGCGGGTTCCAGAAAGTCCATCTGGAGCCGGGCGCGAGCCAGAAGGTCCACTTCGACCTGAAGGACCGCGATCTGGTCATGGTCACTGAAAATGGCGACCCGATCATTGCCGCTGGTAACTACACCATCAGCATCGGGGGCGGCCAGCCTGATACCGGAGCGCCTACCGTCGCCGGGCACTTCCAGATCGATGGCCAGCTGGCGCTGCCCGAATAGGAATTCGGTGTCTTGGTTCGGAACGCTGCCTGAATCAGAACACAACCGCAAAAGAGTGAGCGCTTGTCACCAACCGTGACAAGCGCTCATTACTAAGTCACAGGAGGAACCAGTCGACACGCCATCTATACAGAAGCCCTTGCAGACCTATGACGAAGGGATGGCCGCCGCCCGTTGGGCTATGGAACATGAATACAGCGTCAGCAATGTCATTGAATGATTGTTGCAACAAGCAAGCGCGTGTAACCGTCTCACTGAACGACACCACGATTCTCATTGTCACATTCGCCCTCCCTGGACAGGTACCCCACGAATCCTTACCTCATGTTGAAAGGAGTTTTTGAATGAGCAAACGTTTGTCATCACTTCTAACTCTGGCGTTGGCTGCTCCACTGGCCATCGCGCAAACATCCACTTGGGTACCGGATAAAGCACACAGCGGGGTCGACTTCTCCGTCCTCCACTTGAGCCTATCGAACGTGCGGGGCCATTTTGGCAATATAGGAGGCACCGTGGTACTAAACGAAGTGGACATGACGAAGTCCTCAGTAAATGTCACCGTTGACGTGACTACTGTGGACACCGGCGTTGCCCCGCGCGATGGCGACCTGAAGAGTGCGAACTTCTTTGACGTTGCACAGTTCCCCACAGCAACCTTCGTGAGTACCAGCATCGCGAAGAACGGTACCGGCCTTACGGTCTCCGGCAATCTCACCCTGCATGGCGTGACCAAGCCGGTGGTCCTGCAACTGGAGGGTCCGACGGGACCAGTTCCCGGAATGGACAAGAAGCCTCACTCAGGCTTCTCAGGTACCACTACGATCAGCCGCACGGCATTCGGAATCGCGACGAAATTCCCGACGGCTGTAGTGGGAGATGAAGTGAAGTTGACCATCGATCTCGACGTTGCAAAACAGTAAAAACGATGCGACAGGAGTATCCTCACGATGCCGAAGGCTATCCGTTTCAACCAGGTCGGTGGTCCCGAAGTCCTTCATATCGAAGATCTGCCCGAGCGCCAGCCCGGTCCTGGTGAAGTTCAGCTCAAGGTCGAAGCAGTGGGCCTTAACCGGGCCGAAAGCATGTACTATCACGGCCTCTACATGGAAAAGGTGAACCTTCCCTCCGGCCTCGGATACGAGGCAGTCGGAAAGGTCATCGCCGTTGGTCCCGAGGTCGACCCGACTCTCATCGGCAAGCGCTTCGGCACCATTCCGGGTTTCTCGATGAACCAGTACCCGGTGCTTGCAGAAGAGGCCGTCGTTCCCGTCAGCGTTCTCGCGGCCGTGCCAAGCTCCTTCTCCGCGGTCGAGGGTGCCGCTGTCTGGATGCAGTACTGCACCGCCTATGGCGCGCTCGTGCCCTTCGGAAAAGTGTCTGCCGGCGACTTCGTAATCATCACCGCTGCGAGCTCGTCCGTTGGACTAGCGGCCATCCAGATCGTCAAGGCACAGGGAGGTGTCTCTATCGCGACCACCCGTACCTCCGCCAAAAGGGACCAGCTCATAGCGCTTGGCGCCGACCACGTCATCGTGACCGAAGACGAGGACCTGGTGGCCCGGGTGCAGTCGATCACGGGAGGCAAGGGTGCGCGCATTGTCTTTGATCCTGTGGGCGGCGACTACATTAACACGCTTGCGCAGGCCACGGCGAATGGTGGCACCATCTTCCTGTATGGCATGCTGTCCGGCAAGCCCACTCCCTTCCCTTTGGCTATCTTTGGTCGAACCGTTGGCATGTTCGGCTACACCTTCGGCGAATTGCGCGGCACCTCGGAGTGGGAAACCATGAAGAAGTACATCTACGATCGGCTGGCGGATGGATCCTTCAAGCCGAAGATCGCTCGGGCCTTCCCCTTCGATCAAACCTTCGATGCCTACAGTTACCTCGAGAGCAACGGGCAGATAGGCAAAATCGTCATCACCCTCTAGACCTTGACTGTCGTCGATGATCAAGAGAGTCTGGTGTTGATCCCCTGGACGGCGTGAAATAAATCTTACAGTCGAAAAGGGGGCGATTTCCTTCGTCCGATTATTCGACTGCAAAGTTAAGCGGCTCACGATTGAATATCGCGATCTCGGCATTGCGTCGGCTGGGAATCAGCCGCCAGTACTCGGCCCCTGAGTTGGCGTGGCCATGTATTTACTGAGGACGTCCACCAGACCTTGGTTTGGCACACACTGCTTTGCCGAAAAGGAAGATAGGATGTGATCCAGCTCATTCTCAGACAGGCCTTTGAAGAGGCTGGCGTATAGCGGCTGCATCAGGGTTCCCGTGTAGAAGCACAATAAGGTCTGACTCATGCACCGTACATTGAGTCGCGCATCCAACTGCGGATCACTAACCACCTGACGGATCTGGTCAGCAAGCTGCCTCAAGCGTCTCCGGACGGACCAAATTGACCTCTTCTATCAACATAGGGTCGATCCGAACGTGCCAATCGAGGACGTCGCGGGAGCGGTGAAAGAGCTTATCGGTCCAGGCAAGGTATTCATTGCGCCTTAGCCGAATGTCGACGAACACCGGGGGCTCGAATCCGCGCACGTGCTCGGTCCAATCGACCACTTCAATGAGCTTTCCGGTCGCATTTCCCCAACCCCAGTAGCCAAAGGTGAAGATTGTCAACACACTCGCTCTCCTCCCGAGGTCAAGGTAGCAGATCCACCACCTGTGCACACCGAAGAGGGGGAATTGCGGGTCGCAAGTCTGTCGGTCTCCCGTATTGCACAAACCATCCGGCGACCCCGCACGACCACCATCATCAGGTGGTTGAACTGGATCGGGATGCGGCTGATTGTACCTTCCGGATTCCGGCTCCAGGGAGACGCAGAGAAATCCCCTTCATCCCTTTACAACTCATGTCTGACAGATTTGAAGCGCAGAGGGGAACCGTCGTTCCAACTGTCGTTTCAACCCATGCCTCAACCCAGTCTGGTCATGCTTTGCACTCCTTTCGATGCTTCTGGGACATTCAACCTAACCGACCGCGTCAGCTAACTCGTTGCAAATACTACCGTTACAGACTCATAATCCAAAGGTCGTGGGTTCAAACCCGCAAGAGATGTGGACTCTCGCCGGCGCGCCCGTGGTCGATCGCCTGAAGAACTTCGGCCCCCCGCATTCAGGTCTAAGCCTTTCGTGGTTCAACCCTCTTCTATTTCGACCCTACCCGTCCGAGCCCGATTGTTTGGTACAATTTGAATCACGGGACATGGACAGATGTTCTGGGTTGCGGGTCGCCTGCAGCGGCATTGATGGCAAGTTTTATGCTGTCCATGCTGTCCATTAATCGCGGAAATCGGTTAGATTCCGTAGAAATAATGAAAGCGGGAGAAAAAATAGACAGCAGCGAAAGACAGCAGATTCTTAGACTTAGCGTATGTCGAAGAAAAGAGAGTGGGGACGTAGCTCAGTTGGTTAGAGCGCTGCCCTGTCACGGCAGAGGTCGCGGGTTCGAGCCCCGTCGTCCCCGCCATTGATTCTACAAGGGTTAAGTGGAATTGGCGGAATTCAATTGGGGTGCAAAAGAGCCACAGAAATGTGTCCCTTTTGCACCCCGATTTCATTGTGTCCTATTTATAAGGTTGTTGGATTCTTGGCTTCAGGATTAAGCATCCGTTTGCGATTCCGCTTGGGGAGAGAAAACAAGCGACATGACAGCGGCTTGGGCAGCCAGCTTCGCCGGCGTAATCGCCTAGGTATAGACATCGAGCGTCGATCGCAGTGAAGAGCGCCGCAAAAGTTCCTGCATCACCTTGAACTCTGTACCGACGCTTCTCAAAAGAGTCGAGTACGTGTGCCGGAAGGTGTGCCATCCGAACTTTTTTTCGATTCCAAGTTCTTGTGCCCTGGGTCGGATGTACTTGCGCAAGATCGCCTGCCCCCAGTACGGCTGGCGGCCGCGTCGGCTGCCGCTTGCGAAAACCCAATCAGCAGGATTGCGGTAACGTTGATGTTCCTTCCATTTCTCCAGGGCTTCGACTATGGCGGGATGAATTGGAACTGGTTTCTGCGAAGATTCGGTTTTGCACGGCCCCACAACTCCGCACACAATCGAGCGCGTTACGTTCATTGTTGCTTCCGTGAGATTGATGTCAGACCACTTCAATCCAAACAATTCACTTTGACGCAAGCCGGTGGAGGCGGCGAGCAACACCAAGGTGCGTTCTCGAACAGCGAGACCATCCGCCAACACCCTGATCTCTGCCGGAGTGAGGACGCAGGGCGTCTTCCTGCGTTTCGCCCCTTGCCGAACCAATTGAATCGGATTGCGGTCAAAGAGTTCGTGCCGGCAGGCGTGATTGAACAGTACGGACATCACGCCGCGAATCTTCGCACAGCTGCCCTTTGCAAGTGGCAGACGTCGAGCCACGATTCAACTTCGATGGTTTTGACGTTCCCTAATTCGTACTTTCCCCATTGAGGGATGATCCAATGTTTCAGATAGCCTGCATACCATTTCTTCGTAGAGTAGCTGCGCCAGGTATTTCCTTGTGCTAACTCGCATCGTTCGAAATGGCTGCAGAGCGCCGAGATAGTGATCGCGCGAAGGCTGATCCGTGGATTATTGCCGTTGATTTTCTCGACCAGAGAAGCGACCGCTCAACGAGCTGAGTCAGCATCGACGAACTCTTCGACGGTTCCGATTACTCTCTTGCGGTATATGCGCTTTCCCGAAGCGGATTTGTCGGACCAACGGAGAAGCCATACGTCGGGACGGGACCGCGCTTTCGGTTCTTCCTAATCAAGCTGCAACGTTGCATTCTCATCCTCCGTAACCGCAGTAGCTGTGCAGGGAAGATGATTACTCAAGTTGACCTCCAGTGGCACTTGCCACGTGGAGACCGAGACGCCTGACCGGAATCAGGAGAACACTGCTTTGCGGCGGCAGTGTACCTTTAACGGCTCCTAAGTAGACAGAAGCTGCTATTGCCTTGAGGCACTGGATCGGCCGGATCGCTTAGTGATTGCGCTCTTCGGCAATCGCGGAACAGCCTGGACGCCGGCCCAAAGCGTGGCGATTGTTTGTTCGACCACGAGAGTCTGGTCTGGCAAGTCAGGCACAACCCCTTGGATGACCATGAGTGTGGCGAGGCCAAAGATCGTAAACCACCAGGTGTGGGCTACCACTATGTCATTCTTATTTGGCAATCCCTCATCCCTGGCAACATCGAAAAAGAGCTGCACGAATCGTCCGAACAAAGGCGCGCCAATGTCGTTGATATACTGTCCAGCGCGGACGCCGTCGCGGTTCTCAGGCCCGAAGAAGACGTTACGGAACTGTTGTGGATGGGCAACGCAGAATTGAATCAAGCCGCGTGAAGTCGCAAGAAGACGCTCTTTCGGTGCAGGATGTTTAGCGGCAATCGCATCGAAGTTCTGAACCATCAGCCCGATCGTCTCGCGGCTTAACTCGGCAAGAATGTGCCATTTGTCCGGAAAATGCTGATAGATCACGGCGTGCGTATAGCCGATCTCCTTAGCGATCTCGCGAAGCGTCACGGCTTCGTAACCGCGATCGGCAAACATTTTGCTGGCGGCTGCAAGGATTTCGCCCCGCAACCTCTCCTTGCGCTCTACCCGGCGACTTGGTGATGTGGATGTCACTTCCATAGCTTAGTCCCTTTTGACGATTTTCGCGACCTTTTGTTAATTTATAACCATCGGTAATAAAACCATCGATTTATTTGCGACCAATGGTTACATAAAAGCCTCTAATGGTCAGGTCGCTCATTTGGATGTGCGGCCAAATACGAGGCAAAAGGAGAAAACGAGCATGTATTTAGTCATGGGCATTACCGGAAAAGTTGGCGGCGCCACCGCGCGGCATCTGCTGAAGCAAGGCAATCAGGTGCGAGCACTTGTGCGCAATCGCGATAAGGCGGCGAAGTGGGCAGACCAGGGCGTGGAGCTGGTGGATGGAGACTGGAACGATGCGACAGCCATAGCGGCGGCGCTCAAAGGTGTTGAGGGTGCGTTCGTTATGTTGCCGTCTGTATGGGCGCCCTCGCCTGATTACAGAGAAGCAAAGGGCGTGATTGCGAACTATGTCGAGGCGCTGACTAGGGTAGTGCCCCCGCGGGTGGTAGCGCTCTCGTCGATGGGCGCGCATAGAACAAGGGGGGTGGGGATGATCACGGCCTTATCACTCTTGGAGCAAGGTTTTCGCAGCCTGCCATCTCCGGTCAGGTTTGTCCGCGCAGGCGGCTTTTTCGAGAACTTTCTTTTCGGCTTACAGGCCGCCCAGGGCGGAACACTACCGGTCTTCTACAATCCTACAAACCGGAAATCGACAATGGTCGCGTCGGACGACATCGGCGCAGAGGTGGCAACGCTTCTGACCGGGCCGGCGTGGTCAGGGCATCGCGTCATCGAGCTGGGTTCGATGGTAAGCGCGGATGAAGTGGCCGAACAATTGGGTGAAGTCCTGAAACTCGACGTAAAAGCCTTTGCAGTTCCGCGTGCAGGGTGGAAGGAAGCGTTCGAGCAGTTCGGCATCCCGAAGGGCCACACTGGGCCTGCCGAAGAAATGTTTGAGGGCATTAACGCGGGATGGATGAGCCTCGGAGTCACTGGTACGGAACACGTAGCGGGTACAACGTCAGCACACGATGTGTTTGCGGCTGTACAGAACGACTTCAAGGCGTAAATCCGGGGCAAGCTGAATCAGACCAGGTTCCCTGGGAACTGCGGCGCTAACGTCAGGAAAGATCGAGGTCAAACATGAAAGTTTTTGTTTTGGCTGCCAACGGACGGAACCGGGCGGCTGAACGTCCGGTTCCGCTCTGGCGAAAGGCCATTCCGTCCCGCCCATGCAGGGCGTTGATTTCAGTCGCGTACAGGGCCGACCTATTGCAGAACGATTTGAACCGTTTGAATCGCAAGAAGAGGATCACTTTTGAAAACTGTAGACACAATCGATAAATCCGCGCGGGCAGGTCGAGCAACTCGAATAGCCGCGATGGTAGTGACCGGCCTTGTCGCCTTCATCTGGATGTACTTCGGAAGGTTATATCTAATTCACGATCCCGGCGAATGGAGGATCGCCAATCAGCAGCTCGGATACCCGCTCTATATCATCCGTCTGATTGGCGTGACCCACATCCTTGGTGGCATGGGCCTTCTGATTCCCAATGTGCCTCGATTGACTGAGTGGGTTTATGCCGGTATCGCGATCGATCTTTTACTCGCGTTCTATTCACAACTGAATGGCGGTGGCAGTACCTGGGATAAATTTGATCCGATTCTCGTCATGGCGTTCGTCTTAGCTTCGTATGTATTAAGACGCTGCATGCGCACAAACAGGTGGTCGATATGAAGGACACCCTCGGCGGGCAGTCCTACTTTTTCCAGAGCATGTCGCGGAGGCCCGACGAGGGTCCGGACCGCCCCTCATCCGAAGCCCTGAACGTACAAGTTGTCGCCCCTCGCTCGGCCTCGATCAGCAGGTTCCAGACGGCCTTGCCCACGATGGCTCGCGCCAAAATCAGAATCCTCGGCTTCAAAAATCCTCCGCCATTCCGGCATTACCCTGACCCTGATCTTAAAATCCACGTTTGAGGTATTCACCAGGTTTGGCCCCGACAACTCGCTTGAACGCCTTACTGAACGCAGCGTCGGACTCGTAACCGACCAACCGAGCAACGTCTATGAGCTTTTTGTCACGCTGTCGTAGTAGCTGCATCGCCTTCTGCATCCGCCACTCGGTCACATATTCCAGTGGTGGTTGTCCGAGTAACTCTTTAAAACGTGCTGCGAATGCGGAGCGAGACATGCCCGCCGCTTCGGCCAGGGATTCGACCGTCCAGGGTGTATTCACACTGTCGTGAATGGCACTCAGGGCAGTGCCCATTTGAGGATGGAAAACAGCACGAAGCCATCCTTTGTTGCGTTCCGGTCCCGACGCGATATGCGCCCGGAGTACCTGGATAAACAGAACCTCGGCTAGCCGAGTCGCGACTACTTCAGATCCCGGCGCCTGTTCTGCCATTTCTGACGCCAGCGCCTGCATTGTGATGTGAAGAGCAAGCGTGCGTGCCTGGTCGGCCTTAATCAGAATGAAGCTCGGCAATAACTGATTGATCGGCTTGAGGCTGGCGCGATCGAAACTCAAGGACCCACAGACGATTGTCGTCGGTGCGCCACCACTTCCATAATGAGCGACATTGTTGTTGGCTTTAGTCCCGATCTCGCGGAAACTCCACCTCGGACGTGTTCGCGGGCTGTCGCGCAACACAATCGAAGTCCCCCGGGCCAGCAAAAAGCAATCGCCACCTGTGAGGGGAATCGGTTCCGGAATCCCTTCCACACTCAGCCAGCAGTTGCCGCGTGAAAGCATGGCGAAGTGCGCCAAATCTGCGCGTGACATCTTTTTGTCAGAAGGCATGACTTTTTCTTCGGTCTGCTTTTCCTGTTTTACGCCCCATGGGGCTGTGGCTTCGAGCCTGTGCAAACCGAAAGCGGTTACGTGCATCGTTCTGAAGATGTCTGTTATCGGGTCCAACATAGCCTCCTTCTTTTGGAC
>Ga0207092_1076_pt1 | contig 15701 bp, 17 predicted proteins | sample Alteio_BWMinHeat_48_FD_153533 | JGI IMG/M metagenome (GOLD analysis project Ga0207092, IMG submission 153533) | Enriched cells from forest soil in Barre Woods Harvard Forest LTER site, Petersham, Massachusetts, United States -... | ecosystem: Environmental > Terrestrial > Soil > Temperate forest >... | reverse complement strand
CTGCTTGGGGGTGCTGCCTCGGTACTAGCGAGCAGCGCCCCATTCTTTGTTAAAGCGCGGGCCCCGCAAGCGTCGCATCGTCCGGACGTCCTTCAGGCCCATGGGCAGGATGCCGCACATCCTCCAGACCATACAATCCGCATTGCCAGGGGTCTCGTCGAACTTGGACCGAATACAACAATTTCTACCAAACTCTACAATGGTCAGTTCCCCGGACCATTACTGCGCTTTGTTGAAGGGAAGCGTGTAACCGTTGATATTTACAATGACGCTGACACACCTGAACAACTTCACTGGCATGGGCAATTTGTGCCGGCAAAAGTAGACGGGACGGCCGAAGAAGGGACACCCTTCATCCCCGCTCGCGGCCGCCAGCGGGTCATCTTTGAGCCACGCCCGGCAGGCTTTCGCTTCTACCATAGCCACGTCAGCGCTAAAACCGATCTGGCCGCTGGCCTTTATACCGGCCAAGCGGGGCCCGTTTTTATCGAACCGCAGAATTATCCGGGAGCATATGATCGCGAGGTCTTTTTAACGCTCAAGGAGTTCGGGCCGTACCTATCGCGTATGGAGATGCCATCCAGTTTCCTTGTTCCAAACAACCGAGATCCCATACTAGAGGCAACACAAAAGGCACGCAGTCACAACGTTACGCAAGGTTATGAGGTCGCCTACAGTTTCTTTTCAGTTAACGGGCGTATGCTCGGCCATGGCGAGCCAATTCGCGTTAAAGCCGGCGAGCGTGTTCTTTTCCATATCTTGAATGCGAGCGCTAGCGGCATTCTCAGTCTGGCATTACCACAGCATGTCTTCAATGTGGTGGCTCTCGATGGCTTTTTGGTACCGCGCCCTAGCGAGGTAACAGTCCTATGGATCGCCCCTGCCGAACGTATATCCGCCATCGTTGAGATGAGACGGCCCGGGGTCTGGGTGTTAGGCGATATCGATGCCGAGAATCGTAGACGGGGGCTCGGGATTGTCGTCGAATACGCTGAGGGGAACGGCGAGCCAATATGGCTCACGCCCCCACCGTCTGGCTGGGACTATCGACGCTTTGGTAGGTCGGATGTCGCCCCCGCGAAACCAGATGCAACTATCGAGCTCACCTTCGCCGCGCGCATCGGAGTACGCAACGGCTTCGATGAGTTTACGATCAACGGCGTCGCTTTCTCCATGACGAAGATGAGGCCGCTGTTTCACCTTGTTCGCGACCAACGGTACAGACTACATATGCGTAACGCAACAGCAGATGTCCATCCTATCCACCTACACCGCCATGCGTTCGAAATTACAAGCATCGCCGGGTCACCAACTTCGGGTGTGATGAAGGACGTTGCGATGCTCGGCAAATTCCAGGAGATGACTATCGACTTCACCGCTGACCAGCCGGGCTTGAGCCTCTTCCACTGCCACATGCAGCCACACATGGATTTCGGGTTCATGGCCCTCTTCGACTGTAAATAGGGCGCAAGATCGGCATCGACAGGGGCTGGTGATAAGGTCTTTCCGAGGCCGAGACCGCGTAAGTGGGCAGGTGCTGGTATAGGGGAGAGCCCCAGACGAGGAAACGGGTAAAAAGGTTTGTATCAGAATGCTGTCTTCTTCTGCTCGGGGCTCGATGATGAAGACGCTTATCGTGTTTTCGATGGTTATTCTCGCGATTGTACCTCGCGTTGCCGCCAAGGGCGCACCGGCGCGCGGTTGCGCCCCGGTCGTGAAAAAGATCGAGAGTGTTGTTGCAGCCATCACTCGAAGCTCGGAGGCTTATTGGGCGCATCGGGCAAAGTTTGTAGCACTTACGCACGATCCACACCCAACCGCTCCGGAGACGGAACTTGCCGCACGAGAAAAGACGAAAGCGGATCCGTTGAAGGCGGCGATGCCAAAGACACTGGCGAGCCTCAAGGGGCTCGTTGCAACGGCGCAGTCTAAGAAATGTCTACCTGATGACCAACTGTTGGCAGTGACCGAACCAGCAATCAATCTGGCGAAGCGCGTCAACTTTGACAAATTCCCGGAGAAGGAATGATCGTCGCGCGATCTGCGTGGTGCCATCAATAGTCGGCGGATTCGGCGAACGCCTAACGCGAATGGAGAGGAACCCACCTCTACAAGTGTCCAATACCCAGGCTCATATTTGCGGGCAATTAAGCAAACCGCACTCACGTATGTCGGGCTTGACGTTCACGAGGAGGGCGGTGGTGGTGGATGGCAGGGCGGCATCCGCGGTGAAGTTCGGGATTACGATCGTAATGCGAATACGGCGACGGCATCGGATCGGCTGCGCAAGCTCGGCGACGGCGGCGTGAGGCTTCGGTTCTGCTACGAGGCGGGAGCGTGCGGCTATGGCATTCAACGTCACCTGTCGCCGAGTTAGGCGACCTCTCGCGCTTCACCAATCCGCGCCAGCTGACGGCCTATAGTATTAGCTGAGAATTGATCTGGACCGCGCTACGAGATCGGCAAGGAGCAGGTGGCGATGTGGGTGTTTATCACTAACTTCGGTGATTCCGCGGTCACGTTGCCGCTCGCTCTGCTAACCTGCTCGTTTCTCGCGGCCGCTCGCAAGACACGTTTGGCATTCTGCTGGGGCCTCGCAATTCTTGGATGTGCCGGGGCCATTAGTGTGCTGAAGCTGGTGCTTGCCATTTGTGATCACCGGTACGCGATCTCCGGCCTCCACAGCCCGAGCGGCCATACTGCGATGAGCACCGCCGTCTATGGCTCGATGTCCTTATTAATCGCTTGGGTCTCACGTCCGGCAGCTCGTGTGCTGGTTTATCTCGGCGGTCTTGCTTTGATAGCCGGTATCGCGGCGTCACGTCTGGCGTTATGCCTTCATACACCTGCTGAGGTTACGGTTGGTCTTGTCATCGGAGCGAGTGCAGTTATTGGTTTTCGGATGATGTTGGCCTCGGAGCGTGATATGGCGTTGCCAATCCATTGGTTAATCGGCGCTGCTGCAATCCTCGTGATATTTTTGCACGGGGAGCGTTGGCCGGCCGAACAAGCTCTGGGAGAGCTAAACTGGTTCATCCAGTTTCTGATACCAATTTGTAGCTGACTTGGACGACTGGCAACCGTAGGGTGTACCGATGTGCTCAACCAGCGGCAGGCGTAGATGCCGCGCGGCCGCACCAAACGATGCAAAAATAAGTTGGGTCAGATGCGAAATTCAGATGTCGGCTGGCGGGCGTAGCGCTCACGAGGGTCGGCACGCAACATAACTACTCGACACCATCACGCTTTTCGCGAGATTTCGCGGTTGATCGACATCGGTGCCCTTGTGCACTGCGGTGTGATAGGCGAGGAGCTGGACCGGGATCGCGTACAGCAGGGGCGCGACGAACGGGACGCATTGCGGCACCGCGATGCCGAAGGCGCAGCGCCCTTCGAGCCGGGCGATGCCGGCGGCATCGGAGATCATCACCACCCGGCCGCCGCGCGCGATGACCTCCTCGACATTCGACAAGGTCTTGTCGAAGAGGCCGTCGGGCGGCGCCACGACGACGACCGGCACATTGTCGTCAATGCTTCCTCCGCCGCGTCGATCGTGCCGCGGCCCGCGGCACGATCGTGATGAAGGCGGCGAGGACGGCGGAGCTGGGTCGTGAAGGCCTTGGTCGAGGCAACGCCGATCTCGGGGGCCGCGAGGGTGGGCAGGACCACGTCTGCCTCCGTGCGATCGTGCTCTCCGGCTGGTTGACGACAGCGATGGTCTTCTGCCCGGCCTCGCGGCAATAGGGCAATGGCGCAAAGCGGCGAGCGTATCGGGGGTCTCGCCAGATTGGGAAATGATGATCGCCGCACCGTCTCGAGGCACCGCCGGCGCGCGGTAGCGGAACTCCGAGGCGATGTCGGCCTCGACCGGGATGCAGGCCAGGGTTTCGCGCCAGTATTTGGCAATGAGGCCTGAATGGTGCAATGGTGCGCGGTGCCGCAGGCAAGCAAGGTGATCCTGCCGAGATCACCGAGGGCGAAGGGCAGCTCGGGCAGGTGGATCGTCTGGCTCGCCGGGTTGATCAGCGCCTGCAACGTGTCGCCGATCACCGCCGGCTGCTCGAAGATCTCCTTCTGCATGAAATGGCGGTAATTGCCCTTGCCGATCAGCGCGCCCGACAGCGCGGTCTCGCGCACCTGGCGTTCGATCGGCTGGTTGGCGCGGTCGAAGATCACGACCTTCTTCGAGGTGACGACCGCCCAATCGCCTTCCTCGAGATAACGTCTGGGCCTCTGATGTCCTAAAGCGCTGCCGTTCGACTCATTTACCCACTGGTGGTTCGAGCGCAATTGGCACGCCTCGGGCAGCAATTGAACGCGAGGTGGCCTCGAGGATTTTGACGACCTCTAATCCGGTCGAGCCGCTGGAAATCGGCACCGCCCCGTCGCGAATACAGGCGACGAAATGTTCAGTTTCCGCCTGCAGCGCCTCCTTCGTGGAGAGGTTAGGCGCCCACATGTCACCCGCTCTGTACCCGATTCTCAATTCGTGAGCCTTTTCGAGAGAACCATTCACAACAATCCCCTTATCATATACCTTGATCTTCTCGGTCGGCTCCGAATCGTCATACATGATCATGCGGCGGCTCCCACCGATGAACGTCTGTCGCACCTTCACCGGGGAAAGCCAGTTCACGTTGATCTGAGCTATACAGCTACTCTTGAAAAACAACGTGATATGTGCGATATTCTCTGGGGCTCCTGGGACATGACAGGCAGCAGTCGCCGAGACCGCCACGGGTACTTCTTCGAAAACGTATTGTATAATGGCCATGTCGTGCACAGCCAAATCCCAAATGACGTTCACGTCATCCTGGAATAAACCCAAACTGGCGCGTAACCCGTTGTAATAGTAGATGTCGCCGAGAACACCCTCGCGAACCAGTTGGCGGATTTTCTGTACAGCAGGTGTGTAGAGAAACGTGTGATCAACCATCAAAACGAGATTTCGGCGCGTCGCCTCTTCGATCAGCTCCTCCGCCTGCTCTGAGGTTTCGGCCAGTGGCTTTTCGACGAGAATGTGCTTGCCGGCTCTAATCGCGCTAAGAGCTAGCGCATAATGGGTGCGCACGGGGGTTGCAATTATTATTGCATCGATGCCGTCGTCTGAGAGCAGCTCCCTGAAGTCTATAGTAGTCGAGATATTGGGGTGGCGACGCTCAACAATGGCCAGCTTGTTTGGGTCCAGATCAGCAACTGAGACGACTTTGGCACCCTCGGTGTTCGCAAAATTGCGCACTAGGTTCGGGCCCCAATAGCCGTAGCCGATTACCCCAAGGCGTACGGTGTCCAAGAACATACCAATGATCCTACGTTACCGTGATCAACTATCGACCCACTTAGCCAACACGAAGCAGTAAAGAAAACGGGAACAACCGCTTTCTTGTTATGCCTTTCTCTATTCATCAACGTCTATGTTGTTTCCGAATCCGTCTCTTGGCACAAATATCGCACTAAAATGCTTGGACATCATGGAAGACCAATCCTATCGTTCGCAAGATAATTCGGAGATCAAAAAGAAGTGACCAGTTTTCTATGTAGTAGAGATCGTGCTCTACGCGTCGGACAGCTTTTTCCACGCTGTCGAGATTGCCGCGACACCCGCAGACTTGTGCCCAGCCTGTTATTCCCGGCTTGACACGATGGCGTGCCGTGTAACCGCCGACCGCCAGCTCAAGGCTGAGGCCCCCGGCGGTTGTCCCCGGAGCGTGAGGCCTTGGGCCAACTAGAGACATGGTCCCAAGGAGCACGTTGAAGAGCTGCGGAAGTTCATCGACGCTATGGCGGCGCAGAAATCGGCCAAGCCCCGTAACTCGGGAATCGTGCTGCGAGGTTTGGCGTGATGCGAGCGTATCCTCGAGGTGCGTATACATAGTTCGGAATTTGAGTACCTCAATTTCCAGACCGTCGAGACCATGCCGGGGTTGCCGGAACAATACCGGGCCGCGCGATTCGAGCTTGATGGCGATGCTCACCAAAAGCATTAATGGTGCGGCGGCAACGAGCAGGACAAAAGCCAGCAGGATATCTTCGACGCGCTTTACGACCGCCGACACTCCGCTCAGCGGAGGATCGGAAATCTGGGCAGCCGGATGTGAGCCGCTCCCTCGATGCGGCTGTAACCGGGTCGCATTATACGGAACAGGCCGTTGATCAGGCGAGATGGCGGAGCCGAGCATCATATCCGTGTCGCTCATTGATGCGCTCTTATTCCTCATGAGACCGGTAACAATCGTTAACAACTAATGGCATCTTGTATCTGTTTGTGTCATACTATGGGAATTGAGCCATCTTTGCAACAAAATTTATGGACTTCCGATAGTCTGGTAGCTCACGCGCTTCCTTTGCTTAATTCCCACGGACACCGGCACCAGCCGGAAAGCCGTAGCGAACTCGGGCGTCCAGTGCGGTTGAAGCCTCTCGAGGGGCCACTGGTGGTGCGCCACCAGTCTTACGCCGCGACCGGTTTCGGCTTTTCCGTGTTCGCGCCGGCACGTAGCAGCTTGTCGAAATAATCGATCGTGCGCCGCAGTCCGGGCTTCAGCGCGGTGCGCGGCTGCCAGTCAAGCTCCGCCTTGGCCTGCGAGATGTCCGGACAGCGCTGGATCGGGTCGTCGATCGGCAAGGGCTGGAGAGTGATCTCGGAGCGCGAGCCGGTCAGCTCGATGATCAGCTGGGCCAATTCGGCGACCGAGGTCTCGACCGGGTTGCCGAGGTTCATCGGCCCGGTCAGCTCGTCGGGCGCGTCCATCATTCGCAGGAAGCCCTCGATCAGATCGTCGACATAGCAGAAGGCGCGGGTCTGGCTGCCGTCGCCATACAAGGTGATCGGCTCGTTCTTGAGCGCCTGGACGATAAAGTTGGAGACGACGCGCCCGTCATTGGGGTGCATGCGCGGCCCATAGGTATTGAAGATCCGGACCACCCGAATCCGCACGTTGTGCTGGCGGTGGTAATCGAAGAATAGTGTTTCGGCGCAACGCTTGCCCTCGTCGTAGCAGGCGCGCGGCCCGATCGGGTTGACGTTGCCACGATAGCTCTCCAGCTGCGGATGCAGGGTCGGGTCGCCATACACTTCGGAGGTCGAGGCCTGCAGGATCTTGGCCTTCAGCCGCTTGGCGAGGCCGAGCATGATGATCGCGCCGATGACGCTGGTCTTGGTCGTCTGCACCGGGTCGAACTGGTAGTGGATCGGCGAGGCGGGGCAAGCGAGGTTGTAGATCTCGTCGACCTCGACGAACAGCGGGTGGGTCACGTCGTGGCGCATCGCCTCGAAATGCGGGTCGCGCAACAGATGGGCGATGTTGTCCTTGCGGCCGGTGAAGTAGTTGTCGACGCACAATACGTCGTGGCCGCGGGCAAGCAGCCGCTCGCACAGATGCGAGCCGAGGAAGCCGGCGCCGCCGGTGACCAGGATCCGCTTCGGAACAACATGCATCGGAGTGTCCTTCAGGTTGCTTGGCATCGTCGTGTCAGCCGATCGCCCGCAGAGCGGTGGGTTCGCGGGTATTCGGAATGCCGCTCGGGCGGCCGATGCTGTGATAGACGAGGCCGGCGGCGAGCATTTCCTCCGGCTTGTAGATGTTGCGCAGATCGATCACCACGGGCTGACGCAAGAGCTGCTTCACCCGGTCGAGATCAAGCCCGCGGAACTCGTTCCATTCGGTGATCAGGATCAGCGCGTCGGCGCCGTCGATCGCCTGATAGGCGTCGTCGCAGTAATCGAGTTCGGGCATCAGCTTTTTCGCCTCGGCCATGCCCTCGGGGTCGAAGGCGCGGATTGTCGCGCCCACGGCGTGCAGCGCCGGCAGGAACGTCAGGCTCGGGCTGTCGCGCATGTCGTCGGTATTCGGCTTGTAAGTCAGGCCGAGCGCGGCCAGGGTCAGGCCCTCGACCGAGCCACCGCAGACCGCGGCGATACGCTCGGCCATCCGCCGCTTGCGATCCTCGTTGACGCGCAGCACGGTCTCGACGATCGCCAGCGGCGTCTCGGCCTGCTCAGCGGTGCGCACCAGCGCCTGGCAATCCTTCGGAAAGCACGATCCCCCAAAGCCCGGTCCGGCGTGCAGGAATTTGCGCCCGATGCGGCCGTCGAGCCCGATGCCGCGAGCGACGTCCTGGACGTCGGCGCCGACCGCCTCGCACAGATCGGCGACCTCGTTGATGAAGGTGATCTTCGTCGCGAGGAAGGCGTTGGCGGCATATTTGATCAATTCGGCGGTCTCGATCGTCGTGAACACGATCGGCGTCTCGAGCAGGTAGAGCGGCCGATAGAGCGCGCGCAGCACGGTGCGGGCGTGCTCGCTGTCGGTGCCGATGACAACCCGGTCGGGCCGCATGAAATCCTGGATCGCCGAGCCTTCGCGCAGGAATTCCGGGTTCGAGGCAACATCGAAGCGGCCTTGCGGCAGCACCTCGCACAGGATCCGCTCGACCTGCCGACCGGTGCCGACCGGCACGGTCGATTTGGTGACGACGATCGTCCGCTCGCTGGCGTTTTGCCGCAGCGCCTCGGCGATTTCGGCCGCGGCGGCGAAGACATAGGTCAGATCGGCATGGCCGTCGCCGCGCCGCGACGGCGTGCCGACCGCGATGAACACGGCGTCGGCGCCAGCGACCGCGGATTTGAGTTCGGTCGTGAAGCTGAGCCGCCCGGCCGCCGCATTGCTGGCGACCAGGTGTTCCAGACCGGGCTCGTAAATCGGAATCTCGCCGCGCGACAGCCGCTCGATCTTGCCGGCCTCCTTGTCGACGCAGGTCACACTGACGCCGAATTCCGAAAAACACGCGCCCGAGACCAGGCCGACATAGCCTGTCCCGATCATCGCGATGCGCATGGGCGCGAACTCCCTTGGGTAAGCGCGTGTGCCGAAACTGTGCCCTACCCAGACTCGAACAATCTAAAACCCGCTTTCATCATAAGACGGCGGCGGCCACGGATGGACGTTGGAGGAATACGGAGATCATAGCCAGTTCTTGCGTCCGTCGGTACGAGATCGGAACGTCAAAAACATAACGGAGACCGGGCAGCGGGGAGCGGCTATTTGTATAGCGCTCGGCGCAGCGCGTCGGTGACGGTGCCCAATTCTTCCTCCGTCATTTGCGCAAATATAGGGAGCAGGATAGTGTGGTCTTGGGCGAGTTCGGATTGCCGCAGTTCGTGCCGTTGCTCTTCTCCGGCATAACATGACTCGCGATGCGAGCACATGATGCCGCGTCGTGTGCTGATACCCTGGTCGAGCAATCGTTGCATGATCACCCTCTGTTCGACCCACTCGGGTAGGCGCACACAATAGCTCTGCCAGTTGGAACGTGCCCATTCGGGTTCGAAGGGCAGAAGGAGGCCCTCGAGATTGCCCAACAGTTCGGAATAGCGTGCCGCGACGACCCGACGACGCGTCACGAGCTCGGACAATCGCCCGAGCTGCTTCCGTCCGATCGCTGCCTGGACGTCAGTCATCCGATAATTAAAGCCAACAACATCATAATCCTCGAATATTACCTGCGGTGAGCTATGTCGCACTGTATCGGGGACACTCATCCCGTGCTGACGCAGTAATCTGAAAGCACTATCAAAATCCGATATGGATGTAGTCAGCATTCCGCCGTCGCCGGTCGTAATTACCTTGCGCGGGTGGAACGAGAAGCAGGCGATATCGCCACGCGGCCGGCCAATCGGTTCCCATTGTCCGTTGATGCAGGTTTCGCTTCCCGCTGCGCAGGCCGCATCTTCAATCAGCGCGATGCCATGACGCTTCGCCACAACGATAAGCGCCGGAAGGTCGCAAGGCATGCCCATCTGATGAACGGCGAGAATCGCGCGGGTCCGGGGCGTCACCGCGTCGGCCACGCCTTGTGGGTCGATATTGTACGTACGTGGATCTATATCGACGAAAATAGGGGTTGCACCGCAATATCGAACGCAGTTGGCAGTCGCGATGAAGGAGTGGCTCGCGGTGATCACCTCATCACCGATTCCGATTCCAAGAGCGACCAAAGCAAGATGTAGCGCGCTCGTGCAGCTCGAGACGGCACACGCATGCGGCGCGCCTACGTAAGTGCTGAATTCGCTTTCGAAGGCCGCCACCTGTGCGCCTTGCGTTACCCAGCCCGAGAGCACGACCTCGCGAGCCGCATCAGCTTCAGCCTCCTCGAGTAGGGGCTTGGCGATCGGTATCACGACGCCACCGCCTCGAGCCGGGTCGATATCGGCGAGCGGCGCCGCTCGGCTCGCCACCAGTCCACCAGCTCGCGCAGGCCCGATTCAAGAGATATTTCGGCCCGGAATCCGAGAAGCCGCTCGGCCTTGCCGGTCGAGGCTAGTCGCCGTGGCACGGGATTTATAGATCTCTCTGGGGCAAAGTCCGGAACGATCCCATCTCGACCCATAGCCTTGGCAAGAAGCTGAGCTAATCGCAAAAGGCTGGTTTCGTCGCCACTCGCAACATTGAAGACCTCGTCGCTCGCATCCGCCTTGGCACCGAGAATATTGGCGCGTGCCACATCACGGACGTCGATGAAGTCCATGGTCTGCTGCCCATTGCCAAAGATTATCGGCGCCTGCCCTTCCTCCAGCCGCTCCATCCAGCGAATCAAAACCTCAGTGTACCGACCGTGAATGTCCATCCGCGGGCCGTAGACGTTAAAATATCGGAACGCGACGTAATCAAGCCCATTCATATCGCTGAAAGTACGCAATAATCCTTCGTTGAACGATTTCGCCGCGCCGTAGAGAGTACGATTGTTATACGAATGGTGGTTCTCTGCCGTGGGAAATTCTTCGGCCATACCATAGACCGACGCCGACGATGCGGCGATAATTTTTTCGACAGAATGCGCTACGCAAAGTTCGAGCAGGTCGAAGGTCGACTGCACCATGACCTCCATGGCAAGCCGAGGCTCGGCCGCGCAATGAGTAATCCGCAGTGCTGCTTGATGAAAAACTATATCGGTCGATTTAACGAGCGATTCTAACAGGTTCCGGTCGCGAATGTCGCCGTCTACGAGGCGAACCGGTGCGCGCTTCTTAGCATCTTCGATATTTTCCGGCCGCCCACGCACCATGTTGTCCAGAACCACAATTTCGCTGCAGCCTTCCTCGCTCAAAAGGTCGACGATTTGCGAGCCGATAAATCCAGCACCACCCGTCACCAGAATGCGCTTCGCATGCAGATCAGCCACTATTACCTCCAGGTTTGTGTTCAATCACCGCGGTAGTTGGCACTGTGGGACCGATAGGATGGCTATGCGGAAGCGAGGAGGCAGGCCTTTTCCAATTCGGTTACGATCTCCTCGATCTGATTCCTTTGCAGCTCAGCGTAGATAGGCAGCGACAAGAACTCATCAGCTACCATCTCGGTAACAGGCAAATCGCCGAGCCCATATCCGAGATCCGCATAGGCCGTTTGGAGATGAACAGGGACCGGGTAATGGATGCCAGTCCCGATATGCCCCGAGTTCAGCAGCTCTTGCACCCGATCGCGATTTGCCACCCGAATGGCATATACGTGATAAACATGTCGGCAATGCGGAGGTGGCGCTGGCGCCTGGCAGCGAGTGTCCGCCAAAAGATGGGCATATTGGTCCGCAATACGCCGCCGCATTTCGGTCCATTTCTCGATGTAGTCCATCTTGACATTCAAGACGGCGCCTTGGATCGCATCCATACGATAATTAAAGCCAGGCAAAACGTGCAGGTATTTCGACTCTTGCCCCCAATCGCGCAACAGCGCCATACGCCGGGCAAGCTCGGAATCATTGGTAACCGCGGCCCCGCCTTCGCCATAGGCCCCGAGATTCTTCCCGGGATAGAAGCTGAAGCAGCCAATGTCCCCGATTGCGCCGGCACGTCGTCCTTTGTATTCAGCACCATGCGACTGAGCCGCATCCTCAATGACCAGGAGCCCGCGACGGCGCGCAATCTCGATAATGGGATCCATCTCTGCCACAAGCCCGTGTAAGTGCACTGGTAGGATGGCTTTAGTACGCGGCGTCACGGCTGCCTCGATGGAATTTGCGTCCATCGTCCAAGTTTCAGGATCAACGTCAACAAAAACCGGCTTTGCCCCGCAATAAAGGATCGCGGCCGTAGTCGCCACGAATGTCATCGACACGGTAATGACCTCGTCACCCGGGCCGACTCCAGCGGCAAGCAGTGCCAAGTGCAAGGCTGACGTTCCGCTGTTGAGTGCAATACAGTAATTCGTCTTGCAATACTCCCCGAAACGCTCTTCGAACGCGATTACTTCCTGGCCAAGGACGTATTGGCCACTTTCAATGACCCGAGTGACCGCAGCATTAATGTCACTCTTGATTTCTCGGTACTGATTTTTCAAATCGAGAAAGGGTATCATTCAGTAATACTCCCTATACCTATAGCTGTGGCCCTCAGAGAGCCGGCACCGTAGATCGCGTAAACGGAACTGCAGCCAAGAACGTCCTTGGAAAGCGCAATTCGGATGCTCCCGGCCCGCTGATACCATTGCCACATCGTTGCGAATCCTGGGTCCGCGCGGAGAAGCCCAAGCAAGTCATTCACGCTTTGACTAACGACTAAGGGGCCGTTCTCCCATAGGCTGAGATTGGACAGGAAGGCCACATGGCTCCGCTCACCCAGGTCGCGGGCAGGCTGGTCAGATTGGTCTGCTGGCTCATCTCGCTCGTACAGCCGTCGCCGTCTCGAAACCAAAGTGTACCACTTTGAGTGCCGAGGATTGCGAGCCAACACGTCGCGCCGCTGGTCACAATCGCTCCGGAGAGACGGTACTGCCGACAACGTTGACGGCAGGAACAGTTAGGGTGTTCCAACCTGCTGCTGGGTGAGCAAGCTGACCTTGCACGAGCAGACTCCCCGGCGTGCCGCCATTATCCGCGTAGAGCCCGGCAACCATATTAGAGGCGCGCGAGGACGCGTCGACATAAACGCTAATCGACGTAACGATTCCCGACGCGCTCGCGGTTGCCCTAAACGCTTCGGCATGGCCCGCCGTGTTAGAATCAACCGTCGAGTAAATTGTCTGATCACCGACGAGGGGGGGCCCGGCTGCTTGCACTGCTGGAGAAGACGCTGCCCAGATAATGAGGAGGAGTGCGCTTACAATGCTACTTTTCCTAGCCTGGTCCATGTCTCCCTCGTCAGCGCAGCGGATGCTGTGCTCCAAACTGAATTCGACGACCCACTCTTCTAGTGAATAGCAGCAGAGAGGGGTCGATCAAGGCAAGAATTGTTCGCTAAACTCATGGTGGTACGAATTCCACGGGGTTGTCAAGCTTTTATTCTAATTAAGATTAATTGCGGGCGAATTGCCGCTACAAAGCTGGGGTTTCGCTGCTCTCCGGATTCGCCCGTTGCGGGATTGCTCGTTTGACCGTTTCATGGAAAGGGCACGCCCGTCCAACCACCAAAGCCGATGACTAGATCAACACCTCAAAACCTTTCTCATCGAGGCAGCCTCGCATATCCCCCAGCCCTCTGCATTAGAATGGGAATCGCTTTCTGCGTTCTTGTTCAGCCCGCCATTCCTCTTGTTCACGCTGCGCCCCGAATTTCCCCTGCAATGCCTGTTCGCGGCGCGGTGGTATAATGCGGTCGAGACGCAGTAGAGGTGCATGTATATCACCGTTTAGAGCTAGTTCAACGGATTTCCGCGTAAGGTTCTCCGCCTCACCCTCCAACAGCATCTCAGCAGCGATGGTGGTATGATTTCGTGCTCCGCGAGGTCGACCGGTCAGATTACCTGATTTCCCTCTTGCAAAGGGCCGACCTCGGAGGCCGTCAGGTGAATTATTATCTGTCATGATGCGTACCCAGTCACTTCGGGTCCGAGGCGCCCACGCTTTCAGACCCCGGGGACCCCCTGCATACTCAGTTAACCTCGAAAATCGTCGCTGCAAGAGGAACGGCTCGCGCGATGGGCAGGCCCCGCATAGGTTGATTAATTGATGAGCGAACTGCCTTACGTTGGTTCAGCGCTGTTTTTTCGCTGTATTTACAGTGGTTTGCCGAGTGTGGACCCGATTCCTATCGCGACTTTGACGACAAACTGGATCCGGGAACATCGCAACCGGTGATCTGCATGTGTTCGCTCCTTGCTGATGAATTCCGGCCCGTTGTCGAGCCGAATCGTCGTCGGGCAACCGATCTCTCGGATAACCCGTTCGAGCGTGTCGACGACATCGCTGCCGCGGAAACTCTGTCGTACCTCGATCGCCGGCGACAATCGGGTGAAGGTGTCGATGATGGTCAGGACGCGGATCTTGCGCCCGTCGAACAGCTGGTCGTGGACAAAATCCATTGCCCACACCTGGTTGGCGGCACTCGCCGGCGAGCGGTCCTCGCGTAGCTTGGCCTTAACCCGGCGCTTGGGCGATTTGTTGCGCAATTGCAGCCCCATCTCGCGGTAGAGCCGACACACCCGCTTGGCATTCACCCGCCAGCCCTCCCGTCGCAGCAGCACATGGATGCGCCGGTAGCCATAGCGCACCCGGGTCTCGGCAATCTCCTTGATCCGCTTCATCAGGACGGCCTGCCCGGCACGTTTGGAACGGTAATGGTAGGTCGATCGGTCAACCGGCAAAGCCTGACAGGCGCGCCGGATGCTGAGCTGCCAAACCGCCCGAACCTCGTCGACCATCTGTCGCTTCCAGGCAGGCCTCATATTTTTCGGCGGATCACGTCCTGCAGCATCTCCTTGTCCAGCGAGAGATCAGCGACCAGCTTCTTCAGTCGCTGGTTCTCCTCCTCGAGCTGCTTCAGCCGCTTCATCTCTGACGGCATCAGCCCGCCATACTTCTTACGCCAGGCGTAGAAGGAGGCCTCGCTGATCCCTGCCTTACGGCAGACCTCAGCGATCGGCGTTCCTTCTTCGGCCTGCCGCAGCACAAACGCGATCTGCTGCTCGCTGAACCGCGACTTCTTCATCCCCAATCTCCGCCCGGCCAGGACGGCGAATTTAGAATTTTCCAGCTATCCGCGGTCCAGATTTCCGGGGGCAGGTCACTGCAGTCCAACCACACCGCCCAAATTGCAAAGTGAGTGCGACACAATGAAACGCATCTTTTTTCTTGCCGCTACGGTGTTGACCGCCCTGTCACCCTTAATAGCGTTTGCCGTCACGGTTCAGAACAATCTCGCGATCACGGTTACGCCGCCGGCCGGTGGCAGCAGCGTCCTGCCGGCCGATCGCGACGCCAGCGCGAACTGGAAGATGGCAGGGATGCTTTCTGTGGGCGGTATTCCAAACCGCACCCCGGTGTGCGCTTCGCTGAGCCCTAAGGGTGGCGGTGCAGATGATACATCCGCTATCAACGCGGCCATCAATGCTTGCCCGGTTGGTCAGGTGGTTTCCCTCACGGCGGGCACCCCCTATCCCGATCAATCCTCTATCTTCTACTCACCCGATTCTGTCCACACGGCCTAGGAAAGCCGACAGGCTGAACGCGTCAGCACGTCGTCTACAAGCTTTACCAGCGCATCGTTGCGGAAAGGCTTTTCTAATATTTCGGTCGCTCCTAACAAATGCGCCGCATTGAGAATATTGGGTCCATCGAGGCGGACATCACCGGATAAGGCGATTATCTTGACTGCGGGATTGATGGCGCGCAGCTGGCGAATTGTCTCGATGCCATCCATGCCGGGCATCAGGATATCGGTGATTACCAAGTCAGGTGGATTTAAAGAATAGGCTGCGAACCCGGCGCGC
>Ga0207092_1092_pt1 | contig 16164 bp, 15 predicted proteins | sample Alteio_BWMinHeat_48_FD_153533 | JGI IMG/M metagenome (GOLD analysis project Ga0207092, IMG submission 153533) | Enriched cells from forest soil in Barre Woods Harvard Forest LTER site, Petersham, Massachusetts, United States -... | ecosystem: Environmental > Terrestrial > Soil > Temperate forest >... | reverse complement strand
CTCCTCCAGCAAAAAACGCTGGAGGAGAGGGGGTAAAAAATAATTTCTCCTTTCGTTTCACATGAGGATTCTATGAAAAAGGTAGCAGCAGCTGACGTTGTCATTTTTGGCGGCGGGATAGCCGGTTTATGGTTATTGAATCGATTGCATAAAGCGGGAATATCCGCATTATTATTTGAATCCGGCGCATTAGGCGGCGGGCAAACACATAAATCTCAAGGTATTATTCACGGCGGCATGAAGTATGCCTTGCAAGGCATGATGACACGAGAAGCAGAAGTCATGACGGATATGCCAGCACACTGGAAGCTCTGTTTGAGCGGCAAAGGTGAGATTGATTTATCCGCCGTTCCTGTCCTTTCTTCTCAGCAATATTTGTGGGCGCCACATAAATTTACATCCAAGTTAACGGGATTTTTGGCAAGCGCTACCTTATCAAGCAATGTGGAAGCGCTTCCCAAAGAAAACTATCCTGACGTTTTTCAGCATCCTCGTTTTAAAGGCGAAGTGTTTTCTTTAGATGAAATGGTGATTGATGTGCCGGTTCTTGTTAGGGAGTTGGTAAAAGCGAATCAGGAAGCTGTTTTTAAAATTGAACCGTTGTGTGAAGAAGAATTGAAGTTAGATGAAGAGGGGAAATTGCAATCCGCTACGGTTTATATGTCGGGTAAAGCAGTGGAGGTCACCGCTCAGCAATTTGTGTTTACGGCAGGTGCTGGCAATGAAGTCATTATTAAAAAATTAAAAAACAAAGAAGTTGCCATGCAGCGTAGACCGTTGCATATGGTATTAGTAAAAACACCGTTCAATTATCCTTTGTATGCGCATTGTCTGGGTTTAGGAAGCAGGCCGCGTCTTACGATTACGACGCATCATGCCAAAGATGGTTCTACTATTTGGTATTTAGGGGGAGCACTCTCTGAAGAAGGTGTTAGTCGTGATAGTGAAGCGCAAATTCAGGCGGCACGCGATGAATTGTATACCTTATTCCCCTGGCTGGATTTTTCAACCGAGCAATTTTCTACGTTTAGGATTGATAGAGCAGAACCATTGCAAAAAGGTGGATTAAAACCGGAATCCTCTTTTATCAAAGTCGTCAAAAACATGATTATTGCCTGGCCGACTAAGCTTGCACTTGCACCGAGATTGACGGACGACATCATGCGTCATTTGCAGAATATAAAATTCAGCCCACATCTTTTTGATGCGCGTGAATTACGTTCCTGGCCTATGCCGCCCTTAGCAAAACCCATATGGGAGGATGCGTTTTGCAAAAACGACGTTTAGGTCATACCGATATTGAAGTGAGTGTGATTGGTTTAGGTACGGTTAAGTTCGGACGTAAACAAGGCGTGAAATACCCTCTACCTTTTGAGTTGCCTTCTGATAATCAAATTGAAAATTTATTAGCCGTGTCTCGGCATCTCGGTATTAATTTGCTGGATACCGCGCCTGCTTATGGTTTAAGTGAGGAGCGGCTTGGAAAATGTTTACAAGGCCAGCGTCATGATTGGGTGATTTCGACTAAAGTTGGCGAAACCTTTGCAGACGGTTTATCAACATTTGATTTTTCTAAGGCTGCAATAACAGAAAGCATAGAGTGTAGTTTAGAGCGTTTGCAGACGGATTATTTAGATATTGTTTTAGTGCATTCGAGTGGGGATGATGAGCGTATTATTTTAGAAGATCGCGTATTTGAAACATTGTCCACTTTAAAAACCGCTGGAAAAATTCGCGCGATAGGTTGCTCAACTAAAACGGTAGCCGGAGGATTCTTAAGTGTAGATCACGCTGATGTTGTGATGGTCACGTATCATCCTGAATGCACCGATGACAAAACAGTGATTCAGTATGCGCATCAAAAACAAAAAGGTGTTTTGATTAAGAAAGCATTGGCGAGTGGTCATATCAATAGACCGGTTGCAGATAGTTTGCGATTTGTGTTGAAAGAACCGGGGGTGACTAGCGTGATAGTTGGCACGATTAATGAAATGCATTTACGTGAGGTGTGTGGTGACTTTACTAAAATATAGTTGGATAAAACAAAAGAAGAGAAGCTTTTATTAAAGGATCTACAATAAAGTATTCGTTCTTTTTATTTTTATTAAGATAATCTTTTTCCTCTAATTGTTTTAATGATTTGCTAATAGTGGCGCTTGTTAGATTAAATTTTTGTAGAGATTGCTTGCTGGATAAATCCGTTGTAAATCCTTGAGCGATAGCGATTAGAATTTTTTTCTGTGAAATGTTGAGTGAGCTAATGTCTTTCGCGGTTTTTGATTCTTCTTGTAATACATAATCATTCCAAGCGTTTGTAACGTTTTTGACGGTTGGAATGTTGTCTATACAGTTTAACCAGGTTTTATCACATAAAACATTTGTGTAGTAAGGATGTCGTTCTGCTAGTTTAAATATTTCAGCGATTACTGCTGGATTTAAATGACTGCCCCATGTTTTTTTGGCTGTTTTATTGAGATATGCAATATAGTCTTCTTCGTTAATGCGATCAATGGTGATACGATCGCATAACATATAAAGTGGGCTTGATTTATCGTCAAACATATTTGCAAGCACATGCCTGTTGCTGCCTGAAAATATAAAATGAAGACTTTCACTTTCCTGTGCAACATGACGAATAGCACCTTCTATTCCAGCACAATTTGCAAGCACGCCGATTTCTTGAAATTCGTCAATAAAAAAAATCGCTTTTTGATTTTTTTTGAAAAGGACGTTTTCCAGCATTTGCAAGGATTCCATAATTGTGTTGGCTGGGTCACTATTTTTATCTGGAATAAGTTCAATATTGATTCCATCTGTTCCGATTATCCATTTAGATTTAATGTTTTTAATATAATTTTTTATTAATCCAATGGCTTGTTCGGGTGCTGTTGTTACTTTGCCAATCAAACTTTTTACACCTTTTAGAATTTGATCTTCGATTGCCTTGGCGCTGACAGCAACAAAAAGATCAACTCGTTCAGAGGGAAGATTGATTTCATCTAGGCAGCGAAGAACTAAGCTGGATTTCCCATAACGACGTGGAGAAATAACAATAGTATGTTTGTTTCTCATCATATTATTGATTAGTTGCTTTCTTTCAGTAATTCGATTGCAAAAAGCTTCGCCTTTTGCAATGCCAAGGGGGAAATAATTTATATATTTATTCATTAATTGCCTCTCTGTGATCAAACTTACCATTTGGTAAGTTACCAAATGGTAAGTTACCAAATGGTAAGTTGTCAACCCTGCTTTATTCCTATTAGTGGAGGTTAAAATGTCCGGTTGTATGTCCGATATTTTTGGTTTTATCGCATTGATTATATTGTGTTTTATTAAAAATAAACGTATTTTCTGACGATTAAATGTCCGGTTTTATGTCCTTTGTTTTTGCTAGATAGCCTGACACTTTATCTTAATGATTTCTTTATTATCATTAAGATAATCATCCATGATACTGGAAACGGTAAACAGGTTGTCTCTCAATTTCCCCATTACCTCTAGCAAAGACTCAGCAGGAATATCTTCTTGCGCGTAATAATGTCTGCCTTCTAAAACTTGAAAAGTGGGAAGTTCATCACTGAAATGGTGTGCAATTTTATCGCCTAGAAAAATGATATCGGGTATGACAGTGTGTATGTTTATAAATAAAGATTTGTTCAATTTCTTAAGTGTTTTTAAATTTTCCCTAAGATGCAAAATGATAGTGTGCATGGCAGCATGCAATAGTCCAGCATGCATGTATTTTGAATCTAGCTTTAATTTAAAACCTATGTCGTAGTAAATCGTCGCTTTTTTAAGTAAGAAATGAAGGGTAGAAAAGCACAATGTGAGAGAGTCATTATCTAAATTTGCAGAAAAGTTATCGCGTTGATTGCTTAAAATAAAAGGTGAAAGTGAGTATAAATTATCGGTTGAGATAATATCAGAGCTTCCATTTTTTGCTAATTGCTTGATAGGGTTGTCAAAAAGAATAAAGTATTCACTGAGAAATGACGGAATATTTACTTCATTAAGACAATGCGAAGGATAATGAATGAAATTATTTCTGATGTGATATAAACGTTCTCTAAAAGGCATGATGATGGTTTTATATCGACTGGTGATTTGCGCAATGGCATGAGACGTTTTTATTAAAAGATAAATCGCCGCATCTTGTTTGTAATCTTCCTCAACATTGTTATTGTGAATGAGATTTTCAATCAGCTGCATTAATTCATTTGCGTAAATAACACGATTATCATTTTTAATTTCATCGGGGCTATCATAGGCAAATAAGGAAAAATGACTGTTGTTTGCTATCGTTTTTTTAATGTTAGGTTTATGCGTAGATTTGGTGGTAATCACTATATTTTGTTTGGCAGATGTGTTTTTGATAGGGCGTTCTATTGTTGGTTTGATTTCAATTTTTATTTTTTTAGGTTTTAATGCGAGTGGCTTTTTAATTAAATTAGCTTGTTTTTTTTCTTTCTCTATGGCGCGTTGTAATGTTTTAATCTCATTTATTAAGATTTCAATTTCTTTTATTGATTGTCGTACATCTATTCTAGTTGTTTGAAAACATTCAATATGCTTTTGATGAATGGCGTAATCATAAGAAGTATTGTTCAGATTTGCATTTAATTCCTGTATGCAAGTGCTCAAACAATCTTGGCCAGTTTTACCCAGGTAAGACTTTTTATTATTTAAATCTTGCATGAGTATGGCGCAAGTTTTGTGTAGCAAATGAATCTGATTATTTAATTGATGTTGCTGGCTGCGATAATGATCTTCTAATGGGACGACTTCGTAGGTTGTTAACGAGGTGTTCGCGGTTTTAGAAAAAGAAATCCCATCCTCTTCTGTAATCAATAAATGTTTTTCATATTCAAATTGCGCTATCAATTCCTTAATTTCATTGACAGGTGTAGGTTTAGTGGTTTCAACCGGTTTAGGTTTGATGAGTTTTATTTCTTTTGCGATGGGTTTTTCTTTTATGAGGATTATTTCTAGGGGCTCGTTTTTCTGATCATCAGGTTGTTTTAATATTTTATCTAAAAAATATCTATATAAAGGTCGTAATATAGGATCTGCTATGCTTAGTATCGCCATAGTAGCGAGACCTGCTAACAGCATGCTTTCTGCAAGTAGCGAAAGAAATCCATAGAATTTTTTGTTTCTATATTCATTTCTATCTTGCTCGCTTTTTGTACCGCGATATTTATTTATAAACGTTATAAACTCCGGAATTTCCATAGTCTTAATTTTGCGTTTTTCTTTTCTTGCGGCCGCTATAATTTCGTTTTTATTTTCTTTATAATATTTTTTTTCAATTATCCATTCATCAATTTTTTTCAAGAATATTTGAATCATTTGATACGTATCGGGTGAAATGAATTCTTTTGTAGCTTCAACGTGCTCAGCAAAATACGTTACGTTAACGCCTCGCTTAACGAGATAATACGCTATTTCAAGATTGATTTTTTCGTGCCATGCAGCAAGCAGTAGATGCAAGGAAAAAGTAGGATATTGATTCAGTTTATAATTATACTTAAGGATTAAATCCATGAGGCGTGTGTCACCTCGTGTAACCGCTGCGACCATAGGTATGATGTCATGTTGTAAATGTAAATAGGGATCAAAGCCTTGTTGTAATAAAAATTCTATGGTTTCAAAATTACTTTTTATTATGCAAAAAGATAATAAGTTCTTAGTAACGGATGTGTTTAATACGGTATGGCAGTTATGCTCAAGAAAAATTTTCATGGCAGGAATATTATTGTACATGCCGGCAATGAAAATCGGTGTAAGTTCGGTAGTCGTTTGTGCATTGATGTCTGCACGTAAATCCAATAATTTTTTTATTCCCAGTATATTCGCATTCGGTAAGGCCGCTAAAATATGCAATAAAGTCTTTTTTTCAGGGCCAAATGTATGGTCGATATTAAAGCCCCATTTTACTAATTTTCGTGCTAATTTATCATGACGGTTATCGATAGCTTTGATTAACATGGAGTCGAATATATGATTTTCATCGGGTTGAAATCGATTTAAATTGATCTTCAATGTATGCACTACGTAGTGAATAATGCGATGACTGTTGTATTCTGCTGCCTGTAAAAAAGTCAATTTCCCGTCATTATTTTTTTTAAATAAGTCATATCCCTGAGATAGAATATGCTTAAAATTGTTGAGATTGTCGTTGATAATGGCGACCAATAAGAAATTTTCTCTGACGATAAATTCGGCTGAAGACAGTAAGTGAGACGGTTTTTGTTTGCTGTTTTTGTTCATAAAAACGAGGTGAGGTTCATGAAAAATAGGTGTTTCAACCTCGGGAAATGCACCCGTGATGAGATGGTAGTTATTCTCTATCTCCTTGTTTTTATTGGTATTTTTTTGAGACTGAGATGGTTTTTGAGCAGAAAAGCCAACAAGCCATCCCAAAATGAGAAAGGTAATGAAGGGTGCGGGATGATTTTTTATCTCTATCATCAGCAAAATTAAGAGGCGAAAAAAATTTTTTCGATGTTGCGATGCAAGTATTTTTTTGCATTCTGTTCTGATTTTTTCAGATTCTTCAGCTGAAAATTCCAGTAAAGGTGATGCGAAGTCTACATCTATATCGTTATCTACACAGTCAATCAGCGAGAAATAGAGTCTTCCTGCTTCAACATCTTCAACAAATTTTTCTTTGTCTAAGCTTAGGTAGTAAGCATTTTCAAAAATGATTTCAGCAAATAGATGAGGTCTGCCGTTTATCATGAAAGGCTCAGCATCTTCTCGTTTGTGTCTGTCATCAGATTGAAAAATGAAGAAATAATAACGGTGATAATCTGCATCGATGTAGAGATTGGGCATGGTATTTATTTCAATTTATCTATCAGTTCATGTTTCAAATCAAATAATTTTTTCTCAAGCGCGACGATATATTGTGTATCACCATGTGTCTTGCAAAAGTGTTGTGCGGCTAGAATAGCGTGTTTTCGTATATCATGAATGCTGTCACTTTCCTCTATCATCTTTCCTTTTTGCATAATGGGTTTCAGTAAATCGACTGAGCCATCATAATCATCTAAACGTTTATGTTCTAATGATTTATCCAGTAACACGACATCGGGTGAATCCGAAATACCCAGATCAAGATCGTAAATCACATCCATGACATAACGTTCATCACAAAAAAATCGTCGGATTTGATGTCTGCCGGGATTCGAAATTTTTACAGCTTGCTCGGATAATTTTAATTTGTATAACCATTTACCTTGGTTATCTTGTATCGCGGATAATTTATAAACACCATCTAATGCGGGTTGATCGTAAGCGGTCGCAAGGTTAGTGCCTACACCGTAAGATGATATTTTTGCTTGTTGTTTTTTAAGATCTTGAATCACGTATTCATCTAATGAATTACTGGCGAGTATATCGGTATGAGTAAATCCTGCATCGTCTAACAATTGTCTTGCTTTGATGGAAAGCGTAGCCATGTCGCCTGAATCAAGACGAATGCCGAGCAAATCTGCATTTTTTTCCCGTAATTTTTTACCGATGAGAATAGCATGCTTAACGCCTTCTAGCGTGTTAAACGTATCAACCAGTAATACACAATTCTCGGGCATGACATCGGCATACGCTTGAAATGCTTCCATTTCATTGGGGAATGCTGTGACCCAACTGTGAGCATGCGTGCCTCTTACTGGTATGTCGTAATGTTTTCCAGCGAGTGTATTGGATGTCGCGACACAGCCACCAATGTATGCAGCACGACTCGCGGATAAGGCACCATCAGGCCCTTGCGCGCGACGCATGCCAAATTCGATGACAGGATAGGGGTGAGCGGCAAGACAAACACGCGATGCTTTGGTTGCAATTAACGTTTGGAAATTAATGATATTTAACAAGGCACTTTCTATAAGCTGACATTGTAAAATCGGGCCTTCTATGCGTAGTAATGGTTCGTTTGCAAATACAATAGTGCCTTCTGGAATGGCATCAATATTACCAGTGAAGGTTAGTGTTCTAAGATAATCAAGAAAAGCAGGTTCAAATAAGGGTTGTCCCGTGGGCAGTGTTAAGGTTGCTAAATAAGTTAAGTCGTCTTCCTGAAATCGCCAGTGCTTCAGAAAATCCATTACCGTTTTCAAACCAGCGCTTAAGGCATAATTGCCGTTGAATGGATTCTTACGAAAAATAAGATGAAAAGTGGTTTCCCTTTCATGCATGTTTAATTTCCAGTAACCATACGCCATGGTTAACTGATAAAAATCGGCCAATAAAGGTGTATAAATAGATGCAATACTTTCTGTTGGCACTATAATAGTTCTCCGAATTTAGAGGAAGAAGGTAAAAGTATGTTCAGTCAGAAATGGTTATTGTTACTGGGATTATCAGTGTTATTCGTGGGTTGTTCAACTAACAATTATCTTGCTCTGCATTCTTCTGCTTATCGTGACAATAGTCCAAGGAATATAGGTGTTCGTTATTTGTTAGGTCAAGGTGTGAAGCAGAATGATGAGAAAGCATTTTATTATTTTCATCAAGCGGCATTAGAAGGCGATGCGTTTGCTCAGAATGAAGTAGCTTATTTGTATGCAGCAGGCAAAGGCACCGCTAAAAATAATGCCTTGGCATTTAGCTGGTATCAAAAAGCAGCGCAACAAAATTTGGTGAGTGCGCAATATAATCTTGGATTATTTTATTTGCACGGTATAGGAACGACACCGAATAAAGCGTTAGCCATGGAATGGTTTCAGCAATCTGCGGCCCGTGGGTTTCAGCCTGCAAAAACAGCATTAGAGCGATTGTAAGGTGCATATTCCTCGCAAACGGTTTGGCCAGCATTTTTTAAAAGATCAATCGGTGATAGAGCGTATTGTTGCGGCCCTTCATCCTTGCATTAAAGAACATTTGGTTGAAATAGGCCCGGGTCAAGGTGCGATAACCTTGCCCGTGTTAAAGCAGGCGAAAGTATTGGAAGCTGTTGAGCTGGATAGGGATCTCATTCCAGCATTAAAAGAGCGTTGCCATCGTGCAGGCGAATTGCAAGTTTATCCCGCTGATGTGCTGACGTTTGATTTTAATACTATTAAAAAAGATGATCGTTTGTTGAGGTTGTTTGGAAATTTACCGTATAACATTTCAACGCCACTTATTTTTCATTTAATTCAATATGCTCCTATCATGAAAGACATGTTGTTTATGGTGCAAAAAGAAGTGGCGGAGAGAATGGCAGCTGATGTGAATACTAATCATTACGGTCGCTTAAGCGTGATGGTGCAATATCATTGGCAGGTTGATTTTTTGTTTGAGGTATCAGCGCATGCGTTTCATCCGCCGCCACAAGTGGAATCGGCCATCATACGTTTAACGCCGCACGCAGAGTTGCCGTATCGCGCAAAAGATTATGCGATGTTTGAAGCTATAGTGAAGCAGGCGTTTGGTCAGCGACGCAAAACGTTACGTAATAGTTTAAAGAATAGTGTGAGTGATGCAGTGTGGGAGCGTATTGCGATTTCGCCTAAGCTGCGTGCAGAGAATGTGTCGGTAGAAGAGTTTGTTGCGATAGCGAATGCGTTGTTTGATGATGAAGCTAATTAGGACGTCTTCCCCTTTCGGGGGAAGGTGCCCGAAGGGCGGAAGGGGGATATTTTGCATTACGGGTTATTTACAACATAATTTTTTTATTAAAATTATATTGTAAATAATTGGAATATTTGTATTCCCCCTTCCGCCCTTCGGGCACCTTCCCCCGTAGGGGGAAGACGTCCTAACTAACTTCACCAAATATATCTAGAGAAAAATAATATGCCAACATATGCAATTGGAGATGTTCAAGGTTGTTTTCTGGAATTAAAATCCCTACTCGCACACATAGCATTTAATCCAGCAAATGATACGCTTTGGTTCACCGGCGATTTAGTGAATCGTGGTCCGCATTCCTTAGACGTATTGCGATTTGTTAAACAGCTAGGCGATAAACACATTATTGTTTTGGGCAATCATGATTTGCATTTGCTAGCCGTTGCCTACGGCGTGAGAGAAATGCACGAAGGTGATACTTTACACGAGATTTTACAAGCACCCGATAAAACAGAATTATTAGATTGGCTGCGCACGCGTTCCTTATTACACAGCGATTCTCGCACGGGATTTGTCATGACTCACGCAGGGCTCGCGCCTTTTTGGACGGTTGCTAAGGCGAGTCAATTAGCAACAGAAGTTGAAACCGTATTGCGTTCTTCATCACCGGATTTTTTATTGAAAAATATTTATGGTAATCAACCGGATCATTGGGATGAAACGTTAACGGGTTTTGATCGTTTACGTTGTATCGTTAATTATTTTACTCGTATGCGTTTTTGTGACGTCAATGGTCGTCTTGAGTTGACGTATAAAGGAGATATTGCTCATAAGCCCCATGATGTAATTCCATGGTTTGATGTGCCGCATCGTGTGAATGTAAACGAAAAAATTATTTTCGGACATTGGGCGGGTTTAGGCGGCAAAGCGGATGTGCCGCGTGTTTATCCGCTCGATACCGGATGTGTGTGGGGGAATGCATTAACGGCCATGCGATTGGAAGATGAGAAAAGATTTAGTGTGAAGGCTTTATGTTAGGCAATAAGGAGTCTCAAGTATAATTTTGATTCCTAATGTTCTTAATACCGTTAAAACTTTTTCTAACTGACAAGTGGGTTTGCCCTGTTCCAATTCGATAATAAATCGTAAGCCTGTACCTGATGTTAGCGCTAAATCTCTTTGTGTTACGCCTATTGTTTTGCGGGCATCTTTTATAATTTTTCCAATTTCTTTTGAAGAATAGTTGCTTAGTTTGGTTGTTGTAATGTTTGAAGGAGGCATCTTTATTCTTAATCCTATACATGTTCCCGCTCAGGAATATTAGCGTGTTAAGTGAGCAAAAACAACCAAAATATTCCCGACCGGTAATATTTTGGTTGGCTTAGGATTAAATATTCCAGGATCTGTTATGGCATTGATAAATATATCACTAATTGATATATTAAATGAATTGAAAACCTATCATAAGGTGATATAATTAATATGTCTGGAAAAGATCATGCTCTGGAAAATCTGCTTGAACTGGAGGGTACGCGATTCGTGATTGATGAAGAGCGGGGATTATGGGTCAAGTTTGATGTAAAGCTGATAACTCCAACCAGTATCAGACCACACGGAATAAGATATTCGCTTAGCTTGCATGACCGCCATAACAACAGGATGATGGGATTTGATAATGCACATGCCATTGAGCATGGTGGGAAGGTAAATGTGGCACCTATACGCACATATGATCATTGGCACAGGGATCAGGATGATAAAGGCCGGCCATATGCATTTGTAAATGCCGGCAAATTGCTGGAAGATTTTTGGGTTGAGGTTGACAAGGCAATAAAGAAACTTGAGAGGTGATTATCATGAGTACGATCAAACATCGCACTGTAAAAGTAGGTATTATGCCTCTTGAACAATTCAGGAAGAGGACCATTGCCATTGCAAGAGGTCAATACAAGCCAAAAAATGGAGAACCAAAAATATGGTTTCGCTCCATCAAATCCCTTGCAAATGTACTTTCGGAAGAAAATCAGCACTTACTCAAACTGATTGTCGAGACCAGACCACAATCAATCAGTGAGCTCGAAGATATTACTGGAAGGTCAGCCAATAACCTGCTTCGAACGCTTCGAATGATGGAAAACTATGGCTTTGTAAAATTAAAGGAAGGAAAAGGTCTCAGGGGTCGGTCTCCTCTGATTCCAGAAGTCATTTATAGTGGCGCAGAAGTTGAGATGGATTTTGTTGGGTAAAAAGTTACTTCGCATTTAATCGTGCACTGAGGGGTGAGGATTTATAACGTTTCACACCCTATCCAGCATAACAAAACTATAATCGTAATCATTACTCTCATCCGCTTCATGTCTCACATGACTCACTTCTTTCCATTCTGTTTCTTTTAATTCAGGAAAAAACGCATCGCCTTCAAATGTCTCATGAACGATAGTGAGATAAATACGTTCTATGCGCGGCAATAATTGTTTATACACTTCAGCGCCGCCAATGATAAATATTTCATTGGAGTTAGTTGTTTTCGCATGGGTTATTGCATCATCTATCGTTGAAACGATGATGCAGCCTTCTGCTTTATAGGCAGGGTTGCGCGTGATGATAATATTCGTGCGATTGGGTAAGGGCCGCCCTATGGATTCAAATGTTTTACGTCCCATAAGTATGGGGTAGCCGCTTGTGATGGTTTTAAAATGTTTAAGATCAGCGGGTAAATGCCAGGGTAATTGATTGTCATCGCCTATGACGCGGTTTAAAGACATGGCAACGATAGCAGAAATCATGGGGCGTTTAGTCTTAGTCATGTGAATACATCGCGAAATTAAATGGGGGAGTATAGGCCGGGTGATGTCGGGAGACAACTATCTGCTTCCACTAGTGTTTCATGTAGGGGTATCGCGGGTTTGGATGGTAGAGAAAAGGTAGTGTAACGTGATGTTGCAGGCGATGTTTTGGGTGTATTGATGGGTATTGGTTTTGATGTTGGCATTTCATCGAGTTTAATTTCAATAACATTTGATGTGCGATTTTGAGCTGTGTTATCCAGCTCCGGTTTTATTTCTTTTTCAATCGTGTTTTCCGTAGTATTTTCCGTTAATTTTTCTTTGCAATATTCGTAAAATGATACAGCCATTTCAGCAATCGCTTCTCGTGCTTTATACAGTTTAGCAACTGTTGCGACGACCACACCGATAATGGTTAGCGCTAAGGCCACTTGATTGATTATGGCAACGACAGGTGCTGTGAAATAATGAACGGCGATAGTGCTGCAAGAAGCAAGCGCGATGAGAAAATACGCGCCTAAATCGATAGCAGTATAGATTACTTCTGTTTTCGCTTTTTCAACCAGGTTAGCATCTCCGTCTTTTCTATGTTGCATAGAGACAAGTTGATAGTTTTTTATAGCGTTTAACGGCGCATTTTCTTTTTCTGTTTCTAAATCCGCTAATACTTGATTGAATACATCAGAAGAGGATTCTTCTTCATTATCTTTAGCATCCATATAAATCAATGTATCTTTTATCAATAAACCGGTGAAAACCGGTATCATGACTATCGATACACAAATTAATGTAATCGGCAGCATTAATACTTTTGCAATGTAAAGAATACAAGGAATAACACCCATCAATGACCAGGTTGTACGCATGGCGGATTCACTGACAAGATCAGCACGGTTTTTATCATCGTTGGTATAGGCTTTTATGAAGTCGTAACCACCTTTCAGAAATTCAAACACCACGTTAAGTAAATTAAATGCGCCAATCGCATCGCGAATACCATCTTTGGATAGTCCGGCTAAAAGGTTGGCTGATCTTAAGGTGGTGATAGCGTCTTCTGCTTCGTTTGCTACCCATTTTACAATGTCGCCAGCAATAATCATTTTTTCAGCGGTGGTGTTTTCGTGTTTATTGAGTTTGTTGAAGTGGGTTGAAAAAAGCGTTGTGCTTTTTACCCATGCAGGCAATCCTGTTTCCACGGTATAACCTTGTGTATAACGATTGCATAGCTCTTCAGGTGAGAGAACATAGGTTTCGTTGATTCCTTGTAACCACGTGATTAGGGCATCGATATTTTCTGCATCTTCTTTGGATAGTCTTTCCAGGTATTTGCGTGCTGCTTTCTCTTCTTGAGTTAAAGCGCGCATGCCCGGTTTGCATTCATTGTATGCAAGTTCGTGCAAGCCATTGAGTATAAGATCCAAAAAGCCTGGTTCAGGTCTGTATAATTTTCTTATTTCTTGTAAATACTTGATTTCATTATCAAGTATTTCCTGTTTGACTTGCGGCATTGTATTTATCACCCCTCGTTTTACCTCATTTTACTTGATGGAGATTAAGTAAGACTTAAGGCGCTTTTACTCCCCTGTTATTTTCGCTAGTATTACCATTTTTATCGTGGTGACCATCATGAGCCAAATAGCAGCAATGCCCGATTTTGAGACGTTAAACCAAGCACTTAGCGAGACAGCACTGCAATTTCACCCATCAGAAGCACATGGGTTGATTAGCGGTGTATTAAGTGGGGATTTAAGCGGCAAGGCGGTTTGGGAAGACATCGTGATGGGAGAAGAGGATTCTCCCGAAACGCGTGTATTATTGCAAACGGTATTTCAAGCATCCGCTAAACAATTGCAGGATTTTTTATTTGAATTTCAATTGCTATTGCCGCCCGATGAGGAGGCCTTGTCTTTACGTGCAGAAGCCTTGACCTTGTGGTGCCAAGGTTATTTAACCGGTCTTAAATTAGTTAAAGTGCAATTAGTGGGTCGCTCTGCATCCGATATGACAGAAGCAATTGATGATATGATTGAAATTAGCAAAATACATTATGAAGACGTGGTTCAAAATGAAGAAGATGAAGCTGCTTACACAGAATTGGTTGAATACGTGCGAATGGCAGCGATTGTTATTTATCAAGAGATACATGACGAACATGAAAAATCGGACAAGAACTCAAAATACCTTCATTAAGCGGTAAAGGAATAATCATGATAAACATGTCTGAATACGGCTATCGTCGTAAAAAAATAATGCAGGCGATAGGCGAAAAAGGAATTCTCATTCTTTCATCTGCACCGGAAGTTTATAGAAATGGCGATGCCTTGTATCCGTATAGACAAAATAGCGATTTTTATTATTTAACCGGATTTGAAGAACCGGAATCCATACTGGTATTAGCGCCTTCCCGAAAAGAAGGTGAGTTTATATTATTTAATCGTGTGCAGGATAAAGATAAGGAAATATGGGATGGGCCGCGTGCAGGGCAAGCGGGTGCGATAAAGTCTTTTCATGCAGATCAAGCGTTTCCATTTAGTGAATTTAGCGCTATGTTACCTGCTTTGTTAGCAGGCAGGGAGGCCATGGATATCACACTTTTATTACATGAAATGCGTTTATTAAAAAGTGAAGCGGAAATTGCCGTCATGCAAAAAGCGGTGGATATCACGGATAGCGCGCATAGACGGGCCATGCAAACCTGTAAGCCAAATTTATATGAATACGAACTTGAAGCAGAAATAATGTATGAATTTCAGCGTCAAGGTGCGCGCTATCCAGCCTATGCTTCTATTGTGGGTGCAGGCCGCAATAGTTGTATTTTGCATTACGTTAACAATCAGCAAAAAATGGCAGACGGTGATTTGGTGTTGGTGGATGCGGGTTGCGAATATCAATATTATGCGTCTGATATTACGCGTACGTTTCCAGTGAATGGAAAATTTAGCGGTGAACAGCGTGCTATTTATGAATTAGTGTTAGCCTCACAGCTTGCAGCGATTCAAACGATTAAGCCACAGTCTTCATGGCAGGCTGCACAAGATGTGATAGTCAAAATCATTACTCAGGGTTTAATTGATTTGCGTATTTTAAAAGGCGACCTCACCTCGCTTATCGAAAAACAGGCGTATTTACCTTTTTATATGCATAAATCGGGTCATTGGTTGGGTCTTGATGTGCACGATGTCGGTCTTTATCACGTGAATGGTAAACCGCGACCATTAGAAGCAAACATGGTTTTGACCGTAGAGCCTGGTATTTATATTTCAGGCGATATCGAGGGTGTAGACAAGCGTTGGCATCATATCGGTGTGCGTATAGAAGATGATGTATGGGTGACCGATACCGGTTGTAAGGTGTTGAGTGCCAATATTCCTAAAACCATCTCAGATATTGAATCAATCATGGCGAGTTAACATGCAGCATTATGATGTGATGATTATTGGCGGTGGTTTAGTGGGTGCAAGTCTTGCTGTAGCCTTAGGTTCATCTGATTTGAACATTGCATTGGTTGATGCAAAACTACCGTCCTCCGATGATGCGCGTCTTTTTGCATTAAATGCGAGTAGTTGTCAGTTTCTTGAGAATCTTGGATTATGGCAAACGCTAATGCCGCATGCATCTCCTATTCATCACGTTCATGTTTCCCATCGGTTTGTATGCCTAATTGTTTTCTCACCGTTGATTCTGTTCCATCTGCACCGATTAAATAAGATGACAATAGGATTTTTTCACCTTCATCTGTCTTAATGGTTACTTCTACCATTCCTGATTGCTGATGCAATGTTTGCAAACTAGCCGGCCTATACAAGGTACAATTCGGCAATGA
>Ga0207092_1091_pt1 | contig 16258 bp, 13 predicted proteins | sample Alteio_BWMinHeat_48_FD_153533 | JGI IMG/M metagenome (GOLD analysis project Ga0207092, IMG submission 153533) | Enriched cells from forest soil in Barre Woods Harvard Forest LTER site, Petersham, Massachusetts, United States -... | ecosystem: Environmental > Terrestrial > Soil > Temperate forest >... | reverse complement strand
ACACCGGCAACACGGCCCTGGCCTACTATGGAGGTTTGAGCGGACTTTCGGGAAGAGAAATTCGCGAGCGCCGCCCGCCATTGCTCGAGACCGTCGGCCTGGCACGTTGGGGTAACACGCCGGTGCGCAAGTATTCCAAAGGCATGTTGCAACGGCTCGGCCTGGCCCAGGCCTTGCTTCACGATCCGCAACTGTTGATCCTTGATGAACCTACCGACGGCGTCGATCCCTTGGGCCGCTCGGAGATGCGCGTCGTTTTGCAGCAACTCAAGGCCCAGGGAAAAACCGTCTTCATCAATAGCCACCTCCTGCAGGAGGTGGAGTTGGTCTGCGACCGCGTGGCGATTCTCAATCATGGTCGGGTATTGCGCGAAGGAACGATCAGCGAGTTGACTCACATGGCCGAGGCCCAAGTTCGATTCACGCTTGCGGGACCCGAGGCAACGATCCGCGCCGTTCTCGATGATGGCCGCAATCTCTTGGGCCCTCCAGATTTGGCGGCGCCTCTGCGTCTCGTCGGCGACGGCCAATTCCAGGTCGTGATGCCAACTGACGATCGAGAGGCCATCGACCGCGTCGTCGACGAGTTTCGGCGTCAGGGTGTGAGCATTGTTTCGATCGTTCCCAAGGGGCAGACCTTGGAAGAAGCTTTCTTGAATATCGTCCGTACTGCAGACAGCAATCGACCGGAGGATGTATGAGACCTTACTGGACCATCCTTCGCGACTCCTTTCACGAGGCGATGGTGTCGCGCGTGTTGTGGATCGTGCTCATCCTCATCACGCTGTTTCTCGCGGCGCTCGCACCCTTGGGGGTTACTCATCAAGCCGGATCACATCTTGGAGAAGGCGACATTTGGGATCCTGTTGGCCTGCTCAACCAGCTGCGGACCGCGGGCAATTCGGACGAGGTGTCGCCAGGCAAGCGGGTGTGGTCGAGGCTGAATTCCGAGCTTCGGCGGATGGTAGAAAAACCTCCTGCGGGAGCAGACCTGCCCACAATGCAATGGGCAACGGCGAAAGGTCTTGTCGCCGAGTTGAATGAGATGCTGGCGAGACCAGATTTTTACGAGGAAAACGCCTGGGCCAAGACGCCATTGAGGCGTGAGGCTCGCGACCTGTTGAGCCGCGGCGTTGCCACACTCGCCCCCGACGAATTAGCCCGCTTCAACCGACTGGCCTTGGAGGCCGGCTTTCCAGGTCAGATTGCCGCTACCGGTAAACGCCAGGTTCGAATTACCTATGCCGTTTGGGACTTTCCGCTGCTGGAGCCTTTTGAACTCGCCGATCTGCAGCGATTCATTCGGGACAGTTTGCAGAATTTCATGAATTTCTTTTTGGGAATGGTCGGCATCCTGGCTGCAATTCTGGTGACCTCGCCCATCATTCCGCAGACCTTCGAACCGGGGGCCATCGATCTGTTGTTAAGCAAACCGGTGTCTCGAAGTCTCGTTTTTCTGACAAAATTCTGTGGGGGCTGCGCGTTCATTGGCCTGAATGCAGCCTATATGATCGGCGGATTGTGGTTGATTCTCGGCGCGCGATTTGGGATTTGGAATGAAAAGTTGATCTGGTGCATTCCGTTATATCTATTCCTCTTTTCAATTTATTACGGGGTGTCGGGCATTGTCGGCCTGATCTGGCGGAATGCGATCGTTTGTGTCGTTATGTCGATCCTCTTTTTTGCGGTCTGTTTTTCATTGTGGGCATCCAATTGGGGATTGGAATTGTGGGCCATGAATCCCCAAAGGCTGGTGAAGTTGATTCCCGCCAAGGGCGAGTTATTGGCGGTCAACCAGCAAGGAAAAACCGTCCTCTGGGCAGAAAACGATCAACTCTGGCAGGAAGTCTTTGCACCTCAAGGTCCCTCCATCTATCGTCCGCAGTTTATTGCCAACATGATCCGGATTGCGCCGGTGTATGACTCGCGCACCGATCGGTTACTTGCGATCATTACTCCCTCCAACGGCAATCACCTGTGGATTGGCAGGGCAGATCAGGATTGGCGCAGGATGCCAGGTGCGACCCTCCCGTCTACGGCCGACGCATTGTTTGTCGACTCGCATGGAAATCTTCTGGCGACCTCGCCCATCCGGGTTTTTCGCATGCAGGGAAACGCCGAGGCACAGCCTAAGACTATCGAAATCCTGGGCTACAAAATCCCTCTTAAAGACAAGAATGCCCGCGGCATTTTTGTCGAAGCCAGTCCACAATTATCCTTATATCCACCCATATCTGCCGCTCTCAATCATGACGGCGACGGACTTGTGCTCTTCGACGGTCGAAAACTGTTGCGAATGGAGCAGGGTGAACAACAAATGTACCGTATGTCGCGTGAGCTGGATTTTGAGCCGCCCCAGCCGGGAATCGTCACGTACGCTGGAACCACTTTGCTACTCGCCTTGGAGAGCGGTGAAATCCGCCTTTATGATCCGTCCGATTTGAAACTGCTCAAAGCATTCGACTCTGTGAAGAGCCCGCCACAGATGGCCGAGGCATCTCCAGACGGCCGCTGGTTCGCCGTGTTGCATGATGACGGCCGGCTCTGGCTTTATGATGCCCAGCGGCTAGAAGCGACGACGACTCGGATCGTCGGCCAGGGAAACATTTCAGCGGTCGCGTTTAACGCTCAAAACCATCTTTTGGTGGCCACCCGGTTCAATCGCGTTACCGAGTATCTCCCCGAGGACGGGCGAATCGTGTCCCAGCGACATCCAGCGGTAGGATTCTTTGAGGGCGCCTACGTTTACGTTATCCATCCTCTCCACCAGATTCTCCCCAGACCTGGCGAATTGAACGACCTCGTGTCCTACGTATTGACCGATGAAAAGTCCTCGGCCGCAGGTTCATCCATGCGGGACCTCCGTGCCAAGCGTAATCCCATCGACGTCTTTGGCATCATCCGGAACAATCTGGCCTTCCTGGCCGTTGTGCTGGGAATCGGTTGTGTATATGTGGCGCGACGAGATTTTTGAATGTTTCACGGTAAAAAGATGGGGCCTATAAGTCGTATGAGTCCTATAGGTCCCATGCGCTGGTCTTGTTGCCGTCGTTCTATCTGATCGCTTTGTTCAACGCCTGATAGATCGCGTGAGAGTGACGCTTCGGATCAAACTTCTCCAGAATGCCGGCCTGCTCAAATTCGCGGCGCATGCGAACCCCTTGGGCAAAGCCGTTGTGGCTGATGCTCTCCGGCGCGAAGGGGTGGAACGAGAAAATTCCGTCCGACCCGCGAATGTTGCCATACCAGTCGCGGCCGGCATTAAATTTGCGCACCGACTCGTTGACGGAGTCGTGGCAACGCATGCATGACTTATGATCGACCGCCACAAAGCCGGCATCGTAGTTGGCCGGCACAATGTGGAATGCCGCATTCGTCGTCGGGGCACAGGTCTTCACGCCATTTTTCGACTCTCGCCAGACCTGCCCCGAAGCCGATTCGAATGTGGTGTTCGACAACAGTTCCGCTACCAACTTCTGATCTTCGATGGCAGGCAGCGTATCGACGCCCATCGATTGCTTGAACGTGCGAACTTGCGGCTGCGTGTCGGCCAGGATGAATGGCGTGAGCCTGCGGGGCCCTTGCAGATGTTCGCAGAATTGCGCCAAATTGGCATCATCCTCCCAGTTAGGCCGCAGTTCCTTGATCCGCTCGGCGAGGCTCTCGGCGGTGGGGAAAGGACGATAGGCGTCGACCTCCCAGTATCCAGCTTCACGGCGACGGATGCGCACCTCGAACGTGTAATCTTTCTTATCGGGCCCGCGCAGCACCAACACCTCGCCGAACACCGTCCCCAAAGGAAATGTCCAGGAGTAGGCGGCTCCGCCCGTCGGCGCCTTATGCCAAACGACGGGCCTTAAGCGCCCCTCGGCATCTTTGGGCAACAAGAAGAAGCGGAACGAATTCACGTTCGACGAACGATGTGTGCCGGCGGGCGACGACCAGGGAAACTCGCGATTGCCGTTGCCGAACGGTTCAGAGCCGTTGGCCGAAATGTTGTAATTCACGCTGTGAACGCCCGGAAAAGCGCCGTCGAAGAACTGATACGCTTTGGGCATTTCGGCGTCGGAATAAATGACCAAATCGGGGTCATTGAGAAGCTCTTCGAAGTCCGGATCATTCACGTGGGGAAAACAATCGCGGAACTTCGCTTCTCGTGCCGCGGTCATCAGCTTCAATCGCGGACGGGCCGGTTTAGGAACAGGAGTCGAGGCGATCGTGGGAGGCGCCTGCTGCGGTACCTTTTCCAAAACCTCCGTTGCAGGGATCACAGCAGACGGCGCGATCGACGATGTTACTGAAGACGGAGATAAGATAACCCCGAAGGAATTCGCATTGGCGGGCGTCGCAGTGGGCGGTGTCACGACGACGGCCGGTTCCGCAGGATCAATCGGCTTTTCCACACGCGATAGATTGCCGACGATGACCAGTGTCACGACCAACAGCACGAGAATCAGCGTTGTAATGCGCATCATGGTGTCTCCCTACACTGACAAAGAAAATAGTGACGAATTCACGAGAGCTGCGCCGGCCGACGAGATATGCCGGACGCACGAACTGGTGAAATCACAACGAGCGGTCCATGATGGACCAAGCGTGCGCGTCGCACTCCGTTTACACACAAAGCGACGCGACTTTTTAAGCGGATGAATTTCGCAGCAGAAATTCAACTCCGCTAACGCACTTCCTTCTATTCACTTACAAGTTGGTCGCAGGTTAGGGCCATATGAAATCCTTGCCAACCACCCATCTGACCCAGAAGAGGTCCCCCCCGATTCTATTGATCGACCACACTGCAAAATATGACACGACTTACGGCGCGCGGCTGGAAGTGCTTGACGAAAGAATAAAAAAATTTGGGCGGAAAGTTTTACACGATTGGCAGTTTACTGGCAGCCAACGGTAGTAAATTGCAATTTGACTTCTGTCATCTCCTCGTTCACATTCGTAGCCATGGATTAACCATTACCGTCATCAGACTTCTAAACCACCATGAAAACCACACGCATCGCGGCGGTAAGCATGAACGGCGGCATGGGCGAAATGGATCGCGTAGTCCAGGCGATCGACTCCTGGTGTGCGAGGGCGGCGGCCGATCGTGTCGATCTGGTCCTGTTTCCAGAGTTGGTCATTCATGGCCATTGCACACCGAACACTTGGGAACTGGCCGAAGCGGTTCCCGACGGTCCCAGTATGAATCGTCTCGTCGAAATCGCCCGTCGGCACAAGCTGGTGATCTGCGCCGGGATGAGCGAAAAGGAACGCGACATTGTTTACAACACGCAGGTGTTGGTCGGCCCGCAGGGTTACATCGGCAAGCAACGCAAGTTGCATCTGTCACGCGACGAGAGTTTCTTCTACAAGGGCGGACGCGAGATGCCGGTGTTCGATCTTGGTTTCTGCAAGGTCGGCATCGTGATCTGTTACGATAATCAGTTTCCCGAGATTGCTCGCGTGCTGGCCTTGCGCGGGGCGGACGTGATTCTGATGCCGCATGCCGCCCGCTTCAAAACCTGGGACGACACGCCAGAGAGCGAGGCTGCCGCTCGACGTCGTTCGCATGATTTCTTCAAAAAGTACGCTCTGCGGGCTCGCGAGAACGCTTGCTTTGCCGTTTTGACCGATCAGGTTGGTCGTGCGGGCTATGTCGATACCTGGCCCCGCGATAGCGAGAACCAGCCGCACCATGCCGGCGCAGCACTGATTTGGGGCCCCGATGGAGAACTTATCGCCAGCACGCAGGAAGAACGAGTTCGCAACGAGATGCTCGTGGCCACGCTTGACCCGGCCGAACTAGCCCGCGAGCGCGCCCTGGCCAATTACATGCTTTGCACTCGCCGGCCAGAACTCTTTGGAGAACTGGTGCGCGATCAAGTGAGTTGCTAAGGCGACGTGGGAAAGTGAACTTCGACCGCATCCCAATAGGACGAATGGGACTAATAGGACCTATATGTCGTATGTGTCCCATAGGTCCTATGTTTAGAGCTTTCCAACACTCTTAAACGCACCGTCCACACCGGCCCTTGAAAAGAATCTCCGTCAATTCGCCGATCACCGACTTCTTGCTGCCGGGCGATGGAGAGATATCGACGTTGACGTTCGGCAAACAAGAAACTTCGCCACAGGTCACGCACACGAAGTGGGGATGTTCGCTCTGGTGCTTGTGCCCCTCGCGGCGGATTTCGAATCGCCAGACGTGGTCTCCCAACTCCGACCGCGAAATCAGTCCCACCTCGGCCATGTCGATCAGATTGCGGTAGACGGTGGCGCGATCGAGTCCATGCGGCACCAACTCTTCGGCCAGCTCGGCATGACTCAATGGATTGGTGGCGGCTTCCAGTCGCTCGAGCACCGCCATCCGCGCCGACGTGCTACGCAGACCCGCTGCGCGGATTCGCGTGCGAAGTTCTTCGCGGTTGGTAGGCGTGGGTTTTTTCATGGGCTTACTAATGATTTTACCATAGGCGGCAGAAATGCGATACAAGGCGGGGCAAAGCCATGGGACCTATGGGACTAATAAGACTTATAGGTCCCATGTGTCCTATAAGTCCTATCGAGTACGGTCTCCCTTCATCTTTGCCGCCCCTCGCTGCTGTACTTCTCTTCACGGCGCCGCTTCCGGCCCCAAAATCGACTGCAAGCGATTGAGCGAACGGGTGAGCATCACGCGGACGGCGCCGTCGGTTTTGCCTAGCTGGGCGGCAATTTCCTTCGAGGGCATTCCTTCGATATACCTCAATCGCAGGGCTTCACGCTGGTCTTCGGGGAGTGTGGCCAAGGCCTCGATCAACAGGTGTTCCCGCCGATTGCGATTAAAAACCTGGCTGGCCGAGGTCATGCTGGCAACCAACATATCGATGATCGCCAATCGGCTGGCGTCGGCCCCAGCCGGCGTGCCCAGCGGAACTTCGCGGGCAGCCGTCCGTTTTTGAGCGCCGAAGTAGCGGCGATGAGCGTCGATGATCCGCCGCTCGGCCAACTGACAGAGCCAACCAAACGGATCTCGCTCGGACAGATCCATGCCCGACAACGATCGCACGGCCTCGGCGCTAACCTCCTGGAAAATGTCGTCGGGTTCGAGCTTGCGACGCAGAGCCGCGCCCAATTGGCGTTCGATGTAGCCCAAAAGCGGACCACGCCGAACTGTGATGAATTCCGCCAGCGCCTGCATATCGCCCTGACGGACACGATCAATCAACACGGATTCGCCGTCGCTAGACATAACGATCCTGCTTCTTGCTTGGCTATGGGGCGGAAAACTTGGCGCAAACCGCTTTGGGCGGCGACGCTCACCCAGCCTCCCCCCGGAACGGGCGGCCAGGCCATAGTGCGAATATAACCCTAAGCCCGCAGATTTGCACCCAAATCACGGTGGCAGACGGCCACAATTTCGCTGCAAATGGCGTCGGCCTGCTGGCTGGTCAGGGTGCCGTTTGGGGCCCGCAGGGTAATCGTCAGGAGCAGGCTTTTCTTGCCGGGGCCCAAGCGTTCGGCATCGCGGTAGGTATCCTTATACTCCAGCCCTTCCAGATGCGTGCCCCCGGCCGAACGGGCAATTCGGGCCAGTTCAGCCCAACGAACCGTCTCATCCACCACCAGGTTCAAATCACGATGGATGGCCGGAAAAGCCGGTTGTTTGACGTAACGCGGCACCAGATCGGCAATTTTCAGCAGGGGGGCCAAGCGAATCTCCGCCACGGTCGTGGGCCCGGTCAACTCAAACCGCTTGAGGCCAGCCGGGCTGACTTCACCGAGATATCCAAATACCTCGCCTCCCAGCCGCAATTGGCAACAGCGACCTGCGGTGAACAATTCGTGGCGGGTCTCGGCTACTTCGCACTCGGCATGCTTGTTCATCTCGGTCACGAGCGATTCGATCACTCCCTTGACCGAGAGAAAATCGCTGCCGCTCGTCAGACCGAGCATCAATTGTTCGTCGGGCAGCTTGTCACCGCGAGGCAAATAGACTTTGGCGATTTCGAACAGCTCGATCACCGGATTGGCCAACGTCTCGTTCGTCCGCCGTGCGCCCAGCAGGCTGGGGATCAAGCTGCGACGCAAACATGTCGCCCGACGCAACAGGGGCGTCTGAGAAACCAGCGGCTCGGCATCGGTCCAAGGACTCAAGGCCGACGACCAGTCCTGCTCGACGACGCTGACGGTATAGGCTTCGTCGAAGCCGACGGCCGTAAGTACGTGCCGTGTCGTAGCCAGCACCCGATCTTCATCGCTGCGCGAAGAGGTCGCCATCGGGACGCTAACGTCTTCGGGAATTGCCTCGTAGCCGTGGATGCGGGCTACCTCTTCGACCAGGTCGATCTCGCGCGTGAGATCGCGCCGCCAGCTGGGAGGCGTGACCGTCACGTTGGCGGCCGTCTCGCTCACTAGGCCATTCCCGAGGGCGTCGAGGATCTGTCGCACGCGATCGGCCGGAATCTCGATCCCCAAAATCCGTTTCAACTGCGCCAGACGCAGCACGATCGGCTCGCGCGGTACAGGCTGCCGGCCGATATCGATCATGCCACCGGCCAATTCTCCGCCGGCCAGATTCAATATCAACTCGCAACATCGGCGGCTGGCCCAATCGACCCCTTCAGGATCGAGGCCGCGTTCGAAACGATACGACGAGTCGCTGTGCAGACTCAATCGCCGCGCAGTCGTCCGAATCGAAAGCGGATCGAACTCGGCCGCCTCGATCAACAGCTCGATCGTTTTTTCAGTGATTTCGCTGTTTGCCCCTCCCATCACGCCGCCGATGCCGACCGGCTTCTCGGCATCGCAGATCAAGCACATACCGGGACCCACGTCGTACGTTTCATGGTCGATAGCCACCAGCTTTTCGCCAGGCCGGCCTTCGCGGACGACAATCTGTCGCCCGGCGAGTTTCGATAAATCGAAAGCATGTAGCGGCTGACCGCATTCCATCAGCACGTAGTTCGTGATGTCCACGACGTTGTTGATCGTCTTGATGCCCAGCGTCGCGAGGCGGCGGCTTAGCCAGAACGGGCTGGCATCCACCTTGACGCCGCGGATCACCCGGGCCGTATAACGCGGGCAATGCTGCGGGCACTCGACGCTGACTGTCGCCAGGTCAGAAATCTTCGTCGAGCCCTCGCGCGGTCGTGCCGGCGAAATACGCAAAGGATGGTCGAACAGGACCGACACTTCGCGGGCGATACCAATGTGGCCCAAGCAATCGGGCCGGTTGCTGGTCACTTCCAGATCGACCGCCAGATCACCGCCGACTTCCTCGGTGCTCTCATGGTTCAGGCCGGCCATCATCAGCCGCCGCTCCAACTCTGCCACCGGCATGTCGAGCAGCACGTATTCTTTGAGCCAGTTCCAGGAGACGATCATGGGAATTGCGGATCTTGGATTGTGGATTTTGGATCGTCGAGATCCGGCAGCATCAGAATTGTTGAAGGAATCGTACGTCGTTCTTATAAAACTCGCGGATGTCGGTCACCTGGTGACGCCGCGCACAAACACGCTCCACCCCCAGACCAAAGGCGAAGCCTGTGACTTCTTCCGGATCGTAGCCGACGGCTTGAAGCACGTGCGGATCGACCATGCCGGCCCCTCCCATTTCGATCCATTGATCGTTCCAGCTCATATCGACTTCGACGCTAGGCTCGGTGAACGGAAAGAAAGACGGCCGGAAGCGGATATGTACGTCGCCGCCGAAGTAGCTGCTAGCGAACAAGCGCAGCACGCTCTTCAAGTCGGCCATCGTCACGTGCCGATCGATCAACAGCCCCTCGATCTGATGGAACATCGGATAGTGGGTGTTGTCTGCGTCGTCGGGCCGATAGACACGTCCCAACGAAATGATTCGCACCGGAGGCTTGGTCTTCTCCATCACGCGAATCTGCACGGTGCTCGTCTGGCTTCGCAGCAGCAGCGGGCTCTTCAGCACGGCCCCCGCGGTCGCCAGGTAAAAGTTCTCCAGCGGATCGCGGGCCGGATGGGCGGCCGGAATGTTCAGAGCCTCAAAATTATGCCACTCGTCCTCGATCTCTGGTCCTGCCGCCACGGTAAAGCCGAGCCGGCCCATGATCTCTTTCAGATCTTCGATCGTGCGGGTCAGTGGATGGAGCTTTCCCAATCGGGGACGTCGCCCAGGCAGAGTTGGGTCGAACTGTGGACCTTTCGCAGAGGTTGCCGGTCGGGCGGTCAACCGTTCCTGGGCGGCGGCAAAGGCCGTTTCGATATCCAGCTTGACCTGATTGAATCGCTGGCCGGCAGCGGGTTTGTCGGTCTTGTCAACCTGGCCCAACCCTTTTTGCACCGCCTTGAGCCGGCCGCTCTTGGCGCCGAGAAACTCGACGCGAGCCGCTTCCACAGCCGCGGCATCAGACGCGGCGGCGAAGGCCGACTGGGCGGCGGAGAGCAGCTCCTCTACTTCAGCAAGGAACGCAGCCAGTGCCACGGGCGGAGGTCCTTATGACAAGATCAGAGAAAGAACGAGGCCAAAGAGAACAGGAGAGACGGGCCAAATCAAGACCCAACTCTCCTGGATTGCACGAGACACCAGTCGTCAAAAACGCCGCTCGCAACGAAGACGGTCAGAACAGGCTCAATCAAGCCGCGCCCAACGCCTTCTTCGCTTGCTCGACTACGCCGTCAAACGCGGTGGGGTCGGCCACCGCCATTTCGGCCAGCGTCTTGCGATCAAGCTCGATCTTGGCCAATTGCAGACCGTGAATAAACTCGCTGTAGCGCAGGCCACGCATGCGGCAGGCGGCATTGATACGGATGATCCACAGAGCGCGGAACTCGCGCTTGCGGTTGCGGCGGTCGCGGAAGGCGTACACGCCGGCCCGGACGAGGCTTTCTTTGGCGGTCCGCAGCAATCGGCCGCGGCCTCCCACGAAACCTTTGACCTTCTTGAACAGACGACGCTTGGCTTGGGCGCGTGCCGCGCCTTTCATGCTTCTCATGGCAATTCACCATCTTCTCACGGACTCTAGGCCCCTCTCGCGAAATCGAGAGGCGTTTTCTCGTGCCCGGTGCGTGGTTAAATCTTTTTAATACCGCAATCCATACCGCCCCGCGCAATTACACGCTTGCGCTTTCGATGTCTTCCGCTCCGTCAACCTTAGTAGCTATTTCCACACAGCGAATTCTTCACCCGTTTCGCTTCCAACGGAACCAAGGCTCGCGTGCCGCGCAAATTCCGGCGACGCTTCTTGCTCATGCCGGCCGCCAAGTGGCTTGTCCCCGAGGCGCGATGCATTACTTTACCGGTCGCGGTCACGCGGAACCGCTTTTTCGATCCCTTATGGGTCTTTTGTTTTGGCATGGTATTAGCCCGATCATTGGAAAAATTCTAAAGATCGTCATTATAGCCAAACTGTCCCGCGGGGGAAGCCGGTGTTGAAAAGATTCCGCTACACGCAGTTTCACGTTTTTTGACCGTTTCGCTGCTCAATATTGGGTATTTATGCGGTCGGACTTCGGTCGCCTCCGCCGTGCCACTTTGCATTTTGGAATTTGCACTGCTCATTGTACTTTGATAGGTGCATTTGGGCCTTCGGCGGACTCGGCACATTTCTAACTTATACTCTTCAAATGAGGCAGGGCATGTTCTTTTTGCTGATGATGTTGATCGTGCTCGCTGCGATGATCGCGATCTCACTACTCCACTTCAGTGAGGTAGGATGTCTAGGAGTGCTGGGCTTTTGGGGAGCATACGTATTAGGGTTCGGGCTAATCTTTTTACCCAGCGATTACGCTGTCCTCATCCTTTTGGGCTATCAGGCGTTCCTTGCGATTGGATTCCTTTGGACGGCGAAGGCAAACTCGTGATTTGCGAGGTTTCTTCATTCCCGTCAATTCCGAGAAATCAAAAGCAAAACACGCAAGTGCAGTTCGTGCACGTCCTCGCGGAGCTGCTCCATTTCGAATCGGATGTTCGACAGCGGCGATTCGGACGCCAGGTGACGGGCTCGGTCAATCCTGACTTTGGCCAATTCCACCACGGCCTTCAGCCGCACAACTTCGCCCTCATTGACCGAGCCTGGAGAGTTTGCATTCGCGGCTTGCGCAGCCGATAACGAATCTTCGGCAGAACGCAGGTCTGCTTCGGCGGACGACACGTAAATTTGCGAGTCGCCGACATCATCACTCTCTGCCAATTGGATTCGCTCGCGCGCCTCGCGCACCGAGTCCCGCAGGCTTTGCATGACTCTGGGCCGGATTGTGTTAGCCACTCTGCGATTGATCGCCTCGTACTTTTCCAGCGTGACCTCCATCAGTTTCAAGTACGCCTGGGCATAGCGGATGTCCAGCTCCCGTTCCTCTTTCGCGGCAGGGCTTGTGCCCGATTGATTGTCATCCGCCTTTTTCTGTCCTTGCAGCGGCGACGCGGTTTCTCCCAAAAAGCACACACACAGTAAAATTCCGCCTGCGATCATCCAGCGTGGTTTCCACATACAATCACCTCGATCTTTTCGAGTGGTTCATTTCCCGGCAACGCTAATTATAACGCCTATCGTCGGCCGCTATTATACTCAGCTCACCATGCGTCGGGCATCGATCAAGTGTGGCGCGCCGCTTTTGAAAAGTGTTGCCAGGTCCTCCTCGTTGAGACCGGTTTTGCGCATAAGGCCGATCTTGTGCCGGAAGGCGATCGCCTGCTGCCGTATAGCGGTCGCGGTCCCGCGGCCCTGGCTGATGCCGTGAACGAATTGATCGAAGGGGTTGTGGCCGACGGCGTCGAGGTGTTTTGTGGGCCGCTTACACACGCGGGGTTTGGTGAGAGAGGCGGGATGCGCGATTTACGGTGATCTCGCCCTGCACATTAAATGTGGCGAGAGTGGTATCAAAAATCGGCCCTGCGGGATATGCGGTTTTCTGCACGCAGGCACTAGCAGTGCTGGTGTCAGCACCATCCAGTGGGTGCCAGGAAAAAGATAAAGTAGATCGGTTGTAATGATTGTGTCGAAATTATCGAGTAGGCGGATTCTGCGGTTAGATCCAAAAGATGATTGAGCAGCTTTTCGCCTTCCCGTCAAACGGGCTGATACTTTCCGAGCGAGCGTTCATGTCGAAAGTGTGTGTGCTACGAATCGGTTTGCTTTGGGCAGTTCTAGTTGCCTGCGCCTGGAACGGAGCAAACTCGCAGCAGCCAGTGCCCGTGAACCCCATAGAAATATCAGCCGGCGCCGTGAATCCCTTTGGAGTGCCCCCGTCTGTTTCAACTACGGCCCCTTCCGGCGTCTTCCAGGCCAGCTACACGGTCGCCCCTGCAACACAAGGGGTGCGACTCGCGCAGCCGCCGAACAGTCCGACGGTGGTCCCCGCGCAAAGACCGGCAGCGACGGAACCCAAACCCCTCCCGATGCCGGTTACTCCACCGCCGCCCACAACCGGTGAAACCGTTCCTCGCCCCAATAGTCAGATGCCCTTGCCCGGCGGCGTGAACGCGCCGATCACGGGAGGGATCACCCTCGATGAATTGATTCTCTTTGCCGAACAAAACAGTCCCAACCTTCGCCAGGCGGCAGCCGACATCCAGGCGGCTCAAGGACATGCCATTCAAGTCGGCAAATGGACCAACCCCACCTTGTACGGCGGCTCTCCTCAATGGACCGGCAGCATCAGCCAGTACAACACCTGGGTAGGGCAAGATATTTATTTCGGCCACAAGTTTGCGCTCAACCGGCAGGCGGCTTTGCGGCAGGTGAACCAGGCTCAGTTTCACTATGTCCGCACGCGATTCGAGTTGCTGACCGCCGTGCGACAAAGCTTTTACATTTCGCTCGCGGCTCAGAGGCGAGTCGAAGTGCTGCGTAATCTGGTTGAGATTGCCGCAAAGTCGAAGGACATCGGCATCAAGTTGTTGAAAGCCGGCGAAGGGACTCGGGCCGACTCTATCTTGTTGGACATCGATCTCGACCGGGCGATCGTGGCGCAGCAAAACGCCGAGGCGATCTTAGAGGCCTCGAAGAAACGCTTGACTGCCACGATCGGCGCGCCGCGTATGGAGCTCGGTCCGTTGGCCGGCGAGTTGGCGGCGCCGTTGCCCGATTATGAACTCGACGCCTTGCAGCAAGGCATCATCACGCAAAATGCATTAGTGGGCATTGCCGCGCAGGAGATCGATCGTCAACGCATCTTGATTCGTCGCGCGGAGGTCGAACCCTATCCGGTGTGGAACAACCAGTGGGGATTTCAATACGGCGTGCAACCGCCGTTACATGATCAGGGCTACGTGCAGACGAGCATTACGGTCCCGCTTTGGAACCGAAACCAGGGAGGCATCCGCCAGGCACGGGCGAATTATGCGTCCGCCGTTGCTGCGCTCGACCGCACGCGCAACGATCTTTCGGGGCTGGCCGCCGAAGTGATCGGACGATATCGATCGGCAAAACAACTGGTCGAACGATTCGAGCAGCAGATCCTTCCCAAGGCTGCCGAAAGCCAACGGATCACGCAGCTGCTTTTCGCGCAGGGTCAAATCGATTTCATGCGATTGCTGCAAGCCCAGCGAACTTTCATCGAAGTCAACCTGGCCTACATCAACGCCCAGGAGACCCGTTGGACCGCCGCCGCCGAACTGGCCGGACTGTTGCAGTCAGACCAATTCCCCTGAGAACCCGTCCGATTACCGCTGGCGAACTGGCCGGTCTGTTACAATCGGACCAATTCCTGTGAATCTGACGAATTTGTAACGCAAGTTTAGTTTGACTCTAGGGTTCCGACGCGGCAGAATTGGCTATCAAGGGAAAAGACTGGGGGGTCTTTCGGGGATTGACTGCGCGCACGTTGCGCCGTCAACCTGCGAAGGACAGGAATGGATCGCGGGCAATACCATGATTGTCCGCACGCGCCGAACGATCCGCATAAGCGGTAATGTACACGTCGCTCGACGGAACACAGGCCACCTTGACAAGAACCAGCGTCCGACCAAACACCTTGCGCCTTTCGTTATAGCAAATAGCCCATACGTCGTCCGTTCACATCTTCAAGAGAAGGCAGCAGGTCTGCCATGGCCACAGAACCCCGCTCCAAGCAGCGCCACGAACCCCTTCGCAAACCCGGTTCTCCTCTCGACGATACGCTTGAGGCCGGAGTCCGCAGGCACGGTCTCAGCGAGTACAGCAAAATGAAACAGAACCTCAAGGTTACAAACAAGCCGAGGTTTCTGGTTCGCGCCTCCTTTTGGACCGTCGTGCTGGCCGCCCTCACGGGCGTAGCCTGGTACGCAGTTCCCAAGGTCCAGGCCTGGCTGCATCCCGTGGTGCCCAAGACCAAACCCATCGAAATAGCGCAAGGGACCGTCGAACTGATCAAGGACAAGCCGGGTGCGATGCGAATTTCCAAAGAGGTCGTCAAGAACCTGGCCGTCGTCACTGAGCCGGTGGTCATCGCGCCTGCTCCAGAACCGTTGAAGCTGTCCGGTTCGCTGTTTGTGAATCCCAATCGCATGGTGCGGGTTCATGCTCGTTTTGCCGGCGAGGTGATTGCCATCGGCGTTTACGATCCGGCCAACTCTCAGGATCCCAACTCGCACGTGATTGCCACGCCCCGCCCGCTGCAATTCGGTGACACGGTCAAAGAAGACAAATTGCTGGCCGTGATCTGGAGCAAGGAGGTCGGCGAGAAAAAGAGCGAACTCGTCGACGCCTTGTCGCAGTTGGAACTGGATCGGTTGACGGTCGAGCGGCTGAAAGAGCTTTACAAGACGGGCTCGGTTTCGGAACGGTCGCTCCGCGAGGCCGAGCGCAAGTTCGAAGGGGACCAGATTCTGGTCGCCAAGCTCGAGCGAACCCTGCTCTCCTGGCGACTCAGCGAAGACGACCTGGAAGTGGTGCGCGCCGAGGCAGAACGCATTCATGCCGGAAATCAAAAGCCCGACAAGACCCTGGAAAAAACCTGGGCCGAAGTCGACGTGCGGGCCCCCTTCAGCGGCGTGATCCTGGAAAAGAACATCACCAAGGGGGACATCGTGTCCACCGATCTCGACCTGTTCAAGATCGCCGATCTGAGCCGGCTGGGCGTCATGGCCTACGTCTACGAAGAAGACGTGGCATTGTTGGAAAGCCTGCCGCACGACAAACGCCACTGGATGATCAAGCTCAAGGCCATGCCCGACGCGCCGGGCATCCGCGGCGACTTCGAAATGATCGGCAAGGTGGTCGATCCCACGCAACACACCGCCGTGGTCATCGGCTGGGTTGACAACAAGGACGAAGCACTGCGGATCGGCCAGTTCATTACGGCCTCGATCGGCCTTCCCGCCAATCCCGACGAG
>Ga0207092_1090_pt1 | contig 16451 bp, 24 predicted proteins | sample Alteio_BWMinHeat_48_FD_153533 | JGI IMG/M metagenome (GOLD analysis project Ga0207092, IMG submission 153533) | Enriched cells from forest soil in Barre Woods Harvard Forest LTER site, Petersham, Massachusetts, United States -... | ecosystem: Environmental > Terrestrial > Soil > Temperate forest >... | reverse complement strand
CGAAACGGTGCCGTCGCATATTCCGTGGGTTCAAAAACATTTCCGGCGCTCGGAGGCGGTAACGCGCTCGCGGCGGACGCGGGCTCGATGAGGACGATGCGGGTGCGGTGGTGGTCGAGTGCGCGAGGCAGCGCGCTTTTACGGCCAATACTCGAAGTCGCCAAAGCGCCTGAGATAGATCGCGCCGAAGCCATCAAGCAACTCCTTGAGCTTGGCGCTCGGGGAGCCGTAGACCGTGAACAGAATGCGGTCCACCATGCTCAAGAAGCGGTCACCGAACTTTTCGCTGAAGGTTTGGAGGTGCACCAGCGCGGCATCCGAGTCCACGTATCGCTCGTAGGCTTGGACGCGCTGGCCGTCGTCACTGACGAACCGTTGATAGCTCAGGACGCCGGGTTCGTTCCGCGTGGATTTTACCATCTCTCTGGTCAATTCTACGAAGTTGTCGAGTTGACCAGGCTTGACCGCCAACTCGACACACCAAGAGATCTGCTCGCTCATTTTAATATGCCCTCCCAATTGGGCAGCGCTCTGGGTGCTTTTCGGTGTGCGGGACGCGAGCCGATCGAGGAATTCTGCCGGGCATAGGCGAAAGGATTTCGGCAGCTTACCACAGCCGGCGCTGTCGCGCTCGCGGCGGCGATCATCGTTGATGCCGCCAATCCCTCCCCTAACGGGTTAGGTAGAGTGGAAGGCAGCGGTGTCAGCGAGGCCACGCAAATTGGACGGTGAGGCGACGAATTTTGGACGCCCGGAGAGCTCGAAGTGGGTCACGGATTTTGGACGGTTCCCTACCCCGCGGCGGTATGGAGAAAGGCGGAATGGAGGTTGGTTGGAGGGCAAGTCGCACCTTATGCCGGCTTATACGCTTGATGAGGTTGAGCGGATCGTGCTGTAAACCGGCATGTTATTTTGCTTCAAAGAGGTAATTAGCCGAGTAGGGATGCCCTAACAATTGCATCTTGGAGTACCCAATGGTGAAGAGGAACTCTTTCTCCTCACCCGTCATGTTATTGCGATCAAGCTCGATCATGACCTTGGGATGATGCTCCGCAAGCAGTTTCTTTGCACCATGCAGCACCGGCATCTGGTAACCCTCCACATCGATCTTGATGAATGTCGGCACAATCGGAAACTCATCAAGCGCCATGCCGGTCACTCGTACTGTACCGCCGGGCCCAATACTGCTCCATCCCGTTCCGCGCGAGTCTTTTTTCATCCATAACCCGTCGGCGTGCTCGGCTACAGCGACATTCCATGCGTAGAAGCCATGCAAACCGGCGTTCTTAAGCAGGATCTTAAACGTGCCCGGCATTGGCTCAAACGCGTGTACTTTCGCGCCCAAGTGTTTTGCCAGCACCGAAAAATATCCGGCATTGGCTCCGACATCGAAGAAGATGTCACTTGGGCCAATATGTTCCAGAAGGTACGCCGCAAGCGCAATTTCTCCTGAATGATCGATGATGCCGCTATCCTTGATAGTTCTGAATTCTGGGAATGGAAAAAACATCTCGTCACCCCACATCGTCCGTGCTTTGGCGACACCGGAGAGATAGTTGGGGGCATAGCGGATATAGCGCTGGCAATTCTGTATTTGCAGTAGATTTTTTAACCTCATATCTCTTTTTTACAAATAAACCGTATCGTACCATGGCGCGCCATAAACAATAAAGCCGTTTTTTGCCCGGTTGGATTATGTCATAACCAAAACCCCGGATTCAATTTCCGGGGTTCTTTATCCGTTGGAGGTATCTGGGCAATCACTACGGTGCGGGGTCGTATGCGCCCGCGGCATAGCTCCCCCCACTACCCACGGTCCAGGTGATCGAGGTTGAGTTTGACCCTGCGGGCGATATTGAATAGGGGTTGGAGGCCCACATAGCACGAGCGTTATCTATCGTCTGTATCATCTGTGTGCCGGAACCTGCGGTTTGCCCGGTTCCAGTGTAGCTCACCGCAATGTGCATGGCATTGGGATGACCGGTAGTACTAATGGTGCTCGTTTTTGAGGTCTGGGCAGTATTCCAATTACCGGTATCCGTTGCAAACGCATGAGCATTTTTTGCCCCGGTGAAGCTGGCAACCATAGCCGAGACATAGGTATCACTTGGCGCATTGCAAACTGCGTTTGCAGTCTGAGCAGTCGTATTGTAGTAAGAGAATAACGTACTGGTGTCGTCACTCGGGTTGATCCCCTGCGCATCCTGGGTCATGGCATTTCCAGCCCATGTTGCGGTCACGCTTGAGCCAGTTGTAAACTGATCCTCGCAACCCACTATGATGAGAGTGTTAGCGGCAACGGTGAGAGATATCGTTGTGCTTGAGGCATTCGAAGAGCCTGCGCCTTTGTTATCGAGCGCAAGATAGTTGGACGACGCGGGGGCAGGCGCTCCTTGTGGTCCCTGAGGACCCATTGGACCTTGAGGCCCGGCAGGACCTTGAGGGCCAGCACTGCCTTGCAATCCCTGCGGTCCTTGCGGGCCAGCAATATTCCAGGTCAAAAGTGTTTCGTCGCTTCGGCACCCATTTTCAGTACCATGAGAATTTCCTTGTTCGTTATCCTTTTGGCCTGACAGAGTCGATGATGCTGTAACGATACGAATATGACCGTCGTGGGTGACGCAAGCTGTGATAACATTTCCAACGGCCCTGGTGTATGACCAGTATCCGAAGGTCACTAAGGGAAAAAAAACAAACGCCGCCCCGATAAAATATTTCTTCATTCTTTTAAATGATTAAGCCGATAAATCGAACAGTCGGATAGTACACAAATGTGTAGTTTTTGCAACTTAGCCCGTGTGAAGCGAACTCGTAGATGAGGTTCGCCTGGCGCAGCCCCTCGAAATGTCCCAACCGGGTTGACAGTTGTCCTCCTGCGATTATTAGCGTTATGATGAAGGTGTGGATTTCATAAAATACCTACAGCCAAGCAGATATATTAGCTACCTGAGATATCTTCGTTCTAAGGCCCCAAAAGTCAGCTATGCCCAAAACGGCGAGGACCTCATAATTGATTCGGCGCTTAAGAATTTTCATATCACCAATCCGTCGTATCTCGATATAGGTACCTATCATCCGGTGCAATCCAACAATACCTATTATTTTTACAAGAGAGGTAGTCGTGGCGTCTGTATCGAACCGAACCCGGATCTATTTGATGTAATCAAGAGAAAGCGGCCCCATGATGTATGCCTGAATGTGGGCATCGGTCCAAAAGACGCTAAAGGCGCCGAGTATTATGTGATGACCGCAAAATGGCTGAACACATTCAAAAAAGAGGAAGCAGATTTATATGTTGCGAAGGGGAGCCAGCGAATCGAAAGGGTTATAGCAATCCCTTTAGTCACTATGTCATCAATTATGGATACCTACTTCCCGGGCGGCCTCGATGTGCTTTCCATCGACACCGAGGGATACGATCTGGAAATAGTGAAGTCATTTGATTTTAAAAAATATCGGCCCAAAATAATCTGCGTCGAGACGCTTTTGCAGGATAAAAATTTCAGTGCACGTTTTAGCAACCGAAAAATCACCGAAATTCGAGAGTTGGTCCTTGCGCACGGATATTTCTATTACGCCGATACGCACATAAATTCAATCTTTGTTCTGGATGAATAAACCACGAGAAAGGCCCGGATCACGTCCGAGCCTTTCAATCCGCTAACTACCAATTGCGTAGCTGTTATGGGGCAGCATCGTATGCTCCTGCAGCATAACTTCCGCCACTAGCACTGAAGGTAATCGAGATCGAGTTTGAGCCTGCAGGCGCTATCGAATAGGGATTCGACGCCCACATCGCGCGAGCATTCCCGACAATTTGAAGGACCTGTGTTCCAGAGCCGGCAGTTTGTCCCGTTCCGGCGTAGCTTACGGCAATGTGCATGGCATTGGTGTGACCGCTAGCGTCGATCGTGCTTGTCTTTGAAGTCTCAGCATCAGACCAATGTCCCGTATCCGTTGCAAAAGCGTGCGCATTCTTTGCGCCGGTGAAGCTGGTAACCATAGTGGATACGTAGGAATCACTCGGAGCATTGCAAACTGCATTTGCGGTCTGCCCGGTCGTATTGTAGTAGGAGAACAAGGTACTTACGTCATCATTTGTGTTGATTGCTTGCGCATCCTGGGTCATGGCGTTTCCAGCCCATGTTGCGGTCACGCTTGAGCCAGTTGTAAACTGATCCTCGCAACCCACAATAATGAGCGTGCTAGAAGTTGCGGTAAGCGAAACCGAGCTACTTGTGGAGTTCGAAGAGCCCGTCGCTTTATTATCCAGCGCTATGCTTATACCTGGTACTTGCAGCGCGATCGTTTGCGCAGCCCATTCGCGGTTTTTCCCGGCGCTAAATGTTGAGGAGGCCGTTGCCGTCGTGCCCGCGGATGTCTGTGCTAAATCCTGGAAAGAAGTGGTGGGGCCGAAAGGGGTATTTTGCGCGTCATATTCCTTTGTCGTGCCGGTAGAAGTGGCAAAATTGACGGTACTATCTTTGCCGTAGTCCGTGGCATATATAGTCAGGATTTGATCACCATTGCGGGTGGTAGTAACTGATGTGGTCGTCGCGTATGTCCCGAAACCGGTTGAGCTTGCCATTGCATCAACTGGATTAGTGGTATCGATGCCGGTAAAGCGCGTCATGCCGCCAACAGCTCTGGTTGATGGATTTATAGTCCAGGTATCGAAAGCAGCTCCGGAGCTGGTCGCTATCGCCCAATACGAGGCAATGGTTACATCAGTGTCGTTGTCTGTTCTCTCAATCAATGTCCATCCGCTCGGCACAGTTATTCCGGCACCGGTCCCGCCCTTTATGGCCAAGTTGGCCAGCAGAAAATCACCCACTGCCGTATTGGATGGCTGGGTGAGTTTGACCTGCGTGGAAACAACATCGTTAGAGACGTTTGTCGTCGATGAACCAACGACAATCGCAGCAAGTACGACTGAGGCAAATAAGAGACCACTTACTAAAAGTACGCCCGAGAGCCCAAACCTGAAAGGCGTTTTCATCATAAAAAAAATGAATACAATAAATCACCAATAATACTGTAGTCAGTGTACCACTCAATCCGAAACGCGAGTATGACTTGTGCACAACGGGCGACGACCGCAGCATGGCGGAAGTCATTGCCGCGGAGAGCGAACGAGGCCAGATCAAAAGATGTCGAATTTTAGCGACCTATTAACCCGATTGCTGTTCGATGCATCGAGGCTCACGAGATCGAGATCTACTGCAATGTGGAACCTGACGGGTGACGACCTTCAGCGTGCGAAAGATGACCTCAAGGGTCGACGCGCCTCGCTCCAGGCCCATTATGACAGTGAGGCGAGCCGACTCGACGGTGAGCTTGCCGATATCGAAAGAGTCGAGCGCTTTGCCACCAACCTCGCCTCGAATCACAAAGACGATGCGCCGTTGACCCCCGCGGTTGAGCCGGCGCTGGCGGCGCGAGAAGCTCCGCCGCCCGAGGCGGCGAGCGAGCAAACCCCTGTCGAGCAGAGCACCGACGCGGCAGCCGCGCCTTCCGAGGAAAGAAGCCCGTCGCGCTGGCGCATGCGTCTCAGCGCCGAGGAAGCCTCACCGTAAGGGGTGCTGGTAAAGCGCGTTCGCGCCGTCTGGCTCGGCAGCTTACATTGAGGATCTGATCCACTCCCCCGCCATGCTGATGCCGGGCGGGATTTTTATATAAAGCCGGGTCGATCGTCTTCCGGGTTTGGCTCCGGGCGCTCCATGTCGGTCGCGCTTGATCCCCGCTCAGTTCCGCTTATCGCGGTATCGGGTGGCGTGCTCGCCCGCGGCGTCCCCTGCTGATTGCCCTCGCGGCTCGCACTGGCGACGCGCAAATAGTGCTCGGCGTGCTGATAGAAATTTTCCGCAGCAACGCGGTCGCCGCCGATAGCGGCTTCCCGCGCGAGAGCGATGTACCGCTCGAATATCTGATGGGTACTCCCGCGGATCTTGGTGTTGGGGCCGTTGCTGTCGAAGAAGTGATTTCGCTGCGGCGTCCGCTGGGGTTGTTGGTGTGGCCGGTTGCCGTTGTAGCGGCCGCGCGAACGCTGATCTGATCCTGAGTTCATGATACCTGCGTGCTGGGATTGGGGTTCGTCCGCTTCCCGGATAATCGAGCCGCGGGGGTAATTGTCTGCGTCTTTGGGCTACCATAGCAGCGATGAGAACGCCGCTAGGTAGGCAGCTCGGGCCTATAGAAACGCCCGCAGCGCCATAAACAGTGCGATCAAAACCAACCAGGAGAGCGCCGAAAGCACTCCTATGATGAGCAGCGAACGCCCGCGCGGGAGGCGCCCTATTGCATCCGTCGTCGGCGTCAGTTTCCGACGCTTCTTCTCGGTGTGATGGAGAACAGACATCCCCTTCCTCATATTTCGTTCCGACAACACATTTGGGGGGTGAGGCACTGTACACCCAAAATGGTTCTCACGCCCAGAGCTTTCGCGAGTAGCTCTCCGCATCATTTAAATAGTTTCAATTTGATGTGATTTTCTTTGGTATCAGCGAGACGCTGAATTTTGTGGGGCGCCAGGCCCCACGTATTTTGGCTCTTTTCTGGCTTTTCGGCCGATTTCGCCAAGGCCTCAGCGCCCGGTTCACGGTATCAACCATAAAGATCCTCGACATTCGTTCTAAATTCGCTCACCTTGTGATGCATTCAGGGGAAAGTTAATTAACGAAGATGAACGGCCAGCCAAAAAAGCGACCGCAGGAGCCGCACCGCATTGTTTTCAAGCCGCCCCTCATTTTTGTACGGTTTCAGCGGCCAGGGATCAGGGCTCGGACAAGGCGCCTCGGAGATCTCGCTGCCGCTTGCTCGCTTATCGCTTTCACCTTACCCCTGATGGCCATCGTCGCCATCGCGATCAAGTTCGAGAGTCCGGGGCCCGTCTTTGAGCGCCGGCAGTGCATCGGGATCGGCGGCCGGCGTTTTGACGCGCTGAGTTTTCGCACCACGTTGCATGCCGTTGAAGATGTCGACCGCGGTTGGCACCGAGCCCCCCACATGACCCGAGTGGGTCCGTATCTCCGCTACACCCGCGTTGACGACCTGCCTCAGCTCTTCAATGTGCTGCGTGGTGAGATGAGCATCATCGATAGCGCCGCCTACTCGCCTTCTTTTCTCAATTAAACCTCCGCGCCGCGTCGGCTGCTGCGCTGACGCGTTTTTGAGGTCATCAAACGCCAGATCGATGAACCGGCGCGTGCTCATCAGACGTAGCGGACACCTACCTTCGTGCCTTTGCGCCACATCACCTCACAATGGCGGGATTCGCCAATCTGAGGCTTCCGCACGAATTCTCTACGACAGAGAAAGATGTCGACGGGCACGCATCCCCTCCTGGGGTGGCAGAGGGCGCTGCCCCGCGGGGGTAGTACGAGCCGCGCGGCGCATGGCGCAGCCGATGGGTCACGCAGCGCGTACTACACCGTCATTCCTCGAAGAATTCCCTGAGAAAGGACGGCCAAATTAGATTGACCAACCTTAATACGGGGACCGCACCAAGCGTTACGAAAACGGCCGCCACAGCAAGCGATTCAAATCCGTTGCCTGCAAGCACCATGGCTGGCCCCATACCTATTGCTGCGATGGCAACTCCGAGGGCATGAGGCGCATACGGCCATTCTTTCCACACTCTCTTTGCCCACGGCTTCTTTCGGGTCCGCTCGTGCGGTCCGTTGCCGCCAACGAATGTCGGGCCGGCTGGCGCCTGCGTTCGATGTTCTTCGTCGACACGTTCCCTTTCCGAGGGTTGTGCTGCTTCTCGCCTAACCTCCTGTTGCCGGATCTGATCCGCGGCATCGTGACTTTGTCGCTCAGCCTCAGCTCGCTGTTGCTCGGTGCGCCGGGCCTCGGTTAAGCGCTCCTCTTCCTCCCGACGCGCTGTTGCTTCAGCCGCTGCGCGCTGCCGGCTCTTCTCAGGCTCTTCGCACTGCTGATAGAACCATGCGGCCAACTCCCGAGCCCTATCCAGGTTCCGGCTTGCCAGAAATTCATCGCCTTTACCATCGTGGACCGCTTCGTTTCCATCTAGCCTCATTCTTCTGAAGAGCTTGCCGTGATCTTCATCAAGGACGCCCTGCTCTATCAGCAACCGTTCAAGATCTTGAAGCTGTGCAGGTATCTCGAAACCGCGTCGCTTCGCTAATTCCTTGCCCAGCAGTTCAGCAAATCGTCGGAGTTCGCCGAGTGCTGGTACAAACATCCCTAAACCAATGAGGCGTTCTGCACTCCGTACTGGTTCAATAAAAGTCACATCTTCTGATGAATCAAAACTGGCCATAAGAGTGCCCTTCTGCAAATTCAGATCCGGTAGCTGGATTCCAATCAGACGTCAATTTGACAAACATTTACAGCGAGCTATGATTAGTGCTTCCCGTCATGTTCGAGGCCTAGCGTTGGTAATGGAAGCTTGCTACGAGCTTTAGGCGCCCAACGTGAAGAGGGGGCCATGACACAAAGTTCCTTATCAGCAGACAGCCAGTCGGCCTCGCAGGAGGCCTTAGACTATTTACGGTCACGGAAAACCGTCTTGGCAGAATATCGCGGTTTTGTCCGCGAGAAATCTGACCAAATCCGTTCATTTGCTCCTGACCTGTTGCAGATCATCGATACCGGCCAAGTGATGACCCACAATTTCCTCCAGTATGCGTGGACATCCTACCTAAAAATCGCCGAAGAGCGGTTCGGTGAAGCTGCTGTTGCGTGCGCGGTGCGCGATATTGGCCCATTCTGAGGCTATCCCCCTTCCAATTGGAAGGGGAATTTCTTCTCTGATCAAGTGCTCGTACCCCATGGCCGCCGTCGGCGAGGGTATACTGCCTTTAGGTCTCCGCCCCGCCTTCCGGCGCCGGAAATTGCTCGGGCGCCGGCAGTGGGACGGAGGTCGTCGTCCGCGCGATCCGCGCCGTCAATCGTGGCGGCCCGGTAGCGCGGAGGATCTATGAGAGTTCTTTCCAATGAAGAACGCGCCGCGAAGCTCAAGCGGTTGTGCGAGATCGAGGGCTTCCCGGACGAGCAAGAGCTGTTCGCCGCGGCGATTAGCGACAGCGTGTGCCCGGCGATCTGCTGCAACCCGGCCGATCCGGCCTGCGACTACACCGCCGAAATGGAGCCGGATCAGGATCGCGGCTGGTGCGAGGTGTGCGAGCGCGGGACCCTGGTCTCCGGGCTCGTGCTCGGCGGGATCATCTGATGGCGGCCGAGAAAATCCGGGAACTCAACGACGCGTTCCGGACCACGATGAGTGGCGGGCGCGTGATGCTCACCGCCGGCGTCGACGCCTTGCCCTCGGACGTGAAGGCTATGGTGATCCGGCGCGTCGCAACGTTTTCGGAGTTCACGCCGGAGAATGATCCGCACGGCGAGCACGACTTCGGGAGCTTCACGCTGACGGGCCAGAAGTTCTTTTTCAAGATCGATTATTTTGACGCGGCGATGGAGTTCGGCTCGGAGGACCCGGCCGATCCCTCGAAGACGACCCGCGTGCTCACCATCATGCTCGCTGAGGAGTATTGATGGCGCGTCTCGGCAGCTCGCGTTCAAGTTCTGAACCCAACTCCCCGCCCTGGCTCGCGCCGGGGCGGCGCTTTAATGTCGCCGGTACGTTGGAACGGATGATCCGAGCTACCTCTGATGCTCGGTCCGGTCGCTGTCCGGCTTCGTCCGGAGGATGACCGCTTCAGCGCTATACGGCTGTGGTAAATTCGCCATGCACCGTGGTGGGAGTAACCGAAACATGGTCATGAAGCTAATGGCGAACGGAGCACGAATCAAAGAACTAAGGATATCCGCGCTGTCAGATCTCCCACAGAAAACGGTTGCCGATCAATGCGGGATCAGTGAACGGCAACTGCGCCGGATAGAGAATAAAAACTTGACCATAGCGCGCCCGACCTTGGAACGGCTTGCCAAGGTGTTGGGAGTCGACATCGGCGAGATTGCGTTTGGTGTCGCTGGCCCGAAGCTAGTCTCCGACAGCACAAATACGCGATCCGCGCCGCAGGCGGATATTAACCCGGAGTTCGTGCATCTTCCACGCCATACCACAACCTGTTTAGCACCTGTTTCTGGGGCGCAGGGATTGTACGATCTTGCGGAAATGAGCCGGGAGATCATTCCTCACGTGCTGGTTGATGTTCCTCCGATGCAGATTTCTATGATCGAAGAGTGCCTTGAAATCTTAAAAACGATTTCGGAACGGAAGTGGTCCTACGGGCACCCGGTCACGCCCGACAGCCATGATCTCGCGACTTTCCCCGACATGAGCCGACGACGACGGCTTGCCGAACTATGCGTTTTATTAAAGGGAAACGATATCCGCATCTTGGCGGAGTCAGAGGAATATCGCTATCCGCCGGAAGCGGAGCCATATCTGCGCGATCGGATGTTCTGCTTTCATCTGGTGATAGCATTCGCTCCACCGCGCGGAGAATACGAAGAGGAGCGGCTCACTGTTCCGTTTGATAGCGGCCTCGATCTTGTCCTACCGTCCAAGTTACCTTCCTTTTAACGCTCTGCCGGCCGGAGAGGGCATTGCGGTTCTCGTTCAAGATTCCGACCGCTTCCCCGCCCTGCTGATTCAGGGCGGGGTTTGTGTACCTAATCAAACCCTGGAATAATAGACCTCGAAATGCATTTGCAGCCTTCGTCCTGGCCTGGCAGCGTCAATCGGCCATCCAAAAGCATTCCCGAGAGGACCTCGTATTGTTTGCCGTCGGCCGCCCTATGGGCTGCATCCTGCCGAATATCTTTGGCCGAGGGCTTTTTAGGGTTCAGTTGGCATGGCGCCCCACTATAAACCCAGGTTGCATATTTTATGCCGATCGACAGCTGCTGATCTCGGTTCATCAGTGCCGTGGCCTTGTTACTCAGACTAAGCGAGATCTCGCTGGCCCTCTGCTCCGTTATGTCTGGTAGGTTCAATTCCATAATAGCATTAAATAACGTTGCTAAGTCCCGACCCCTACAGATTGATCGCAGAGCGGCGTCGTAGATTTGGTCGAAATGGGATTCATCGAACTCCCTTATCTTTTGGATGCTGCTTTTAAGATCGGCTTTGACCGCGTCAGTCACGCGATCGGGATCGAATTTCACGGTCGGAATGGCATAAGCCGGTTCCACGACGCTAGCAAGGGCTACAGGGGGCTTTGGTGCTCGCCAACGCACATTGCCTCACAAGATTTCAGCGATGGGGGGTGCGGCTTCGAAGACTTTTCCTTCTTTCTCTAGCTTCGTCTTTCGGTCCTTTGCTTTGTTCGCATAGGTCTTGAGAGAGTCAAAATCCGTTCGGATGGTGGTAAAGGTTGGAAGGCTCGGGGATGTCTCTTTGGCCTGATCATGACCGGAGTATCGAGAGCACGTTGCCATTCCCTCGTGGACTGTCTTGTAATCGTCCTGCTCGACGTGGGCGGCGCGCAGCCTCAGTGTCATGACCTCGGGTCGGAAGCGGTCGATGACACCCGCGAATAGGATCTCTTCTACAATTCGCTCCCAGGTTTCGCGCATCATCGTATAGACGGTTCTCACAGCCAGACGGTGCGTCTCCTCGTCATGGTTGTACGTCCGTCCCAAGGAAGCAATCTCGCTCTCGATCTTTGCTAACCGTTGGTTGACCGTCATGGCTAGCCACGGCCTGTTGGTGTCATCGATGATGCCGAAGAGATCGGTGCCCTGCCTTGCAATCCACTCGGTTCGCAATGGAACCCCGGCACGGAGGGCCTCGGATGTAACGGCATAGTGGAACGTGAGGTTGTGTGTGAAGATGATGACCTGCCGCCCGCTGGCTGCCTCTTCGACAAGGCGCTTCGCGACAGCTTCCATGCGGCTGTGATCGAGCGATGAAACAGGATCGTCGACGGCGATACCGTGCGTGCTGCCGATTTCCTTGAGCTCGGCGAAGAAGCCCGCGAGCGCGAGAGCCCGCTGCTCACCTTCGCTGAGAATCTCGCTGTTTTTTCCGATCCGCCGGGCTGCGCCGAGACCAATCTTGACCTTGCTCTCGCCTTGCTTTCCTCGGTCGTCGAGCTTCAGAGGCAGATGATGGAGATCGAATACCTCGACTTCCTTAGCAAGGTTTTTTTGAAGGGATGGCGTAAGAGTTTCCCTACGGAGCTTCGTGATCTGCTGGGTGACACCGGTCGTCGAGCATGCAGCTTTGCATGCTAACAGGCGCTTCAGCTCTTCGAGCTTGTTGCGGCGGTCGACGATTATCTCGATCCCGGTCGAAAGGCGCTTCCGGTCGGTTAGGTTTTTGTGCTCGAAGCGCAGCTTCTCCCTCTGGCCATCGTCCTGCTTTTGTTTATCATAGGCCTCGGCTTCGCTCGAGAGGAGCGCAACCTCGGCAGCCATGGTCTCGGCCGATAGATCGGGCAGCGGTTCGAGGTATCCAATGTTTTCGTATTCCCCCGTCTCTTTCGCGCGGAGGACTGCGGCGTGCCGTTTCCGACCCGTGTCGAAGAACGACGCGATCGTCGCGGCGAGCGCGTTTCTACCGGCATCCAGGTCGCGGAATTGAGATAAGAGCCCCTCCACATCTTGCGCTTTTCGGACGGTCAAGGCGGTCAAGACCTTCAACACCTGCTCCATTTCGGCCTCGGCGGTCTCGGCATCCATGTTGGCGCGGCCCTCGATGTACGCGTCGAACCTGGCGAGACGATCGCGCGCCTCCGGTTTCACCTCCTGTTGGCAGAGCACGCAGACATCGCCGTTGGCGATACGCGGGGGATCACGATCGGGATACGCCTCTGCGGCGAACTCCCTCGCGTATTTCATCATCTGCCGCCATGGCTCGGCGCCGAGATCACTGATCGGCTCAGCTTTGAACAGATCTTTGCCGGACGCTTGCGCGGTCACCCTTTTCGTGACCGCGTCCTTGCTTTTTTCCTTTAACTCCTCGATCGCCTCCTCGCTCAATGTCTTGACCATCGCCGCCGTCTCCGCGGCGATCGTCTCGATTGTCGACTTCATCCGTCGGCGCGCCGTCGCGAGAGCTCCCGGATCGTTTTTCAGCTCGTCCGAGAGCGTATTGAGGCGCCCTTCGTTCTCGGGGCTCCAGGCTGCAAGATCACGCAGATACTTTTCTGTTGGGAGATCCTTGACGGTCGTCGCCTGGGTAAGTTTCGCGAGCGTGGTGGAGACCTCGGTGCCGTCGGTGTAACCGGTCGGCAACGGCGTCTTCAGTGCCGCCTGGAGTGTCGTCTCGCGTGCTTTGAAACGCTCCTCCAGGTTGAGGACGACTTGAGCAAGCCTGTTCAGAAGATCGAGTTCGAAGGGAAGGAACTCGATGTTCCGATCTTCGTCGACGTAGAGGCCCGCGGCATGGGTGTCAAAGACCGAGATACGGGCGAGTTCAGGAGGCGGCGGATTCGGCTGGCGCCACGTGGTCGCACACTTTTTCTCGTCGCCGGCGACCCGAAAACTGACCTGAACTTCAGGGGGACGGCCGTCTTCGGCCGCAAAGGCGTTGCCGCGGAGCGGCGCGTCATGCAAGGACCGGCACAGACTCTTGGCGATCCTGCAATAGCCGCTTTTGCCCGATCCGGTAGGGCCATATACGAGCGTAATGCCATTGATCGCAAACTGAAGAGGGTTCTGGTCGGACGCGAGACGGTCAATGTTCTTCACCGGCCCGATAGAGCCAAGTATCGTCGTCGGTGCCTCAGCTACGTCCTTCCTTAGGTGTTCTTTACGAAGCGTGCGTAGCACCCCTGGCAGCACAGTAACAGGCAACCCGTTTGCCTGCTCGATCCTGGTCTGCAATTCGTCGAGATCGCCGTCCGACAGCTCCCTCTGTTCGGTCAGTCGACAAAGCGCATCCTGCTGCCAATCAGGACGTTTCGATGCCCAGGCAAAAAGGTCGTCCATGGTAGTCTCACTGCTCGTCGGCTGTCTTGAACCTGATAACTCGTACAAGGTGCTACGATGTCGAAATATCCGACAACGGCGCGGTGCTATCGCCATTCTCACCTGGCGCCGCCAACTCCAAGGCGGGTATGACAGCAAGCGACCGTCCGGTGACCGCCTGCAAGTCGCCGTACATGCCTTGCGTGCTGTCGATGATTTTGCGGATTTCCCTTTCTTGGCGCGCCCACTTCGTCGCGAACCAGCGCTTCTCGCGCTCGACATCCCCCCACAAATAGGTGAAGCCTTCGACGATCGCCTGAACCCGGTGCTGGAATTCGACGCTCGTGAGGTACTGATAGAGGATCTCCATCTTCTCGTCTTTGCCGGCTTGGTTCGCTCGCTCCGCGTAGACCTGAATCAAGCTATAGCGTAACAGCAAGGCGAGATCCTTGGCGTACCGGCGCTCCACAATCCACACGCCGTCCCTAAAGAGAAACGTCTCGACCTCCGCAGGTGGATGCACGGCGACCAGCACGGCGATTTGGGCCTTGGCCTCCCGCTGATCCGAGCGCAGCTTTGGGAGCCACATTTCGCTCCATTGGGCGTTTTTCGACTCCCATAGGATCGTTCCGCAGGGGCGCCCTCTCCGGTCGTTAACCCCGTGGAGTACGTCGGCGCCACGCTGCCCCTTCTTGACCTCCGTAATGTCGTCGTCCTTGAATTCCTGGCGTAGGAGTTCCTCCAGTTCGAGTTCCATCGCCTCGCCTTGGGTCTGCTGAGACCCCTGCTGCATTTTGGTTTTCAGCTCCTCCACCTGCTTGAGCGCCGCGGCCAGCCGCATGTCCTTCTCGCGGTCCTTGAGCTGATATTCCTCGCTCACGCCTTTCCGGGTCTCCTGCCTAATGCGCTCCTCCTCCGCGGCAAGCTGCTGCTTGTAGGCAAGCTCGCGCTCTTCATCCTTGCGACGGAGCGCGCGGATTTCCTCGGTTATCTCCTCCAGCTGTTTCAACAGTCGTACGCTGCGCTCTTTCTCCTCCGCATTCTCGGCGCGCAATGCGGCTTCTCGCGAGGCCGCGTCCCTTTCGGCCTTCTCCGCCGCAGCCGCGGAGGCCAATGCTCGCACCTCGACCAATTCTTTTGCGTGACGCTCGTGTTCGCCAGCAAGTACGTCCGCCTCAATCTCCTTCCGGAAAGCATCAGAAAGCGGAATATCTGCGCCGCATTTTGGGCATTTAAGAGTGGTCTCCATGGTTCTTGCAATTCGCTGGGTGATTTATAGATGTTCTACATCCGTTCGCCTGAAGATGCAAATTTGATTTCAGCGGGGCGTTCCCCCTGGGGTGCGACCCTGGAGTGCGAGGTTCTATGACAGGGGGAGGAGGGGGTCGGGCTTACTCCCCTTCCAGCGCTCGAAGTCGCTCTTCGTGATCGGCGAAGGTGTGGGACATGCCGCCAACTACGCCCGTGAGCGCAGCGTGTTCGTCCTTGGTTTTTTGGTGGTGCTGGTCGAGCTTCTGGTCGAGCTGGTCGACTTTGTAGCTAAGCCCCTTGAGCCCCTTCTCGACACCAACGACGCGCGCATCAAGATTACCGACGTGCTGATCAACGTCGCCCAGGTGGTTCTCCAGCGCGGCGAATTGGTCGCGCATCTCGGCAAAGCCATTCGCCATCATGCCGGCGAGCTGATCGATGGTGATCCGTTTTGGCAGCTCGTTCTCCATGCGTTCATTGTACCCGGGAGCGCGGCGTTGGCAAACCGGCGATGTCGATCCGTTTGCTCTCCCTGTGAAGAGGGCTTGTAGTTTCACCATTTTCTTGAAAAAGTGGCTTCAACTAGGAAGCCACTGTGCATAAATTACGCGATATGTTCGCACGCGCCGTCGATCACCTTATGCAGCCGGGGCGTGGCGTTCGGGTTTTCTACAACCCTACCCGTGAGGGCGAACGTAGCGGCATTGAACAGCCGCCATGCGTTCCGCTCTTTGAATTCCTCGAACGACGGCTCCTGCCATTCCTTCAGCACCTCCGGAATGCGCTGCAAATTTACTATCCCTTCGCGGTACATGTTTAGCACCGCGTGATCGGCCTGCTGGTCGGTTAGCATCGTCTGCTTATAGCGAGTGAACGTGCGAGCTTGAGTTTCCCGATGAAGCGCGAGCGGTTCGATCAGCTCGCCGATGATGCCGGGCAGATCGCGCTTGAGGTTTGCGGCGTGCCGCCGCTTGATCACGGTATCCGCGATGAACGCGAGATTATCGCAGACGAAAACTCGGGAACCGAAGCCGATGCCAACGGGGAACGATTTGTCGTGGCTGTTTCGCAGCGCCACGGTGTCTTCGTAGCCGGTGTACGTGCTCCGGAGCGATAGCAGCCCGAAATAGCGGCTGCCGTCTTCCGTCGTGCCATGATGCTCGGCGGCGATTTCGTGCCCGTACATACCGACCGTGGTTCGCACCAGGTCGACTACGCGGAAATGCGGGATTGGGACATGGCTCGGCGTTGCAGGTGGCGTTTCGAGCTGGCGCAATCCGTCATAGTCAATAGTCTTAGCATTGACGTGAAGCATCAGCGTCATGAGCTGCATCCTCTAAAGAACGGGTACAGCT
>Ga0207092_1089_pt1 | contig 16575 bp, 13 predicted proteins | sample Alteio_BWMinHeat_48_FD_153533 | JGI IMG/M metagenome (GOLD analysis project Ga0207092, IMG submission 153533) | Enriched cells from forest soil in Barre Woods Harvard Forest LTER site, Petersham, Massachusetts, United States -... | ecosystem: Environmental > Terrestrial > Soil > Temperate forest >... | reverse complement strand
CGCCTTCAGGAACGAGGTCGGGAATGTCCTGCGCGATGGCTTCGACTTTTGCAGCGCGCAGGCGGACCATGTGTTCGTGGTTGATGGGGTCGTAGCTGATGTTGCCTGTAACGTCCTGCTTTTCGAGGCCGCCGAGGCGATGTTCGAGGCCCGGCGTGCCGGGAATCGCCCACGGACGCGCGAGAGTTTCCTGGTTGCGGCGATAGGGATGAAAATCCTCGGGATTCGTTTCGAAGAGAACCGGAATTTCCGGCAAGTCTTCGACGTTGGGAATGCGCCAGGGTTCGGCGCCGTTCGCGAGGTAGCCGTCGGAAAGAACGATGACGGGGACCATATATTTTAGCGCGATGCGGCTGGCTTCGAGAGCGACCCAGAAACAATCGCCGGGCGAAGACGCCGCGATGACGGGAATGGGCGCTTCGGAGTTGCGTCCGTACATCGCTTGCAGAAGATCGGCTTGCTCGGTTTTTGTGGGAAGGCCGGTGGACGGGCCGCCGCGCTGGATGTCGCAAATCACGATCGGCAACTCGACGGCAATGGCGAGGCCGATGGCTTCGGTCTTTAGCGCCATGCCGGGGCCGGACGTGGTGGTGATGGCGAGCGAGCCGGCGTAAGCGGCGCCGATGGCGGACGTGACCGCGGCGATTTCGTCTTCGGCCTGGAAGGTCATCACGCCGAAATCTTTGTACATGGAGAGTTCGTGGAGAATGTCGGATGCCGGCGTGATGGGATACGAGCCGAGAAAAAGCGGAATGCCTGCTTTTTGCGAGGCGGCGACGAAGCCCATCGCCAGCGCCGTGTTTCCGCTGATGTTGCGATACAGGCCGGGAGCGAGTTTGGCCGGCGGAATTTCGTAGCTGACTTGAAAAGCTTCAGTAGCTTCGCAATAGCTGTAGCCCGCCTGCATGGCGAGCTTGTTGGCCTGGACTAATACCGGATTTTTTTTGAATTTGTCTTCGAGCCAGCGCGTGGTGGAGTCCATCGGGCGGTTGTAAAGCCAGTAGCACATGCCGAGCGCGAAGAAATTCTTGCAGCGGTCGACGGTCTTGGCGTCGAGGCCCAATTCCTTCAGCGCGGCGCGCGTGAGGCGCGTGAGCTCGACGGCGAAAAGGCGGTAGCCGTCGAGGGAGTGATCTTCGAGAGGACTTACTTTGATCTGCGCTTTGCGCAGATCGGTTTCCTTGAAGTCGTCGAGATTGACGATCAGGATGCCGTTCTTTTTGAGGTCCGCGAGATTCACAGCGAGAGCCGCGGGATTCATGGCGATGAGCGCGTCGACGGAATCACCCGGCGTGTAAACATCGCTCGAAGAAAAATGGACTTGAAAGCCGCTGACGCCGGGAAGAGTGCCGGCAGGGGCGCGAATCTCGGCGGGATAGTCGGGGAAAGTGGCCAGATCGTTGCCGTAAAGGGCGACGGTATTGGTGAACTGGCTGCCAGTGATTTGCATACCGTCGCCGGAATCGCCGCAGAAGCGAATGACGGCCTGGTCGATTACTTCGCGCTTGCGTTTCAGAATATCAATCGTGGTCGACATGATTCCTCAGTATTCCTCAGGGCCCCAAGCTGATTGACGCACGGGTATTCGCGGCGTCCTTCTGAATGTAAAAGCGTAACACAGCGCAGCAGCGGCGAAAAGCAATTCGCGGAATGGTTTGACGTTCCGGGCATCCGCGACACCTCAAATTACTTAGATGCCTGGGTTACGAAGAAAGGTGTTCCGCGCGAAGGATCGGTCGCGAGTCGCCGTCCATGGGACTGGATCTTGACCCTTTACTGGTCTGCGGGCGTTTGAAAGCTCCGGCCTTGAGCGCGTCCGGCTCGGGAAAATCAGCGTGCAGGAAGTCGGCGCGAGAGCAAGCTTCAGATTCCGCCTGAAGCGGTAGATGAACTTCTGGGCTGACTTCAAGGAATGCAACCGCTCAGTTGATCGAATAACTTCACCGCTGAGGGCGGCAGCAAACAAAGTTGCTTGACGCAGCTTAGGTCCGCGGGCCGGTCGCCTGCCCGGGTACAAAACTTCCGATTTTAGTCTTTGGTTTTATTTCGCCCTCTCGTAGAATATCGCCGAAGAGAGGTTTTTGTATGCAGACATCGGAGCAACATCCCATCACAGTGACTTACAAGTCCGGCATTCACCCAACCAAAGGTTGGGACACGATGCAGGTCGTATATTCTCAGAAAGGTCGTATCCTCAATCATTTTTTGATCGCCCGCGACGCGGCTGGCACCATCGTTCGCAAGACCGACATTGTTCTAGAACGATGGGAGATCATCACTGATGCGAATGACTTGCGCGATTTCCAAAAGTGCTTTGACGACCGAGATCGGCTGAAACTCGAGCAATGCCAATGCGGTCATTCATTTTCTTTCCACGATAAAGGCGTTTCTGCGGCGAACACGATGAGAGTGGATGATGCACTGCTGCCGCCTCGGGGTTACGACATCTTTTCGGACAAGCCTGCCGGGGAGTCTGGTTGTAGCGAATGTTCCTGCCGCCAATACAAACCCGCTGGATACTGATAAGAAGTATGTATTCACAGGCCCCTCTAGGTACTCATGCTAGACTTGACGTGTGGATATATCTGCACTTTCTGCGCGAACCCTGCTGACTCCGACGAGCACGTAATCCCGCAGTGGATTCTGAAGAAGTTCAAGCTGCCGTATCCAATGGTTCACCAAATTGGCGACGGTCCTAAAGAAATCAAGGATACGCCAGAGCTAAAACTACCGTGCGCCTGCGAAACCTGTAACAACTGCTGGATGAGCGGCCTTGAAAAGACCTGTGGAAAGTTTATGGGGCCGATGATTGGTGACTTCGCTCTATCCCTAGACCGGCAATATCAGCAGAATTTATCTGAGTGGGCCGTCAAAACTGCTATGTGTCTCGATACCGTCCACGACTTTCACTTCTTCACCGAAGAGGAACGGCATGGATTTAAGAAAACGCGTAGGCCGCCTAAGAACAGTCAGATTTGGGCGGCACATTTCCGGGGCTGCGCACTCGATCTTAACGGGGTTGATTTCACACTTACTGACCCTGATGGGAAACTACTCGTTCGGGCTCAGGTGTTCACCATACTTTTGGGTCACCTGATACTGCAAGCTCTGTTCTGGCGGAACGAACCGCACGTAGCCGATAAGGGCGTTCGGTTCAAACCCAATCGGGGAGATTGGGCTAACAGGACCGTTCAGACATGGCCGGTCAGCAAGAAGCCTGTCACATGGCCTCCCCCTAAGTCTATGTCAACGGTCGCGGACGAGAACCACTACGCGAATCTTCGCCATCGCTTCAAAAACAGTAAGGGACATTACTTATTCGATATAAAGACCAAGTAACTCACGGGCAGACGGGTGGTAGCCTATCTGGCTATCTCCCCGTCAGGGACGGCACGCGCACACTAATGCCGACGGCGAAGGCTTCAGTCCAATGCGAGGTCGTAGGTAGAGCCGATGTACTCCCACTCGTAAGCGACGCCGCGGTGGGCCGGACGTCGTGGCCGAAATCGCAGAGGGCGCTTACCATTAGGGCCCGCCAGGCGTAGGAGATTCCGGCCCCGAAGTCTGTTGTCGTAGTGTTCGGATTGATCCCAACCGCGGCTGTTAAGTAGAAATTCTGTTTCCAGTGGCGGCCGAGATCGTCCGTGAGGCGGTAATTTGCTGCTGCGAAGGGGATTGGCGTGGGACGAGTCTTACTGTCTTGCACCGCTCCGGTGGAAGTCAAGGTGAAGGTACGGCTGGGCAGAGTAGAAAAAAACACGCCCGCCGAGGCTTCCCATCGCAGCGCCTTAAAGGGTACGCCGAGGAATTTGTTCGGTTCATCAGCGAAATTGATGGCGATGGTTGCGAGAGCTTTCTTGTTCGTGGGGTTCGGAACAGCCTGTTGCGAATAAGAGATTAGATTCAGTGAGTCGAGGGAGTAGGTCACCGTTCGGGTCACCATCCCTTGATATATTCGGTCTTGGTCCGTCCGGGATGAAATGACGACGTCACCAATCTCCGCGCAAGTGCCCGGAGCGGCGCTGGCACCGTAGTTGCACGGCCCGAGATCCACAAGGCGTTGTTTGTATCCCAACAGGTCCGCCGCAATGGCGTCAATGATCTTTTGGTCGTCAACCAGCTGCGTGATTGCGGTCTGGTCGGCGATCGAAGAGTAAACCGTCGGAGGTGGATTCGGAAGCGGGTTCGGGGGCTGCGTCGGAGCTTTCGAGAGAGCGGTGATCTTGGTCGATACGGTCGTTTCCCACGTAACGTACTGATCGATCGCCGTCTTGATAGCGTCAAACTTCGTCCTATAGTAGGACGGTTCCTGGAACAACACAGGTTTGCCGTTCGTGTCCGGCGTAAGTGCGTCCGGTGCCACTAGTGGCTCGAGGATTTTGTAAACCTCCGTCGCCTTGCTTGCTAATTCCTTGAAACACGCCCTAAATTCTTTTTGCCCATCGGTCACTTTTGTTGGCTGCGGCCAAGTCGAATCAGAGAAATCACTGTTGGAGCACGCGTCCACGGTCGCGCTGCCCGGTGTCTGAGTAATGTAATCCAGGGCCTGGGTGTGCAGGAATTGCAGATTCTTCAAGCTGGCAAACATTCCCCCGACGATGCTCGACGCAACATCAGGCGCCAGCGTGGCCTGACCCGTTGTGAAGTCGAGGAAATAGCGCTCGAAAGGAAGGGGATTTTTGATTCTGACGGTGAGGTGCTGATCGGAATACATCTGCACGGTAGAGGGGGCGACGGGATTGGAGCGGTCAATCACCAGTTCGCAGCTCAAATTCGTTTTGGACAAAGAGCATTGCGGCGGTTCCTGTGCCTGCAGCACGAAACTCCACCCCATGCATAGGATTGCGAGCGCCAACGCGAACGGAAAGCGGAAGCAGAGGACCGGCTGGGTGCCCACAGTCATTTGAAGCCTCCTAGGATTGTTTTTGAGCAGCCCAAAGCGTTTGTGGAAGCATGCGAAGCAGATTATCATACCTTTATCATTAACTAGCAACTAGGATATCTATCAAGTTAAGAATTACGATCTGGCTCCTCTTTCGGCCAACGATCCGGCCAGAATGTGATGGCCCGTAAGGATCGCTCGCGTGGGCGTGACAGTGGCTCTTATGCGGTGATTGTGCGAGGACTCACGCACGATGGCGAAGATTTCAGCTACGCCGCATGCCGAACATGGATTGAAGCGGCAGCTTGGGCTGCGCGATTTGGTGTTGGCGCAGATGCTATGCGTGATAGCGAGCTAGTGTGGAGCGCCTGGCTTTGCCGGTTGGCACAATTCGATCGGATTCCCCTCAGGGTCATGCACGCGGGCAAGCCAGCCTCACTTTGTAGCTCCACTAGTGGGTGGCCGCCGCCGCTTTGGCTGCGGACTGAGTGAGCCAAGTTTCGAAACGCGTTTGGCCGAGTTGCGCGTCATCGTCCGGAATCAGTGTGCGTTCACTCACCTCCACGCCGTAGTAGCTCGCCTTCGGGTCTGTGACAACCTCGCGCGGATCCTTGTGCGCGGCCAGACTTTTCCGGGCGAGTTCATCGAGACGAAACTTTTCCGGCCCTCCTACTTCAACGGTGCCATTCACTGGTGAGCCCGTCGCGACCCGGGCCACCGCGCCGGCCACATCGTCAGCCGCCATAGGCTGGATGAGAGCAGTTGGCATGCGTACTTTGTTGCCCTCGGTGGAGAAATCCGCGATGGCCTGGACGAATTCGAAGAACTGCGTCGCGCGGACAATCGAGTAGGGAATCGAGGAGGCTTTGATCAGGTTCTCCTGAGCGAATTTTGCGCGGAAGAAACCGCTTGCGAGCATACGTTCCGTTCCAACGACTGACAAAGCAACATGATGTCCTACGCCTGCGGCTGCTTCATAGGCGAGCTGGTTACGGGTTGATGTTTCGAAGAACTTGATCACCTCCGCGTCCTTCCAGGAAGGAGAGTTCGTTACATCAACGACCACCGACGCACCCTTCAGCGCTTCGGCGAGTCCCTCGCCAGTGACTGTATTGACGCCGGATTTGGGAGATGCGGCGACTGCTTCGTGCCCGTGCTCGCGCAACTTGGTAACGAGCTTCGACCCGATCAGTCCACTGCCGCCGATCACTACGATTTTCATGATGCCACCTCCATTTTCCGTGTACCTCCGTGCGCGCCGTCTGTCAAGCGGAAGTCACCTTCACGCCGGGATACGTGCATCGCCTTGCCGCAGAGATACATCAAATCAGAAGATTTTGAACAGCGCCTTGGGCGCCCTCGGCCATATCCACAACACCACGGCATGGAGCAAAAGAATGAGAGTTGAACTCTTTCACCCCGACTCTGACACAGCGCCGCGTCATTGGGTACGGCACGATCAGGCTTTCGCAATGATGTTGCGGCCCGGCTCAATTGAGTGGGGCTCGAAGCGTTCCGCGCTGGAAAAGTTCACCTACGCGGCGGGCGAGTTGGCACTGTGCGATCGTCATAACGGAGAGTGGGTGGGACTCATGAACGTACAGCACCTGCAGCTGGGTATTTCCGATGCGGCGCTGCTGGCCAGCTCCGACGGAGCTTACGGCGAGGTAGAACTGCGCCCTTCACGCAAATTTGCGGATCCGCGCCTGAGTGCGATGGTTGCGGCCGTTCATGCGGAGATGGTTGCCGGCTTTCCGAGCGGGCGGCTGTTTCTGGATTCCGTCGAACAGGCGATGGCGGTAGCGCTGGTCAATGGTCATGCAGTAAGGCACCGTCCCGTGCAGATATCCCGAGGCGGACTAGGCCCAGCGCGCTTGCGAAGGATTAGAGAGTTGGTCCATGCAAAGATGGAAGACGAGTTGAGTCTCGACGAGATGGCGCAATCGGTGGGGTTGAGCACAGCTCATTTCGCGCGGATGTTTCGCAAGTCAACGGGCCAGACCCCGCATCAATTTGTTCTGCGCCGAAGGCTCGAGCGCGCCAAACTGATGTTGCGTGCTCCCGATGCGCGAGTATTGGACGTGGCTGTTGCCTGTGGCTTTAAAACCCAGCAGCACTTTGCGCAGGTCTTTCGTGACGTCTGGGGAGTTAGCCCGACAGAGTATCGCCAGGAGTCTGAACTCATCGCTCCTCGCACCCGCGTCGACACCGTGTCCTCCGTCAACAATTCTGACTGGGCCACGCCGTAGCTCATTCGCACTCTCGTCGTTGTTCGCTCCAGACAACCCCAGAATGAGGGGCAAGTCGCTAGAGTTCTCTCTCGGATACATGAATTTAGCAGGATTCCGACCATCCCAGCAGAAATCCGGACAAGTCCCTATCCGATCTCCAGTTTACTTGCAGTTGTGAGCAGAGCTACAGCGCCAACAAACCCAACAGCGGATCAACTGACTGTTGTTTGCCGGTCCGAACGGATTCAACACAGGAGGAAAAGTCAATGGAAGCAAGTGGAGGCCCATGGAGTTCATGATTTTTCTGTGGCTGGCAGCGGTTCCCTGGCATAGCCAAGCGCAAGCGAAGGAAAATCCCGTGAAATACCCGACTTCGTATCGAACAATCCAGGTGGATGGACTTTCGATTTTTTACCGGGAGGCGGGGCCGAAGGACGCGCCGACGATTCTTTTGCTGCACGGGCTTCCCTCTTCGTCGCGGATGTTCGAGCCGCTCTTCGCACGGCTTTCCGATAAATATCACCTGGTGGCGCCGGATTATCCGGGATTTGGACACAGCGACTGGCCGGACCCGAAGAAATTCGCGTACACGTTCGATCACATCGCCGAGATCATGAATCATTTCACCGAAGCGCTCGGGCTCACGCGCTACACGGTGTATATGCAGGATTACGGCGGCCCGGTGGGTTTTCGCATGATTCTTGCGCATCCGGAACGGGCCGAGGCTCTCATCGTTCAAGACGCGGTGGCGCACAACACGGGACTCGGAGCGAAATGGAAGACGCGGCGGGCGTTTTGGGCCGACCGCGCTGCCAACGAAAGCGCGCTGCGCGTGAATCTGCTTTCGCTTGAGACAACCAAATCACGCCACGCGGGAGGGGATCCGGATGTTGAGAGGCATGATCCGGATCTCTGGACCGATGAATATTACTTTTTGAATCAGCCCGGGCAAGCGGACATTCAAGCAGATCTCTTCTACGACTACCGAAGCAATGTGGAGTCGTATCCGAAATGGCAAGCGTGGATGCGTGAGAAGCAGCCGCGCCTGCTGGTCATCTGGGGAAAGTATGAATCGTCGTTCGACCCGTCGGAGCCGGAATCGTACCGGAAGGACGTTCCCGGCGCCCAAGTTTCCATCGTGGATGGCGGCCACTTCGCGCTGGACACGGCGGGCGACGAAATCGCCACGCTGGTACAAGGGTTTGTCAGTCATTCACGATAACTTCTGGCACTTCAAAAAAAGGGGAATCACATGAGTCAAACAGCCAGCAGCTTTAAACAACAGAAGCATGACGCCGGTGTCGCGAGAGTTGATATGAAGTTCGAGGTCTCGCTAATCCCCGTCTCGGACGTTGACCGTACAAAGGAGTTCTACACAAGGCTTGGGTGGCGGCTCGACGACGACGTCGCTATGGGAAACGACTTTCGCGTCGTCCAGTTGACGCCGCCGGGTTCAGGATCCTCGATCTCGTTCGGCAAGGGGGTTACCGTGGCGGCGCCTGGCTCGTTCCGGGGCGGGCTGATCGTCTCCGACATTGAAGCCGCCCACAAGGAGTACGTGGCCAGGGGCATCAATGCGAGTGAAGTGTTCCACGGCTCGCCGTTCTCCCCGGCAGGACGCATCAGTGGGCCGGACCCCGAGCGCCAGAGCTACCGCTCATATATTTCCTTCGAAGATCCCGATGGCAACGCGTGGATCGTCCAGGAGGTCACGCGTCGGGCAACCGGTCGGATCGATCCCGCAAAGACGACCTTTGCGTCAGCAAACGATCTCGCAAGCGCGATGCGGCGCGCCGCAGCCGCCCACGGCGAGCACGAGAAGCACAACGGACAGCGCGACGCGAACTGGCCGGATTGGTACGCAGCATACATGGCGGCGGAGCAGGCAGGGACTGACCTGCCAAAGTGAACGACTATCGGCTTGTAGCTAGTAAGGAGGCTCACGCCGGCGAATCAACCCGGCGTGAGTGAAGGTCGCAGGCACCACCTGCATCTTATCCGACAGCCAAGGAGGCTGATGTGGCAAGCAGACAGAAAACGGTCATCGTAACGGGGGCTTCGCAAGGCATCGGAGCTGGCGTAGTCCAGTCGTTCCTTGGTCGTGGATACAATGTTGTCGCAAACTCGCGCAACATCAGGAAGTCAGGTACCTTCATCGACTCCGATCATTTGGCTCTTGTAGATGGCAGCATCGGCGAGAGTGCTGTCGCTTCGAAGATCGTCGAGACGGCCGTCCAGAGGTTTGGATCGATCGATGCGCTGGTCAACAATGCGGGCATCTTCTTCACAAAACCCTTTACTGACTACACAGCTGAAGACTTCAAGGCGCTATCTTCCACCAACCTCGAAGGCTTCCTTTACGTCACACAGGGCGCAGTCAAACAGATGCTCGCGCAAAAGTCAGGCGGAAGCGTCGTTACCGTCACGGCCGCGCTCGTGGCCAACCCGATCGCAGGTATTAAGGCGTCGGTCCCGATGATCACCAAGGGCGGACTTGAAGCCGTCACGCGGAGCTTGGCGACGGAGTATGCGAAGGAGAAAATTCGCTTCAACGCGGTCGCCCCCGGAGCCGTGGACACGCCGCTGCACAAGGACAACCCGAAGGATTTTTTAAAGACGCTCTCGCCGATGGGTACAATCTCTGACGTCAAGGACATAGTGGAAGCCGTGGTTTATCTCACTGAGGCCCGTCAGGTGACAGGGGAGGTGTTGCACGTGGACGGTGGTGCGCACTCAGGAAAATGGTAAGCAGCAAGGGTTCGCAGCCGGCCGACGCGGAGCAGCGGCTGCAGGAGCTCGGCATCGAACTCACGCCTCCGCCCACTCCGTTCGGTGCCTATGTCGAGGCCGTACAGAGCGGCAATCTGCTCTTCCTCAGCGGTATGCTTCCTGCCATCGGACACAAGCCGAAGTTCGTCGGCCGACTCGGGAAAGAACTGGATGCGAACGCCGGTAGAGGGGCGGTCCGCATTGCCGCTCTGAATGTTTTGTCAGCGGCAACGCAGAAGCTAGGCTCGCTCGATAAAGTAACCCGCGTTGTTCGACTATGCGTCTATCTTGCAACTGATGGAGACTTCTTCGATCAGCCAAAAGTTGCCGACGCTGCCTCCGAGCTATTTCGCGATGTTTTTGGAGAAGACAAAACCTCAGTCCGTATGGTGCTAGGCGTGGCAAGTCTTCCTCTGGGCATGCCCGTGGCGGTTGAAGTCATCCTGGAAGTCGAGGCATGAGGTGAGTGGGGTGACCTGCCTCCCATGTTGCCGAGGATCCAGCCAGGATGTGACGCTCCTCACGAAAGCTCGCTCCAGTGATAGTGGCTCCTGTGCGGTGATTATGCGAGGATTCACGCATGATGGCGAAGATTTCAGCTACGCCGCAGGCGGAACATGGTTGAAACGCAGCTTGGGCTGCGCGACTTGGTGTGTTGGCGCAGGTGCTATGCGCGGTAGGGAGCGGCTGGGTTGGAGTGTTTACTTGGCGGCTTCGCTCTGGCCGGCGGCGACGAGTTGGCGCGCCTGGTCGAGCCAGTTCAGGACGACGGTGGGCTGGGAGGCCGCGGTCATTTTGCCACCGGGAAACTGGAAGATCACGAAGTGCTGGCCATCGGGCGTCACATCATAGGATGGGAACGGAGCCCGCATTTCCAAGCGGTTCGGGAAGAGAATTTGAGGTTTTCCGGGTTGGAAAGAGCCCTTCTCGACAGAATAAGGCACGGCAATCAACGAATCGCCCTTTGAGTAGAAAAGTTCGTGCCCTGACTTCGACCATAGCGGCTCGACACCACTGTCCGTCGAGATCTGCCATTTCCCTGCCGCGCGTGGGAAGGGCACGACATAAATTTGCGGAACACCAGAATCGAACGAAACATAGGCCAGCCAGTGCCCGTCGGGAGAGAACGACGGCTGGCCGCCTTTGGATTCCAAGAACTGGCGAGGCTCCTCGGGTTTTCCGTTTGCGTCGATCGTCAAGGTCCAGACCTCGCAACAGCCCCCGTCCTTATCTCCAAGCCGTTGGAAGACCAGAACCTTGCCGTCCGGCGACCAGGACGATGGATAGGCGGTCAAGATGCTCTCCGGGGTCAAACGTTCTTCTTCGCCGGTCCCATCGGAGCGCTTCGAGTAAATGGCCTGCCCGGCTCCCTTGGGCGTCCTGTGAGGATGCGCGTAGGTAAGCCGCTCGCCGTCGGGCGTCCAGATCGGAAACATGGCCCCGGAGGACGCCATGGTTAAAGGGGAAGTGATTCCTCGCGCCAGGTCATGGATCCAGATGGCGCCGTTGCCACCTTTCTGAAAGGCGAGACGCTTTCCGTCGGGAGAAAAGCGAGGCGAGGCGGCGTCCGGCTGATTGTTCAGCAGAACCGATGCAGCGCCCTTGCGGTCGAGCAGTGCTACGTTCAGGTTATGACTTATCCCTCCGGCAGACAAATAAACAGCTGTGCCACTCTTGGAGATGCTGAGCTGCGCGCCGCCGTTGGTGATGTCGGAATCCACTCCCTGTACGACGGGAATTGCTGTTCCGGTTATTTTCAATGCTTGCGCGTCGAAGGGGACAACGAAGACGGTGCTCTGGGACACATAGGCGAGGTATCCGCCGGGGAGGTAGCGCCCAAAATACGCATTCTCGACGAGCACCTTCGGCACGCCCGTATCGAGAGGAGCCGCTTCCACGGTGGAATGGCCGAAAAAGTTATTGTCCGACGAGCCCGTGAAGAGAACCGCCTTGCCGCCAGGGAGAAATTGTGGCCATCGGTGGGTGGTCTCGATTCGCGCTGCATCCAGGTGTGTGACCTCGGCCGCTGCGCCTCCCGCTGCGGGGACGCGGTAGAGCACGCTGGTAAATTGCTTTGGGAAAATAATGGTGCCGTCTTCGCCCCAGTCTCCTCCACGATAGCCGCTGACGTCGCTCAACGCAATGGGCGCTCCGCCCCGCACCGAGACCTTCTTCAGTTTTCCTTCGCCGAAAAACCCAATCCATTGGCTGTCCGGAGAAAAGAAGGGTGCGGCAGCGGCCCCCGCGCCATCGAGCAACACGGCCGCCCCTTTGTCCAATTCGCGCACGTAAAGGTTCCCCGATCCGGTTCCTCCATCCCGGGTGACGTAGGCGATCCGCGAGCCGTCGGGAGAAATCACCACGGCCGGTCCGTTGACTAAATCGAGCTGCTGGTCCGGCGCAATCGACAGGGAAAGTTCCACCGGTTTCCGCGGGGGAGGATGCGAAGCCTGGTGTAACGCTAGCAGCGAGACCACCAGTCCGGCGGCCAGGATCGCGGCGAGCGCCCAGGGCACGAAGCGCATCCAGGAAGGCGCGGCAGGCCGTGACGCGCTCGCTGACGAAAGGTGCTGCGCCGCCACTGGCGCCGGCTCGGCTTGGGCGGCGGTTGAGATTGCCGACTGCCGGCCTGAGGACTCACGCGCGGGAATAGCGTACGAGGAACTCGATAATCTGGCTGGCGCTTCGTCAATTACCGCTGCTTGGTGAGCTTGGGAGCGACTCGAGTCGCTGTCGCGTTTGAGGCGCTTCAAATCGGCGCGCATGTCCGAAGCGTTGTGGTAGCGCAGGTCGCGGTCCTTTTCGAGAGCTTTGTTGATAACGTCTTCGAGTTTCGAGGGAAGATCCGGATTCAAGCGCACCGGAGCTACGGGTGTGCGATTCAGAATCGCGTCGGTAATCACACCGGAAGTTTCGCCGCGAAACGGGACTGCTCCAGTGGCCATTTCGTAAAGGACTACGCCGAAGGAAAACAGATCGGTGCGAGCATCGAGTTCCTTGCCGCGAACCTGCTCGGGCGACATGTACGCGACGGTGCCCAACGCAACGCCGGGGCTGGTGAGATCTTCCGGGCGCACACCCACCGTCAACTGAGCGGAATAGGTTGCGTCCTGGGCCATTGCCGGGACTGCGGCGCGAAGAACCTGCTTGGCCAGGCCGAAGTCCAGAATCTTGGCGTGGCCGCGTTCGGTGACGAAAATGTTGGCGGGCTTGATGTCGCGATGAACGATTCCCATGCTGTGAGCAGCGTCGAGCGCGTCGGCAATCTCAATCGCGAGGCCAAGAAGAATTTCCGTGTCGATGGGCCTTCCGGCGACGCGATGCTTCAAGGTGGTGCCGTCGAGAAACTCCATGGCGATGAACGCTTGTCCGCCTTGGTCGTCAATTTCGTAGATCGTGCAGATGTTGGGGTGATTCAGGGCCGAAGCGGCTTTGGCTTCGCGCTCGAAGCGGCTCAGAGATTGCGGATCTTTGGCGACCTCGTCCGGAAGGAATTTGAGAGCAACAAACCGGCTGAGCTTTACATCTTCGGCTTTGTAGACGACACCCATTCCGCCGCCGCCGAGTTTTTCGACTACGCGATAGTGGGAAATGGTGCGACCGATGAAGGAGGAGGAGTCCATTATCAGGGGCACATATTAGGTTGCGGCTGGAGACAAGTCAACGGGGCGCGGGATTGGCGGTTTGAACTGAACCTAGCTAGAAATGGCTTGTGCTAAGCTTCGCCGCAATTGTGTCGGCGGGAGTGGACAGCTTGCTACTCGAAGGAGGTCCGTATGGCTTTAGAGCCAGTAGCGCGCGCTTCGTTCGCGTGCTCGATCGCACCGTGGCTTTCGGTGCGGAATGGTGCGGGAGCTGTGGAATTCTACAAATCAGCTTTTGGAGCGACTGAGGTTTTCCGCCTGGAAGATAAAGGAAGCGTTGTTGCAAGGCTTTCTGTTGAGGGCGCGGAGTTTTGGGTGAGCGACGAGTCTCCCGAGCATGGAAACTTCAGTCCCGAGACTCTTGGCGGCGGTACGGTACGCATAATTCTGACGGTCGCCGATCCGGATGGTGTGTTCGCGAAGGCGCTGAAGGCAGGGGCATCAGAGGTTCACGCCGTCAGCGAAATGCACGGTTGGCGCATAGGGCGCGTGGTCGATCCTTTCGGACATCACTGGGAAATCGGCCGCCAACTCGCCGGGTAGACGCCCTCAAGGCAGGTGCTTGCGGGGAGCATGTTTTGCCCTATGCGGTCGCGCCACCAACGAACAAACTTTCGATCACTTTTATTAATTGGTCGGCCGTCTCGGACTTCGTAACGAAGGCGTGAGCTCCTGCGTCGAGAGCCGCGCGTTTTACTTGCGGCGAATCGTGCGTGGAAAGCACGACGATTTTTGTTGCCGGAGAAGCCTTGCGGATTTTAGCAGCCGCTTGCAGTCCGTTCATTACGGGCATAGTAATGTCGAGGACGATCAAATCCGGCTGAAGCTTGAGGGCCAAATCCACTGCTTCCTGGCCGTTTTCCGCTTCCGCGCAAACGCTCCACTGTGGCTGAGCATTGAGGAGAGTTTTAAGCCCCTTCCGCATGACTTCGTGGTCGTCTACGAGAAGAACCCGCACGGGGGAACTCCGTGGCTGAGAACCGACAAACCTAATCTGCCACGGAGCATTGCACTTTCCATACCGCGATTGCTGTACTCCACACCACGCGGGAAAATTTGTTAAGCTGCCGGCCCGTCGCATGACCCAGGCACACCGTGCCCGATAGGTGCGCGAAAATCCCATTGCTGCACCCAGTGCTGGACGGCGGCAATTCCGATTACATCTCCCGTCCATCCGCAGTGACAATGAGGATTGAACCAGTGAGCGTCGGCGTCTTCCAGGCTCTTTTTTGTGTTCACGCAGGCCGACGACAGAGGACGGCCACACTTCGGACATGCAAAAAGAAGAACATGAGCGAACTGCTCGGCGAATCTTTCCATGGCTACCTCCAGAGCTGGCGAAGGCCTAAGGCTATACAAAAACTTCCGCCACATCAAGTTGTGAGAGGGAAACTGTGGTGAGATAGGCTGACGGATTGAAAGAGTTGCTCCGGGCGCAAGCCAGACGAATGCTGAAAAACCCCCATCGCCGCGGAGCCGTCGCCCCGCAGAGGTGATGTCTGTTTTCGTAAAGTACTCAAACTGACCCACTACCTGTCCTGGGGTACTATTGACTTTCGCTTTTGATTCGCCTAGAGTCGCGTAGGCTGGGGATACCGAACTGGGGAGATTTGAATGACGCTGACTAAGAGGCAGAAAGAAGTACTCAATTATCTCGTGGGGTTCCTCAACAAGAACGGCTACTCGCCGAGTTTTGAAGAAATAGCGCACGCGATGAAACTGACTTCGCTGGCGACCGTACACAAGCATCTGCAGACGCTGGAAAAAAAGGGATTCATTCGCCGGGGCTATAACCAAAGCCGGTCGATCGAGGTGGTACAACTGCCGAAGCCGGTGCGCGATCAGGTGATCGAGCGACACGCCGTGGGATTGCAGCTTATGGGGCGAATCGCGGCGGGGCGGCCGCTGGAAGCGGTGGAGCAGCAGGAGACGATTACGCTGTCGGATTTTACGCGCGGTCCCAACACGTTCGTATTGCAAGTGAACGGCGAATCGATGCGCGACGATCACATTCTGGATGGAGATTACATCGTGGTTGAGCCGACGCAAGTGGCGAACACCGGGGAAATTGTCGTTGCGCTGGTGGGCGAAGACGAAGCGACCGTGAAGCGGTTCTATCGTGAGCCCGGCGGAAAGATCCGGCTGCAGCCCGCGAATTCGACGATGTCGCCGATTGTAGTAAACGGCACGGATGTGAAAATCCAGGGGCGAGTAATCGGCGTACTGCGGAAGTATTGAAGGGGTAGAATCTGAAATTTGAGATTTGAAACCTAAAATCTAAAATCTTGCAAGTTTGAAGCCGAAAGGGCTACCATCCACCTCCCGAGCCTATTGACGCGACCTTCTCCCAGCAGGTCGCAAATTATTTCGGCTGCGGCAAGCCGTTATTGCGCAATTTAAACGGGTTGCAAACGCAGAGTTGCCTCAACCGACACAACTGTCCCAATTTGGATTTGGCAAGGCTATCGCCCGGGACTAGATTGATAGACCCAGACTACAAAATTTGGTTCCGCACAATCGGCCAAGGAGGAGATTTTACATGTAGGGAGATAAGAAACCGGAGGCTCCCGCAAGGACGCCGCCCCCGCAGCAAACGAAGCCTAGCAGTTCGATACCACCAATTAGCACGACAACGACACCATTTCTTGGGGAGGCAAAAACAATGGCACCACTCGATTCAGGATATCCCACTAACACATCGACTGGCGGAACAGCCCGGCTCGGCGCGAGCTTGCACATCAAGGGCGAGATCACGGGCAACGAGGATCTGGTCATCGACGGCAGCGTCGAGGGGCTGGTTCAGTTGGAAGATAGGAAACTGACGGTCGGAGCGAGCGCTCGAGTCACAGCGGACATCATCTCGCGAGAGGTGGTGGTGTATGGAAATGTGAAGGGAAATCTGCGGGCGCGCGATCGAATCGAGATTAAGAAAGACGGTTCGGTAGTGGGGGATTTAACAACGGCGCGAATCATGATCGAGGACGGGGCTTATTTTAAGGGCTCAATCGAGATCGACAAGGCCGCGGGAGAAGCGGGCGGTGATGACGAG